>Ga0209355_1000055_pt1 | contig 62881 bp, 60 predicted proteins | sample LauGreSBDMM110SN_3_FD_187563 | JGI IMG/M metagenome (GOLD analysis project Ga0209355, IMG submission 187563) | Freshwater lake microbial communities from Lake Michigan, USA - Sp13.BD.MM110.SN (SPAdes) (version 2) | ecosystem: Environmental > Aquatic > Freshwater > Lake | place: Lake Michigan... | reverse complement strand
CCGCCCTGCAAGATCAACTCAGCCAAATCATTCACAGTTGCAACTACTACCATGTGCCCAACCAAGAAAAGTTGGCGGCCAAGTTGGTTGAGTTGTCCGGCATGACCAATGTGTTTTTTTGCTGCACTGGTTTAGAGGCGAATGAGGCCGCCATCAAATTAGCGCGCAAGTTCGGTCATGACAAAGGCATCGACAATCCGGTCATCGTGGTCTACGAAAAAGCCTTTCACGGCCGCAGCATTGCCACCTTGAGTGCCACGGGCAACACCAAAATTCAGAAGGGTTTTGGGCCTTTGGTCGAGGGCTTCTTGCGTGTGCCCTTGAATGACATTGCGGCTTTGAAAAAGGCCACAGAAAACAACCCCAATGTGGTGGCCGTGTTTTTTGAAACCATCCAAGGCGAAGGCGGCGTGAACCCCATGCACCTGGACTATCTCCGTGATGTTCGTGCCCTTTGTGACGACAAAGATTGGCTCATGATGATTGACGAAGTTCAATGCGGCATGGGCAGAACAGGCAAGTGGTTTGCGCACCAGTGGGCAGGCATCAAGGCCGACGTGATGCCCTTGGCGAAGGGCTTAGGTTCTGGCGTGCCGATTGCTGCTGTCGTAGCAGGACCCAAAGCTGCCAACATTTTCCAACCCGGCAATCACGGCACCACCTTTGGTGGCAATCCGCTGGCCATGCGTGCGGGCGTTGAAACCATTCGCATCATGGAAAAGGATGGCTTGCTAGACAATGCAGCCAAGGTAGGCGCTCACCTGAAAGCACGTTTTGAAAAAGGGCTTGAGGGCGCCAAAGACATCAAAGAAATACGCGGCCAAGGTTTGATGCTTGGCATTGAATTGGACAAGCCCTGCAGTGCACTCACATTGCGCGCAGCAGAAGCTGGCTTGTTGATCAGCGTTACGGCAGACAGCGTCATTCGCATAGTACCGCCGCTCATCATGACTCAGGCTGAAGCCGATGAAGTGGCCGATATTTTGCTGCCGCTCATCCACACCTTTCTGTCGGAGTCATCCTAATGCTTACGCAGCCACCCGCCACGCCTCTTCGGCATTACTTGCAATTCACAGATTTAAATGCTGAAGAATATGCGCATGTTTTCAAGCGTGCATCTTTCATCAAAGCCAAGTTCAAGGCCTACGAAAAATACCAGCCACTGACAGACCGCACCTTGGCCATGATCTTTGAGAAAGCCTCCACACGAACACGTGTGAGCTTTGAAGCAGGCATGTACCAAATGGGGGGCTCGGTTGTGCACCTCACAACTGGCGACAGCCAACTGGGGCGTGCAGAACCCATTGAAGACAGTGCCAGAGTGATCAGCCGTATGGTCGATCTGGTCATGATTCGAACCTATGGGCAAGACAAAATTGAAACCTTTGCCAAGCATTCACGCGTACCCGTCATCAACGGCCTGACCAATGAATTCCACCCATGCCAAATCTTGGCAGACATCTTTACCTACATCGAGCACCGAGGCTCTATTCAAGGCAAAACAGTGGCCTGGGTGGGTGATGGCAACAACATGGCCAACACTTGGCTCCAAGCTGCCGACTTGCTGGGTTTTAAGGTCAACCTCAGCACCCCTAGTGGCTACGAAGTTGACCCAGCAGTTGTGGGCGTTCGAAGTGCTGCCAGTACGCAGTTCTTCAAAGATCCGATGCAAGCTTGTGAAGGCGCTGATTTGGTCACCACCGATGTGTGGACCAGCATGGGCTATGAAGCAGAGAACGAAGCCCGCAAAAAAGCGTTTGCCGATTGGTGCGTCGACGAGGAGATGATGAAAGTGGCCAAGCCCGATGCGCTGTTCATGCACTGCCTACCCGCTCACAGAGGCGAGGAAGTCAGTGCAGAAGTCATCGATGGGCCCCAGTCTGTGGTGTGGGATGAAGCTGAAAATCGCATGCATGCGCAAAAGGCCTTGATGGAATTTTTACTGCTTGGCAAAGTCTGAATCAGGCCTTCAAGCGCATGAGTCTCATCACAGAAAACTGTCGCCCAGTTAGGGTCCTGTATAAAGCCAAGGGACATCCATCAAGGGTTCTCCCATAAGTTTCATCGCTACATTGCGGCCCCATCGCAGAGGTCCTTGAAGGTGAAAAATCTGACCGTTTCGAATTGAGCGTTGTTGCACTTGGGCGTTGCGCGCCCAGCGTGCTTGCGCGAACATTTGCAGGCGGTCTTCTACTTGCAAATCTGCTCTGGCCCAGCTTCTGGCCAATTCGGCTGCATCCTCTATGGCCATGCCTGCACCTTGCGCCAAGAACGGCCGCATGGGATGAGCCGCATCGCCTAACAAAGCAATTCGGCCTTTCGCCATTTCATGAGGGCCCTTGATGGGTGGACGGTCACAAAGTGGCCACAGTCGCCACGCTGGCACTGCTGCCAGTATGTTGCGCAGGTCGGCGTGAATGGGCCCCATGGCAGCTTCTAAGTCTTGTTTGTTGCCTGCATGGTCCCAGTCATCCAAGCTGGCTGGAGGTGGCCCTTGGACTACCACCACCAAGTTTAAATACTCACCACATTTGACAGGGTACAACACGGCATGAACTCTGGGGCCTACCCAAACATTCACATCTTGCAGTCGCAACTTTTCAGGAATAGATTGCATGGGCACAAGGGCTCGATAGGCTAACAAGCCTGTCACCCTGGGGGCTGTGGGTGGCACAACGAATTGACGCGTTTTACTCCAAAGTCCGTCGGCTCCGACCATGGCGGCAGATTTACAAAATTCGGTCAAACTTACAGGTAAGTTTGTGCCACTGATCTGGATGCCGTCCGCATTCTGCTGCAAGCCTTGCACTTCTGAATCAAGACGCAATTCAGCCTGGCCTGAGCTCATTATTTTTTTCAACAACATACGATGCAAATCAGCACGGTGCACTGTGAAATAAGGTGCGCCATAGGTGTCTAAGCTTCGCTGCCCTAAACGCAGTGTGCCAATGATTTGTCCAGTTTGAGTGTCTTTGGCATCTAGTTTGCGCGGCACAAATCCAATTTCTTTAAGGTCTTGCGCAAGGCCCCAAGCATGCAAAGTGCGCGTCACATTGGGGCCCATCTGGATACCCGCACCTACTTCAGAGAAAGTGGCAGCACGCTCAAGAACCAGCGGCTTGGCACCGGTTTGGCCACATGCCAATGCGGCAGCGAGCCCACCAATTCCACCACCCACAATGATCATCGTATTTTCCACAAGCTTGATTTTGCAACGATCTGATTGCGCAAACTCTGTATCCCATCAAAAAAGCCCAAAAGACCGAAATCTTTTGGGCTTAAGCACAGGCGTTTAGCGCGCAGTTTTAGGCTGCGACACCCTTGGCTACTTCTGCGTACTCTTCGATCTTGTCGAAGTTCATGTACTTGTAGATCTGAGTTCCATCTTTGTTAATTTCAGTCATGCTAGATTGGTACTCTTCTGTGGTTGGAATGCGACCCAGCTTGGAGCTGATGGCTGCAACCTCAGAGGATGCCAAATACACGTTGGTGTTTTTGCCCAAGCGGTTGGGGAAATTGCGTGTTGAAGTTGAAACCACCGTAGCGCCCTCACGCACTTGAGCTTGGTTGCCCATGCACAAGGAGCAGCCTGGCATTTCGGTGCGTGCGCCTGCTGCGCCAAATACGCCGTAGTGACCTTCTTTGGTTAATTCGGCAGCGTCCATTTTGGTGGGCGGCGCAATCCACAACTTCACGGGAATGTCACGCCTGCCTTCAAGCAACTTAGAAGCTGCTCGGAAGTGACCGATGTTGGTCATGCAAGAGCCAATGAAGACTTCGTCAATCTTGGTGCCCGCTACATCTGACAACAACTTGGCGTCATCGGGATCGTTAGGGCAGCACAAGACAGGCTCTTTCAACTGGTCCATGTCGATGTCTAGCACATGGGCATACTCGGCATTGGCATCGGCCTCGAGCAAGTGAGGGTTGGCCAACCAAGCTTCAACCGCTTTGATGCGGCGCTCAAGCGCTCGCTTGTCGTTGTAGCCTTGCGCAATCATGTTCTTCATCAGAACGATGTTGGAGTTCAAGTATTCTTTCACGGGCTCAGGATTGAGCTTCACGGTGCAACCCGCTGCAGAGCGCTCAGCAGACGCATCTGACAACTCAAACGCTTGCTCAACCTTCAAGTCTGGCAATCCTTCAATTTCCAAAATACGACCCGAGAACTCATTGATCTTGCCTGACTTGGCAACCGTCAGTAAGCCCGCCTTGATGGCGTAGTAAGGAATAGCGTGAACCAAGTCGCGCAATGTAATGCCAGGCTGCATCTTGCCTTTGAATCGAACCAGAATAGATTCGGGCATGTCCAAAGGCATGACACCAGTGGCCGCGCCGAAGGCTACCAAGCCAGAGCCCGCAGGGAAAGAAATACCAATTGGGAAACGTGTGTGCGAGTCGCCGCCTGTACCTACAGTGTCGGGCAACAACAAACGGTTCAACCAACTGTGAATAATGCCATCACCTGGGCGCAATGAAACGCCGCCTCGGTTGCTCATAAAGGCTGGCAACTCATGGTGCATCTTGACGTCAACGGACTTTGGATAGGCCGCAGTGTGACAGAAAGATTGCATCACCATGTCGGCGCTGAAACCCAAGCAGGCCAGGTCTTTCAGTTCGTCGCGCGTCATGGTGCCTGTGGTGTCTTGAGAGCCCACAGTGGTCATCTTGGGTTCGCAATAGGTGCCTGGACGAACACCCTGACCTTCTGGCAAACCGCATGCACGGCCCACCATTTTTTGCGCTACGGTAAAGCCAGCTTTGGTAGAAGTTGGAACCTTCGGCAAACGGAATAAGCTAGAGGTAGGCAAACCCAAAAACTCGCGCGCCTTGACTGTCAATGAACGGCCAATGATCAAGTTAATTCGACCGCCTGCGCGAACCTCATCAAACAACATGTCGCTGCGAAGTTCAAACTCGGTGAGCAAAGCACCGTTCTTCATGATCTTGCCTTCGTAAGGCAAGACATCAATCACATCACCCATTTCCAATTTGGAAACATCCACTTCAATGGGCAAGGCACCTGAGTCTTCTTGCGTATTGAAGAAAATGGGGGCAATTTTGGCGCCCAAGGTCACGCCACCAAAGCGCTTGTTAGGCACAAAAGGAATGTCTTCACCAAAACCCCAGATGATGCTGTTGGTGGCCGACTTGCGAGAAGAACCGGTTCCCACCACATCGCCCACATAAGCCACCAAATGGCCTTTTTTCTTCATCTCTTCAATGAAGGCCATAGGGCCGCGCTTGCCGTCTTCTTCTGGTTTGAAGGCCGCGTCAGGGCGTGTGTTTTTCAACATGGCCAAGTAATGCAATGGAATGTCAGGACGGCTCCAAGCATCAGGCGCGGGAGACAAATCGTCGGTGTTGGTTTCACCAGGTACTTTGAACACAGAGACGGTGATTTTTTTGGCCACTTCAGGACGTGAAGTGAACCATTCAGCATCAGCCCAGCTTTGGATGACAGCCGTGGCATGGGCATTGCCTACCTTTGATTTTTCGGCGACGTCATGGAAGAAGTCAAACATCAGCAATGTTTTTTTCAAACTTTCAGCAGCCACAGCGGCCACTTCTTTGTGATCTAGCAAATCAATCAAGGGTTTGACGTTGTAACCGCCCACCATGGTGCCCAACAATTCAGTGGCTTTGGCTTTGCTCACCAAAGAAACAGACAAGTCGCCATGGGCAACTGCCGACAAGAACGAGGCCTTGACTTTGGCTGCCTCGTCAACGCCAGGTGGCACACGGTGAGTGAGCAAATCCATCAAAAAGGCGTCTTCACCTTGAGGTGGATTTTTGATGAGTTCAATTAACTCAGCAGTTTGCTTAGTCTCCAAAGGCAGCGGGGGAATTCCCAGCGCTGCACGTTCGGCGGCATGTTCACGATAAGCTTGCAACATAGTTTTCTCCTGTCTTACGAAATAAATTATTCACTCAAACTTTTAAATATTTTCAAACTTCACAACTCAGCGCTTGTTACTTGTGACGACATTGCTCACGTCAATCAAGGGGGGCGGTGGGTTGATCTTCATGTCATGGGCGACGGCGACTTGATCGGGGTGGGCACATTCATCGGCCAATCGACGTCCATTTTTTTGATCCATCAGCATGGACTTGTTGGCCAACTGCAACCAGACTGCGCCAGCCTTTTTATCTTCCAAACGAATGGCCCCCGTGCTGGTTGTAACTGGCCGCATTCGGTATTTGTAGCCCTTGCCCTGCAAATCAAAGTAGCCAGGCGTGTGTGCATCGGCCGTCATGCGAATGGAAGCACCCAGCTCACAGGGCAAATGACCGACATGCACGCGTTCTGCAATGCTGAGCTCTTGTGGCGTCAAAGATGCATCGGCTGGCTTGGCAGCGGCATTGCGCTTGTCTGAATTATTTTTCTTGATGGTATTTGGGGCTGTTGGCTTTGCAGCAGGTTTTGTCTGAACCTCTTTTTTGACCGCACCATTGGCATCTTTAGAGGATTGCGCATGGGCCATGTTGATACCTGAGCCCCAAAGGCAGGCCGCGAATACCAGGAAAAAAAGTTTCAAATGGCGCATGTTGTCTCTCCAAAATAGGATTGAACCGACCCGGGTATGGGTCTTCCCGTTTGATGCGCGCGTTCAAGCACTTGCCAAAAGAATCTGTAGCTTGCGCGGTCATGCAATTGACCACCAAAACTCACAGGCGCCCAATCTGCACGACGAGCTGCTTCGATCAATTCAGCAGCTTGTTCAATCTCGTGCGCACTTGGGGCCATGGCTTCCAACACAGGCCTGATTTGACTGGGGTGAATACTCCACATGCGTGTGTAACCCAATTCGCGTGAAGCTTTGAAGGCCGCCAATTTAATGGCTTCTAAATCACTGAATTCTGTGACCACGCAGTGCGATGGTACTTTGCCGTGTGCGTGACAAGCACTGGCAATTTCCAATTTGGCCCGCACAACCAGTGGGTGAGTGAATTGGCCTTCAACGCCCATGCCACTGGAGGGAATGGCACCCCCATGGGCAGAGACAAAATCCATCAGGCCAAAGCTCAAGGATTGCACGCGGGGATGGGCTGCAATTTCAAAGGCACGGTGAACTGCTGCGGGTGACTCAATCAAGACATGCATTGGCAAAGCCAATGCACCCGCTTGATTCAAAGCTTGCGCTGCAGTGTCAACATCGGCAACAGACTCCACCTTGGGAATCATCACGTGTCGCAAGTTGCGATGCGCATCTTTCAGAATCAGATTCACATCATTGAAAAATGAGGGGTGATCAACGGGGTGGACACGAACTGCCACCCTGGCGTCAGGCGCTGCACTGTTTGCAATTTCCTTGACCAAATGGGCGTGCTCAATTTCACCGCCTACTGGGGCGCCATCTTCACAGTCCAAGGTGACATCAAAAACGCAGGCACCAAACTCCTGCGTCATTTCCGCTTGCAGTTGCAAACTTTTGCGCATCCGCACCTCGACACCACTGTAGTGATCGCATACAGGCAAAAGCATGCCTGCGGCTTGTGATCCTAAAAGAATGTCGCGCGGATGCTTCACGAAAGTGTCTTTTAGTTAAAGCAAGTGCGCTACGCCGGCTTGCTCGTCTGTCAACTCTTTCAAAGTTTTGTCGATGCAAGATTGGCTAAAGGCATCAATTTCCAAACCTTCGACCACTTTGTATTCGCCGTTCACGCATGTGACTGGAAAACCGAACATGACGTCTTTGGGAATTCCGTACCACCCCTGTGAAGGAATGCCCATGGTGACCCAATGGCCGTTGGTGCCCAAAGCCCAATCGCGCATGTGGTCGATGGCGGCATTGGCAGCAGAAGCGGCAGATGACAAACCACGTGCTTCAATGATGGCCGCGCCGCGCTTGCCCACAGTTGGCAAGAACACATTGGCATTCCACTCTTGGTCATTGATCATGGTCTTCACAGATTCGCCGTTGATGGTTGCAAAACGATAATCGGCGTACATGGTGGGAGAGTGGTTGCCCCAAACGCACAATTTCTGAATGTCTGCAACCGCTTTGCCAGTTTTAGCCGCAATTTGCGACGCTGCGCGGTTGTGGTCCAAGCGCAGCATGGCGGTGAAGTTGCTGGGCTTGAGATCGGGTGCGCTTTTCATGGCGATGTAAGCGTTGGTGTTGGCGGGGTTGCCGACCACCAAAACTTTAACATTGCGGGAAGCCGCAGCGTTCAAAGCTTTGCCTTGCGCAGTGAAGATGGCGCCATTGATAGCAAGCAATTCTGCGCGCTCCATGCCCGGGCCACGTGGACGTGAACCCACCAACAAGGCGTAGTCAGTATCTTTGAACGCTGTCATAGGATCAGAATGGGCTTCCATGCCTGCAAGCAAGGGGAAAGCGCAATCGTCCAACTCCATCATCACGCCCTTCAGGGCTTTTTGAGCTTTTTCGTCGGGGATTTCAAGCAATTGCAAGATCACAGGCTGATCTTTACCCAACATTTCGCCGGAGGCGATGCGGAACAACAATGCGTATCCAATTTGACCAGCGGCTCCTGTGACGGCGACGCGAACGGGCTTTTTGCTCATGGTGTGAACTCCAGATGGTGATAAGAAAACGGACTTCGCCGACCACATCCCGACATTCACTGCCGACCGGGTCGCCTGGCGTTCCAGACGGGTGCACAAAGAAAAATGCGCACGGGCAAACAGCTTTCGAGTGTACTCGCGAAAACCTTGAAAAGTCAATTTGTCTTATGTCTTATATAAGATATCATTGCACAACTTTTTGAGCCAGCCTTTTGCTAGGGCAACTGACATGACATCTCAAGTTTTTTCTGTTGAAACCGCCGAATCGTCCGATCCTTCATTCTCTGCGCCTGCGTTCAGTCCGCTTTATCAGCAAATTAAGGGGCTGATCCTGCAAGGCCTTCAGTCAGGCGAATGGAAACCAGGCGAAGGCATTCCCAGCGAGATGGAATTGGCTGCGCGGTACAGAGTCAGTCAAGGCACCGTTCGAAAGGCCATTGATGAACTGGCCAACAACCATTTGCTGGTTCGCAGACAAGGAAAAGGCACCTTTGTGGCCACCCACGCCGAGCAACAGGTGCAATATCGATTTTTGAAGTTAATGCCCGATATGGGGCAACCCAAAAGAGATGGCCCAGCCCAGAGAAAAATCATTGATTGCAAGCGGCTTCGCGCCAACGCAGAGATAGGACGTGCATTGGCATTGCGCACTGGTGATGCCGTACTCCAAGTCCGCCGAGTTCTTTCATTTGCTGGCGCACCCACGATCCTTGAAGACCTCTGGCTACCCGGTGCGCCCTTCAAAGGACTGACGGCAGAACGCCTGAGTGACTACCATGGCCCCATGTACGCCCTGTTTGAAACAGAGTTTGGGGTGCGAATGGTGCGCGCCGAAGAAAAAATCAAGGCAGTGGTGCCGGATGAAGTTCAATGCAAATTGCTAGAGATTAAATCTCACACCCCTTTGTTGAGTGTAGAGCGAACGGCCTTCACCTACAACGACACGCCCATGGAGTTACGTAGGGGCTTTTACGTCACAGCCGCCCATCATTACCACAATGTTTTAAATTGACGCTTTGGCGACATTTAAGCACTTTAACCCTATTGTTTTTTTCATTTGTAAATGAAATTCTCATGTCAGTTTGCTGCGTTGCAATAGAATCCGAAAGCACGCCATCCAAATATGGCTGTGAAGTTACCTAAGAGGAATTAAAAATGACCGAAGCCGCCCGAAAAAGGCCTGAATTTCGCAATATCAATGCCCTCAGCGATTTACCCAGTTACCGCCTGCCTGCAGCTGGCTGGGTGTCCATCCTGCACCGTGTGAGTGGCGCCTTGATGTTCTTGTTGATGCCCTTCATCATTTGGATGTTTGATTCTTCCATCACGTCAGAGATTTCATTTGCCAAGTTTGCCGCCGCCTTCAATGTGGGCCTTGGCTTCATTCCGGGTTGGTTCATGAAATTGGTTGCGCTGGCCATCATTTGGGCTTATTTGCACCACTCCATAGCGGGCATTCGCCACCTTTACATGGATACGTTTCACGCGGTTACCAAAGAGTTCGGCAAATCATCAGCTGTTGTCACTTTGGTTTTGAGCTTGGGTCTCACCGTCGTCCTAGCCGCCAAATTATTTGGCCTTTACTAATTAGGAACAGATCACATGTCAGTTAATCACGGTTCCAAGCGCATCACGACTGGCGCTCACTACGGCCTTCGCGACTGGTTGGCGCAACGCATCACAGCAACTTTGATGGCCTCGTTCACTTTATTGGTCTTGGTGCAAGTCATCTTCACCAGCGGCCCTATTGGTTACGAAGAGTGGGCGGGTATTTTTGCAGCCCAGTGGATGAAGGTTTTGACCTTTGTCACCATCCTTTCTTTGCTTTACCACGCATGGATTGGCATACGCGATATTTGGATGGATTACATCAAACCCCTCGGTTTGCGTCTTTTCTTGCATGTCGCCTCCCTGATTTGGCTCATCGGCTGTGCCGGCTGGGCTGTTCAGGCCTTGTGGCTTCTTTGATGACGTTCGGTACTGATTGAAAATTAACAGACGCTGAGCCACTTCCCCTATTACAAGATTTCACACACCATGACTTACACCAAAGACAAGATCGCCACGCGTAAATTTGACGTTGTGATCGTCGGCGCCGGCGGCTCCGGCATGCGCGCCGCCTTGCAACTGTCGCGCGCTGGTTTGAACGTTGCAGTTCTTTCCAAAGTATTCCCCACCCGTTCACACACCGTGGCGGCTCAGGGCGGTATTGGTGCCGCATTGGGCAACATGTCCGACGACAACTGGCACTACCACTTCTACGACACCATCAAGGGCTCCGACTGGTTGGGCGACCAAGACGCCATCGAATTCATGTGCCGTGAAGCGCCCAAAGTTGTCTATGACTTAGAGCACATGGGCATGCCTTTCGACCGCAACCCAGACGGCACCATTTACCAGCGTCCTTTTGGCGGACACACCGCCAACTATGGCGAGAAGTCGGTTCAACGTGCTTGCGCTGCAGCTGACCGCACCGGTCATGCCATGTTGCACACCTTGTACCAGCAAAATATCAAAGCCAAAACCAGCTTCTTCGTGGAGTGGATGGCTCTCGACCTGATTCGCGATGCTGAAGGCGATGTGGTGGGTGTCACATCACTTGAAATGGAAACCGGCGACCTGCACATCTTGCACGCCAAAACTGTGCTGTTGGCCACCGGTGGTGCTGGCCGCATCTTTGCAGCGTCTACCAACGCCTTTATCAACACCGGCGACGGCTTGGGCATGGCCGCTCGCGCCGGCATTCCTTTAGAAGACATGGAATTCTGGCAGTTCCACCCCACTGGCGTAGCGGGTGCCGGCGTGTTACTGACCGAAGGCTGCCGTGGTGAAGGCGCCATTTTGCTCAACAGCAATGGCGAACGATTCATGGAACGCTACGCGCCCACTTTGAAAGACTTGGCCCCTCGCGACTTCGTGTCACGCGCCATGGACCAAGAGATCAAAGAAGGCCGCGGCTGTGGACCTAACAAAGACTATGTGATGTTGAAACTGGACCACTTGGGTTCAGAAACCATCCACAAGCGTTTGCCTTCCGTGTACGAAATTGGCGTCAACTTTGCCAACGTCGACATCACCAAAGAACCTATTCCTGTGGTGCCCACCATTCACTATCAAATGGGCGGCATTCCGACCAACATTCACGGCCAAGTGGTCATTCAATCCGCCAGCAGCCACAATGCAGTGGTCAACGGTTTGTACGCAGTGGGCGAATGCTCCTGCGTAAGTGTTCACGGCGCCAACCGTTTGGGCACCAACTCATTGCTCGACCTCTTGGTGTTTGGCCGTGCGGCAGGCAATCACATTGTTGATTTCGCCAGCAAAACCAAGTCACACAAAGACTTGCCCAAAGATGCAGCCGACCTGACATTGGCCCGTCTGAACCGACTTGAAGGCCGCAAAGGCGAGTACTCACAAGATGTGGCCAACGACATGCGCGCCACGATGCAAATTCATGCCGCCGTGTTTCGGACACAAGCCACCATGGACGAAGGCGTGGTGAAAATTGCTGAGATTCGCGAACGCGTCAACGCCATCGCTTTGACTGACACTTCCAAAGTATTTAACACGGCTCGCATTGAAGCCTTGGAAGTTGAAAACCTGATCGAGTGCGCCCAAGCCACCATGGTCTCTGCCGCAGCCCGCAAAGAATGCCGCGGTGCACACACCGTGAGTGACTATGAGCGTCCCGCAGACGACCCCGTTACGCCATTGGGCCGTGACGATGCCAATTGGATGAAGCACACTCTGTGGCACAGCGACACCAACAGCCTGACCTACAAACCCGTCAACTTGAAGCCTCTGACCGTGGAATCTGTGCCACCCAAGGTTCGGACGTTCTAAATTCCTGAAGGTAGAAACATGACCAAACGTATTTTTGAAATTTATCGTTACGATCCAGATAAAGATGCTAAGCCTTACATGCAGAGCATCGAGGTGGAATTGGACGGCCATGAACGCATGCTGCTCGATGCGCTCATGAAGTTGAAAAAAGTGGATCCCACTTTGTCATTCAGACGCTCATGCCGTGAAGGTGTTTGCGGCTCTGACGCCATGAACATCAACGGCAAAAATGGTTTGGCTTGCCTGACCAACATGCTGACCTTGCCTGGCAAGATTGTTTTAAAGCCTCTGCCAGGCTTGCCAGTTGTGCGTGACCTGATCGTCGACATGACGCAGTTCTTCAAGCAATACAACTCCATCAAGCCTTACTTGATCAACGACACCATCCCCCCCGAAAAAGAGCGTCTGCAAAGCCCAGAAGAGCGCGAAGAACTCGATGGTTTGTATGAGTGCATTTTGTGCGCCAGTTGCTCAACCAGCTGCCCCAGCTTCTGGTGGAACCCTGACAAGTTTGTCGGTCCTGCAGGCTTGCTCCAAGCCTACCGATTCATTGCTGACAGCCGAGACCATGGCACAGCCGAACGATTAGACAATTTGGAAGACCCCTATCGCCTGTTTCGCTGCCACACCATCATGAACTGCGTAGACGTGTGCCCTAAAAATTTGAACCCCACCAAAGCCATTGGAAAAATCAAAGAAATGATGGTGCGCCGCGCCGTCTAAACTGAGATCAAGCAAAGAGACCTGCACGATGGGAGATGAACTGCTCGACACATTAGATCGCAACACCCCTTTGGGTGAGCGCGCTCTGAGCAAATTGCGTTGGCGTTGCAGACGCGGCTTGCTGGAGAACGATCTTTTCATTGAGCGTTTTTTCAATCGCTATGCACCTCAAATGACTGTGGGACAAGCTCGCGGCTTGTACATTTTGATGGACTTGTCTGACAACGACTTAATGGATTTGTTCATGAAGCGCAAACCGCTTGACGCAGAGATTGAATCAGAAGAAGTCAGTGAAGTACTGAGCTTGCTCATGGCATGATTTGGCTCGACCCAAGATAGCTGATAAAAATTTGAATAGACTGATTAACAGAGGAAATTGAATCATGAAACTTGCCGACAACAAAGCAACCCTGTCGTTCAGCAACGGCAGCCCCAGCATTGAAATGCCCGTCTACAGCGGCAGCATTGGTCCTGATGTGATCGATATTCGAAAACTGTATGGCCAAACTGGCATGTTCACTTATGACCCAGGCTTCTTGTCGACGGCCTCTTGCCAATCGGACATTACCTTCATTGATGGCGACAAAGGTGAGTTGCTCTACCGCGGCTATCCCATTGAGCAATTGGCCAACCACGGCGACTATTTGGACACTTGCTACTTGCTCTTGCATGGCGATTTGCCTGATGCGAAGCAAAGCACAGACTTTCACAAACTGGTGAACAACCACACCATGGTGAACGAGCAGATGCAATTTTTCTTGCGTGGTTTCCGACGTGATGCTCACCCCATGGCTGTAATGACTGGCTTGGTAGGTGCTCTTTCTGCTTTCTATCATGACAGCACTGACATCACCAATCCCGAGCACCGCGAAATTTCAGCCATCCGCCTGATTGCCAAATTGCCGACCTTGGTGGCCATGTCCTATAAATACGGCATTGGACAGCCTTTCATGTACCCGCAGAACAGCCTGTCCTACTCCGGCAATTTCTTGCGCATGATGTTTGGTGTGCCTTGCGAAGACTACGTCGTCAATCCCGTGCTCGAGCGTGCCCTAGATCGCATCTTCATCTTGCACGCAGACCACGAGCAAAACGCATCTACATCTACGGTTCGATTGTGCGGCTCCTCTGGTACCAACCCATTCGCCGCCGTTGCAGCTGGCGTAGCATGCCTTTGGGGCCCCGCTCACGGCGGCGCGAATGAGGCCTGTTTGAAAATGTTGGACGACATCCAGAAAATGGGCGGCATCTCCAAAGTGGGCGAGTTCATGGAGCAGGTTAAAGACAAGAACTCAGGCGTCAAGCTCATGGGTTTTGGTCACCGCGTTTACAAAAACTACGACCCCCGCGCCAAACTCATGCAAGAGACTTGCAACGAAGTGCTGGCTGAACTCGGCTTGGAAAATGACCCCATGTTCAAATTGGCCAAACAAGTTGAAAAAATCGCCTTGGAAGACGACTACTTCGTGTCACGCAAGTTATACCCTAACGTCGACTTCTACTCTGGCATCGTGCAGCGCGCCATTGGCATCCCTGTGAACCTGTTCACCGGTGTGTTCGCCTTGGCCCGCACTGTGGGCTGGATTGCCCAACTGAATGAAATGATTGGTGATCCCGAGTACAAAATCGGCCGTCCCCGTCAGCTGTTTACGGGCTCACCCCGCCGTAACGTGCCAGGCGCAAAATAAGCTTCTCGCCTCTCTTAAAAGCCCGCGCGATCCGCGGGCTTTTTTCATTCATTTTCTATTTTGAGTTTTTGAATTTCTAAGTTTTCAATGCAACTAGAACTTCATCCAGCATTTTCTTAGCATCGCCAAACAACATGCGGTTGTTGTCTTTGTAGAAAAGTGGGTTGTCAACACCTGCGTAACCACTGGCCATTGACCGTTTCATGACGATGCTTGTGCGCGCCTTCCAAACTTCAAGCACAGGCATACCAGCTATAGGGCTTGTAGGGTCGTCTTGAGCCGCTGGGTTCACAATGTCGTTGGCACCAATCACGATGGCCACGTCTGTGGCTGGAAAGTCTTCGTTCAATTCATCCATTTCCATCACGATGTCGTAAGGCACCCTGGCTTCAGCCAACAACACGTTCATGTGGCCAGGCATCCGTCCCGCCACAGGGTGGATACCAAAGCGCACGTTCACGCCTTTATCGCGCAAGGCACGGGTAATCTCAAAAACGGTATGCTGTGCCTGTGCCACGGCCATGCCATAGCCAGGCACAATGATCACGTTCTTGGCATCACGCAACAGCTCTGCAGTCTCGCCAGCCAAGATAGGGCTCACCTCACCGACTGGCTCGGCAGTTGCACCGCCAGCAGGCTTGGGCGCTGCAGCTGTCGTACCAAAGCCGCCAGCAATCACACTGATGAAACTGCGGTTCATGGCGTTGCACATGATGTAGGACAGAATTGCGCCGCTTGAACCCACCAAAGCACCCACCACAATCAACAAATCGTTGCTCAACATGAAGCCCGTGGCGGCAGCTGCCCATCCTGAATAGCTGTTCAGCATTGAAACCACCACCGGCATGTCGGCGCCACCAATGGCCATGACCATGTGGATGCCAAACAAAAGCGCAATCGCGCTCATCACGAACAGGGGGAACATGCCTTGTTCGATGGACTCTGCTTGCAAGAACATGCGGCCAAAGTAAAACACCGCCAGCAAACCGGCCAAATTGATCCAATGGCGAGCTGGCAGCAACAAGGGGCTACCTCCAATGCGGCCCGACAACTTACCAAACGCCGCCACCGAACCAGAGAAAGTAACTGCACCAATGAAGATGCCAATGTAGATTTCCATCGAGTGAATGGCGTGCGCAGCACCTTCAAAGCCTTTGGTCGCTTCGGGATCAACGTAGGTGGCATAACCGACCAACACGGCAGCCATGCCGACCATGCTGTGCATGAGCGCAACCAATTCGGGCATTTGCGTCATTTGCACTGAGCGTGCTGCGTACAAGCCAATGGCACCACCAACGACCAAACTACCCACAATCCAAGGCATGCCTGCGGATGTGACTTGGGGGCCAAGTACGGTGGCTAAAACTGCCAATGTCATGCCGACCATGCCGTAGAGGTTGCCACGGCGTGCGGTTTCCTGATTGGACAATCCGCCTAAGCTAAGGATGAAGAGAATGGTTGCACCAATGTAGGCAACCGTAGACAAGTTAGAGCTCATGAATTAGTTCTTCCTGATTATTTTCTGAACATCGCCAGCATGCGCTGAGTGACCGCAAAGCCGCCAAACATATTGATGGCAGTGAGCACCAGGGCAAGTGAGGCCAACACAATGATGAGTGTGTTGGGACGCGCAGCAGCGTTGGCAATCGGTGAGATTTGGACCAACGCGCCAATGGCAATGATGGAACTGATGGCGTTGGTCACGCTCATCAAGGGTGTGTGCAGGGCAGGCTTGACGTTCCAAACCACCATGTAACCGACAAAACAGGCAAGTACAAACACCGTGAAGTGCGACAGGAACGCGGCAGGTGCATATGCGCCCACCAAGAAAAACAAAACAGCGGCAACACCAGCAACGATGGCCAGCTGGCCCGCGGGCATTGGGCCAGAAGGCTCGCCATGGCCATGGCCTTTTTTGGCAGCGGGTGCAGCGGCTGGCTTGGGCGCAGGTTTGGCCGCGACAACCAAGGGAGGTGCGGGCCAAGTGATGGCACCTTCTTTGATGACCGTCAGTCCGCGAATGGCATCGTCTTCCATGTTGACGTTGATCACGCCATCTTTGGTTTTGCAAAGCTCTTCGGTCAGGCGAAACAGGTTGGTGCCGTAAAGGGTAGACGACTGGCGCGCCATACGAGAAGCCAAGTCGGTGTAGCCCACAATGGTGACGCCGTGTTTGACCACAGCTTTACCAGGCTCGGTTAACTCGCAGTTACCGCCCTGCTCGGCTGCCATGTCAACGATGACGCTACCGGGCTTCATATTGCGCACCATCTCAGCCGTGATCAGCTTAGGGGCTGGTTTGCCAGGAATTAGCGCAGTGGTAATGATGATGTCGCACTCTTTGGTTTGCTGCGCATACATCTCGCGCTGTGCAGCCTGAAAGCCCTCGCTCATCACTTTGGCATAACCGCCGCCGCCAGAGCCTTCTTCTTCATAGTTCACCTTGACGAACTCGCCACCGAGCGAAACCACTTGATCGGCGACTTCGGCGCGTGTGTCGTTAGCGCGAACGATGGCGCCCAAGCTGGCTGCCGCGCCGATGGCGGCCAAGCCCGCCACACCAGCACCCGCAATGAAGACCTTGGCGGGAGGCACTTTGCCCGCAGCTGTAATTTGGCCGTTAAAAAAGCGACCAAAAGCACCCGCTGCTTCGACCACAGCGCGGTAGCCACTCACACCCGCCATAGAAGTCAGTGCGTCCATTTTTTGAGCTCGGCTAAGTGTGCGCGGCAAAGCGTCAATGGACAGCGCGGTGACTTTTTTGGCAGCCAGTTGCTGCATCAGATCGGGGTTTTGAGCGGGCCACAAGAAACCGATGAGGGTCTGGCCTTCATGCATGAGGGCAACTTCTTCAGATGTAGGCGCACGAACCTTGAAGACGATGTCGCTGCCGCTCCAAAGCGCTGCTGCGCTGGGCGCAATGCTTGCACCAGCTTCTGTGTAGGCTTGGTCAGAGAGGTCGGCCAGATCTCCTGCGCCTTGCTCGACCACCACCGAAAAGCCAAGCTTAATCAGCTTAGTGACCACATCGGGCACGGTGGCAACTCGCTTTTCGCCAGGGAAAATCTCTCTTGGAACACCAATGCGTTGCGGGCTAGGGGCAACTTTGCTGTCTAAAACATTGTCACTTGGGTGGACAGTAGTCATGGGAAAAGTCTCAATAAAAAGTTAACTGATTAATTAGGCTTGAATTTCTAAGATCCGCCACCCGACACTATAGCTTTTCAGGGCCCAGTTCTGTTGATCCTACCTTGCAAATACAGCACGAGCAATATTGGTAATCAGCTAAAATCGGGGCTTGACCCTAGGAAGCACCATGGCACGTACGCTTTACGACAAAATTTGGGACGAACATGTCGTCCACACTGAAGAAGACGGCACCGCCGTCTTGTACATTGACCGCCACCTGGTCCATGAAGTCACCAGTCCCCAAGCCTTTGAGGGTTTGAGGCAGGCTGGCCGAAAAGTTTGGCGCGTGAGTTCCATCGTGGCCACTGCCGACCACAATACGCCCACCACAGGCTGGGAATTAGGCTATGACGGCATCACCGACCCCGTCAGCAAAGAACAAATCACCACACTTGATAGCAACATTGCCGAATTTGGCTCTGCCGCATTTTTCCCCTTCATGTCAAAACGTCAGGGCATTGTTCACGTCATTGGGCCTGAGAACGGCGCTACGCTGCCCGGCATGACCGTGGTCTGTGGCGACTCACATACTTCCACGCATGGCGCATTTGGTGCGCTGGCTCATGGCATCGGTACCAGCGAGGTTGAGCACGTCATGGCCACTCAAACACTGTTGGCCAGAAAGGCCAAAAACATGCTCATCAAGGTTGAAGGTACTGTGGCCAAGGGCATCACTGGCAAAGACATTGTGTTGGCTATCATCGGAAAAATTGGCACCGCCGGCGGCACGGGTTACACCATCGAATTTGGCGGTTCAGCCATTCGTGCTTTGTCCATGGAAGCTCGCATGACCGTTTGCAACATGGCCATTGAAGCGGGCGCTCGCGCTGGCTTGGTGGCCGTTGACGAGAAGACCATTGAGTATGTGAAAGGCCGTTTGCTTTCACCCACTGGCGTAGAGTGGGATCACGCCGTCACTTACTGGAAAACATTGCAATCCGACGCAGGCGCGCACTTTGATGCTTTGGTAGAAATCAACGCATCTGACATCGTGCCGCAAGTCACTTGGGGCACTTCACCCGAAATGGTTTTGGGCATCAACGACATTGTGCCCGATCCCGACAAAGAAAAAGACGCCAATAAACGTGGTGCCATTGAACGGGCTTTGACCTACATGGGACTTCAACCTGGTAAGGCGCTCAACGATATTTTTGTGGACAAAGTGTTCATCGGTTCATGCACCAACAGCCGCATTGAAGACATCCGCGAAGCAGCGGTGGTCGTCAAAAAGTTGGGCCAAAAAGTTTCAAAAACAGTGAAGCTAGCCATGGTGGTGCCTGGCTCAGGCTTGGTCAAAGAACAAGCCGAGCGTGAAGGCCTGCACGAAATTTTCAAGGCCGCTGGATTTGAATGGCGTGAACCCGGCTGCTCCATGTGCTTGGCCATGAATGCCGACCGCTTAGAGCCCGGCGAGCGTTGCGCCAGCACCAGTAATCGCAACTTCGAAGGCCGTCAAGGCGCTGGCGGACGCACCCACTTGGTCAGCCCCGCCATGGCCGCTGCTGCGGCTATACATGGTCACTTTGTGGATATTCGTCAGTTTGCCTAAAAAGGAATCCACATGCAAAAATTCACTGTACACAAAGGCCTCGTGGCGCCAATGGACCGCGAGAACGTTGACACCGACGCCATCATTCCCAAACAGTTTTTAAAGTCAATTCGCAAAACCGGCTTTGGCCCCAATTTGTTTGACGCATGGCGCTACTTGGATCCGGGCTATCCAGGCCAGGATCCAACCAGCCGCAAACCCAATCCAGATTTCATTCTGAATCAAGCGCGCTATCAAGGTGCCTCTATTTTGTTAGCTCGCAAAAACTTTGGCTGCGGTTCATCCCGCGAGCACGCGCCGTGGGCCATTGACCAATATGGTTTTCGCGCTGTCATAGCTCCCAGCTATGCCGACATTTTTTTCAACAACTGTTTTAAAAATGGTTTGTTGCCCATCGTTTTGCCTGAAATCGTCGTTTCAAAATTGTTTGACGAAGTCGCTGCCTTTCCTGGCTACCAACTCACCATCGATCTTGAGCGCCAAGTGGTGGTCCGCGCACAAGGTGAAGAAGTTCCATTTGATGTCGAAGCATTTCGAAAATACTGTTTGATCAACGGCCTGGATGACATCGGCTTAACACTGCGCCATGCAGAGAAAATCAAAACCTTCGAAGCTGAACGATTGGCCACTAAGCCATGGTTGGCGCACGTTGCTTAAATTGCGGCATTGCAAAAATCATTGACATCCTTCTGACAACTTAAAACGCTTTCATTTTTAAAAGTCAATACACCATGAAAATTGCAGTTTTGCCGGGTGACGGCATTGGTACCGAAATCGTTGCAGAGGCCGTCAAGGTCTTGCATGCACTCGGCTTGAAATTCGAAGTGGAAGAAGCACTTGTGGGCGGCGCCGCTTACGAAGCCCACGGTCATCCCTTGCCAGAATCTACCTTGAAACTGGCCAAAGAATCAGATGCCATTTTGTTTGGCGCCGTAGGCGATTGGAAATACGACAAACTCGAGCGTTCCTTGCGCCCAGAGCAAGCCATTTTGGGCTTGCGCAAAAACCTCGGCTTGTTCGCCAACTTTCGTCCCGCCATTTGTTACGAAGAATTGGTAGGGGCTTCCAGCTTGAAGCCCGAACTCATTTCTGGGCTTGATATCTTGATCATCCGTGAACTCACCGGCGACATTTACTTTGGCCAACCTCGTGGCCGCCGTATGGCCACTGATGGCCACTTCCCTGGCGCCGAAGAAGCCTTCGACACCATGCGTTATTCACGCCCCGAAATTGAACGCATTGCCCATGTGGCCTTTCAAGCCGCCCGCAAGCGCAGCAAAAAAGTGACCAGTGTTGACAAGTCCAATGTGCTTGAGACCTTCCAGTTTTGGAAAGACGTGGTCACTGACGTTCACAAAGAGTACCCAGACATAGCGCTAGACCACATGTACGTCGACAACGCAGCCATGCAATTGGTGAAAGAGCCCAAGAAATTCGACGTGGTGGTCACGGGCAACATGTTCGGCGATATTTTGTCCGACGAAGCCTCCATGCTGACAGGCTCTATTGGCATGCTGCCATCGGCCAGTTTGAACAGCAAAAACCAAGGTTTGTACGAGCCCAGCCACGGTAGCGCACCTGACATCGCTGGTAAGGGTATTGCAAACCCATTGGCTACAATACTGTCTGCAGCCATGATGTTACGTTTTTCACTGAACCAAGCCCAATCCGCCGATCGCATTGAGACGGCGGTGAAATCTGTATTGGCTTCAGGTTTGCGCACGGTCGACATCTGGTCTGAAGGCACACAAAAGGTCAGCACCCGCGAAATGGGCGAGGCCGTTGTGAAAGCCATCACGAAAACGACCAAGAGCTAACAGCACAGGCTCGTCACGCCCTTTCGGCTCGACGAGTCGGAATCTCAAAATTAAATTGAAAGGGTGATGACATGAAATTGGTAGGACTTGTAGGCTGGCGCGGCATGGTGGGTTCCGTTTTGATGGAACGCATGCAGGCCGAGGGTGACTTTGGTTTGATCGAACCTTTGTTTTTCTCCACCTCCAATTCTGGCGGCAAAGCGCCCGCCATGGCCAAAAACGAAACGACGTTGCAAGATGCTTTCAACATCGATGCACTGAAACGTTGCGAAATCATCATCACTGCACAGGGCGGTGACTACACCACCGAAGTTTTCCCCAAGCTGCGCGCTGCTGGCTGGAATGGTCATTGGATTGACGCCGCCTCTACATTGCGCATGGACAAAGACGCCATCATTATTTTGGATCCGGTCAACATGCCCGTCATTCAAACGGCATTGAAAAATGGCGGAAAAAATTGGATTGGCGGCAATTGCACTGTTAGCTGCATGTTGATGGGCGTGGGCGCTTTGTACAAGGCTGGTTTGGTTGAATGGATGAGCACCCAAACTTACCAAGCAGCCTCCGGTGGTGGCGCGCAACACATGCGCGAATTACTCACTCAATACGGCACACTGAACGCCGAAGTCAAAGATTTACTCGACGATCCGAAGAGTGCCATTTTGGAAATTGATCGCAAAGTGATTGCCAAACAGCGTGCTCTTTCGGATGCAGAAACAGCCAATTTTGGCGTGCCACTGGGCGGCTCCCTCATTCCTTGGATCGACAAAGACATGGGCATTGGCAAGAACCGTGACGAATTCGGTTGGGGCGTAGCCAAAGAAGAGTGGAAAGGCATGGCCGAATCCAACAAAATTTTGGGTTTGGGCGAAAGCTTCAACAAGCCAGCCATTCCTGTCGATGGTTTCTGCATTCGAGTTGGCGCTATGCGCTGCCACAGCCAGGCCCTTACCTTCAAGCTGAAAAAAGATGTCCCCGTGACCGACATTGAAGCCATGATCGCCGCTGACAACCAGTGGGTCAAAGTGGTTCCCAATACCCGCGAAGCCACCTTGCAACACCTCACACCCGTGGCAGTGACTGGCACCATGACCATACCCGTGGGACGTATCCGCAAGTTGGCCATGGGCCCCGAGTATGTGGGCGCTTTCACCATTGGCGATCAGTTGCTGTGGGGTGCTGCAGAGCCATTGCGCCGCATGCTGCGCATTTTGTTGGCAGCTTAAAAGAAGCTTGACACTGCAAATACCACTCTGCCAATATCAACATTGACAAATGACTCTTTACGAATGACTCGCCTCCCAACCCACTTCACCAGCCTCCGTGTTGGTCTTTTCAGCATCATAGGCTTTGGTTTAGGCTTGGTTTGTATCAGCCTGAGTTCTCAAGCCTTGACACTTGCAGGTATCGAGGTGCAATCACACAAGGGTGAGCCTTTACGAGCTGAAATCAGTGTTTCAAGTGCAACAGCAGAAGAATGGAGTCAATTGGGCGTTAGGCTTGCGCCCGCTGAAAGATTTTCGCAATTGGGCTTGATTTTCACACCTGCTGTCGGTGAATTACAGCTTGAGTTGTTGGAAACAACGGACGGTAACAAGCGAATTCGGTTGTTCAGCTTTCAAGCTTTCAACGAAAATTTTGTAGATCTTTTGATAGAAGCACAAACAGCAACTGGCAAATGGGTCAAAGCATTCACTCTGATGCTCAAACCTGCACCCGTGAAAGTTGATTTGCCCCTTCAACTGCCTCAATCGGCAAGTGCTGAAGCTCAAGATCAACAGGCTCCAGCTGAACACGTTGTTCAAAAAGGAGAAAGTGCCAGCCTAATCATTCAAAAATGGCTTTCTGAAGACATGAGCACTCAACAGATGTTGGTCGCATTACTCAAGAATCAGCCAGACGCCTTTATTGAAGGCAATGTCAATTTGCTTCGAGCAGGCGCTGTACTTAAAGCGCCTTCACCAACGGCTGTTCGCGCCATTGATGCTGATGATGCTCGCCAATTTCTAATCGCCCAACAAAAAGAATTTATCGCCTTTTCTCAGGCAGTTGCTCAAAATCCTCGATCAATCACTGGACAAACTCCATCCCGTCAAATGGCTGGCAAGGTGGGTCAAGAAGAGCTTGCCACCAACACGACTCAAGCGACGATAGACCAACTGAAGCTCTCGCAAGCCAATCTAGAAAGGCAGAATGCAGAGACAAGGTTAGCCGCCCAGCGTGCATTGAAAAATGCTCAAATACAATTGGATGCACTTCAAGACAATGTCAACCAACTGTTGCAACTGACTGCGTCAACCCCCATTATTGCGGGTCAGATAACACCTGAGGCTCAAAACAAAGCAGCTGAAAGTGGCAATGGTTTTTTTAATTTAAACCAATTGCTAGAAACGCCTCACAAAAACACTTATCTATGGGCCGCCTTAACCTTATTGGGCATCCTTGCCGTTTGGGCGGGGCTTCGAATTCAAAGTCGAAAAACAGCACGTCACTTGAGCACCTTGACCTCTTCCGAAAACATTGGAAAATCAAGCAGCATGGCATCACAAAACTCAAAGTTAGAAATGCCAGCCAGTATTGCGTCACTTGATTTGAATTTAGATTTAACGCCCCAGGCCAACAACAAGCTTGGCGGCGTCAGATCTCCTGCAAGTGTCGAGACTCTTCAGTGAGAATCGCTTTGGGCATCACCTACAACGGTCAGCCCTATCAGGGCTGGCAAAGCCAGAGCACGGGCCTCACCATCCAAGACAAATTGGAAAAAGCCCTCAAAGAATTCACCACCCAAAAAGTCACCACCCTGTGCGCAGGCCGCACCGATGCAGGCGTTCATGGTTTGATGCAAGTGGTTCACTTTGACACACTCCTTGAGCGCGACATGGGCTCTTGGGTGCGCGGCACCAACCGTTATTTACCCGATGACATCTCTGTCCAATGGGCCCACGAAGTTCCAGCGGAGTTTCATGCTCGGGGCAGTGCCTTATCGCGCCGCTATGCCTACATCTTGCTTGAGTCGCCTGTTCGCACTAGCTTAGAGTTTGGTCGCGCAGGTTGGGTCTACCGCCCCTTGGACGAATCAGTCATGCGCCAAGCCTCCCAATTTTTGCTGGGTGAGCACGACTTCACATCTTTCAGGGCCAGCAGTTGCCAAGCTTTGTCGCCCGTCAAAACCATGATGCGAGTCGACATTCACAAACACGGCCCCTACTGGCGTTTTGAGTTTGAAGGCAATGCCTTTTTGCACCACATGATTCGCAACATCATGGGTTGCATGGTCAGCATTGGCCAAGGCTTTCAAACGCCAGAATGGATGGCTGAAGTGATCGAAAGCAAACGCCGCGATGCAGCCGCTCCCACATTTTCGCCAGACGGTTTGTATTTTCAAGGTCCGGTCTATGAGCCAAAATGGGGGTTGCCTTCTACCACCCCCCCTTTTCACTGGTTGCCATGAGCCCCAACGTTCACAACACCCTCATTAAAATTTGCGGCCTCACCCGAGAAGCCGATGTCTTGGCTTGCGTCCAAGCCGGTGCCAACGCCATCGGATTTGTGATGTACCCCCCAAGTGCCAGATACGTTTCGCCCGAACGTGCCGGCATTTTGGCCAAGTTACTGCCACCCGGCACCACTCCGGTTCTCTTGTTTGTCAATGCCCGCCTAGAAGACGTTCAAGCGGCCTGCCAAGCCGTCCCCAACGCCCTGCTTCAGTTTCATGGCGACGAATCGCCTGATGAGTGCGAGCGTTTGGCCCACGCCGTCAATCGCCCCTACTGGCGCGCAGCCCGAATTCCCACAGAAAACACCACTTCGTTTGACTTGGTAAAATTCGCCCAAGATTACTCAAATGCCCAGGCCATTCTGCTCGACGCTCATGTCGACGGATACGGTGGTGGCGGGAAAACATTCAATTGGTCACAGCTTCCTCCAAACGTCAACGCTCACCTCGTTTTGAGTGGTGGATTGACGCCTGCAAATGTGACCGATGGCATTCGAACGCTTCGGCCCAAAGCCCTGTCTTTGGCCGTTGATGTCAGCTCGGGCGTAGAACTTGATGGCCAAAAAGGCCTCAAAGACGCCCGAAAAATCCAAGAATTTGTGGCTGCTGTCAAAGCAGCCGATGCCATTGAGTAACAACATGAACAATTATCAGCAACCCGATGCCTCTGGCCACTTCGGTATTTATGGCGGCAGTTTTGTCAGCGAAACCCTGACACACGCTATTTTGGAATTGCGCGCAGCCTACGCCAAGTACCAAAACGATCCCGAGTTTTTAGCAGAATTCAACTACGAATTGGCCCACTTTGTCGGACGGCCTTCCCCCATTTACCACGCTGCGCGCATGAGCCGTGAAATGGGTGGTGCGCAAATTTATTTGAAGCGCGAAGACCTGAACCACACTGGCGCGCACAAAATCAACAACACCATTGGGCAGGCCATGCTGGCCAAGCGCATGGGCAAGCCCCGAATCATTGCTGAAACAGGCGCCGGACAACACGGCGTGGCCACAGCCACCATTTGTGCTCGTTATGGCCTGGAGTGCGTGGTTTACATGGGCTCCGAAGATGTCAAGCGACAAAGCCCCAATGTCTATCGAATGAAATTGCTGGGCGCCACCGTGGTGCCAGTGACCTCAGGCAGCCGCACCTTGAAAGATGCTTTGAACGAGGCCATGCGCGATTGGGTGGCCAACGTCGACAACACTTTCTACATCATTGGCACGGTTGCGGGCCCACACCCTTACCCCATGATGGTTCGTGATTTCCAAAGTGTCATTGGCACGGAATGTCTCGAGCAGATGCCCAAGCTGTTGGCGCAAACTGGTTTGCACAGCCAGCAACCTGACGCAGTCATTGCCTGTGTTGGCGGTGGCTCTAACGCCATGGGTATTTTCTACCCCTACATCAACCACAAGAACACACGTTTGATTGGCGTAGAGGCTGCAGGCGAAGGCCTTGAGAGCGGCAAACACTCCGCCTCTTTGCAACGCGGCAGCCCTGGCGTATTGCACGGCAACCGCACTTACATCTTGCAAGATGACAACGGCCAAATTACCGAGACACACAGCATCAGCGCGGGCCTCGATTACCCCGGCGTTGGACCAGAGCACGCTTTCTTAAAAGACATTGGCCGTGCTGAATACGTCGGTATCACCGACCAAGAAGCCTTAGATGCCTTCCACTATTTGTGTCGCACCGAAGGCATCATCCCTGCACTGGAATCTAGCCACGCTGTGGCTTATGCCAAAAAACTGGCCGCCACCATGAAGCCCGATCAGTCCATTTTGATCAACATGTCTGGCCGAGGTGACAAAGACATTGGCACTGTGGCTGACCTGAGCAACGCCGACTTCTATTGCCGACCCAGCTGTGAAGGTCAAGGTGTTAAAGGTGGCTTGGCAATGGGTGAGCAGATCGTGAAAGTTTTCAAATGAGCCGCATTGAAGCCACCTTCCAACAACTGAAGGCCGCTGGTCGCAAGGCCTTGATTCCCTACGTCACAGCTGGCTATCCGTTTGCCGACGTCACGCCCGAACTCATGCACGCCATGGTGGATGCAGGCGCAGATGTCATTGAATTGGGCGTGCCTTTTAGCGACCCTTCAGCCGATGGTCCCGTCATTCAAAAAGCGGGCGACAAGGCCTTGGCCTTTGGCATTGGCACCTCGCATGTGATTGACATGGTGAAAGTCTTTCGCGAAAAGAACCATGCCACGCCCGTGGTGCTAATGGGTTATGCCAACCCCATTGAACGCTATGACTTGAAACACGGCAAAGACAGCTTCATTCGTGACGCCTCAGTAGCCGGCATCGATGGTGTTTTGGTGGTGGACTACCCGCCCGAAGAATGCGTTGAGTTTGCTGCTAAATTGCGCGCACACAAAATGGACTTGATCTTTTTACTGGCTCCTACCAGCACCGATCAGCGTATGCAACAGGTGGCCGATGTGGCCAGTGGTTATGTCTACTATGTATCTCTCAAGGGCGTCACAGGATCTGGCGCCCTGAACACGGCTGAAGTTGAAGCCATGTTGCCTCGCATTCGCCAAAAAGTGAGCATCCCCGTCGGCGTTGGCTTTGGCATCCGCGATGCCGAAACAGCAAAGGCTATCGGCAAAGTGGCAGATGCAGTGGTTATTGGTAGCAAAATCATCCAATTGATCGAAAATGAACCCCGCGATAAAGTAGCCGCAGTGGCTGGCACTTTCTTGCGCGAAATTCGCCAGGCCATGGACGCCTGATCAACACACAAGGACATCGACATGAGTTGGCTCGAAAAACTGCTCCCCCCAAAAATTCTGCACACCGACCCAGCCGACCGCCGCAGTGTGCCCGAGGGTTTATGGATCAAGTGCCCCAAGTGCGAGTCCGTGCTTTACAAAAATGACTTAGAGCAAAACCAAAACGTTTGCCCCACCTGCAGTCACCACCACCGGACGGGTGCTCGCGCTCGCTTGAACAATTTTTTAGACAACGAAGGTCGCTATGAAATTGGACAAGAAGTGGTGCCCGTCGATGCTTTGAAATTCAAAGACAGCCGCAAGTACCCCGAACGCATCAAAGAAGCCATGAGCAACACCGGTGAAACCGATGCCTTGGTGGTCATGGGCGGCGCTATTCACAGCATCAATGTGGTCGCAGCTTGTTTTGAATTTGATTTCATGGGTGGCAGCATGGGCTCTGTGGTGGGTGAGCGTTTTGTGCGGGGCGTTGAAACTGCCATCGAGCAAAAAGTGCCCTTTATTTGCTTCACTGCAACAGGTGGCGCACGCATGCAAGAAGGACTTTTGTCTTTGATGCAGATGGCTAAAACCAATGCCGCCCTCACCATATTGGCCAAAAAAGGCTTGCCTTACATTAGCGTCTTAACCGATCCCACCATGGGCGGCGTGTCGGCTGGCTTTGCTTTCATGGGCGATGTGGTCATTGCTGAACCCAAGGCCCTGATTGGCTTTGCGGGTCCTCGGGTGATCGAAAGCACCGTGCGCGTTACGTTGCCAGAAGGTTTCCAGCGCGCCGAGTTTTTGCAAGAAAAAGGCGCCATCGACTTCATTTGCGATCGACGCGAATTGAAAATGAGCATTGCCAACACCTTGGCCATGCTCACACGTCAATCGGCCGACGCGGTTAGCTAATTCAGTTCAAGCAGCGAACACAAGTTCGCTGCGTTTAGAACCCCCCATGTTGCAAACCTGCCAGCAACATGCCGGCAATTTGCAAGATCACCAGCAACACCAATGGCGACAAGTCAATGCCGCCTGGTTGCGGCAAAGCATTTCGAATAGGCGCCAACCAAGGCTCTACCAACCGAGACAAAAGCATCATGCTGCCGCTGTTGGGCTGCACCCAAGACAAGACGGCATACAGCAAAATAATGACGCTGAGGCCAGATACCAGCCAGTGCAAGACGCCAAACAGACTGGCCACCAAAATGCCCAGAAAAGCCGCTTGGGTGCCTGTAAGCACCCACATGGCAGTGACATGGCTCAATTTCATCAACCATGCCGCTACCAGGCTGGCTGTGTCCAAACGGCCAATGGCTGGCAAAAAACGCCTGAGCGGCATCACCATCCAATCGGTCACAGCAAAAACAAAGCGCCCAATGGGGTTCTGAAAAGGCAGGCGTTGCCATTGCATCACCAATCGCATCAGACAAGCGCCACCCACCAAACCTGTGGCGACATCCAAGATCAAATTGACTATTTGTAGAAACACTGAAGACCTCCAAGATCACAAATGATAGCTTGAGCCCGAAGCAATCGTAAAATAACGGGTTCCCGCTGAATTTCAGCGTATTTAAGGGCTGTTGTAGCCCTCACTTTAGAATCGCTCCTCATGTCAGACACGCAAGCAGAAAATCAAACCGCCCCCATCGTTGACGATAACCAACTGATTGCCGAACGCAGAAGCAAGCTTAAAACCATGCGAGAAGCGCAAAAAGAGGGCAAAGGCGTTGCCTTCCCCAATGACTTCAAGCCCGAAGATCGCGCAGCAGGCCTCACAAATGCCCATGGTGAAAAGGCGGCTGAAACCTTAAAAGGCGAAGGCATTGTTCCAACCACAGCCAAAATTGCAGGCCGCATGATGCTCAAGCGTGTGATGGGCAAGGCCAGTTTTGCCACCTTGCAAGATGCAACCGGTCGCTTCCAAATTTACGTCACACGCGACGACATTGGCGAAGAAGCCTACAACGATTTCAAGCATTGGGACATGGGCGACATCGTCGCGGCCGAAGGCTATTTGTTCAAAACCAAAATGGGCGAATTGTCATTGCACGCCTCCAGCGTGCGCATGCTGACCAAGAGCCTGCGCCCCATGCCCGACAAGTTCCACGGCGTGGCCGATCAAGAAATCAAGTACCGTCAGCGCTATGTTGATTTGATGATGGACGAAGATGCGCGCAAACGTTTCACTGCCCGCAGCAAAGCCGTCAGCGGTCTTCGCGATTTCATGGTCAAACACGACTTCTTAGAAGTTGAAACACCCATGTTGCACCCTATTCCAGGCGGTGCCAACGCCCGCCCCTTTGTCACGCACCACAATGCGCTTGACCAAGAAATGTACTTGCGCATTGCCCCTGAGTTGTACTTGAAACGCTTGTTGGTGGGGGGGTTTGAGCGGGTGTTCGAAATCAACCGCAACTTCCGCAACGAAGGCATTTCCGTTCGCCACAACCCCGAATTCACCATGATGGAGTTCTACGCGGCTTATTGGAACTACCAAGACTTGATGGGCTTTACCGAGGAGTTGGTGCGTGACGCTGCCATGAATGCAGCAGGTCATTTGCAACTTAGCTATGGTGGCAAACCCGTCGATTTGGCCAAGCCTTTTGAGCGTCTCACCATTCGAGAAGCCATTGTGAAGCACACAGACGCTGGCGACAAAGTTGACGACGCAACATGGCTCATTCAAGCCCTGCAAAAATTGGGCATGAGCGAAGCCAAGAATAAATTGTCTCAAAAATCATTGGCCGGCTTGCAAGTTTTGTACTTCGAAGAAACTGTCGAAGACAAATTGTGGCAGCCCACGTTCATCATGGAACACCCCACCGAAATTTCACCCTTGGCACGCGCCAATGACCTTCGTCCTGAAGTCACCGAGCGCTTTGAGCTCTACATCACTGGCCGTGAATTTGGCAATGGCTTTTCAGAGTTAAACGACGCCGAAGACCAAGTGGCACGCTTTCAAGCGCAAGTGGACGCCAAAGACAGCGGCGACGATGAAGCCATGTTCTTTGACCACGACTTTGTGCGCGCCTTGGAATACGGTATGCCACCCGCTGGCGGTTGCGGCATTGGCATTGACCGATTGATGATGTTGCTGACTGACAGCCCCAGCATTCGCGATGTGATTTTGTTTCCAGCGCTGAAGCGAGAGCACGATTAATAAAAGAGCGCCAAAAGCCGGCGTTCTTTTATTGTTTAGGCAAATGTTCTGGTGGTCGGGCCACCTCGGTCACTTCTTTAACCTCAACGTCTACCACCTCTGGCGTATTTTGCGAGCCTGTGCGCCAAGCCCCAAATGGTGCTTTGTTGCGAGCCATGTCTTGATAGCGCTGCCAGACCACGGCCACTTCGGGTTTTCGGCCACGAACCAAAGACCAAAGCGCGCCAGAAATTAAAGCCAATAGCAAGATACACAGTGTGCCTAAGACAAAAACCAGTCCTAGCAAACTGAAAAAGATTTTAAAAATCCAAGCAATCAATTGCATATCAGGGCAAGCAAGCCAAGGCTTGTTGGTAATGGACAGACCGCACCAAATCATCCCAAGCCAAGGCGGGCAAGGTGGGCAGCAGTGCCAAGCGTCGTGCTTCACTCAAGTCATTAGGCTGCCACCAGCCCTTGACTTGCGCTTCGGCAAGACCTTCTAAGACCTCGTCAATGACTTTGCTGCCCTTCAAGGATTGATTGCACAGCAAGGCCACATCACATCCGGCTTCGAGCGCCGCCAAGACAGCTTTTGTGAAGCTGATGGGTTGGCCATCCAACACACGTGCGCCTAGCATCGACAAATCGTCACTGAACACTGCGCCAGTGAATTCCAATTGTTCGCGCAGAATTTCTTGGACCCATTTTTGGGAGAACCCAGCAGGCCGTGAGTCCACCTTGGGATAAATGACGTGCGCGGGCATGACAGCACTCAACTCGTTGCTCAACCACTCATAGGGCTTGGCATCCTCTTGAAGGATGGCTTTCAGGCTGCGCTTATCAACGGGGATGTCGACATGTGAATCGGCCTTGACGTAACCGTGTCCTGGAAAATGCTTGCCGCAATTGCCCATGCCTGCACGCTGCAAGCCGTGCATCAGACTTTTGGCGAGCAAACTGACATTGCGGGCATCGCGGCTGAAAGCGCGGTCACCAATGACGCTGCTTTCGCCATAGTCCAAATCAAGAACGGGCGTGAAACTCAAATCAACACCACAGGCACGCAGCTCTGCAGCCAATAAGTAGCCCACTGCTGTGGCGGCTTTGCAAGCCTTTAAAACACCTTCACCGGCCAGACCTTTGCCATCTTGGGCCCACATTTCGCCCAATCGCCGCATGGCAGGCAAATGTGTGAAGCCATCGTTTCTAAAACGCTGAACCCTGCCGCCTTCGTGGTCGACGCAAATCAACACATCTTTTCGAACAGCCTTGATGTCTGCACACAAAGCCGTGAGCTGCGAGCGGCTCTGCCAATTGCGTCCAAACAAAATGAGGCCGCCCGTCAACGGGTTTTTTAGGCGTTTTTTGTCGGCAGCTGTGAGCTCAAAGCCTTCAATGTCGATGATGAGGGGTGCTTGGATGTTCATTCGATTTTTTCCACGATGCAATAACTTCCTGCGTAATCTGCTTCGTCAGTGACGCTGATGTGTGCTTTGAGATGTTGGGACTCAAACCAGATTTTCAAGGCATCGTGCAAAACAATCACAGGTTGGCCAGAAGGCAGTTTGCCAATTTCGCACGAGCGCCATGTCATTGGCATTCGCATGCCCATCCCAATGGCCTTGCTAAATGCTTCCTTGGCAGAAAATCGTGTAGCCACATAACGAACACCCCGTTCTGGCCATCTGGCACTGCGCGCTTTGTAAGTTGCAAACTCCTGGTCGCTCAAAACCTTTTGAGCAAAGCGGTCGCCGTGCTTTTCCAAGCTGGCTCTGATGCGCCTGACATCACACAGATCTGTACCGATGCCGTAAATCATGTTGGAAGTTTACTCGTTCAGTTCAAAATAAAGGGGCCAAGGCTTGGATCATCTGCCCAAGGCATTTAAATAGCCGCGAACTGTAGCAGCGTATCCCACCTCTAGTGCGTCGGCCATCAAGGCGTGGCCAATAGAGACCTCCAACAAACCCGGCAAAGCTTGTGCAAATTTGGGCAGGTTGTCTTGGTTCAAATCATGTCCGGCATTGACGCCCAAGCCTTGCTCAATGGCTGCCACAGCAGTGCTGACGTACTCTGCCAAACAAGCATCGTTAAGGGGTGTGCCAAAGCTTGCTGCGTAGGGCTCGGTGTACAACTCCACGCGATCGGCACCAACTTGCTTCACAAAAACCATTTGATTGGGATCCGGGTCCATGAACAAACTGACGCGAACCCCCAAGGACTTGCACTCGTCAATCAAGGGCTTCAGTGTTTCGGCATCTTTGGGAAATGACCAGCCGTGATCGCTGGTGAGTTGACCCTCGCTGTCGGGCACGAAGGTCACTTGGTGCGGCCGGTAAGTTCTCACAAAATCCATCAATTGGTGAAACGGATTGCCTTCAATGTTGAATTCCCTGTCTGGCCAACGCTTCATCAAGTCGGCCAGGTCAAACACGTCAGAGGCACGAATGTGACGCTCATCGGGGCGGGGGTGAATGGTAATGCCCTGGGCACCCGCTTCTAGGCACATCTGAGCCGCTTTCAGAACACTGGGAATACCCAAGTGGCGTGAATTGCGCAGCAAGGCTACTTTGTTGACATTGACGGACAGCGCCGCTTTGGAATGAGGGGTCATGAAGGTCTCACAAACTTTGAATGTCGATCATCATTTGACGGGTCTTTAAAGTGCCGACACCACAATGGTAATTGAGTAAGGTGCGAAGTTGGGTGCGAAGTGGCGTCAACATGTCTAAGCTCAAACGAAGCGTGTCTGTAAAGGGGGATTCTCCATCCAAGGCGTTTTGCAGCGCCAGCCATTGAACGCCGCTCAAGGCGTGACGATCATCGCGATGTGCCAATCGCAAGCCGCCTTCGGGCACCAAACAATAGTCTCTCGCCTCATCCAAATCAGCCATGGTGAGGGTCTGAGAATTCAAACTGGGCAGCAGTCCAATTTCTCGAAGCAATAGCAATTCAAAGACTCTCAGAGACGCCTGCAGCAATTCGCCTGGCTCTGTGGCCATGACACGCACGGTAGCAGCGTAGGCATCAAACAATCTGGAATGAGGATCATCGCGCGCCAAAAGGCGCAGTAACAACTCATTCAGGTAGTACCCCGAAATCAGCGCATCGCCTGTTGGCATGACATGACCACCGATCCACTCTACTGACTTCAAGGTTCGAATGTCGGCATCGCCGCCATAGCTTACCTGAATGGCTTGAAGCGGCAATAAAACAGGCCTGAACGAGGAGCTTGGTTTTTTGGCACCTTTGGCAACCAAGGCTATGCGCCCATGATTTCGAGTGAACACTTCCAAGATAAGGCTGGACTCGCTCCAGTCGTAGCGGTGAAGCACATAGGCAGGCTCATCCGAAATTCGTTTCAAGACAGCGGCCATGGGCTGCCCTTTTTACTCGTAACCGAAGGAGCGAACACGCGCTTCGTCGTCGGCCCAACCAGAGCGAACCTTGACCCACAACTCAATAAAGACTTTGGCATCCATGAGCTTTTCCAACTCTTGGCGTGCTTCAGTGCCAATGCGCTTCAGGCGCTCACCTTTGTCGCCAATGACCATGGCTTTATGGCCCTCGCGCTCCACCACAATGGTGGCGGCAATGCGAATCATGCGATTGGCTGAACGGCTGGGTTCTTCTTCGAATTTATCAATGACCACGGTGGAGGTGTAGGGCAATTCATCCCCCGTGAAACGAAACAATTTTTCACGAACAATTTCACTGGCCAAAAACTTTTCGCTTCGGTCAGTGAGTTCATCTTCACCGTACATCCACGCTTGTTCTGGCAAGTATTTTTCGCAATACCCCATCAGACGTTCAATGTCTTTGGCATTTTTGGCCGACATCGGTACAAATTCTGTGAAGGGATGGCGCTCTTGCATGTCTTTGAGCCAAGGCGCCAACTCTTCGCGTCGGTTGACGGTGTCCAACTTATTGGCAATCAACAAAACAGGCACATCGGGTTTGAGCAAAGTCAAGACTTTGGCGTCGGCCGTATTGAACATGCCTGCTTCCACCACGAACAGCACCAAATCGACATCGCCCACCGCACCCAATACTGTTTTGTTCAAAGACTTGTTGAGCGCCGTGTTGTGGCGGGTTTGAAAGCCTGGTGTGTCAACAAACACATACTGGGTAGGGCCTTCTGTGCGAATGCCCGTAATGCGGTGACGTGTGGTTTGCGCTTTGCGCGACGTGATGCTGATTTTTTGACCCACCAACGCATTGAGCAAAGTCGATTTGCCCACATTGGGCTTGCCGACAATGGCGACCAAACCGCAACGTTGGGCGGGGTTGGTTTCTGTGTTCATCCGCGGGCCTTGACTTTCAAAATTTCAAGCATGGCAGCTGCCGCGGCTTGCTCACCAGCACGTCGCGAGGGGCCGCTACCGTGCTGTGAGAGACTGAGTTCGGGAATGTCGCAAGCGACATCAAAAATTTGTCGGTGTGCTGCGCCCGATGTGGCGACCACAGAATACTGAGGCAGTAGCAATTTTCGGCCTTGCAGCCATTCTTGCAATTCTGTTTTGGGGTCTTTGGCAGCGGCCTGCATCTGCGGATTAATTTCAACGTTTTGAAACAATCTGTGCACCAATTGTTCTGCGACTTCATAACCTGCATCCAGGAAAACAGCACCTAGCAAGGCTTCCAAGGTATCGGCCAAAATAGAGGGTCGGCGCTGTCCACCCGATTTCAACTCACCCTCCCCCAACTTAAGGCACACTGGAATTTGAAGCGTAAGGGCCAATTGATGCAGCGTTTCTTGCTTGACCAAATTGGCTCTGACGCGAGACAAATCACCCTCGGGTAAATCACTCAATTGGGCGTAGAGTAAATGGGCAACGGCTAGGTTTAAAACTGAGTCACCCAAAAACTCGAGGCGTTCGTTGTGATCAGCTGAGTAACTGCGGTGCGTCACCGCACGCTCCAGCAAACTCGCATCTTTGAAGGTATGCTGAAGGCGAACTTGCAATTGACTGAGATCGTCGTTCAAACGGATAGCCTGAAAGTGAATTTAATAAGTGGCAATTTCAATGAATATTGTCAAATTCTGGGCAGTAAGCTCAATTGAATGCGCCAATGCGTCCCAGATTTCCAAAATTCATCCAAACAAAAAACGCCCGACCGACGATATTGGCGTCGGGCACAAAACCCCAATAGCGTGAATCAAGAGAATTGTCTCTATTGTCGCCCATCATGAAGTAATGTCCTTCAGGCACCTTGCAAACGACACCCTCTACGGTGTAGTTGCACTGATCTCTGTAAGGAAAATCGTCAGCGCCCGGAATGAAGGCAGGACGATCGTCATCCACAATCAAATTGTGTGGCTGAGTGCCCAATTTTTCCTGCGATTGTTTGAAGTAGCGCATGACGGACTCATCAAAAAACTCTGGCAATGCCTCGGTTGGCACAGGCACGCCATTGATCGTGAGTTTTTTGTTCAAATAGGCAACTTGGTCACCCGGTATAGCCACCACCCGTTTGATGTAATCCACACTGGGGCGCGGGGGGTAACGAAAAACCATCACATCACCGCGCGCAACGGGCGTACCTTGAGTAAGTTTGAGGTTGACCACTGGCAAACGAACGCCGTAGTGAAATTTATTCACCAAAATCAAGTCGCCGATCCACAGAGTTGGAATCATGGAACCAGATGGAATTTTGAAGGGCTCAAATAAAAATGAGCGAAGCACAAAAACGACCAAAATGACCGGGAATAATCCCGCAGTCCAGTCCAACCACCAGGGTTGCATGAGAAGTCGATCGCGCGCTTCGCCCGTTTCGGTGTCTTGTCGATCGATGCCCATTTTGGACAATTCTTGTTGGCGCTTGGCTTTTTCTTGGTCAAGTTGTTCGACTGCTTTAAGTCGCTGCGGCCAAAAATAAAACTTTTCAGCCAGCCAATAAACTCCTGAAATGATGACCGCCATGAGCATCAGCAAGGCAAAGTTGCCTTCAATCATGCCGCTGTACCAAGCACCTGCATAAGCTAGCAAGGCAGCCAGCAAAAACCCGGTTATGACTTCCATCAATCTTCTACCTGCAAAATAGCCAAGAATGCCTCTTGCGGCACCTCAACTGAGCCAATTTGTTTCATTCGTTTTTTACCCGCTTTTTGTTTCTCGAGCAATTTGCGTTTGCGCGAGATATCACCACCATAGCACTTGGCGAGCACATTTTTACGCAAGGCTTTGACCGTTTCACGGGCAATGATGTTGGCACCAATGGCCGCCTGTATGGCCACATCGAACATTTGACGGCTGATAATTTCTCGCATTTTGGCCACCACAGCACGGCCGCGATAGGCCGATTGCGTGCGGTGGACGATGATGGAAAGTGCATCAACCTTCTCGCCGTTGAGCAAAATATCGACCTTCACCACATCGGAGGCGCGGTATTCTTTGAATTCGTAATCCATCGAGGCATAGCCTCGTGAGACCGATTTCAATTTGTCAAAAAAGTCCAAAACGATTTCGCCCAAGGGCATCTCATAAGTGAGCATGACCTGTCGACCGTGATAGGACATGTTGAGCTGGACGCCCCGCTTGACATTGGCCAGTGTCATGACAGGGCCAACATAATCTTGGGGCATGTACAAATGCACCGTGACAATGGGTTCCCGAATCTCTAGCATCTTGCCTTGGTCGGGCATTTTGGCGGGGTTCTCAACCATCACCACCTCACCATCGCCTTTGACAACTTGATACACCACACTGGGTGCCGTCGTGATCAGATCTTGGTCAAATTCCCGCTCGAGGCGCTCCTGCACAATTTCCATGTGCAACAAACCCAAGAAGCCACAGCGAAAGCCAAATCCAAGGGCTTGAGAAACCTCAGCTTCGTAATGCAAAGATGAATCGTTGAGCTTCAGTTTTTCAAGTGCGTCACGCAGGGAGTCGTATTGGTTGGCTTCAGTGGGGTACAAACCAGCGAACACTTGCGGCTGAATTTCCTTGAAGCCAGGCAATGCTTTTTCGGCAGGGCCTAAATTATTGGGCAGCTTCTTTTCCAAGGTGATGGTATCGCCCACTTTGGCGGCTTGCAGCTCTTTGATGCCTGCAATGATATACCCCACCTCACCGGCCTCAAGACTGTTGCGCGATTCATTGGCTGGGGTAAATACGCCCATGGTGTCTGCGTTGTACACAGTCTCTGTGGCCATCATTTTGAAACGTTCGCCTTTGCCCAATCGGCCATCGACCACGCGGACCAACATGACAACGCCAACATACGTGTCGAACCAACTGTCGACGATCATGGCGCGAAGGGGTGCGTTGGGGTTTCCTTTAGGTGCCGGAATTTTGGCGACGATGGCCTCCAAAATTTCCTCAATGCCCATGCCCGTTTTGGCCGAACAAGGAATGGCTTCGCTGGCATCGATGCCAATGACGTCTTCGACTTCGGCTTTGGCGTTTTCGGGATCGGCTTGAGGCAAGTCCATCTTATTGAGAACGGGCACCACCTCGACACCTAAATCAAGTGCGGTATAGCAATTAGCAACCGTTTGTGCTTCAACACCTTGACTGGCATCGACCACCAACAAGGCACCTTCGCAAGCCGACAATGAGCGTGAAACCTCATAAGAGAAGTCAACGTGACCCGGGGTATCGATCAAATTGAGGTTGTAAATTTGCCCATCTTTGGCTGTGTATTGCAGCGAAGCTGTTTGTGCCTTGATGGTAATGCCGCGCTCTTTTTCAATGTCCATGGAGTCTAGAACTTGCGATTGCATTTCGCGCTCTTGCAAACCACCGCAACGTTGAATCAACCGATCGGCGAGTGTCGATTTGCCATGATCGATGTGCGCAATGATGGAGAAATTTCTGATGTGATTCATCAAGGACCAGCTACAAGTGTTTGAGATTCAAAGAAAGACAAGAAAAAAGGGCGCGTCGAATGAGGACGCGCCCTGAACCAACAATCAATGGCAACTGCGATAGTTGGGACTTCATTGTAGGCAAAAAGCCAGACACGTACAGCCCCAAAACAGCACTTTGCAGGTCGTTGCAAGCTTGCAACAGAAAACTTATCAACAACTTATTCACAAACAAGGGTCGCTTAAAATGAATAACTTGTGGGTGTTCTGTGGATCACCGGTGGACTGATGTGGGAGATCCCACATCGTGAAGCCACCCCTGCTTTTTTTGTCATGAATATTGGTTCAAGAGCCCAGATTTTAACCATTTTCGAAAATCAAGTTACCAATAAGTTAGTGGCTACAAACATAAAAATATTTTTAAAGCGTGGCAAACCCTGTGGTTCCAAAGGGACTCTTGACAAGGGCAAGATCAAGGAATTGGGCGAACTAGCGCAAATCGAGTTAACTCTCCGCGCCTAAAAAGGACATTAACTGGTTTTGTCTTGTCCAATTTGCTCAAGGCCGCAGCAAAGTCTTTGACATGGCTGACCTCGATGTTGCCCACCGCCAAAATCACATCGCCTTCTCTCAATCCTGCTCTGATAGCAGGCTCGATCAAGCTTTCGACTCTAACGCCACCTTTGATCTTCAATTCAGATTTTTGCGTCTCGGTTAAATCGGCAACCACCAATCCTAGGCCCTGAACAGAATTAGCCGCCTTCGGTTTTTCTTCGACTTGAACAGGTTTTTGAGCCACTTTTTCTGGCTCCAACTCCGCAATCACAATGCTCAACTCTTTGGTTGCGCCGCGCCTGAAAATGGTCAAGTTACTTTTTGTCCCAGGCTTTGTATTTCCGACCAATCGAGGCAGATCGGAAGACTTTTCAATTGGCTTGCCATCGATCTTGATGATCACATCGCCAGGCTCCAACCCGGCCTTGTCGGCAGGCGCACCTGGCTCAATCCGGTTGATGAGTGCGCCCTGCGCTTTGCCTAAACCAATCGATTCAGCAAGCTCTTTGGTCACTTGCTCAATTTGAACGCCAATGCGTCCACGTGTCACACGGCCAATGGCGCGCAATTGGTCACTGACGCGCATGGCCTCGTCCATGGGAATGGCAAAAGAAATGCCCATGAACCCGCCAGAGCGAGAGTAAATTTGACTGTTGATACCAACCACTTCACCTCGCATGTTAATGAGAGGCCCACCTGAATTGCCAGGGTTAATGGCAACATCTGTTTGGATAAAAGGCACGTAGTCACCGGTGTCACGCTGCTTGGCGCTCACAATGCCGGCCGTGACGGAGTTGTCAAGGCCGAATGGTGAGCCAATGGCCATCACCCACTCACCGACTTTTAAGCGCGACACATCACCCACCTTCACGGCAGGAAGTCCCGTAGCTTGGATTTTGACAACCGCCACATCCGTGCGTTTGTCGGCGCCAATTATTTTGGCTTTGAATTCGCGTTTGTCTGGCAAGGTCACCAGGATCTCATCAGCACCGTCAACCACATGGGCATTGGTCATGATGAAGCCATCAGCCGTCAAAATAAATCCTGAGCCGACGCCCCTGGGTTGCGACTCTTCGGGTGCTGGCGTTCGGCCTTGGCGAGGCGCCTGCCTAGGGGCATTGGGCGCATTTGGCGTGTTGGGCATTGGAATACCAAAGAATCGGCGAAACAATTCTTGGGTTTCTTCGTCCATGCCACCGCCACTGCTGGCAGGGCTGCGGGCTTTTTCAAGCGTGCGAATATTGACCACCGACGGGCCCACTTGTTCGACCAACTCCGTGAAGTCAGGCAATCCCCTGACGATGGTTTGCTGTGCAAGTGCATGGCTAGGGGCAAGCGCAAATGTGAGAAGCCCCGAAGAAAAAAACAGGGCAAGCAAAACACCCGGCGATTTAAAACCTATTAGTTTCATAAGCTACCCAAACTCCAATTTAATCTCTGCACAAAAAACTCATTCTGATTTCGAATATACAGCGCAACGAAATCCATGCCAACGCTCAGGGAATGAACGCTTTGCAACCCAAAACCACTGCGTGCTTGATGTTGAATTGAGCACTGAGACGAATAGATATTGCTGAAAATCCAAATGTACGCGGATTGCGTAACCGCCATCCAAAGGAGGGTCAATAAGGGCCCGATTCAAATGGAAGCTAGAAGCTGGGCTGGGCGCCACCGCAAGCGCCTGAGTTGGCACAGAAATCACAGAGTGAACTTGCCAAGCATGTCCATCCCAGCACAGCCAACTTTTGGCCAACCGACTTTTTAAACTGTAGACAGAGAAAAACGTCAGCAACACCCATGTGCCAAACAAGATTGCCGCTTGCCAGCCCTCAAAAAGGCCCGCCAACAAACTGGCGCTGAGTGCCAGAAAAGAGAGCAACGCAAGGCCAATGGGCAAGTAAGTGGCCCAAAAAAAACGCCCCACCGGGTAATCGACCGATGGCGCGTTTTGATTCAAAGGAATTAGATCCGACGGAAAACCAAGCTGCCGTTGGTGCCGCCGAAACCAAAGTTATTTTTCAACGCGTATTCAATGTTGACGTCGCGTGCGGTATTGGCACAGTAATCCAAATCGCATTCTGGATCTTGGTTGTCCAAGTTGATAGTGGGCGGCACTTTTTGATGGTGCAAAGCCAAGACCGTGAAAATGCTCTCAATGCCACCCGCACCGCCCAACAAATGCCCCGTCATGGACTTGGTAGAGCTGACCAAGGTTTTCTTGGCGTGATCACCCATGGCTGCTTTGATGGCATTGGTTTCGTTCACATCACCCAAGGGTGTGGAGGTGCCATGAGCGTTCAGGTAACCCACTTGATCGGGATTGACGCCCGCATTGCGCATGGCAGACACCATGGCTCGACGTGGTCCGTCCATGCTGGGCGCAGTCATGTGCCCCGCATCAGCGCTCATGCCATAGCCACAAACTTCTGCATAAATTTTGGCACCGCGAGCTTTAGCGTGCTCATATTCCTCGACCACCATGACACCAGCGCCTTCACCCAAGACAAAACCGTCTCGATCTTTGTCCCAAGGGCGGGATGCTGCTGCAGGATTGTCGTTGCGAGTGGACAAGGCGCGCATAGCTGCAAAGCCGCCCAAGCCCAGTGGCGAAATGGTGGCTTCAGAGCCGCCTGCCACCACCACGTCGGCGTCGCCATATTCAATCATGCGGCTGGCTTCGCCAATGCAATGAAGGCCTGTGGTGCAAGCAGTGACAACAGCCAAGTTAGGGCCCTTGAAACCAAAACGCATAGACACATGGCCAGCGATCATGTTGATGATAGAAGCTGGCACAAAGAATGGAGAAATGCGGCGAGGGCCGCGCGCTGTGTACTCGACATGCGTTTGCTCAATCATGGGCAAACCGCCAATGCCAGAACCAATCACGCAAGCGATGCGTGTGGCCAACTCTTCGTCTAAGGCCTCACCCGTGGGCAAGCCAGCATCAGCGACTGCTTGCGCGGCTGCAGCAATGCCGTAATGGATAAAGGAATCCATCGTGCGCGCCTCTTTGGCGCTGATGTACTGCTCCAAATTGAAACCCTTTACCTCGCCTGCAATTCTGCAGGCGAAAGCGGAGGTGTCAAATTTGGAGATCAGGCCAATGCCGGACTGGCCTGCCAAGAGATTGGACCATGCCTCTGCCACCGTGTTTCCAACGGGGCTGATACATCCCAGGCCCGTAACAACAACGCGGCGACGGGTCATCTCAGATCAAGCCTTTTTGCTTTGGGCGTAGTCAATCGCCGCTTTGACAGTGGTGATCTTCTCGGCGTCTTCATCTGGAATTTCAATGCCAAATTCATCTTCTAAAGCCATCACCAGTTCTACGGTGTCCAGTGAGTCTGCACCTAGGTCAGCAACGAATGCTTTCTCGGGTGTGACTTGTGACTCTTCAACGCCGAGTTGCTCAGCAATGATTTTTTTGACACGTGCTTCGATATCGCTCATGGATTCCCTCTAAGGGTTGTAAAAAAGGAGATTTTATCAGGTCATATGCATGCCGCCATTGACATGCAATTCCTGACCCGTTACGTAAGCTGCCAAAGGACTGGCCAAATAGGACACTGCGTGCGCAATATCCTCTGGTAAACCCAGTTTGCCCAATGGAATTTGAGCCATCAGGGCTTGGTGCTGCGCCTCTGGCAATGCGGCCGTCATGTCTGTGGCAATGAAGCCTGGCGCCACACAATTGACTGTGATGTTGCGACTTCCCAACTCTCGGGCCAAAGCGCGGGTCATGCCGGCCACACCGGCCTTGGCAGCAGCGTAATTGGCTTGTCCTGGGTTGCCAGCAGCACCGACCACGCTGGTGATGCTGATAATTCGGCCATAGCGCTGCTTCATCATGGGCCGCATCACAGCGCGGCTCATGCGAAAAACAGCCTTCAAATTGGTGTCCAAAACTGCATCCCAATCGTCGTCTTTCATGCGCATGGCCAATGTGTCACGGGTAATGCCCGCGTTGTTGACCAGCACATGCAAGCCGCCTTGTGACTTGACGATCTCATCGATCAGTGCTTCGCCTGCAGCAGCGTCATTGACGTTCAAATTGGCACCACGGCAGCCCGAGTAGGCGGCCAGAGCGTCAGAAATATGAGCGGCACCTTCGTCCGTGGTGGCTGTGCCAATCACTTTCAAGCCTTGTTTGGCCAATTCAAGTGCAATGGCTGCGCCAATACCCCTAGAAGCACCCGTGACCAGTGCAACTTGGCCTTTGAATTCTGTTGATGTCATGCCAACGCTCCTTTGGCTTGTGCCAATGAGGCAGGATCGAACACAGGCAGGCCCGTCATGTCAGCATCAATGCGCTTGACCATGCCGGCCAAAACTTTGCCAGGGCCACATTCAAGAACCATGGTCACGCCTAGGGCCTTGATGGCTTGAACGCATTCAACCCAACGCACAGGACCAAAGGCTTGTCGATAAAGGGCATCTCGAATGCGATCGGCGTCTGTTTCAATGGCGACATCGATGTTGTTGACGACTTTAATTTGGGGCGCAGCAAATGGGGTGGCTGCCAATTTTTCTTTCAGCTTTTCGGCTGCAGGCTTCATGAGGCTGGAATGAAAAGGCGCTGACACAGGCAAGTTCAAAGCACGCTTGGCGCCCATGGCTTTTAAAACTTCACAGGCTTTTTCAACGGCAGCTTTGCTACCCGCAATGACAATTTGAGCAGGATCGTTGAAATTCACAGCCTCGACGACTTCACCGCTGTCAGAAGGGAAGGTGGCTTTTGCTTGCGCACATCCTTCAATGACTTTCGCAGCATCCATTCCCAAAATAGCAGCCATGGCACCCACTCCCACAGCCACAGCATCTTGCATGGCGGCAGCACGGAATCGAACCAGGGGCGCGGCTTGGGCCAATGTCAAAACACCAGCGGCCACAAGGGCTGAATACTCACCCAATGAATGGCCTGCAACCACGGCAGGTTGAGCGCCGCCTTCTGCCAACCAAGCTCGATAGGCGGCTATGGCAGAAACCAACATGACAGGCTGCGTATTGGTCGTTAAGCCCAAGGCCTCTTTGGGGCCGTGATGAATGAGCGCTCCCAAGTCCTCGCCCATGGCATCAGAAGCTTCTTTTAAAGTTTCCACAACAGCAGGATGATCACCCCAAGCGTCCAACATGCCCACCGATTGGGAGCCTTGACCTGGAAAAACGAAAGCAAATGAACTCATGATTTCAAAGCGCTGTGAATCAATATTTTAAGAGGACCGAGCCCCAAGTAAATCCACCCCCCACACCTTCGAGCATGAGGGTTTGGCCTTTGGTAATTTGCCCAGAACGCACGCCGTGATCAAGCGCCAAAGGAATGGAGGCAGCAGAAGTGTTGCCATGTTGGTCGACTGTGACAATGACTTTTTCCATTGGCATTTTGAGTTTTCGCGCAGTACTTTGCATGATTCGAATATTGGCCTGGTGGGGCACCAGCCAGTCAATGTCACTGGCGTTCAAACCAGCTTTGCTCAAAGATGCAAGGGCTGTTTCTTCAAGCACGCCAACAGCCAGTTTGAAAACAGCCTGTCCATCCATTTTCAAAACGGGATCACCCAAAATGGCACCCCCAGAAACGTGACCCGGTACACACAAAAGTTCTGAGTATTTGCCATCGGCGTGAATGTCGGTTGCCAAAATGCCCGGCGTGCTAGAAGCCTCCAACACAACGGCGCCAGCGCCATCACCAAACAACACGCAGGTGGTACGGTCTTTGAAATCAAGGATGCGGCTAAAGACTTCTGCACCGATCACCAAGGCTCGTTTGGCCGTACCGGTTTTGATCATGGCGTCAGCCACCGTCAGGGCATAGATGAAACCGCTGCAAACCGCTTGCACATCAAAAGCGGGGCACCCCACAATGCCTAATTTACTTTGAAGCAAGGCGGCTGTGGAGGGGAACACCATGTCGGGTGTGGACGTGGCCACAATGATCAGATCAATGTCAGAGGCTTGGCAAGCAGCCGCCTGCATGGCTCGCTTGGCTGCTTCGGCCCCTAAATCACTGCTGCCAATGCCCGCATCCACAAAATGACGGGCGCGAATACCTGTTCTTTCTACGATCCAGTCGTCAGAGCTTTCTACGCCTTGGGACGCCAACTCGGTAACAAGATCTGCATTGGTCAGTCTTCTTGGAGGCAAAAAGCTGCCTGTGCCAGAAATACGAGAATAAATGGTCATTCGATAGCGGCCGGGTTGGCTGAATTTTCGGCAAGCCCTTGTGCATTCAACAAAGGGGCTGCGTGTGCAATTCGAGCAGCAACGCGGCTAAGCAGTTGATGTCTGGCAGCATCATACGCTCGGTTCAAGGCGACCCCGAACGCCAGTTCATCGGCCGAACCATGGCTTTTGAAAACCAAGCCGCGCAAACCCAACAGCGCAGCGCCGTTGTAACGACGATGGTCAACTCTGTTTTTAAACGAATTTAGAACAGGATAAGCGACGATAGCAGCAATTTTAGTGAAGATGTTGAGAGAAAACTCAGATTTCAAAAATCCACCCATCATGGTGGCCAAGCCTTCACTGGCCTTCAACGCCACATTTCCAACAAAACCATCGCACACCACAATATCGACAGTTCCCTTGAAAATATCGTTTCCTTCGACATTGCCATAAAAATTCAAATCACCGGAGTTAGCAGCAGATCGCAACAGTTCGCCAGTTTTTTTGATGATTTCGTTGCCTTTAATGGCTTCTTCGCCAATATTTAAGAGGCCGACACTGGGGCTTTCATTGTCTTGCAAGACAGAAACCAAGGCCGAGCCCATGACAGCAAACTGCAAAAGATGCTCGGGCGAGCAATCGACATTGGCGCCCAAATCTAACATGGTGGTGCCACCACCCTTGAAATTGGGCATTTGACCCGCAATGGCAGGCCGGTCAATGCCATCCATGGTTTTTAGAACATATTTTGCGATGGCCATCAAGGCGCCAGTATTTCCAGCCGACACGGCAGCGTCGGCCTCGCCCGCCTTCACCAACTCGATGGCCACACGCATGGATGAATCTTTTTTCCTGCGCAGGGCCACCTCGACAGAGTCGTCCATCCCAACCACCTCAGTGGCTTCAACGATGACAGCGCGCTCGTGCTGAAATGAAGCCAGTGCGTCTGCTTGGCCGACCAATTGCAAGCGCGCGTTAGGGTGACTGTCTAGAAAATGACGACAAGCGGGCAAGGTGACCTTGGGGCCGTGGTCACCCCCCATGCAATCTACAGCAAGGGTGAAAAATTCTTTGGATGACATGTTGTCAACAGACACAAATACAAAGGCCCGAGGCTACCTTGAATGTAGCATCGGGCCTGTATTTCAAGCGTCAATTAGGCTTCTGATTTGTTCTTCAGAACTTGGCGGCCACGGTAAAAGCCGTTGGGGCTGATGTGGTGACGCAAATGAGTTTCGCCAGTTGTTGGCTCTACCGCGATACCGGGCACGTTCAGCGCGTTGTGCGAACGGTGCATGCCACGCTTAGAAGGTGACTTTTTATTTTGTTGAACAGCCATGATGGCTCCTTGGATGCGTTGGAAGCAGCGTTGTTGAAGATCAGGACAAACGTCCTTTTCAGGCCAAGCGCAAAAAGCGCAACGCGGCTTAGGGTTAAACAGTGAATGAACTAACGCGCCCTCACAGGCACGAAGCCGCTGATTATAGCCCAAACTTTTATCCCAAACCAGCGCATTAATTTGGTTTATTCTTCAATTGCGCCAATGCAGCAAAAGGGTTCGGCCTTGCTTCCAGCGCCTCTTCAAAGGCTTCATCGACAGCCGACATCGGCACCAAAATGGGGCATTTTTCATGCTTGGGCACAATGGGTGCAGACATGATGAGCTCGTCTTCAATGAGTTCCAAAACGTTCAATTCAGGTGTCAAAACCAGCAAATCCTCCTCGGATTCGTCGTCCTCTGCTTCTGCCGTCGCTTCATCCGAGACAAATCGAAAGGATGCGTCGGCTTTCACAGCCAATTTGACCGGTCCCAAGCACCTTTGGCACTGCATGGGCAAATCAACCTCGGCTTTCAGGTGCACCCAAATTTGAGAATCGCCACCCGAAACAAGTACCAACTCACCTTGGAGCGCCCATGAAACCTGGGTTGGCTGCCCTGAATCTTGCAAAGACGAGTCAACAGGGCTTAAAGCTAATTCAGCCAATCTGGCAAACTGATCCAGACTCAGCTGCCCTTGCGAACTGAGTCCCTCTCTTGCAAAAGCCTTGACATTGAGGCGATTCAAATCAAATTTTTTATCCATACCTTCAGTGTAAGAGAATTGAGGCATGTTCAAAGACCAACAACAATCCACATTGACCTCGTCTGGCCGCACTCTGATCTTGGGCTCGACCTCTCGTTACCGCAAGGAATTGCTGTCTCGGCTGCAAATTCCATTTGAAACTGTGGCGCCAGATGTGGATGAAACACCACACAGCAACGAATCGCCCAAAGACTTGGCACTCCGATTAGCGCTTGCCAAGGCACGCGCCGTAGCCCTCAAAAATCCAGAGGCCATCGTGATTGGCTCTGACCAAGTAGCTGACCTAGAAGGAGCCCCCCTGGGCAAACCTGGCAACCATACCAACGCCACTTTGCAACTGCAGCGAATGCGCGGCAAAACGGTTATTTTTCAAACAGCGCTGTCAGTTGTTTGTATTGCCACTGGCTATCAGCGCACCGATTTGGCTGAAGTGAAAGTGAAGTTTCGCGACTTAAGCGACGCTGAAATTGAGTCCTACTTAAGGGCTGAAGAACCTTACGACTGCGCAGGCAGCGCCAAAAGCGAAGGTCTGGGCATTGTGCTTTTGGATGCCATTGAAAACGACGACCCCACCGCCCTGATCGGGCTGCCATTGATCAGAACATGTCAAATGCTTCGTGAGGCTGGTGTGAAATTGTGATGACACAAGCAAATACCAAATTTGGCAGACTTTTTTTAGTGCCAGCGCCGCTTGACTTTGGTTGCGACGAAGACATAGATCTGCAACAAGTGATGCCCATGGGAACCATATCGGCAGCCGCCAACATCACACACTGGGTTTGCGAGAACGCCAAAACCACACGCGCCTACCTCAAGCGAATCGATGCATGCACCCCTTTGAAAGTCAGTATCCAAACCCAAACCATTGTCGAGTTGCCAAGACAAGTGCATAAGAAAGGCGATCATCTGGGCAGCTTCGATGCCAAGCCCTTATTGACAACTGCACTGGAAGGCGAAGACATGGGCTTGGTCAGCGAAGCTGGCATGCCGGCAGTCGCCGATCCTGGTAGCTCAGTGGTTCGTGCAGCGCACGAACTTGGCATCCAAGTGATTCCCCTGATCGGGCCTGTTTCCTTGTTGCTGGCATTGGCCAGCAGTGGCTTGAACGGACAAAATTTTGCGTTTGTAGGGTACCTGCCGCAGGAGCCCCAAGATCGCGTCCGAAGAATTAAAGAGTTAGAACAATACGCTTTGAAGTCAGGCCAAACTCAACTCTTCATTGAGACCCCTTATCGCAACGCAGCACTTTGGTCTTCATTGGTTCAAACTTTGCAGCCAGGCAGTCGACTGGCATTTAGCAGTGGTTTGACATTAACGAGCGCAGTCAATCAAAGCTCGACAACGCAACAGTGGCGGAAGTTGCCCTTAGGACAAATGCCTGAGGGGCTGAACAATCAAACGCCAGTTGTTTTTGCAATTGGCGTTTAGGCGGCGCATTCAACAAAGCCCCAGCTTGAAGCTACTCGAAAATCGATTAGCGAATGGCGGTACTAGAGCGCATGGCTTTCCAAGCGCCTTCTCCCATGGCAGCTCCAAAGCGCTTGACCAAACGCTCAGCCACATTGTCTTGGCGTGAATAATCAACCAGGTCTTCTGCTTTCACAACATCACGCGCTACTTGGTCGATGCTGGCCAATTCATCGGCCAAACCCAACTCAACCGCTTGCTGACCCGTCCAAAATAAACCACTGAACATGCCCGGTGTTTCTTTCAAACGATCGCCGCGACCTTTTTTGACAACCTCAATGAACTGCGAATGAATGTCGTTCAGCATGAACTGCGCATGTTTTCGCTGCGCCTCGGTCTGCGGGCTAAAGGGGTCTAAAAATCCCTTGTTTTCGCCCGCGGTCATGAGCCGTCTTTCGACACCGAGTTTGTCCATCAAGCCGGTAAAACCAAAGCCATCCATGAGCACCCCAATGCTGCCCACAATGCTGGCCTTATCGACATAAATTTTGTCTGTTGCCGCAGCGATGTAATAGGCCGCCGATGCACATGACTCTTCAACCACAGCATAAATGGGCTTTTGATGAAGTGCTTTGAGTCGAACGATTTCATCGTTGATGATGCCGGCCTGAACGGGACTCCCGCCAGGAGAGTTGATAAGCAAGATCAAAGCTTGCGAGCCGGAGTCTTCCAAGGCAGCGCGCATTGCAGCCACCACATTTTCTGCACTGGCGTCTGCGCCATCGGCAATTTCACCTTTGATATTGACCAGAGCGGTATGCGGCTTTGTGATGCTGGTAGAAGTTTGGTTGTGTGAAAACACCAGCCACAGCACCACCAACCAAAACAACAACCAGCCAAGCCTCAGACCCACTTTCCATCGACGCGAGGCTTGTTGCTCTTTCAAATTGGACTGAACCAACTCTGACAAGATCTGACGCTCCCAATTAGCATCAGCGCCTTGAACGGAAGACTTTGCAGGGGCGCCCAAAGACGCTTGATGGTGCAGGCTCTCGTTGGGGGTGTTGGATGATTCAGGATTTTCAGAACTCATGAGAACTCAAAAGGTTTTAAATTGAAATCAGTATGCCAGTGAACCACACCGCCTTGCTCCGACAAGGTGATTGGGATCAAACCACCATTGCAAGGGCCGCCTGCGCAGGCGCCAGAATCAGGGCGGTACAAAGCACCATGTGTTGAACAAATGAGGAATTGTCCAGTTGTGTCAAAAAAACGGTTGGGTTGGAAATCCATCTCCATGGCCACATGGCTGCAACGGTTCAAGTAAGCATGAGCCACACCCTTAAAACGGATAGCAAATGCCCTGCAGGTTTGACCACCATAAATGACATCGAAAGGAACCGCCAAGCCCCCGTCGCTCAGGTCAACTGAATGGCACAAAGGAATGACGGTGCTCTCAAGCATTTTCAATCAGCCATTGCCGCAGTTCAAATACAGAATGCGCAATGAACTTCGGCTTCAAATCATGAAAAGCAGAAGGCTCGTGCGCGCCATAACTCACCCCGACACTGGCACAACCTGCGTTCAATGCCATTTGTAAGTCGTGCGTGGTGTCGCCAATCATCAGCGTGCGCTCAGCCTCCGCGCCAAACTCCCGCATCAACTCATGCAGCATGATTGGGCTGGGCTTGCCTGCGGTTTCATCTGCTGTGCGTGAGCCATCAAACACGCCCTTTAGGTCAACGTCATGCAAGGCTTCGTTCAAACCTTGGCGACTCTTGCCTGTGGCCACCGTTAACCAATGGTGCCGCAATTTCAACTCTGCCAACATCGGCAGGACGCCGTCAAAAAGAACAATGTCGTTTTGGTGCGCGGTGTAGTGGTGGCGATAGCGCTGTCCAAGTTCTGGGTATTTTTCTACAGGGACATCGGGGGCGGCGTGCGCCAGTGCTTGCATCAATCCCAACCCGATGACATAAGACGCGGCTTCTTTGCTAGGTTCTTGCCCGCCGACATCGACCACAGCACGCTGGATGCAACGCGTGATGATGGCGGTGGAATCAAACAGCGTGCCATCCCAATCGAAGGCGATCAGGTCAAACTGGCGGGGACGTGGACTTGGGTTTGGCATGATTGACATACAGTTGCAGTTCAGAAGGTAGGTTTGATTTCAACTCGACTCGCTTGCCGGTAGCAGGGTGCGAAAACTGCAGGCGCCAGGCATGCAAGAACATGCGCTTCAGGCCCTGTTTTTGAAGTACTTTGTTCCACTCGAAATCTCCGTATTTATCGTCCCCGGCAATGGGGTGCCCTTGAGAGGCAAGGTGAACCCTGATTTGGTGCGTTCGTCCTGTCTTGATGGTGACCTCCAGCAAGGTGCAATCCACCAATCGCTCTGCGACCTTCACCAAGGTGATGGAGCGCATGCCATCGGGATCCTCGTTGGACGTGACCTTTACGCGACGCTCGCCATCTGGCAAAAGAAATTTGTGCAGCGCGCTGTCAATCACCTTTAACTTTTCAGGCCAGCTGCCTTGCACCAAAGCAAGGTAAGTCTTACCTGTTTCCCGCTCTCTGAATTGGTCTTGAAGGTGCTTGAGGGCACTTCTTTTCTTGGCCACCAACAAGATGCCGCTGGTTTCACGGTCCAATCGGTGCACTAATTCGAGCAGTTTTGCCAGTGGCCTGGCCTGACGCAGCTGCTCAATCACCCCAAAACTTACACCTGATCCCCCATGCACCGCTACGCCTGAGGGCTTGTCGATGGCCATTAAAGCGTCGTCTTCTAACAACAGGGGAAATTCACGGCCTGGCGCTGGCCTGGCTGCCTTTTCAGCAACTTTTTCCGAAATTCTCACGGGCGGAAGACGCACGACATCGCCTGTTTCAATCCGCGTGTCTGCAGAGGCGCGGCCCTTGTTGACTCGCACCTCACCACTTCGGATGATTCGATAAACGTGCGTTTTGGGGACCCCCTTGAGGTGCCTAATGAGGAAATTGTCCAAGCGTTGGCCGGCAGACTCCTCGTCCACAGTGAGCCATTTGACCTCCACGGCCGGAGATGTGACCGAAGAAATGTCCGAATGTGCGGCTTGAGGCCCTATAATGCGAATCACCGGCGTTGTGCTGTAAGTGGTTGATTTGAATGGAAATGAATTCCTGATGACAGGAGTTTAGTTCACTCTCCACCAACAAGCGCCGTAAGTTCGATGCCGCCATGAGCGAAATCTGCAGACTGAAGGCCAACGCCAACAGTGGCAGATCAGTTTTGTGGCTGGACCGATGCTTTGAAACCCTGATACGGAATATTTTATTCAGTAGCTTTTCAGCTACTGAACGGATTGAATCGAAATGAGTGTGTTGTTTGGATCTTTGCTGTCTTTCTTGCAGTGGCTTTTTGCGCCACTCGAGGCACCATTGCCTGCGCGCACTCACAGCCTCGATTCTTCCACGCGCCCCTTTCCACATTCCAGCGAAAAATCTGCGCCCATGAATGTCGGAATCTTTTGGCAATTCCCTTCGTTTCGAACGTCAGTCTCGGCACCGTTGGCTCCTTGAGAGCTGGTTGTTAAACAGGTGATCCAACCCCAACGCCACATTTGGCGGGGATGGTTTTGCTGACATATTGAAAAAGAAGGGACGCATCATGAAACGGATGCTGATCAACGCCACGCAGGCTGAAGAACGCCGCTTGGCCATCGTCGATGGACAAAAACTCCTCGACTACGAAATTGAAATTGAAGGCCGCGAACAACGCAAAGGCAACATCTACAAGGCGGTCGTCACGCGTGTCGAGCCCTCTCTTGAAGCCTGCTTCGTTGACTACGGCGAAGAGCGCCACGGCTTCTTGCCCTTCAAAGAAATATCACGCCAATACTTCGCCGAAGGCGTGCCTGTTAACCAAGCTCGCATCAACGATGTGATTCGGGAAGGCCAAGAGCTTTTGGTGCAAGTGGAAAAAGAAGAACGTGGCAACAAGGGCGCAGCCCTCACCACTTTCATCAGCTTGGCAGGCCGCTATGTGGTTTTGATGCCCAACAACCCCAGGGGTGGTGGTGTTAGCCGTCGCATTGAAGGCGACGACCGCGCAGAACTCAAAGAAGCCATGGACCAATTGGAATACCCCAAAGGGATGTCCATCATTGCCCGCACCGCAGGCATTGGTCGCAGCGCACCTGAATTGCAGTGGGACTTGAACTATTTGCTCAAGTTGTGGACCGCCATCGACGGCGCCACGCAAGGTGCCAAAGGCGCCTTCCTGATTTACCAAGAGTCCAGCTTGGTCATTCGTGCTATTCGCGATTACTTCAACAGCGACATCGGTGACATCCTGATCGACACCGACGACATCTACGATCAAGCTCAGCAGTTCATGAGCCATGTCATGCCCGAGTTTGCACCGCGTGTAAAGCGTTACCGCGACGATGCGCCACTGTTCAGTCGATTCCAAATTGAGCACCAAATTGAATCGGCCTATGCACGCACGGTGCAGTTGCCCTCTGGCGGTGCCATCGTCATTGACCACACCGAAGCCTTGGTGTCGGTTGACGTTAACTCTGCTCGTGCCATCAAAGGCGGCGACATTGAAGAAACCGCTACGCGCACCAACCTAGAGGCCGCCGACGAAGTGGCCCGCCAAATGCGTTTGCGCGATTTGGGTGGCCTGATCGTCATTGACTTCATTGACATGGAAGAGTCACGCAACCGCCGTGATGTCGAAAATCGTCTGCGCGATGCCTTGCGTCAAGACCGTGCACGTGTTCAGTTTGGTTCTATCAGCAAGTTCGGCCTTTTAGAAATGAGCCGCCAACGCTTGAAACCAGCGCTTGCTGAAGGCTCTTCTATTCCGTGTCCTCGTTGCGGCGGCTCCGGCCACGTGCGCGACACCGAGAGCTCTGCTTTGCAAATTTTGCGCATCATCCAAGAAGAGTCCATGAAGGACAACACGGCCGCTGTGCACGCGCAAGTGCCTGTAGAAGTGGCCTCTTTCTTGTTGAACGAAAAGCGTCCAGAAATTGCCAAGATTGAATTGAAACAGCGCATCAATGTGCTGCTGGTTCCCAACAAGTCTTTGGAAACACCGCACTACAAGCTAGAGCGCTTGAAGCACGACGACCCTCGCTTGGACAACATAGAAGCCAGCTACACCATGGCTGAAGTGATGGAAGATCCCACCACTGTGACGCGTCGCTCGCAAGAGCCCACAAACCGTCAAACACCGGTTATCAAGGGGGTGCTGCCTGATGCTCCTGCGCCAGCTTCTTTGCCCAAGCCAGAATCGACAAAGCCAACCCCAACTCAAACCCGTCAACCGGCTGCGAAAGCTGAAAGCACAGGTGGTTTCTTTGGTTGGTTCAAGCGCTTGATTGGCGGCACAACAGAAGCCAAAGAAGAGCCAGCAACAAATGTGGGCAAACGTGGCGAACGCACACCGAAAGATGGCGAGCGCAATGAACGCAGCGACCGCAACGGCGATCGCCGGGGTGGACGCGGTGGCCGTGGCGGTCGTCGTGGAGAACGAAATGAGCGCGGTGAACGCACTGAAGGCGTAACCGAGCGCAACGAGAGCACTGAAACACGCGCTCCGCGCGAAAATGGCGGTAACCGCCGCGGTGCAGAACGCAGCGATCGCAATGGTCAACGTGGGGAACGAACTGAGCGCGGCGAACGCCGTGAAAGCGCCAACCCCCATGGCAATAATGCTGTCGACACTCAAAATGTCAACGCTGAAGCCACTGATTCAAGCCAAGCAGACACGCGCAATGAAGCACGCACAGAAAGAGCCCCACGCGGAGAAGGCAGACGCGAGCGCGGTGAAGGCCGCAAAGAACGTGGTGAGCGCGGTGAACGTCGCAACAATGAGAATACTCGCCAAAACAGCGGCTCTGAAAACACAGAGAATCTCGGGCCAGCCCAAGCTGAGTTGAACTACAACAATGACAACCAGCCCAATGGCGCTTCAGAGCCAAGTTCTCAAGGTGAGGAGCGTCAAGATTCTGCAAATGGAACGCCAGAACGCAGAGAACGTCGCTCCCGCGATCGTTATGGTCGCGATCGCAGAGAACGCAGCCCCAACAGCGACGGCAACAACTCCGAAAATTTGCAAACTGATCAAGCTTCGCAAGATGTTCAAGCTCCAGAAGAAGCACCTGTGGCCCGCTCCTACTTTGACCGTGCCGCAAGCACCGCTGCACCCTTAGACTCAATTGCCAAAGCAGCGCCAGTTGTATCCGCTGCGCCAGTCGCAGTGTCAGCACCTGCGCCAACTGCGGCGCCATCTGCAGGCTTGCCCAAGGTTCAAGCTTACGAATTGCCCATGGCAAGCCTGGTACAAGTCGCAGAAAGCTCAGGTCTGCAGTGGGTCAACTCTGATCCAGCAAAAATTGCACAAGTTCAAGCTGCCATTGCGGCCGAACCTAAAGCCCCGCATGTCCCTCGTGTTCGACCGCCTGCAGTGGTTGTTGACGATGGCCCTTTGGTCTTGGTGGAAACTCGCAAAGATTTAAGCGACATGAAACTGCCTTTCTAATGGCAGCAAGTGGCCAGAAGATGCACAGAACCTGAGGTTCTTGCTTCTGCCAAAAAGGGACCTGAGGGTCCCTTTTTTTATTCCATTGCCGCTTTCTTCAAGGCCGCTAAAGCCGCCGGCACATCTTCACGTTGTTCGGCAAGCTCTGCCAATGAGCGCCATGCCTGTCTGCGCATGACAGGATCTTCTAGCGCGGGTGCAGCTTGGGAAAGAAGCAACTGAGCCTTGCCCCACAACTGCCTTTTTTGACACAGGCGTCCGGCTAAAAATTGCAAAAGAGGTTCACGTGGATTGCTTTTTTGAGCCGACTCAATGAGCGCCAACCAATCACGCTCCTCGCTTGTATCTTGTCCTGTGAAGCTTTTATCTAAAGCTTGTGTCAACTTCAATTGTTGCGCCTTGGACAAAGCCTGGGGGCTTGCTTGCCACCTGACCCAAATGGGCTTTAACCAAGTCCTCATGACAACCGGCTCTCCCATGAGGCTTAGCCAATGCTGTGCGGCTTGAATGGCCAGGTCGGGTGAGTGACGCTGCGCTTCACCTAACCGGGTCCAAAGACGCTGCATTTGTCCTGATTCATGCGTTTTTGCTATCAATTCAAAAACCAAGCCGCGAATCATGCTTTCGGCAGCTTCTGTCGCAAAGGCGCGGTGTTTGATGAGCAGCAACGCGGTGTCTAAAGCCTGTGACGACTCACCCGCCAAGCGCGCAGCCTTCAGTCGCAATCGCATGGCCAATGTTCGACGAGAGACACCCAGTGGCAAGCGATCTAACCAAAGCAAACTCTCTGCAGCATCTCTGTCATCCAAGGCCCAACGAGCGGCACGCAGCATGCTACCTTCAATCAGGGTTTGCCGCAGAGGGGCAAAGCCGCCAGCAGGCTCCTGCAAGGCCTGATCCAGATGAGACTGACGTGTGACTTTGTCATGCAATGCATGGGCAGATTCGGCCGCCAAAATATGCGCGACACATCGCAAGGCGCCTGCATGCTCCAAAATTTCGCCACTGTCTGACAAAGACTTTTCTCTGACAAGCACCAGCTCGGCAGATTTGCGCGCACGCAAAAATCTACCTTCCATAAACTGGGCCATGGCATCAAGCAAGGCACCGTGTGCTGCACGTTCCTTCTGTTGCAAGCGCCAGCGCTTGGCTTGCCGAGGCAACTCAAACAAGGCTGTGAGTGCCCGTTGCGCCCAATGCAAGGTCAATAAAATCATGACCAGCCCAAGCAAAACCAAATTCAGGGAGAGATCTACGCGGTAGGGAGCCCAGAAAATAGCAACCGTACCAGCGTTGTTTGAAGCCAGCAAGGCCGTGGCCACAGCCACCGCAAACAAACTCACAAGCCAAAGTGCTGCACGCATGCCGTTTTACTTTCCAGAGGAGGCCGTGGCCAATGCAGCCATCGTGGCATCGAGTCTTGGAATGGCATTGCCTTTGCTTAATGCTTGCGCTTTCTCCAACAATTGCAGTGCATGTTGTGTTTTGCGAGCGCCTGGGTCGAAATATTTTTTCAAGACAATGGCGACTGCTTGCATGTCTGCGCGGGCTGCATCGTTTTGTCTGGCCAACAGACCCAGTCTTGCATTGAGCAATTTGAGTTTCAAATTCTCACGCAGAAAAAATCCTTGCTCAGGGGCCAAGAGTGCTGCCTCAGGACTGTCGATGCGACTGACCCTTAATAAGCCACGCGCTTCAAGCATGAAACGATCTAGCACTGTTTGCCACCAAGCCGAATTCTGAGGGGCGGCCGGATTGGCATCAGCCGATTTGGAGGGGGTCAATGAAGGTCGGTTCATTTCATTGGCCAAGGGCAACTCATCGGCCAAGGCCACAATTTCGTCTAACACCAACAACATGCCCGGCAAATCGGTAATTTGAACTGATTTGACAAGCTCAAGGTCGCGGTCAATGGCGCGTTGAATGCCAATCAAGCGCGGATTGGATGCTCTTTGAAGGCGCGATTGGGCGGTTTTTAGAACGCCCAACAAAGGCTCCAAGCTACTGGTTAATTGAGCTTGCTGCTGAGCCAGCCGCAGAGAAGATTCAATGTCCAAAATCAAGTTTTCATCACGTGAACGCGACAAAGTTTGAATCAGCTCCTCCAATTGAGTACGCTGCAAGCTAGCCTCGCCCAACCGAGATTCAACCAAGGCCATTCGGGCAGCACTGTCTTTCACGCTGTCTTGCGCTTGCTTGGCCCATGCTTTGGCTTCCAGAGATTGTTGACCTGCATCGGCACTTTGCCTTGCCAGTTGGCCTTGAATGCGCGAAAGCTTTTCCCAGAGCAGGCCACTGAATACAACCGCCACGACAGCCAACAGCACAGGCAACCAAAATAACAAGGGCCGTTTTTGCGCCTTTGCATCCTGCATCGATGTGGTGGCAGGCTGGCCAGTGGGTTCCTTGGAGTTTTCAGTGCTCATGCCAAGGATTTTATAGATGCCTGCAATGATCTGAGCCCTGGTGGGGCAATAGCAACAGCGCCCCAACCTATTTTTTGAGCTAAGTCAGCCATTCTGGGATGGGTGACCGTGGCTTTGGCCATTGACCAATTGGCTTGAGGACATTGAGTGGCAAGGGCTTGAAGGGCTGCTGAACTGCTGAAGACCCAGATGGCACCGTCAGCGATGAATTTTTGAACCTGGGCCTTTTGAGGCTCTGTCAATTGGGTGGGAGTGCGTTGATAGGCAGCAACGGCAGAAACCTTGACGTGCGCTTTTTCAAGCTCTAAGGCCAGCCAGTCTCTGCCTGCTGTCGCCCCCGACTCATCAGCACCGCGAACAAACAGCACATTCATGCCTTGAACCACTTGAGAAGTCACGACATCCCACAAGGCCTCTGAATCGAGTTGTTTTGACTGCAATGCAGGTTGATCAATCTGGCCGGCAGGAATACCGCAGTGCGCCAAAGCGGCGGCTGTGCCCGGACCCGTGCACCAAGCACGCGCCACCTGAAAGTGATCAACCCAATCGGGGTGATGGCGAAGTGCGTGCGCCAAAAATCGAACGGCATTGGCACTGACAAACATGACGGCCTGGCTCCGTTTTAAAAGCGCCAAAGCTTCTAAGGCAGTTTGAGTCGTTAAAAACTCAGTCAATTGGAGCAGTGGAAATCGAGTGGTTTTGAAACCAGCTTCATTCAATGAATCAATCCAAGCGCTTGCATCTTGCTCAGGCCGCGTCACCACAACTTGCGTCATGGCCTGGTGGCGGGCTGAATCAGTGGGCACCGCCGCGCCTCAGCTCTGCCGCAACTTGAGTCCCTAAGCTTTCAGCTTGTTCAAGACTGCCCACATCAGCAACAGTTTGAGCCGTGACCAAGTTGCTTGCGCCTTCTGGGTCACCCCAAGCAGCACGCAGGCTGAGTGTGGCGCCAGACAATGTGGCATGCGCCGCCAAAGGCATGGAGCAACTGCCGCCCATAGCGCGGCTGACGGCACGCTCTGCCGCTACGGCCAACCAAGAAGTTGAGTGGGCCAAGGGCTTCAAAGCATCGATCAAGTCTGCTCGGCCAGTACAAATTTCAATGCCCAAGGCACCCTGCCCTGCCGCCGGCAACATTTGGTCAGTGTCAAAGATATGGCGAATTCGACTGGACAATTCCAAACGCTTCAAACCCGCTGCAGCCAAAATAATGCCTGCATAGTGGCCCTCGTCCAATTTGCGCAAGCGCGTGTCTAAATTGCCACGCAAAGGCTCAATTTTCAAATCAGGGCGCAGAGCTCGGAGCAAAACGGTTCGGCGAAGACTGGACGTGCCCACCACGGCACCTTGCGGTAAGTCCATCAAAGTGGCGTATTGGCCAGACACCCACGCATCACGGGGGTCTTCTCGTTCCATGACACAGGCCAACTCGAAGCCCTCTGGCATGTCCATGGGAACATCCTTGAGGGAGTGCACGGCTATGTCGGCCCTGCCCTCTGAAAGCGCCACTTCCAATTCCTTCACAAAGAGGCCTTTTCCGCCCACTTTGCTCAAGCTTCGATCCAAAATTTGGTCTCCCAGTGTGGTCATTCCAAGGAGCCTGACGGTGTGACCGCGAGACTGAAGAATGGCCTGGACATGCTCGGCTTGCCATAAGGCTAAACGGCTTTCACGCGTGGCAATGACGATGGGGCGCTGTAAATTGGAGGACATAAGGGGCATCAAGCAGTGACTTGTTCGTAATTTTTCAATTAAATCAAATGCTAGCACGACAAAAGACCTGTTAAGTGGCCCACAGGCATCACAAGCCCCGCAAACCGATAAAATCTGGATATGTCTAAAAACCAACTCGATCAAAAGTCCCAGGCCTGGTCGGCCTTGTTTTCCGAGCCCATGAGCGACCTGGTCAAGCGCTATACCTCCAGCGTGTTTTTCGACAAGCGACTTTGGCAATCGGACATTCAGGGCAGTCTGGCTCACGCCGAAATGCTGTCGGCCCAAAAAATCATCAGCACCCAAGATCTGGCCGACATTCAGCGCGGCATGGCGCAGATTACCGACGAAATTACCAAGGGTCAGTTTGATTGGAAACTGGACCTGGAAGACGTCCACCTCAACATCGAAGCTCGCCTCACGCAAATTGTGGGGGATGCAGGCAAACGTTTGCACACAGGCCGAAGCCGCAATGACCAAGTGGCCACCGATGTACGCTTGTGGTTGGTCAGCGAAATAGACCTCATCAGCGCGCTGTTAAACGATTTGCAAAAATCATTGATTGAAGTGGCTGAGCGCAATGTGGAAGTTATCATGCCAGGCTTCACGCATTTGCAAGTGGCGCAACCCGTGAGCTTTGCCCATCATCTGTTGGCTTATGTCGAAATGTTTGCGCGTGATGCTGAACGCATGGCCGATGTGCGTCGTCGCACCAACCGCTTGCCCTTGGGTTCTGCCGCATTGGCTGGCACCACTTATCCGCTTGACCGCGAGCGCGTGGCCACCAGTTTGGGCATGGTCGATGAGCAGGGCCAAGCTTGTGTGTGCCAAAACAGCCTGGATGGCGTCAGCGACCGCGACTTTGCCATTGAATTCACAGCAGCCGCTTCTTTGTGCATGGTGCACATCAGTCGCTTGAGCGAAGAACTGATTTTATGGATGAGCCAAAACTTTGGCTTCGTGAAAATTGCCGACCGTTTCACTACGGGCAGTTCCATCATGCCGCAGAAGAAAAACCCCGACGTACCCGAATTGGCACGTGGCAAAACAGGCCGTGTGGTGGGGCATCTCATGGGACTCATCACGCTCATGAAGGGCCAGCCGCTGGCCTATAACAAAGACAATCAAGAGGACAAAGAACCTTTGTTCGACACCGTGGACACTCTCAAAGACACCTTGCGAATCTTCAGCGAGATGATCGGTGGACAATTGAATCCACAAACGGGCCAAAAAGAGGGCGGCATCAGCGTCAATGCTGCAGCCATGGAAGCTGCCACTAAAAAAGGTTACGCCACGGCCACCGATTTGGCCGATTATTTGGTCAAGAAGGGACTGCCCTTCCGCGATGCGCATGAGGTGGTTGCACATGCTGTCAAAACAGCGCAAACGCAAAACCTAGACTTGAGCGAACTGCCCCTGACCACTTTGCAACAGTTCAACGCTGGCATTCAAGCTGATGTATTCGAATGTCTCAGCTTGGTGGGGTCCTTGAATGCCCGCAAAACTTTAGGTGGCACTGCGCCAGATCAAGTCAGGCAACAAATTGCGCGTCATCATGCGCGTTTGGGTTTTTAAACAGAGGTCAAGATGGAAACCAATCAAACCGAACAATCTGCGATATCGCCCTATGCCGCTGGTCTTAACTGGTCTGCTGACTTGCACACAGGCGATGACCGCATGGACCACACGCACGAAGAGTTTGTGACCATGCTCAATGCCTTGTTGCTTACGCCACAAACAGAGCAATTGAATTTGTACCGTCAATTTTTAAATCATACCGTTGAGCATTTCGCCCAAGAAGATCGCTGGATGCTGGCAACAGGCTTTAGCGAAGGCAATTGCCACGCAGGCCAACACGCCACCATTCTAGAAACTATGCGTGCGGTAGAAACGCACTATGTACAGGGTGATCCAGAAATCATTTCGCGCTTGGCTGAGGCTTTGGCTGAATGGTTTCCGCAACACGCCGCATCAATGGACGCTGGCTTGGCCCTGCATTTGAAATCTGTGAACTTTGACAGCGAGACAGAAACATTGGCCGACCCCTCCGTCGTCAAGAATGTCACCATGTCGGGCTGCGGTAGCGTCAGCTGTAGCTAATCAGCTTCAATACCGAGCCTATTGACTAGAACCACAAGAATTGGAAATCAAAAATGTCTGTGATCACCACCATTGAAGAGTTGCGTGTATTGGCACAAAAACGTGTACCACGCATGTTTTACGACTACGCAGACAGCGGCTCTTGGACAGAAAGCACTTACCGCGCCAACGAAAGCGATTTCCAAAAAATCAAATTCCGCCAACGTGTGGCAGTTAACATGGAAGGCCGCAGCACTGCAAGCACCATGATTGGGCAGCAGGTGGCCATGCCAGTGGCCATTGCACCCACAGGCCTCACTGGGATGCAACACGCCGATGGTGAAATATTGGCAGCTCGGGCGGCCAAAAAATTTGGCATTCCCTTCACGCTTTCAACCATGAGCATTTGCTCTATTGAAGATGTGTCCAAAGGCACGGACGGCCACCCCTTCTGGTTTCAGCTGTATGTCATGCGAGATCGAGATTTCATTGAGCGCCTGATAGAGCGTGCACGTGCTGCCAATTGTTCAGCTTTGGTCATTACCTTGGATTTGCAGATTTTGGGTCAACGTCACAAAGATTTAAAGAACGGCTTATCTGCGCCGCCCAAACTAACCATCGCCAACTTGATCAATATAGCAAGCAAGCCGCGCTGGGCTTTGGGCATGTTGGGCACATCGCGCCGCGAGTTTGGCAACATTGTGGGACACGTCAAAGGCGTTGAGAATATGGGTTCACTTTCAGCTTGGACAGCTCAGCAGTTTGATCCGCGCCTCAACTGGGGTGATGTGGAGTGGATCAAGAAACGCTGGGGCGGCAAAATCATTTTGAAAGGCATTCAAGATGCTGAAGATGCTCGCCTGGCTGTTGAAAGTGGTGCCGATGCCATGATTGTGAGCAACCACGGCGGCCGTCAACTCGACGGCGCTCAAAGCAGCATTGAGGCCTTGCCCGCCATTGTGGATGCCGTGGGCAAACAGATTGAAGTTCACATGGATGGTGGCATTCGCAGCGGTCAGGATGTGTTGAAGGCTCGCGCATTGGGCGCACAAGGCACGTACATTGGTCGCGCTTTTTTGTACGGCCTTGGCGCCATGGGCCAGCCTGGTGTAGAAAAAGCACTGCAAATTATTCACAACGAATTGAGCTTGACCATGGCCTTTTGCGGCCGCACACAAATGGACACGGTTGACAAGAGCATCTTGTTGCCAGGCACTTTCCCTCAATAAAGTGTCTCACTTTGCTTTGAGTTTGTGACTGGCATCAAAGCACCGCCATCGCCACTCACACGGCGCATTGCCCACCTTGACATGGACGCTTTTTATGCGTCCGTCGAGTTGCTGCGTTACCCCCAACTCAAAGGCCTACCCGTGGTCATCGGCGGTGGCAGACGCAAAGAAGATGACCTGT
>Ga0209355_1000053_pt1 | contig 63258 bp, 61 predicted proteins | sample LauGreSBDMM110SN_3_FD_187563 | JGI IMG/M metagenome (GOLD analysis project Ga0209355, IMG submission 187563) | Freshwater lake microbial communities from Lake Michigan, USA - Sp13.BD.MM110.SN (SPAdes) (version 2) | ecosystem: Environmental > Aquatic > Freshwater > Lake | place: Lake Michigan... | reverse complement strand
CCAGCACCACCGAGCATTCGGCGGCCAGCGGCAGGCGTTTTTCCAGTATGCAAACCACGGAGGGGTCGGCGTTTTGCAATTGCGCAAACGCGGCGGCCAGCTCCGCACGGTTATTCACCCGCGCCTGCCCTTTGCCGTCGTAGCCCAGCCGTGTGGTTTTCAAAATACCGGGCAGCAAATCGTCTTGCACTTGCGCGAGTTCAGACGCGTCATGAATCACCCGGTGCGGCGCCACCGGCACGCCGCACCGCACGAAATGCGCTTTCTCTAGCGCCCGGTCTTGCGCCACCCGCACGGCTGACGGCCCGGGAGCGACCGGCATGTGTTGTTGAAAATGCGCCAGCGCCTCGGCCGGGACGTTTTCAAACTCGGTGGTGACGGCCTGGCACAGGGCGGCCATTTGCGCCAGCCCTTGCGGGTCCAGGTAGTTGGTTTGTATGTGCGCATGGCTGACCAAGCCGGCCGGGCTGGCAGCGTCCGGGTCTAGCACCGCGGTGCGGTAGCCCAGGCTTTGAGCGGCATGCGACCACATGCGCCCGAGTTGCCCGCCGCCCAGCACGCCCAGCGTGGCGCCCGGCTTCAAAGGCAAACCGCTCATGCGGCAGGCGGCAGCGTCATCTGACGCGCGGCATCGCTTTGGCGTTGGCGGAAATCCCGCAAGGCTTGCTGCAAAGCCGGGTTGTGCAAGGCCAGCATGGCGACAGCAAAGAGCGCGGCATTCGCCGCCCCGGCGGCCCCGATGGCAAAAGTGGCCACCGGTATGCCCTTGGGCATTTGCACCATGCTGTGCAGCGAATCCACGCCTTGCAAATGTTTGCCGGCCACCGGAACACCAAGCACCGGCACCGTGGTTTTGGCAGCCAGCATGCCGGGCAAATGGGCGGCGCCGCCCGCACCGGCAATGATGGCGTGCAGCCCGCGCGACAGCGCTGATTCGGCATAGCGGAACATGTCGTCCGGCATGCGGTGCGCCGATAGCACTTGCGTTTCATGCGCTATGCCAAAGTCCTGTAACAGTTGGGTGGCATGCTGCATGGTGTCCCAGTCAGAGCTGGAGCCCATGACAACACCGACAAAAATAGAGGCCATGATGTGTGGCAGTTGAACTGCGGGTAAGCTTATGGTTGAACGAAGTGCCGGACAAGTACATCCGGCGATACTGATTGACTGATTTTATTCCTGTGGACCTGACACCCATGATTGATGTGACTGTAGAGAATTTTGAAGCAGAAGTTATTGCGGCCTCTTCCCAAATCCCGGTGCTGCTGGACTTCTGGGCGCCGTGGTGTGGGCCTTGCAAATCGCTGGGCCCGGTGCTGGAAAAACTGGAGCTTGACTACGCCGGGCGTTTCAAGCTGGTGAAGATCAACTCCGACGACGAGCAGCAGCTTTCTCAGGCATTCGGTATACGCAGCATACCGACTTGCGTGCTGATGATGGACGGCAAGCCAGTCGACGGTTTCATGGGCGCTTTGCCTGAAGGCAAGTTGCGCGAGTTTCTGGACAAGCATTTGCCAGGCAAGGATGAGTTGCTGGCCGAAGAAGATCTGAATGCCGCCGAAGAACTGCTGGCCGAGGGCAATGCAGACGCGGCGCTTGCCAAGTTGCAAGAGGCGCTGGCCGTTAATCCGGCAAATGACGAAGCCCGCTTTGAATACGTGAAGCTGTTGATGGCCATAGGCGAACTCGAGAAAGCGCAGTCTGCGCTGGCTCCGGCGCTGGCGCAAATCCCCTTGCAATTGCGTTTTGAAGCCTTGAAACATTGGGGCGAGGCCTTGCATTTTTCCGAGACCGACGAACGTGCCCAGTGGCAAGTGGCGCAGTTCGATGCCTTGATAGAAAAAAACAAGCGCGACTTTGACACCCGGCTTGCCAAGGCACGTTTGCTGATGGCGGCAGCCGAATGGACGGCGGCCATGGACGAGTTGCTGGAAATCGTCATGCGCGACAAAACCTGGAACGAAGGCGCGGCGCGTAAAAACATAGTCGCGGTGCTGGAACTGCTGACCCCGGTCAAGCCCAAGGGCGATCAACCCGTCCCCGGCAAAAGCGCAGGCGGCATTGAGTTGACCGGCAAGGCGGCGGCGCTGGACGACCCGCAGGCCGAGCTGGTGTCGCGCTACAGACGCAAACTGAGCATGGCGCTGAACTGAGTCGCTTCTCAGGCCAAGTGCGCGATCTTCCTACGGTCGGCTTGACGGTATTGCTGGCCGAAGACAACCCGGTGAACCAGACGGTGACGCGCACGTTGCTAGAGCAATTCGGCCACCGCGTGCTGTTGGCCGCCGACGGCAGCCAGGCTTTGCAAACTTTGGCGCAGCAGCGGGTGGATGTGTTGCTGCTCGATGTGATGATGCCCGGCATGGATGGCTTGGCCGTACTTAAAGCCCTGCGCCTGACAGAAAAACACACCTGCGCGCACCTGCCGGTGTTGATGCTCACCGGCCAGGCCATGGACGGCGATCATGAGCGTTTCATGGCTCTGGGCGCAGACGGCTATGTGAGCAAGCCGGTGAATCGCGATAAGTTAGATCAAGCGATAAAGCATCTGGAATAACCCATAAAACAGGTCTGGCGACCTCAGTCGGTTTGCAAGCGCGCCCAGGCTTCCTGGTATTTGTCGGAGGTCAGCGATATCACTTCTTGCGGCAGGCCAGGGGCCGGTGCGCTTTTGTTCCAGGGGGCGTCATCGACTTGCGCGGTTTCCAGCCAGTCACGCAAATACTGTTTGTCAAAGCTGGGCGGGTTCGCGCCTTCCCGGTAAGCGTCGGCTGGCCAATAGCGCGAGGAGTCCGGCGTCAACACCTCGTCCATCAGCACCAAAGTACCTTCGGGACTGAGGCCGAATTCGAACTTGGTGTCGGCAATCACAATGCCTTTGGCGGCGGCGATGTCATACGCGGTTTCGTACAGCGCAATGCTGATGTTGCGAATGCGCTCGGCCAGATCCGCGCCGATCATGTCCACCGTTTGATCGAAACTGATGTTTTCGTCGTGCTCGCCAGCGGCAGCTTTGGCCGCCGGTGTGAAGATAGGCTCGGGCAAACGCGAGGCATTGTGCAAACCGGCGGGCAAGGGCACGCCGCAGACCGATTGCGATTGTTGGTACTCTTTCCAACCGCTGCCGGCCAGGTAGCCGCGCACCACGGCTTCGACGGGAATCGGTTGCAAGCGTCGCACCAGCATGGAGCGTTGCGCCACATAGGGACGCTCGGCATCGGACACCACAGATTCGGGCGCATCGCCGGTCAGGTGATTCGGGCAAATGTGGTGCAGTTTGTTAAACCAAAACAAGGCCATTTGCGTCAGCAATGCGCCTTTGCCGGGGATGGGCTCGTTCATCACCACATCAAAAGCGCTGATACGGTCGGAAGCCACCATCAGAATGCGGTCGTCTCCCACGGCATAGTTGTCCCGCACCTTGCCGCGTGCCAGCAAAGGCAGTGAGCCCAGCGTGTGGGTGTGCAGCGCCAGACTCAATTCACCACCTGCTCGAGCATGCCTTGCTGGTATTTAGCGGCCATCATTTGCAAGGGGGTGTTTTTGATTTTGGCGGCTTGGCCTTCGCAGCCGAATTCCAGGTAGCGTTGTTTGCAAATTTGTTTGGCCGCTTCGCGTGCGGGCTTAAGCCATTCGCGCGCGTCGAATTTGTCCGGGTTCTCAAACAAAAACTGGCGCACGGCGGCGGTCATGGCCAAACGGATATCGGTATCGATATTGATTTTGCGCACGCCGAATTGAATCGCTTTTTGAATTTCTTCCACCGGTACGCCGTAGGTTTCTTTCATGTCGCCGCCGAACTGGCGGATCTTGGCCAGCAAGTCCTGCGGCACGCTGGAGGAGCCGTGCATCACCAAATGCGTGTTGGGAATGCGTTTGTTGATGGCTTGGATCCGGTCAATCGCCAGAATGTCGCCGGTGGGTTTGCGGGTGAATTTGTAAGCGCCGTGGCTGGTGCCGATGGCGATAGCCAAGGCATCCACCTGTGTGCGCTGGACAAAATCAGCGGCTTGTTCGGGGTCGGTCAGCAACTGTTCGCGGGTCATGGTGGCGTCCGTGCCGTGGCCGTCTTCCTTGTCGCCTTTCATGGTTTCCAACGAGCCCAGACAACCAAGTTCGCCCTCCACGGTGATGCCGAGGTTGTGCGCCATCTTCACCACTTCGCTGGTCACGCTGACGTTGTAGTCATAGCTGGCAATGGTTTTGCCGTCGCCTTCCAAGCTGCCGTCCATCATCACCGAGGTGAAGCCCAGGTCAATCGCGCCGCGACACACCATCGGGCTTTGGCCGTGGTCTTGGTGCATGACCAAGGGTACATGCGGGTATTCTTCGACTGCGGCTTGAATCAAATGTTTGATGAACGATTCACCCGCGTATTTGCGCGCACCCGCACTGGCTTGCAATATCACCGGTGCGCCGACCTCATCAGCCGCGGACATGACCGCCTGCACTTGCTCGAGGTTATTGACGTTGAAGGCGGGAATGCCGTAGTTGTGTTGTGCCGCGTGGTCAAGCAGTTCACGCATTGAGACTAAAGCCATGGTGGTTTCTTTCTAGTGACAAATAAAAAAACGGTGTCGGGTTCAGCCAACTTTGCAAATTTTCAACATGTTGGTGCCGCCGGGTGAACCCATAGGCTCGCCGCAGGTGATGGCGTACACGTCGCCTTGGTTGACGATGCCACGCGACTTCAGGTGTTGCTCCGCTTGGTTCAGCGCGGTGTCGCGGTCGGTGCTGGATTCCACCAGCAAGGCGTGCACGTTGCGGTACAGCGCCATGCGGCGTTGCGTATTTTCGCGCGCGGTCAAAGCGTAAATGGGAATGTGAATGCGGTGACGGCTCATCCATAAAGGTGTTGAACCTGAATCAGTCAAGGCGACGATGGCCTTGGCACCGAGGTGATGCGCTGTGAACAGTGCGCCCATGGCAATGGTTTGGTCAATGTAGGTGAATGATTTGCCTGTGAAATCCGCGTCCAACGCAACCTCTCCGGCATCTTCTGCCGCGCGGCAAATTTGCACCATTTGTTGCACGGTTTCCAGCGGGTATTTGCCGACCGCGGTTTCCGCGCTCAACATGACAGCGTCGGTGCCGTCGAGCACGGCGTTGGCCACGTCGCTGACCTCGGCGCGAGTTGGCACCGGGTTGGTGATCATGCTCTCCATCATTTGTGTGGCGGTGATGGCAACTTTGTCCATTTCACGCGCCATTTTGATCATGCGTTTTTGCAAAGCCGGTACGGCGGCATTGCCGACTTCCACCGCCAGATCGCCGCGCGCGACCATGATGCCGTCGGAGGCGCGCAATATTTCCTCTAAGTGAGGAATGGCTTCAAACCGCTCTATCTTGGCGATCAAACCCGGTTTGTGTTTGAACGGTTCGGCGGCCACGTTGCACAGCTGGCGCGCCATTTCCATGTCGGTAGCGTTTTTCGGAAAGCTGACAGCCACATAGTCGGCTTGGAAGGACATGGCGGTTTTAATGTCTTCCATGTCTTTGCCGGTGAGCGCCGGTGCGGTCAGGCCGCCGCCTTGTTTGTTGATGCCTTTGTTGTTGGACAACTCGCCGCCCATCTTCACCGTGGTGTGGACTTGTTCGCCTTGCACCTTGCCGACCGTGAGCACGATCAAACCGTCATTGAGCAGCAGCAGATCGCCGGCTTTGACGTCGCGCGGTAATTCTTTGTAATCCAGGCCGACGCCGTTGATGTCGCCGGGCTCGGCGCGCGAGGCATCCAGAATAAAAGCTGCCCCGGTTTCCAGCATGACCTTGCCTTCGGCGAATTTGCCGACGCGGATTTTCGGGCCTTGCAAGTCCGCCATGATGGCGACCACGCGGCCGGCGCGTTTGGCGGCTTCGCGTACCAGCATGGCGCGATCCACATGGTCTTGGGCTTTGCCGTGGCTGAAGTTCAGCCGCACCACATTCACGCCGGCGCGGATCATGGCTTCAAGAATGGCGGGGTCGCTGGAGGCTGGCCCCAGGGTGGCAACGATTTTGGTGGCGTGGTGTGACATATTTATCTCGGGCTGGATCCGGCTATTGTCACACGCTCAAGCCCGCAAGTGAGGTGATTCTTCTGTGACAGGCAAGCAGTTGTGCATCCCTATTTCGTGAGTTTTGCATGACCTTTTCTAAGTCGGGAGTGCGTAAAGTCACGCTCATGCAAACAGCAAACTATGTGATGGATGAATGGCAGGAATACGCGGCTATACCGGGCATGCAGGTGCTGGCGCGCCAGGGTCAGGTACGTCATTACCGCAAACACACCCTGTTGATTCAGCAAGGCGATACTGGGCATCAGCTTTACCTGGTTATGGCCGGGCGGCTGCGTGAATACGCCTTGTCCAACGACAGCCGTCCGCGTGAAATCACCTTGTTGCTGGTCAGCGCCGGTCAGTTGATAGGCGTGTCCGCCTTGGACGGCGGCCCGCACTGCGCCAGCGTGGTCACGCTCACGTCGGCAGTGTGTTGTGTCATTTCGCGCGAATCGGCACTGGCCGTCATTCAACACTCACCTTCACTGGCCATGGATTTGCTCAAACTTGCTTTACAAAGAGTGCGCATGGCCACCGAAACCACCCGCCTGGCCTTGTTTTCTGACGCTTACAGTCGCTTAAGCGCTTTGTTGCAACGCTCAGACAGCGGTGACGAGATGTTTGCCGCCGATGCCAGGCGCTTGCCCATGACGCACGCACAGATCGCACAGCAAATAGGTTGCAGCCGTGAAATGGTCAGCAGAATCATGAAAGACCTGATCACCGGCGGGTATGTGGTGCGTGAGCCGGACAAGGTTTACCGCGTGTGCAAGCGCTTACCTGAGCGCTGGTAGGGGCAAGCTGCACAGTCAGTCTGGCAACAGCTTGATTGGCTACAATGCTTTTCGTGCTGAGCTGGCGTCCTTGTGGCGGCCCAAGACTCAGAGCACTTGTCTTTTTGGTGCCATGCATCCCGCTTTATGAATCCTATTGAACAACCTATTCCTCTGCAAGAGCCCATGCCCCACCGCAAGGTGATACGCGAGTGGCTGATTCCGCTTTCCGAACGTGTCACTGTGCGCGCCATGCTGTTGCTGGTATTGGATTACGCCGTTTGGGCGGCTTTGCTAACAGGCACCGTGTTGTTTGAAGCCTGGTGGGCCAAATTGCTGTGTGCCTTGGCCATGGGTTTCACCATCGGGCGCTTGTTCATCATCGGCCACGATGCCTGCCACCAAAGCCTGACGCCGCACCGCGGTCTGAACAAATGGGTGGGCCGCATTGCATTTTTACCCTCGCTCACTACTTTCAGCTTGTGGGACATCGGCCATAACGTGGTGCACCACGGCTACACCAATCTCAAAGGTTTTGACTTTGTCTGGGCACCGCTGACCAGCGACGAATTCGCCAAGCTGTCTTTCGCCGGCCGCATGCTGGACCGCGCTTACCGCAGCGGCTGGGCACCCGGTTTGTATTACATGATTGAAATCTGGTGGAAAAAAATGGTGTTCCCCAGCGCCAAGGAAATGCCGACCCGCCGTCCTATCTTCATTAAAGACAGCTGGTTGATCACTGGTTTTGCCGCCTTGTGGGTCGGCGGCGTGGTGGCTGCCGCGCTGGCTACCGACCAGAACGTTGCCTGGATTTTGCTGTTCAGCGTGGTCGTGCCTTTTTTGTTCTGGTGCGCCATGATCGGCTTCGTCGTTTACGTGCACCACACCCATGTGAAAGTATCCTGGCACGATGACCGTAGCGCCTGGGCTAAAGCCCAACCTTTTGTGTCCACCACCGTGCACCTGACTTTCCCGTTCAAAATCGGCGCGCTGATGCACCACATCATGGAGCACACCGCTCACCATGTGGACATGAGCATTCCTTTGTACCGTTTGAAGCAAGCGCAAAGCAAGCTGGAAACCCTGTTGCCCGGACGCATCATCGTGCAACCGTTTTCATGGGGCTGGTATTTCCAGACCGCCCGCTCCTGTAAGCTTTACGACTTCACGCGCCAGTGCTGGACCGATTACAAAGGCCGCGCCACCAGCCAGCCGCCGGTCGGTTTGGCGGTCTGATTCAATAGGTTTTGATTGTGAAAGGCCTCGACAGGGGCTTTTTGTTGCTTTTTTATAAGGACTCCACATGAAGAACTTGCTCGCCTTGTCCGTTCTAATCGCATGCGGCTTGAATGCAGCCAACGCAGACACCCGTGCCACCGTGCAAATGCAAGCCACCAAAGGCAACGCAGCCAGCGGTACGCTGGAACTGGTCCAAAAAGGCGACCTGGTGTCTGTGACCGGGAAAATTGAAGGCTTGCGCGCCAACGGCGAGCACGGGTTTCATGTCCACGAAAAAGGTGACTGCGCCAGCGGTGACGGCATGGGCACCGGCGGCCACTTCAACCCCTTAGCCAAAACGCATGGCATGCACGGCCATGGTGAAACGCACGCAGGTGATATGCCCTCGCTCCTGGCCGACGCCAACGGCGTGGCGGTGATCAATTTTGAGACCACCAGTTTTAGCTTGTTGGATGGCAACCCTGCCAACGCCATCGGCCGCGGCATGATCATTCACCGCGACCCGGACGACTTCAAAACCCAGCCCACGGGCAATGCCGGTCCGCGCATCAGCTGCGGCGTGGTCACGAAGTAAGACTTCAGCCAGTCGAACAGTTTTTTGAAAATGCAAAAGCCCCGCATAGCGGGGCTTTTGTTTTGTTGAGGCACGCTCAGGTGGAGCGCTCAGGACTTGTTCAGCCCGCCGCGCGCTTCATCAATATCTCAAACGCGGGCAAGGTTTTTCCTTCCAGCACTTCTAAGAATGCGCCACCGCCAGTAGAGATATAGCCTATGTCTTTGTCAATGCCGTACTTGGCGATCGCGGCCAGCGTGTCGCCGCCACCGGCAATGCTGAACGCCGCAGAACCGGCAATCGCATGCGCCACCACCTTGGTGCCGTTCTCGAAAGACGCAAATTCGAACACGCCCATGGGCCCGTTCCACACAATCGTGCCGGCCGCTTTGAGTTGCGTAGCCAAGCGCGCAGCAGTGTCCGGGCCTATGTCCAGAATCAAATCGTCGTCGTCCACCTCGGCGGCTGGCTTCACCGTGGCCACCGCGTCGGCAGAAAAGGTTTTGGCACAAACCACGTCGGTGGGAATCGGCACCTCGGCACCGCGCGCTTTCATGGCTTCGATCACCGCTTTGGCCTCGCCGATCAGGTCCGGCTCGGCCAGGCTTTTGCCAATCTTCAAACCGGCGGCCAGCATAAAGGTATTGGCAATGCCGCCGCCCACAATCAACTGATCCACGTTGCGCGCCAGCGCTTGCAGGATGGTGAGTTTGGTGCTGACCTTGGAACCGGCGACGATAGCGGCCAGCGGGCGCTTCGGCGCAGCCAGCGCTTTGCTGATGGCGTCGATTTCGGCAGACAACAAAGGACCGGCGCAAGCCACAGGCGCGAACTGCGCGATGCCGTAAGTCGTGCCCTCGGCGCGGTGCGCGGTGCCGAATGCGTCGTTGACATAAATGTCGCAAAGCGCGGCCATTTGGCGGGCGAGCGATTCGCTGTTTTTCTTTTCGCCGACATTGACCCGGCAGTTTTCCAGCATCACCACCTGACCGGCGGCGACAGACACGCCGCCCACCCAGTCCGCCACCAGCGGCACCTCGCGGCCCAGCAACTCGGCCAAGCGCTTGGCCACAGGTGCCAATGAATCTTCGGTTTTGAACGCGCCTTCGGTGGGGCGACCCAAGTGCGAAGTGACCATGACGGCGGCACCGGCGTCCAAAGCCATTTGGATAGCGGGCACAGACGCGCGGATGCGCGTGTCCTCGGAAATACGACCGTGGTCGTCAAAAGGCACGTTCAAGTCGGCGCGGATGAACACGCGTTTGCCACGGGCCAAGCCCTGTGCGCACTGATCGGCGAAGCGGATGATTTGCATGGGGTTTGTCTCCGTATGAATTTTTTATGACATTTTAGGGGGAGGGTGTGGGGGAGGTGTTCAATCTCATAACCACACTAATTCTTTGCGGGAGGGTTTACTTGTGTGCTGGTTTAAGTGAAATTCGGTGGAGAGAATTTGCTTTTGAGTAGATTGAGGAAATGCTGCACATGAAAGCTATTGGGTTTTTAGGGGACATTTTCGATTCGCCTAGGACGAGGGGTAAGCTAATTTTTATAAACTTGAATTGTGAATTAGGTGTGAGTGGGTGGTTTAGTGGTTGTTATCCAATACAGGCGCATGAAATGAAGAATTGCCGAAAAAACACCAATTAAGGTATATTTTCTATACTATAAATTTCTTCGAATTTGATAAGGCAAAGAGTTTGAACAATCGCTCGAAACATGGCATCGACTTTGTTGAAGCACAAGAGCTCTGGAATGACACTATGCTTTTGGAGATTCCGGCAAAGATGGAAGATGAGCCTAGGCATCTGGTCATTGGCCTCATCAATGGAAAGCATTGGTCTGCGGTCATTACTTATCGCGGTTTGAATATTCGATTGATATCCGTTCGTCGCTCACGCACAGAAGAGGTAGCGCTTTATGAAAGCTAAAAATTTCGATCAGCAGTTTGATGATGGTGAGGACATCACGTCTTCATTGGATGTATCCAAAGCCAGGCGTGTGCAGCAAGCGCAAAAACGGGTGAATGTAGATTTCCCCGTGTGGATGATTGAATCTCTCGACCGCGAAGCCAGCAAGCTCGGCGTGACCAGACAGTCTGTGATAAAAATTTGGCTAGCAGAAAGACTTGAAGCAACATCAAAGTGAGTATGCGTGAGCGCACATTAATTAGTTAATGTTGTTAAAGCAAGCTTCACATATCCACCAAGCAACAAATTCTGTAAACCAAGTCGCGCTACAACAACCTCACCACCCCAAGCCAATGCGCAGTGGCAAATACACCGCCATGCCCACGATGATGGTGCCCAGCACCGCTTGGCCTTGTCCGCGCTTATAAAAATAAAAACCTGCGCCTGCGGCGGCTCCAAACAAGCGCGCATCCAGCCATGTGGTCACCAAAGCGCCGTGGCTGACCAATATTTCCGGTACCACCACAGCGGCCAGTGCGGCGATGGGTGCGTATTGCAAGCCGCGATGTGCCCATGACGGGAATGGCAATTCACGCTCTGAGATAAAGAAAAAACAGCGCGTCACCAGCGTGATCAAGCCAAGGCCTAAGGCGGTGAAAACTTCGCTCAGTTCCATCAGGAGTTGACCTTTTTACCGGCCAGCGGCGTTTGTTCAATCACCACGCACACGGCGACCGCCGCTGCAATCGCCACCAGAATATTCAAACGCATGGGCAGGGCATAGGCAGCAACTGCGGCCGCGCCCGCCACCGCCAGCGAGATCACGCGCATGCGCGTCTGGCAGAGCGAACACAAAATGCCAAATAGAGCCAGCACTCCGGCAAAGCCCAGTCCCCATTGCAGCGGCACTTGCGCGGCCAGCACAACGCCGGCCAGGCCAGAGACTTGCCAGCCGAACCAGTTCAAAAAGCAGTTGCCGCTGAGGTAAGCCATTTCGCTGCGCTGTCCTTCGCTGGTTTCAGAGGCTTGAGGGTAGCTGTGCACAAATTGAACATAGTTCATGTCGGCAATGAAATAGCCTATGCACAAACGCTGCGAGCGCGGCCAGGCCATCATGTACTGGCGCAAATGCAAGCTGAACACCGCGAATCGCAAATTCACACAAAACGCGGTGGCCAATATCACCCACACCGGGGCACCGGCGACAAGCAGTGGAATGGCAGCCAGTTGCGCGCTGCCGCCGTAAATGACCAGCGTCATCAAGGTGGCCATGGTCGGACTCAACCCTGCTTGCACCATGGCCACGCCGGTCATCAAGCCCCAGGCCCAGATGCCGGGCGCGACTTTGAGCGTGTCGACCATGCCTTGGCGAAAAGCGGGATGGCGGAAATTGGCGGGATCGAAAAACATGGATTAAGCGGCGGCCTCCCCCAACACCATGCCAACCGTCAAAGTCTGGCTGTGTAAAAACTCGGCGGCGCTGATGCGCTTGCCCCCCGGGCGTTGCACTTGCGTGACGCGCAACAAGCCCTCGCCCGTGGCGACATCGAAAGCATCTGCATGCAGTTGCAGCACGCTGCCGGGTGTTGCACTTTGGGTAGATGGCACAGGCAAACCAGACCATATCTTCAGTACCTGTCCATCGCACAAGGTATGCGCGCCGGGGAACGGATCGAAGGCGCGTATGCGTTGCGACAAACGCAGCGCAGGCAAATGCCAATCGATCAGCGCTTCATCTTTCAAAATTTTCGCGGCGTAAGTGATGCCTTCAGAGGATTGCGTTTTCGCTTGCAGTTGCGGCAACGCAGACAGCGTGTCCACAATCAAACGCGAGCCCAGTGCTGCGAGTTTGTCGTGCAAGCTGGCGCTGGTGTCGCTGTCGCTGATGGGCAGACTGTCTCGCATCAGCACCGCGCCGGTGTCCAGGCCCGCGTCCATGTGCATGATGCACACGCCGGTGTCGCTGTCACCGGCTTCGATGGCGCGTTGTATAGGCGCGGCGCCGCGCCAGCGCGGCAGCAAGGAAGCGTGGATATTCAAGCAGCCCTTAGGCATGCTGTGCAAAGTCCAGTCGGGCAACAACAAACCGTAGGCCACCACCACCATCAGTTCGGCGTTGGCATGGGTAATGGCTTGTTGAGCCGCTAAGGCTTCATCCGGGTATTTGCCATCCAAACGCAAACTGTGCGGCTGGCACACCGGCATGCCGTGTTCAAGTGCGTAGTGTTTGACAGCAGAAGCTTGCAGTTTCATGCCACGACCAGCGGGGCGATCCGGCTGGGTCAGCACCAGCGCAATCTCGTGACCGCCGTTATGCAGCGAGCTAAGTGCGGTGCGGGCGAATTCCGGGGTACCGGCAAACACAAGGCGCATGTATCAGCGCTCGAGTTCGCGTTGGGCTTTGATCATTTTGCTTTTGATACGCATGCGTTTGAGCACAGACAGGTATTCGACGAACACCTTGCCCATGAGGTGATCCATTTCGTGTTGTATGCAAATCGCCATCAAGCCTTCGGCTTCGATAGTGACGGTTTCACCGTGTTCATTCAATGCTTGCACTTTGACCCGTTCAGGCCGCTCGACGCCGTCAAAAATACCGGGCACCGACAAACAGCCCTCTTCATTTTTGACGCGCTCGTCGCTGGCCCATAACAACTCGGGGTTGATCAGCACCTGTGGCTGGTTGTGTTCTTCGGACACATCAATGACCAGCAGGCGCTCATGCACATTGACTTGCGTGGCGGCCAGGCCGACACCTTTGGAGTCGTACATGGTCTCAATCATGTCGGCGGCCAGCGCACGTATGCGGTCATCCACGGCGGTCACCGGTTTGGCTACGGTGTGCAGGCGCGGGTCGGGGTAGGAAAGAATGGGTAGTAAAGCCATGTGCCTATTGTCGCTTTTTTGAAAACCCGGGGTGAAGCCGCAGTTACAAAAATCGCAGGCTTAAGTGACACAGGCGACACCCCGGGGGTCTACGCTGCATACCTTGATCTGAAAGGCCTGCACACATGGAAAATACGCTTTGTAAAGAGCAAGCCGTCACAAGCGCTGACCACAAGGATTGGCGGGATTGGCTGCGACTGAGTCTGACGCCGCAGATAGGCTTGCAAACTCAGCACCGGCTGGTGACGGTGTTCGGCTCGCCCGCCGCCGTATTTACCCAATCCGCCGCCGTTCTGCTGGCCTACCTGAGCGAGGCGCAGGCCAAAGCCTTGCAGGTATACCCGCCGGACTGGGACGCGGTGCTGGCGCGCACCCAGGCTTGGTTGGCGCAAAGCCAGCCCGGTGTGAACCAGGCCATCTGGACCTGGAACCACGACAGTTACCCCACGGCTTTGCGAGAACTCGATGACCCGCCATTGCTGCTGTTTGTGCAAGGGCAGACCGACAGACCGTGCTGGCAAGGCGTGGCCGTGGTCGGCAGCCGCAATCCAACGCCGCAAGGCAAAGAAAACGCCAAAGCCTTTGCGGCGCAATTGCAACAAGCGGGTTGTTGCATCGTTTCCGGTCTGGCCATGGGCATAGACGCCGCCGCACACGTGGGCGCACTGCAACAGCCCGACCCTGAGCGTTGTGCAACGGTGGCCGTGGTCGGCACCGGCCTGGATCAGGTGTACCCGCGCCAGCACCACGCGCTGGCGCAACTGGTGGCGCAACACGGCTGGTTGCTCAGCGAATTACCACCGGGCACGCCGCCATTGCCACACCATTTCCCTATGCGCAACCGCTTGATAGCAGGTTTGAGTCACGGCGTGCTGGTGGTGGAAGCGGCTTTGAAGTCGGGCTCGTTGATCACGGCAGACATGGCTTTGTCGCAAGGCAAAGACGTGTTTGCAGTTCCTGGCTCCATACATTCGGTGTTGTCGCGCGGTTGCCATGCGTTGCTGCGTCAGGGTGCAAAACTGGTCGAGAACGCGCAGGATGTGCTTGAGGAATTGCCGGTGTACAGCAGCAGTCTGTTGCAGCAACCCGAGCCCGTCAAAACTGCTCAGGTGACAGACAGCAAACAGCAGGCATTGCTCAAAGCCATGGGGCATGACCCGCAAAGCCTGGAAATGTTGCTGCTCAGCAGCGAGTTGGAGCTGGAAGATGCATTGCTGGCCGTGCAAGCGCTGATAGACATGGGTCGGGTGGCGCAAATGCCAGGCGGCTTGTACCAGCAACTGTGTTGAATTAAGCTTCAACTCTGTGCATAAAACAATGACTTGAACAGGGTTTGACTTACGCTGCGAGAAGCTGTTTCGAAAACGGTTATATTGCATGCATGTTCGATGTCCTTGTTTACGTTTACGAACACTACTGGCGTGGTGACGTTTGTCCCGAATTGCCGTTGCTGGGCCGCAAACTCAGCGCAGCAGGCTTTGACGCCGATGAAATCCAGCAAGCCTTGTCCTGGCTGGCGGGGCTCAACAGCGCTGCCCAACATGCCGACTTGATTCAAGTGCACCAGCAACGCGTGGCCCCTGCCTATGTGCAGTCGCCTTTGAGCATGCGCGTGTATTCCGAAGCCGAGCAACAGCATCTGGGTGCAGCCTGTCTGGGATTTATCACTTTCATGGAAAGTGCTGGTGTCATGTCGGCGCAAATGCGTGAAATCGTGGTCGACCGTGCCATGGCCGTCACCGACCACCCGGTGGACCTGGACGATTTGAAAATCATTGTGTTGATGGTGTATTGGAGCGCTGGCATTGAGCCGGATGCGCTGGTGCTAGATGAGCTGTGTGACGATAACGTAGACCGCATCGCTCATTGAACATCACATCCGGCAGACGTAAAAAAAGCAGCCGGCAGGCTGCTTTTTTGCTGTCCGCGCGGTTTAAACCATTGCGCCTGAATTCGGGTCGTTAGGGTCTTCTTCGAGATCGTCTTTTTTCACCTGCTTGATCAGGTCTTCGCGTTTGATGCCCAGCCACATGGCAATGGCCGCAGCCACGAACACCGAGGAATAAATGCCAAACAAAATACCAATGGTCAACGCCAGCGCAAAGTAATGCAGCGTGGCGCCGCCGAACAACAGCATGGACAGCACCATGAGCTGCGTAGAGCCGTGAGTGATGATGGTACGGCTGATGGTTGAGGTGATGGCGTTGTCGATGATCTCTACCGTGCTCATCTTGCGAAAGCGGCGGAAGTTCTCGCGTACCCGGTCAAAAATCACCACTGATTCGTTCACCGAATAGCCCAGCACCGCCAGCACGGCAGCCAGCACAGGAAGCGAAAACTCCCATTGGAAGTAAGCGAAGAAACCCAGAATGATGATGACGTCGTGCAAGTTGGCGATGATGCCGGCCACAGCGTATTTCCACTCGAAACGTATGGCCAAGTAAATCATGATGCCGACCACCACAAAGGCCAGCGCTTTCAAGCCGTCAATGGCGAGTTCATCGCCGACTTGCGGTCCGACAAACTCGGTGCGTTTGAGTTCGGCTTGTGCATCAGTTTCTTTTAACGTCGCCATCACGCGTTCGCTTTGTTCAGTTGCTGTCGAGCCTTTGGCGGCCGGCATGCGTATCAGTACGTCGCGGGCTGAGCCAAAGTTTTGCACTTGCACATCGGTGTAGCCCAAGGCCGCAATGCGCGCGCGCACAGGGTCGAGTGCCACCGGCTGTGAAAAGCTCACTTCCATGAGCGTGCCACCGGTGAATTCCACCGACAAATGCAGTCCGCGACTGAAGAGGAAAAACACGGCAGCAAAAAACGTGATGAACGACACTGCGTTGAAAATCAGCGCATGGCGCATGAAGGGTATGTCGCGTTTGATTTTGAAAAATTCCATGTTATTTCCTTGTTCGTCAGCTGTCACCCCTTAGGGTGCGCAATGCAATCGGGGTCAGTCGACCTTGGCGCGTTCAATGGCTTTGGTGGTCAGATCATCAGGCCGCCATACCGTGCCAATCGACACGGTTTGCAAACGTTTTTGACGGCCGTACCAAATGTTCACCAGGCCGCGCGAGAAAAACACCGCCGAGAACATGCTGGTCAAAATGCCCAGGCAATGCACCACCGCAAAACCGCGCACCGGGCCAGAGCCAAAGGTCAGCAAGGCCAGACCGGCAATCAGCGTGGTGACGTTGGAGTCCAGAATGGTTGACCAGGCGCGCTCGTAGCCTATGTGTATCGCGGTTTGCGGCGCTGCGCCATTGCGCAACTCTTCGCGCACACGCTCGTTGATCAGCACGTTGGCGTCAATCGCCATGCCCAGCACCAAGGCCATCGCGGCCATACCGGGCAGTGTGAGTGTGGCTTGCAACATGGACAACACGGCCACTAGCAGCAGTAAATTCACCGCCAACGCAATGCTGGAGATCACGCCGAACAACATGTAGTACACGCACATGAAAGCGGTGACAGCGACAAAGCCCCAGGTCACACTGTCAAAACCTTTGGCGATGTTTTCAGCGCCGAGTGACGGGCCGATGGTGCGCTCTTCGATGATTTCCATGGGCGCGGCCAGCGAACCGGCGCGCAACAACAGCGAGGTGTCAGCCGCTTCCACCGTGGTCATGCGACCGGAAATCTGCACCCGTCCGCCACCGATTTCGGTGCGGATCACTGGTGCCGTCACGACTTCGCCCTTGCCTTTTTCGAACAGCAAAATCGCCATGCGTTTGCCGACGTTCTCACGCGTCACGTCTTTGAAAATGCGCGCGCCTTTGGCGTCCAAGGTCAGGTGAACCGCGGCTTCTTGCGTCTGGTTGTCAAAACCGGGCTGGGCATCGGTCAGGTTTTCACCGGTGAGCATGACTTGTTTTTTCACCACCACCGCCTGGCCGTTGCGATCCAGGTATTTTTCAGCGCCGAAGGGCACCACGCCGTTGCCGGTTTCAGCCATGCGTGCTTCGCTGCTCTCATCCACCATGCGGATTTCCAGCGTGGCGGTGCGACCCAGAATATCTTTGGCCTTGGCCGTGTCTTGCACGCCCGGCAGTTGCACCACGATGCGGTCCAGGCCTTGCTGCTGAATCACCGGCTCGGCCACGCCGAGTTCATTGATACGGTTGTGCAGCGTGGTGATGTTTTGTTTCAATGCCTGGTCTTGCACCAGGCGACCGGCTTCGGGTTTGAGCTTGGCGTTGAGCAACATGTCGCTGCCTTGCGGCGTGAGCGTGGTCATCAGGTCAGGGAACTGATCGCGCAGCAAGATGGCCGCGGCATCTGCGGAGGCTTGTTCGCGGAACACGATGTCGATTTGCTGGCCGTTGCGTGAAATGCCGCCGTGGCGAATATTTTTCTCGCGCATCAGCGTGCGTAAGTCACCGGCCAGCGATTCGGCTTTTTTGCTCAACGCCGCTTGCATATCGACTTGCAACATGAAGTGCACGCCGCCGCGCAAATCCAGACCTAAATACATGGGCGCGGCGTGTAAGCTGCTCAGCCATGAAGGCGTGCGTGCAATCAGGTTCAGTGCAACGATGTAGGACGGGTTGTCCGCCTCGGTGTTCAGCGTGCGCTGAATCGCGTCCTTGGCTTTGAGTTGTTGGTCGGTGGTCTCAAAACGCACTTTCAGAGAATTGTTTTCCAGCGTCAACATGGACACAGTGAGACCGGCGGTCTTCAAAGCCTCTTCCACTTTCGCTTGCACGCCCAGATCGACCTTGACACTGGCGCGTCCCGGCGAAACCTGAACCGCTGGCGCTTCGCCGAAAAAATTTGGCAGCGTATACACACTGCCCAGCAGCACGGCTATCAATATGACCAGGTATTTCCAAACAGCGTAACGGTTCATGGCGATGACTTATTTGATAGAGCCCTTGGGCAGCACTTGCACCACGGCGCTGCGCTGCAACTGCAACACCACACCGTTACCGACTTCCAAACCGATCTGGTTGTCGCCGAGTTGGGCAATCTTGCCCAGCATACCGCCGTTGGTCACAACTTCGTCGCCCTTGGCCAGCGCGTCGAGCATGGCTTTGAGTTCTTTCTGGCGCTTCATTTGCGGGCGGATCATGACGAAATACAGCACCACAAACATCAGCACCAGCGGCAGCATGCTCATGAGAGATGAAGATAAATCGCTGGCGGGCGCAGCAGCGGGGGCGGATTGGGCGTAAGCGGAAGTGATGAACACGAAAATTCTCCTGTTAAAGGCAACCGGCGATTGTATGCGGTTGGTATTACCTGTTAAATCTTGAGTGTGTAGGCGTGCAGCATGGCGTACAACTTTCTGGGGATTGAAGCGATAGTGCTTGACGAAAATGCAAAAATGAACATCATTTGATGCAATAATTGATGCAAAGGAGCACGCCATGCGAACCACTTTGACCTTGGACGACGACTTGCTGTCTAAAGCGCAGCAGATCAGCGGTTTGACCGAACGCGGTCAATTGATACGCGAAGCTTTGCTGGCATTGGTTCAAAGAGAAAGCGCGCGGCGACTGGCCGCGCTTGGCGGCAGCGAACCGGACGTTCAAAAAACACCGCGCAGACAAACCAAGACCGCATGATTCTGGTCGACACATCGGTGTGGATTGACCATCTGCGGCGTGGTGAACCGCAGCTGGTTATTTTGCTGAACCAGTCACAAGTTCTCATGGATCCGTTTGTGATTGGCGAGTTGGCTTGCGGACAATTGAAAGCCCGCAGCCAGATTTTAGAATTGCTGCATGGCTTGCCCCCGGCCACTCAAGCCACGCATGCGGATGTGTTGCACTTCATAGAACGACATGCGTTGCACGGGCGCGGTATTGGTTATGTGGATGTGCATTTGTGCGCAAGCGCCAAACTCAACGGCGCTCAGTTGTGGACGCGCGATAAGCGTTTGATGGAGGTTGCTGAAGTGCTGGGTTTGGCATATCGAGAGATTGCGCATTGACTTTTGTAGTCAAGGTTTAAGAGGTGAATCACATCAATTAATGGTAATTTTTTTACCGAGTTTGACCGAGCATCAAAAGAAAGCAGCGGTTTGTTATCTTCTAAACCAAATTTCATATAAAAAATAACTAATAATATATAATTTAACCACGTCAAAGAGGAATTAATGAGGATATAAGAATGCAATTTGAGTTGAACCGATCATCCATTCAGTTCGTGGTCTTAGAAGACGAAACCAAGCAGGAGTTTGGAGTTTTAAAAAGAGACAGTCAAAACCGCAATTTCAATCTACTTCTCAAACCCATTCAAGCAAAACTTGAATTTAAAAATATTGGCGCAGTTGAAACAGCAAATGAGATAGGAAGAAAACAAACACAAAGCTTATGTGTAATGGAATCGGAGGAAGTAAAAATTAGGACAGTCACATACAACAAAGACACATATAAAGATTATTTAGTTCATATTCCACTAAAAGTAGGCAATCAAACATATTGGAATACGACTGTTAGTTATACAAAATCTCATGGTTTTTTTGTTATTTCGGATGTTCGACATATCTTAGAAATGGACATGAAAAATTTAATCGAATTAAAAGACAAATTAATTTCGAACGAAAAATGTAAGTTCACCATATTTCCAAGCCTTGAATTTATAGAAAAAGTAGCTTTCTACAAACAAGGTGGTTATGGAAATGAATACTCATCAGAAATTGATCATTCTCTTGAGTACTGACTTAACCATTGCAAAAAAAGGAAAGATAAGCATGGTCACATTTGTACTTCAGACACTTATTTTTATTGCGTTTATGAATTTAGCGAATGCAGCTTCGCCTAAGGAAGAGGCGATTCGTGCATTGGCGCGAGGGGATTACGCAGCACAGCTAAAAATTGTTACGCCATTAGCAAAAAAAGGTGAGGCGTGGGCTCAAACAATGATTGGTAAGAATTATGGAGATGGTAATGGCGTGAAGCAAAATTATATGGAAGCCTTGAAATGGTTCCGTTTAGCTGCAGCGCAGGAGGATGCCGCTGCGCAATTCATCTTAGGCTCAATGTACGGTAACGGTCAAGGAGTGCCGCAAGACTATCAAGAGGCAATGAAATGGTTCCCTCTGGCCGCAGCACAAGGGGATCTAGATGCGCAGTTCAATATGGGCGTAATGTATGCCAAAGGCCTTGGTGTAAAGCCAGACCTAGTAAAAGCTCATATGTGGTTTAACTTAGCAGCATCTAAAGGCGTATCTGATGGAATAAAGAGCAGAGAAATCGTAGCTCAACAGTTAACCTCTGAAGGATTAGCCGCTGCCCAGAAATTAGCCCGAGAATGTTTGGCTCGCAACTTCAAGGGTTGTGACTGAAATAAATTTCCTTGCCGCCACAAGAAACTCGAGATCCGCATTGAAGTGAGTGAGCGCTACAGACCTCAAGGATCAACAGAGCCTGCTTCGGGCGCGGCGCATCAACAGACGAAATGAGCCAAGCAAAGCTCCCAAGCGAATCAACTCAAATGCGCCCCAATCAAGCCCGCCAACTCAAACATCCCCACTGAGTCTTTGGCAAACACGGCCTTCAGTTTGGCATCGCATAGGATGGTGCGCTTGTCTTTCGGGTCTTGCAAGTTGTTGGCCTTGATGTAGTCCCACAGCTTTTTCATCACCTCGGTGCGCGCCACTGCCTCATTGCCAATCACCGCTGCCAATGCCGCGCTTGGCGCTTTGCCGGCGGCGGCTTTGCGGGGTGCTTTGGGCTTGGCTTCTTTCACAGCCTTGGCCGCTTTTTTGGCCGCTGGTGTTTTCTTGCCGGGCATGGTTTTGCCTGCGGCTTTGGCCAGTGCGGCGGTGGTTGGCGCGCCGCCTTTTTTCGGGTACTTGCTGGGCTCGAAAGCAAAACTCACTTTGCCTGCTTCCGGGTCCCAACTCAAATAGGCTTTGAACGCACGGCGGGTGCGCATAGACACAAACTTTTCCAGCAAATCGGTTTTGCCCTCGGCCAGCAGTTTTCTCACCTGGTCGTGTTCAATCACTTGTTGCAAGATGACGCGCCCGGTTTTGAAATCACAACTCGGCGTGGGCTGGGCATTGGTCGGCACGGATTTGCTGCACACGTAGTTGGCACCGTGCTCGTGCACCGCGCTGCCGCACTTGGGGCAAGCGCCAAGGTTGTCGGCGTCACCAAACTCCACAATCTCACCGCTCTCGGCGTTTTTGTCGTCGCCAAAGTCAAACTCCAGCTTCCAGTTTTTGTCTTCTTCGCTGTACTTCAACGCGATCTCTGCGGCAAAAGGCCAACCGGCTTTGGATCGGAAACCATCCAGCGGGCCGATTTTTTTGTCGTGTACAAACTGCTCAACTTCGGCGGGCTCGAAGGTGCGACCGGCCGGTGTTTTGCCGAACGAGAAACCGCAGCCAGGGCCTTCGGTTTCACCCTCGGCATTGACTTTGGCGACCGCACCCGGCGCGCCAATACAGGTGTAACGGCGGTAGTTTTCTTTCACCACACCGGCGCAGTTCGGGCAGGGTGTAATCAGTGTGGCGTAATCGCCTGGGATGGTGTCGCGGTCGTATTCCTTGGCTTTTTTCACCATGCGACCGGTCATCTCGGCGATGTCTTGCATAAAGGCTTCGCGCGACAGCTTGCCTTTTTCCATTTGCGAGAGTTTGAATTCCCAGTCGCCGGTCAGGTCGGCGCGTGACAATTCTTCCACGCCCAAGCCGCGCAACAGCGTCATCAACTGGAACGCCTTGGCCGTCGGTATCAATTCGCGGCCTTCGCGCAACATGTATTTTTCGTTCAACAAACCTTCGATGATGGAAGAACGCGTCGCCGGTGTGCCCAAGCCTTTTTCTTGCATGGCTTCGCGCAGTTCGTCGTCTTCCACGGTTTTGCCTGCGCCTTCCATGGCGCCCAGCAAAGTGGCTTCGCTGTAGCGTGCAGGTGGGCGGGTTTTCAAACCTTTGGGGTCAGCTTCGCTTACTTTGGGTTGTTCACCCGCATTCAGCTTGACCAAAATCTTGCCGGACTCTTTGTCTTCTTCCTCGTCCACCTCTTTGCCGTAAATCGCTTGCCAGCCCGGGTCTATCAACACACGTCCGGTGGTTTTGAAATGATGGGTTTTGCCGGCGGCAGCCACTTGGCTGATGCGGGTGGTGTCCATGAATTGCGCTGCGGGGTAGAACACGGCGATAAAGCGGCGCACCACGAAGTCGTAAAGCTTTTGCTCGGCGTCAGACAAACCGCTGGGCGCTTCCAGTGTCGGGATGATGGCAAAGTGATCGCTGACCTTGGTGTTGTCGAACACTTTTTTGGTCGGCTTGATATAGCCTTCGGCGATAGCTGTTTTGGCAAACGGCGCCAAGTGGCCCATGCTGCTTTTGGCCAGCATTTGCATGGTCTCTTTGACAGTCGGCAAATAGTCTTCCGGCAAATGGCGTGAATCGGTACGCGGGTAGGTCAGCGCTTTGTGGCGCTCGTACAGGCTTTGCGCCAGCGACAAAGTGGTTTTGGCGGAGAACCCAAAACGGCCGTTGGCCTCGCGCTGCAAGCTGGTCAGATCGAACAAACCCGGGCTGCCTTTGCTGCTGGGCTTGCTTTCTTCGGTGACTGTGGCGGTTTGTTTGCGCACCGCTTCAGCGATGGCGTTGGCTTCTGCCAGTGTCCAGACCCGGTCTTCTTTTTTCTCGGCGTCATCAGCGTCTTTTTTGTGTTGCGGGTTGAACCATTTGCCCGCGTAAGTACCGGCAGCAGCGCCGAACTGCGCGTGGATTTCCCAGTAATCGCGGCTGATGAACTTGCGAATCAACTCTTCGCGCTCGACCACCACGCTCAAGGTGGGGGTTTGTACCCGGCCCACGGTGGTGAGGAAAAAACCGCCATCGCGCGAATTGAACGCGGTGAACGCACGCGTGCCATTGATGCCGACCAGCCAGTCGGCCTCGGAGCGGCTGCGCGCCGCATCCGCCAAACCTTGCATTTGCGCGGCGCTGCGCAAACTGCCGAAGCCGTCGCGAATGGCTTGCGGCGTCATCGATTGCAGCCACAGGCGTTTGACCGGTTTGTCCAGCGATTTTTTACCGCCCGCGTATTGCTCAATCAAACGGAAGATCAACTCGCCTTCGCGGCCCGCGTCACACGCGTTGATGATGGCGCTGACATCTTTGCGCTTGGCTTGCTTGACCACGGCGGCCAAGCGCGATTTGGTTTTCTCGACCGGCTTCAAATCGAAATACGGCGGAATGACCGGCAGGTGGGCAAAACTCCATTTGCCGCGCTTCACATCGAATTCTTCGGGCGCTTGAATTTCCACCAAGTGACCGACCGCGCTGGTGACCACGTAGGTGTCATTTTCAAAATGATCGTCGTGCTTTTCAAATTTGCCTGCGCTCGGCGTGAGCGCTTTGACGATGTCTTGCGCCACTGATGGTTTTTCAGCGATGACCAGTGTTTTACTCATGAACGTAATCCTTGCTTACAATCGGCTTCCTCGTGTGCGCGCGCACGCGCACATGTACGTATTCAACTTAACAGAGTTTTCAACTTGACCTCCCCCATCATCGCACCCGCCAGTGGAAAGCGCATTGAAGTCCGCAACTCAGGCGTGCATGGCAAGGGCGTGTTTGCTCTGGTGCCTATCGCCAAAGGCGAAATCATCATCGAATACTTAGGCGAGGTCATCAGCTGGAAAAAAGCGCAAAAACGCCATCCCCACGACCCCAGCGATCCTAACCACACGTTTTATTTCCACGTCAGCAAAAAAAATGTGATTGATGCACTCTACGGCGGCAACGACGCGCGCTGGATCAACCACGCGTGTGCGCCCAATTGCGAAGCCGACGAGGCGGGCGGGCGTATTTTCATTCGCACGCTGCGCAAAATCAAAGCCGGGGAAGAGCTGAATTACGACTACGGCTTGGTGATAGACGAGAAATACACGCCCGAGCTGCTGGCCGAGTACCCGTGCCGCTGCGGTGCCCGGGTTTGTCGCGGCACCTTGTTGTCGCCCAAAGACTGAAGCGCCCGTCGCTCTGACACGGCCGCACGCCCATGCCAGCCGATAGCCTTGATCCTTGGAACATGAGTGGCTTGCAAGAGATGCTGGCACCGCTGGACCCGCAGGCGCTGGTGGAATACGTGAGCAACATAGATTCCACCAATACCGAGCTGATGCGCCGCGCGCGCGCAGGCGATACCCGAACCTGTTTGCTGCTGACCGATGCGCAAAGCGCCGGTCGCGGCCGCCTAGGCCGCCAATGGCACAGCCGCCCGGGCGATGCCTTGTTGATGTCGCTGGGCTTGAATTTGTCGCCGCAGAACTGGTCCGGTTTGTCGCTGGCGGTGGGTTGCAGTCTGGCCGATGCGTTGGATCCGACCCTGGCCAAGGGCATAGGCTTGAAATGGCCGAACGACTTGCTGCTGATGCCTTGGGACAAGCCGCGCAAACTCGGCGGTATCTTGATAGAAACGGTGCTGCGCCAAGGCGATGCCGCGCAAGACCGTTTCGCGGTTATAGGCATAGGCCTGAACCTGGCCACGCCGCCCGCCGCCGACTACCGCACCGAACCGGTGGGTTTGCGTGAGGTGCTGGGCCCGCAGATTACCGCGCACGACTTGCTGCAACGCATATTGCCGGGTCTGGTGCAGGGCTTGAATAATTTTTGCGCCAGCGGATTTGCTGCATTTGCAGATGAATTCGCCCGTCGCGATGTATTGTTGGGCAAGCATTTGCAATTGAGCGACGGCAGCCGGGGCAGGGCCGCCGGTGTCGATGCTCAAGGTGTGTTGTGGCTGGACAGCGACAACGGGCGCGTGCCGGTCAGCAGCGATGAAGTCCGTATCGCCGATCCGGGGGCGGCATGAAGCACTGGCGAGGGTGGCTGACGCTGCTGTTGGTATTGCTGAATCTGGGTTTTGTAGCCTGGTCTAATGATTATTTAAAGCCACTGGGCTCGCAACCCGCCGATCCGCGCGAACCGCAGCGTTTGCAACTGCAGCTGCGCCCGGACGCATTGCAGCTGATTGCGCCAGATCAGCGTCAGTGAGCGTGTGTAGAAAAGCCAGCAAATCGTCTATGTCCTTCTCACTCAAGCGCGCTTGCTCACCCGGCTTTTGACCATAAGGCACTTCGTCACGGTTGACATTGGCGCGCAAACTCGGGGGCACGCCGCCCAAGGGCTTGCTGGTGCCGTACCAGCGCTTCGGATCAGTGTCACGGGTGGCGTAAAACGCAATGACTTCTCGCAAGTCGGTCATGGCCGCGTTGTGGAAAAACGCCCGTCGCACGGCGACATTGCGCAGGCCCGGCACTTTGAAAGCGCCGCACAAGCTCTGCGCATCCGAGCGCGCGCGAACCAATGGATGCGTGCACACACCTTTGTCTAAGGCTTGGTGTTTAAGCATCTTCGATGACACCGGCACGCCGAGGTTGTCGTAGCTGTTGTCGGTGAACAAAGCCGGCGTGCCGTCTTTGTCCGCTTCTGCGGTGTGACAGGCCGCGCAATTGCCTTTTTCAGGGTCTTTGAACAGTTCCCAACCACGCGCTTGTGTTGCGGAGAAACTGGCTTGGCCTTGCGAGACCCGGTCAAACACCGAATCAAACGGGTGAAAGTCGGTGACTTCGGTTTGGTAGCTGGCCAGCGCCTGCGTCATGCCGGCAAACGCTTTGTCCGTCTGCTGCCAAATGTCTTTGCCGAACACGCGCTCAAACTCAGCGGCATAAGCGGTGCGCGACAGTTTGGCCACGACGCTGGCTTTGTCTGCATTCGCCATTTCAGCCGGGTTCAAAAACGGCTCTGCGGCTTGCGCGTTCAAACTGTCCGAACGCCCGTCCCAAAAGAAGCCGCCGCTGGCTTTGCCCTCTTCGTCAAACTGCAAACCGGTGTTGCGCCAAAGGTAACGCAGCGAAGGCGTGTTGCGATCGCCCGAGAACTGCATCTGGGATCCGCCGATCTCGAGCCCGCGCGCCGAGGCATGACCGAATTCTTTCAGATGACAACTGGCGCATGACTGTTGGCCGGAGGCCGACAGCGTTGTGTCATGAAACACTTGCTCACCGAGCCGCGCTTTGGCAGACAACTGTTGGGTGTGTATTGGCTTATGAACTTCATGCCAGCCCAGCCAAGCCAAGCCGCACAGCATGACAGCGGCTAGCACCAGCCAGATGACAAACCCATAGTGATGCTTAAGCAGACCTTGCATGGGGATCATCGCAGTCCGACGCGGTCCAGCATTTGCTGCACTTTCACCTGGTTCATGCCCACCACACTCGCGGGTAATTTCTCGCTTTTGAACGATGCGCCGCCCATGGCTTTAAGCGCCGGGTTGTTGATAGAAAGTCCTTTGATCACCGGCCACTCGTTATTGCCATCGGCAAAGTAGGTTTGCGCTTGTTCACTCACCAAATAGTTGAGAAATGCAACCGCGTTTTGCGGGTGCTTGGCGTGGCGTGCTACTGCACCACCGGCGATATTGACATGCGTGCCCCAGCTGTTTTGGTTGGGTAGCATCACCCCAATGCGCTCCACCACGGCTTTGTCTTGCGGGTTGTCGCTGCGGTACAGCCTGGCCAGGTAATACGAATTGGCCAAAGCCACGCCACATTCACCGCTGGCCACGCCTTTGATCTGGTCGGTGTCGCCGCCTTTGGGTTGGCGCGCCAGATTAGCCACCAAACCCTTGAGCCAAGTTTCCGTGGCAGGTGCGCCTAAATGCTCCAGCATGGATCCGAACAAGGACAGGTTGTAGGGGTGCGAACCTGAGCGTATGCACAAGCGGCCGGCAAATTTGGGGTCGGCCAGTTTTTCATAGCTGTCCACATCGTCGGGTTTGAATTTTTGCTTGTCGTAAACGATAACGCGAGCGCGGGTGGACAAGCCAAACCAGCGCGTTCCCTCGGGCCGTTGCTTGGCGCGCAAATGCTCGGGTATCGCTTTGAGCAAGGCGGGCGACTGCACCGGCGCAAACAAATCCTCTATTTCGCCTTTCCACAAGCGCGCGGCATCCACGAGCAAAATCACGTCTGCCGGCGAAGCAGACCCTTCGGCTTTGAGTCGGGCCAATATGCCGGCGTCGTCCGCGTCGACGCGGTTGATTTTGATGCCGCTTGCACGCGTGAAATTGTCATACAGGGCTTCATCGGTGGCGTAATGGCGTGCCGAGTACAGGTTGAGAACCGGTTCCTCCGCGGCAAAGCTGCTCAGACTTAAAAGAAAAAAGCCCGTAGCTGCAAGGCGTCGGCCGACCTTGACAAAACAATGAGTAAGGGTAGAAGAGCACATGCAGACACCTTTTCAACATAACAGGCGTCATCTTAAATCAAATGCGAACTATTCGCATTCGCTTTGAATGTTCAAGGCTTTTGTACGCTTTTTTGGGCTCTGGCCATCAGCAGCACCGGCAACAAACCCGCAACCACCAAGGCCAGCGAGGGCAGTGCAGCTTCACCCAAACGCTCATCGCGTGCAAGTTGGTAAGCCATGACTGCCAGCGTGTCGGTATTGAATGGTCGCAACACCAAGGTAGCAGGTAACTCTTTCATGACATCCACCCATACCAGCAGCAACGCAGAAGCCGCAGACGGGCGCAGCAGGGGCCAATGAACTCGCCAAAATACATCGTGACCAGAGGAACCGAGCATGCGGGCGCTTTCATCGGCGCTGAGAGAAATGCGTGAATAGCCGCTTTGCACACTTTGCAAAGCGACTGCGATGAAGCGAACCAGGTAAGCCCACAACAGCCCGAGCAGCGTGGCGGTCAGCCAATACCCGGCGCCGCTCTGAGGCCAGCGTTGCTGAATCCATGACAGGGGAAGTAACAAACCAACCACGATGACAACGCCGGGCACGGCATAACCTAAGCCTGCCAATTGCGTACTGAACCGACGCCACCAGGTCGGGCGTGTGCGCACGCCGTGGGCCAGCACCAAAGCCAGCCCGACAGCCAGCACAGCACTGATTCCGCCAAGTTTCAAGCTGTTCCAAAACCAGCCGGCAAAGGCCGCCCATGGCAAGGCTTGTTGCTGGCTGCCGATCCACAAAGCATGGCCCATGATCAAAAGAGGGAAGACAAACCCCAGCAATACCGGCAACACACACAAAACAAACGCCATAGCCGCAGGCCAACCGTGAAGACGCATTACTTGCGATTCTTGGGTGCGTGAGCTAGTGCGGCGGTTGGAAAAACGAAGGCGTGATTGGGCGCGGTATTCCACCCACAGCACTGCCGCCACCAGCAAGAGTAAAAAAGAAGACAGCTGTGCGGCCGCCACGCGGTTATCCATGACCAGCCAGGCTTTGTAAATGCCAGTGGAAAAAGTTTGCACGCCAAAATAACTACTCACACCAAAATCGGCCAACGTCTCCATCATGGCCAACGCCAATCCCGCGGCAATCGCAGGACGCGCTAACGGCAAGGCCACACGAAAAACCCGGCGCGGCACACTTGCGCCCAACAAACGGGCAGCCTCCATCAAGTGTGGCGCGCGTTCAGAAAATGCACTGCGGCACAGCAAATACACGTACGGATACAAACTCAAACTCAACACGACGGCAGCGCCCCAGGTGCTGCGAACATCGGGCCATAAAGCGCCTTGCCAGCCGCTGTGCTGTCGCAACCACATTTGCAGCGGCCCGCTGTATTGCAAAAAATCGGTATATGCATAAGCAACCACATAAGCAGGCATGGCCAGCGGCAGCAACAATAACCAACTCAGGGTTTGCCGTCCTGGAAAGTCAAACAGGCTGACGGCAACCGCGCCGACACTGCCTATGCTGACTACACCAAGCGCCACCAGCAGGCATAAAAGCAGACTATTGAGCGTGTATTCAGGAAGAACTGTTTCAAGCAAGCCCAGCCAGACGGCGGCAGAAGTGGTGTCCCATTGCAGCCAGGCGACCAGCACCATCAACACAGGTGCGACGAGCATACAAACGGTGAATCCGCGAAGAAAGCTAAACAAGGGCATGGCGTGAAGCAGCACGTAGGCAAGCAAGGGTAAGCGGCAATTGTAGGCAGCAGGCTAAGTGCCTGCCTACAATCCTGCTCATGTATATAGATGTGTCAGATTTGCAAGTACGCTACACAGACCGCGACCAAGCTGCGGTGGACCATGTGAGTTTTGGTCTGCACCAAGGTCAAATGGGCGTGTTGATCGGCCCCTCCGGTTGCGGCAAGACCACTTTGCTCAGAGCCGTCGCCGGGCTCGAGCCGGTCAATGGGGGCGTCATTTCTATGAACGGACAAATCATAGGCAGTACTGCCGTACACCGCCCCGCAGAAAACCGACGCATTGGCATGGTGTTTCAGGACTATGCCTTGTTTCCTCATCTCAGTGTCGAAAAAAACATTGGTTTTGGCATAAATCATTGGGATAGGACAAAGCGTGACGCACGCGTGAAAGATTTATTGTCTTTGGTAGGGTTGTCTTCAGTGCCTAAGCATTACCCACATGAGCTGTCTGGCGGGCAGCAGCAACGTGTGGCATTGGCACGGGCGTTGGCACCCGAGCCATTGTTATTGCTTTTAGACGAGCCGTTTTCCAATCTGGATGTGGACTTGCGCGAAAGGCTGGCGCACGAACTGCGCGGGATATTGCATCAAGCACAAATCACTGCGTTGTTTGTCACGCATGACCAGATGGAAGCCTTTGCTTTAGGCGATGTCATCGGTGTGATGAACCAAGGCAAAATTGAGCAATGGGACGATGCATACCAGCTCTACCATCGTCCTAAGACGCGCTTTGTCGCAGAGTTCATCGGACACGGTGTGTTTGCCCCTGCCAAGGCCAGGCAGCAAGACCAGCACATGGTGTTGCATACCCCTTTGGGGGATTTACAAAATATGGACGAACATTTCGTGCAACAACCGATCGCGAATGATGGTGTCTGCGAAGTTTTGCTGCGCGCAGATGACATCGTGCATGACGATGATGCGCCAGTGAAAGCTGAAATTCTGCGCAAAGCTTTTCGCGGCTCCGAGTTTTTGTATACCTTGCGATTGGTCGGCGGTCAAATTGTGCTGACCCATGTGCCCAGTCACCATGATCACCATGTGGGGGAGTGGATCGGCATTCGACTGCAAGCAGACCATGTGGTGGTGTTTGGCGCAAGCTCAAACGGTGAAAAGCAAGTTAAGCCACTGTGATGTTTTTTTTTACTTGTCAGCAAAGTATTGACATACATCTAGTCCTGGCGGGGTGAAAATCTGACACTGAATCTTGCGCCCGGCGATGTGTGGCCGGGTCGGGTATCGTTGATACTGACTTTGGCTTGGTGTTTGTCAGAAATCTCTTTCACGATGGCCAGACCCAGGCCGGAACCGTCAGCCTCTGCGCCCAACGCTCGGTAAAAAGGCTCAAACACCCGCTCTCGCTCTGCCTCAGGTATGCCGTGGCCTGAGTCTTCCACTTGAATCTCCCAGCCGCTGCTGAGGTCACCGCATACGCGGGCGGTGACCACGCCTTGTTCCCCGGCGCTGGACGGCGTGTAGTTGATGGCGTTGTCTATCAGATTGCGCACCATTTCTTTGAGCAAGGTCGGGTTGCCCGCTTGCATGGCCAGCCCGGGTTCGGGGCCTTCAAAACCCAGGTCAATCTGTCGCTCCATGGCACGCGGCAGAGAGTCCTTGACAACCTCCATGGTCAGCAAGGCCAGGTCGCAGGTTTGCATGGAGACTGCCGAGCCGCTGCTCTCGGCGCGCGCCAGCGCCAGCAACTGGTTGACCGTGTGCGTGGCGCGCATGCTGGCGCGACCGATTTGCTTGAGCGACTGTTTCAAATCCTCGGCATTGGCGTCGCTGCGTTGCGCCAGATCGGCTTGCATGCGCAGCCCTGCCAGCGGGGTTTTCAGCTGATGCGCGGCATCTGCCAGAAAGCGTTTTTGGGTGGCGATAGAGTGTTTGAGCCGGTCCAACAAATCATTAACTGAAGAGACCAGCGGCATCACCTCGGTGGGTACGGCGGTTTCGTCCAGCGGGCTCATGTCGTCGGGTTTGCGCTGGCGTATGCGGTCTTCGAGCTCGCTCAAAGGTTGAATGCCGCGCGTGAGCGCCAGCCATACCAGCAACACCGCCAGCGGCAGGATGACAAACAGCGGCAGCATCACGCCTTTGATGATTTCGTGCGCTAAGACCGAGCGTTTCTCCAAGGTCTCGGCGACTTGTACCAAAGCCGGTTGCGCTGCGCGCGGATTGACCCGCACCCAAATATAAGCAACCCGTACTGGTATGCCGGCCATTAGGTCGTCACGAATACGCAACTCGTTGGTGACCAGTTTTTCATCGTCCTGCGGCATAGGCAGACCGGCTTCGCCGCTCAGCAACTCGCCATTGCCGCCCAGCACCTGGTAGTAAACGGTGTCGGTTTCGTCCGCGTGCAAAATCTGATGAGCAGACAGCGGTAGATGAAAACTCACGGTGCGCTCATCGCTTTGCACCAGTTGCGCCAATGCCTTGGCACTTTGGCCGAGACCCCGGTCAAAAGGCACCTTGGCAATGCCTTCAGCCACCAGCCAAGTCAGGCCGAAAGTGATGGGCCACAACAGCAGAAACGGGGTCAGCATCCAGTCCAGGATTTCGCCGAACAGCGAACGCTGGCTGCGTTGAAACAGCTTCACCATGGCGAACCTGACATCAGATAGCCGGCGGGTTGATTTTTTCCAGGCAATAACCCAGGCCACGCACTGTGGCAATGCGGATAGGGCCTTTTTCTATTTTTTTACGCAAGCGGTGTATGTAAACCTCGATGGCGTTATTACTGACTTCTTCGCCCCATTCGCATAAACGTTCAACCAATTGGTCTTTGCTGACCAAACGGCCTACGCGTTGCAGCAGCACCTCGAGCAAACCGAGTTCGCGCGCAGATAACTCGACCATGCGCCCGTCTATGGTGGCCATGCGCCCGGCCTGGTCGTAGACCAGCGGTCCGTGCTTGATGGTGGCACTGGTGCTGCCCATGCCGCGGCGCGTCAAGGCACGCACGCGCGCTTCGAGTTCCTGCAATGAAAACGGCTTGGCCATGTAATCGTCGGCGCCGTAATCCAGACCTTTGACGCGCTCGTCCACGCTGTCTGCGGCGGTGAGTATCAGCACCGGCATGCTGTTGCCGCGGGCGCGCAAACGCTTTAAAACTTCCAAGCCGTGCATCTTGGGCAAACCCAGATCCAGAATAAACAAATCGAATTCGCTGGAGGTCATCAAGGCGGCATCGGCTTCGCTGCCGTTGGCGACGTGGTCAACCGCTGCACCCGAGGCGCGCAAGGTGCGAAGCAAACCGTCGGCCAGGACCTGGTCATCTTCGGCGATCAGTATGCGCATGAACCGTCTCCCGGGGTATAGCAAGGCTGCTGGGCGGATTCTAGGCTTAGCCGTCATACGGATGACGCAAACCCGTGAAAGAACACGGGTTAACGATAGGACGTGGCATAAGCCTCCAGACCGAGGCTGACGACGGTGGCGACATCGTTGCCGACTTCCCGCCGGAATTCCGCTTCGGCCTGGGCGACAGCTTGCTCGAAGGCTTGCAGCCAATCCAGACCGCTGGCGGTGAACACGATGCGTTTGGCTCGAGCATCCAGACCGTCGGAAATCCGCTGCACCAGGCCCCAGGCTTCGCATTGCGTGACCAAATCTCCCATGGCCTGCTTGCTCATACCGGCCATGTCGGCCAGCTCGGTCAAGCGCGCGCCGTTCAAAGGCAGATGCCGGGTGATGTGGATGTGCGCAGCGCTCACCTTGTCGCGCGCCGCCAGATTGGCCAGCGCCAGCGGCACATCAATATGTCTGGCCATCAATTCCAGTACCCGGTCGTCGAAGCGGCGCATGGCGTGGCCGAGCAGTCGCCCCAGGTGGGATTGGCGCCAATCCAGAGCTGAAGTGAGTAGGTTAAATGACATACCTATATAGTAAGGCAAACTGACCAAATAAAGTGTTTACAGAATTCAATAACACAGATAAAGTACTGTTCAAGTATCCAGCCTGTGTTTCAACACAGTTCAGGGTTATTTTCCTAAACCATTGATTTAAAGGAGTTTTTCATGGACAACGTCAAAAGCATCGCCGCCGCCGGTGAAAAGGCCAAAGCCCTGCAAGCCGCACTGGCGCAGATCGAAAAGCAATTCGGCAAGGGCACCATCATGCGCCTGGGTGAAGGTGAGGTCATCGAAGACATACAAGTGGTGTCTACCGGTTCATTGGGCCTGGACGTGGCCTTGGGCGTGGGTGGTCTACCGCGCGGGCGAGTCATCGAAATCTACGGACCGGAGTCCTCCGGCAAAACCACACTCACTTTGCAAGTCATTGCAGAAATGCAAAAAATGGCCGGCACCTGCGCGTTTGTGGACGCCGAACACGCGCTGGACGTGCAATACGCACAAAAGCTTGGGGTCAATTTGCAAGAGTTGCTCATCAGCCAACCAGACACCGGTGAGCAAGCGCTGGAAATTGTCGACAGCCTGGTGCGCTCCGGTGCGGTGGATCTGATCGTCATCGACTCGGTGGCAGCGCTCACGCCCAAGGCTGAGTTGGAAGGCGAAATGGGCGACTCACTGCCCGGTTTGCAGGCACGCCTCATGAGCCAGGCGCTGCGCAAACTCACCGCACACATCAAGAAAACCAATTGCACGGTTGTCTTTATCAACCAGATCCGCATGAAGATCGGTGTCATGTTCGGTTCGCCCGAAACCACCACCGGCGGTAATGCGCTGAAGTTTTACGCCTCGGTTCGCTTAGACATTCGCCGCACCGGCACCATCAAAAGAGGTGAGGAATCCATTGGCAACGAAACAAAAGTCAAAGTGGTGAAAAACAAAGTCGCGCCGCCGTTCAAAACCGCCGAGTTCGACATCTTGTTCGGCGAAGGCATCAGCCGTCACGGTGAAATCATCGACATGGGTGTGGCCGCTAAGGTCGTCGATAAATCCGGCGCCTGGTACGCCTACCAAGGAGAAAAAATCGGTCAGGGCCGGGACAACGCCCGCGAGTTTTTGCGCGAAAACCCCGAGTTGTCGTTCGAAATTGAAAACAAGGTGCGTGCCTCACTGAACATCCCGTTGCTGGCGGCTGAAGTGGAAGAGCCCAAGCTGCAAGCCGTCAAGTGAGCCAGATGTTTCAACTGATACAAGGCGGTGCCAGCAACACGGTGTCTGAGCAGCAAGCGCAGACACCTTCGCAGCCCTCCCCCAAGGCGCGCGCCGTCAGCTTGCTGGCGCAGCGCGAGTACTCGCGTCAGGCTTTGCAGGAGAAGCTTGAGGCTGAGGGGCAAAGTCCTGAGGCGCTGGCACTGGCCCTGGACCAGTTGCAGGCCAGAGGCCTGGTGGACGACACCCGGGTCGCTGAAACCCTGGTCAACCGGCGTTCAGGCAAATTGGGCGGCATGCGCATGCGGCAAGAATTGCAAGCTAAGGGCTTGTCCCCGGAAGTGGTGGCCGACACCATCGCGAGTCTGAAAGACTCAGAAATGGCCAGGGCACAGGCCATTTGGGCTAAAAAATTCGGCCAACTGGCCAAGGATGCCGCTACCCGTAATCGGCAAGCCCGGTTTTTGGCCACGCGTGGTTTCTCCAGCGATGTGGTGCGCCAAGTGGTGTCGGGCTTGGGTGAAGAAGAAACTTAAAAAATCAGTTTTGCAGCATCAACTGTATGTTTTGCACCGCCGCACCGCTGGCGCCTTTGCCCAAATTGTCTAAACGCGCCATCAAGACCGCGTGACCGTGCGCCTCATTGGCAAACACCCGCAACTCCATGAAGTTGGTGTCATTCAAAGCTGTGGCATCCAGCTTCAAATCATCCGTCGGTGGCATCACCCGCACACAAGGTGCAAGCGCGTCGTTGGTTTTGGCGTAATGCGCCGCCAATGCGTCATGCAAATCCTGAGCCCGCACTTGTCCCGGCAACGAAGACAAATGCAGTGGAATTTGAACAATCATGCCTTGCTTGAAATTACCCACGCTTGGCACAAACAGCGGGCGGGTCGTCAAGCCTGTGCAATGCATGATCTCCGGAATATGTTTGTGCGACAAACCCAGCGCATACACCTCAAACAAAGCGGCCGTGCCGGCGTCATAAGCCTCAATCATGGCGCGTCCGCCGCCTGAATAACCGCTGACCGAGGGCAGGCTCAATGCAAAGTCAGCTGGTATCAAACCTGCATCAATCAAAGGCCGGATCAGTGCAATCGCGCCGGTGGCATAACAACCCGGGTTGGCCACACGAGAAGCATTCGCAATCAACTGTGCTTGGCCGGTGCAAAGCTCGGCGAATCCATACACCCAGGCGGGGTCGGTGCGGTGTGCCGTGGACGCGTCAACGATACGCGGATGATGTCCGCTTAAGCTGTCGATCATGGCCACAGATTCTTTGGCCGCGTCATCATGCAGGCACAGCACTACCAAGTCCACCTCGGCCATCAAGGCCAGCTTGGCGGCAGGATTTTTTCGCTCACTTGCCGCAATGCAGACCAAGTTGATGTCGGACAATTGCTCTAGCCGCTCGCGGATCTGCAAACCCGTGGTGCCCGCTTCGCCATCAATGAACAGGGAATGCATGAGGTCAATCACTTTCGAAACATGGGAATTGGCTGAAATGGCGTGCCGCAAAACCCAGCGGCGGCCAGCCAACAGGGCAAATGCGCAAGCATTCATGTCATTTACCTGACAGAAAACGGGCAGGATGATGCAATGCAGCATGATACATTTCTCCACAGTTCAGCCCACTAAGGGCTTTAACAAGCGCCAACCAAAGTTGGCCCTATCGGATTGAAAGCGAGTTCTCATGAAAATACATGAATACCAAGGCAAGGAAATCTTGCGCCAGTTTGACGTGCCGGTGCCGCGTGGCATTGCCGCCTTTACCGTGCAAGAGGCCGTCGAAGCTGCCCAAAAACTCGGCGGCCCGGTCTGGGTCGTCAAGGCGCAGATTCATGCCGGCGGTCGCGGCAAAGGCGGCGGCGTCAAAGTCGCCAAAAGCATTGATGACGTCAAACGCTTGGCCACCGAAATTTTGGGCATGCAATTGGTGACACACCAGACCGGCTCTACAGGCCAAAAAGTCAGGCGCTTATACATAGAAGACGGCGCTGACATTCAAAAAGAGTATTACGTGTCCGTGGTCACCGACCGCGCGTCGCAAAAAATCGCGTTCATCGCTTCCAGCGAAGGCGGCATGGACATTGAGCAGGTCGCGCATGACACGCCCGAAAAAATCATCACCGAACTGATTGATCCTTTGACCGGATTGGGGGACGCGCAGGCCAAAAAAATCGCCGATGCGGTGGGCATTCCCGCCGACTCCACCGCGCAAGCCGTGGATGTGTTCAAAAAGCTGTTCACCTGTTACATGGACACAGACGCTTCGCTGGTGGAAATCAATCCGCTCAACCGCGACAGCAAAGGCAACATCATGGCGCTGGACGCCAAGTTCAACTTTGATGCCAACGCTTTGTTCCGCCATCCCGAAATCGTGGCTTACCGCGATCTGGACGAAGAAGACCCGGCGGAAATTGAAGCCTCTAAATTTGATCTGGCCTACATCAGCCTGGACGGCAACATTGGCTGTCTGGTCAACGGTGCCGGTCTGGCCATGGCCACCATGGACACCATCAAATTGTTCGGCGCCGAGCCGGCCAACTTCCTGGACGTAGGCGGCGGCGCGACTCCTGAAAAAGTCACCGAAGCTTTCAAAATCATGTTGAAAAACCCCAAGGTCAAGGCCATTTTGGTCAACATCTTCGGCGGCATCATGAAATGCGACACCATCGCGCACGGCGTGATCACCGCATGTAAAGCCGTCAATTTGAAAGTGCCATTGGTGGTTCGCATGAAGGGCACCAACGAAGATTTGGGCAAGAAAATGCTGGCCGAATCTGGCCTGCCCATCATCAGCGCCGACACCATGGCACAAGCCGCACAAAAAGTGGTTGCCGCTTTGGACTGAAGAACTTTTATCTCTCTTTGAAGTGGAACCACTTCAGAGAAAAAATTGATTGAACCTGTCGCCAAGCGCATTGCTTGAAACACCCAAAGGATTCGGAAAATGTCCATCTTCATCAACAAAGATACCAAGGTCATTACCCAAGGTATCACCGGCAAAACCGGTCAGTTCCACACTGAAAAATGCCAAGAATACGCCAACGGCAAACACTGCTTTGTGGCCGGCGTGAACCCGAAAAAAGCCGGTGAATCTATTTTCAATATCCCGATTTATGCGTCCGTCAAAGAAGCCGCGCACGAAACCGGCGCAACGGTGTCAGTCATTTATGTACCACCTGCCGGTGCAGCAGACGCCATTTGGGAAGCGGTCGAAGCCGACCTGGACTTGGCGATATGCATCACCGAAGGCATTCCTGTGCGCGACATGCTGATGGTGCGCAACCGCATGAAAGCCAAAGAAGCCGCAGGCGGTAAACGCACGCTGCTCTTGGGTCCTAATTGCCCGGGGCTGATCACGCCTGAAGAAATCAAAATCGGCATCATGCCCGGCCATATCCACCGCAAAGGACGCATCGGTGTGGTGTCTCGCTCTGGCACCTTGACCTATGAAGCCGTGGCGCAATTGACCGAAATCGGTCTGGGCCAGTCCAGCGCAGTGGGTATCGGCGGCGACCCGATCAACGGTTTGAAACACATTGATGTGATGCGTGCGTTCAACGATGACCCAGACACAGACGCGGTCATCATGATCGGCGAAATCGGCGGACCCGACGAGGCAGAAGCCGCACGCTGGTGCAAAGCAAATATGAAAAAACCCATCGTCGGTTTCATCGCTGGCGTCACCGCACCTGCGGGCAAGCGCATGGGCCACGCCGGTGCCTTGATCAGCGGCGGCGCTGACACGGCAGAAGCCAAGCTCGCCGTCATGGAAGAGTGCGGCTTCAAAATCACGCGTAACCCGTCTGAAATGGGCAAGTTACTCAAGGCCATGTTGTAAGTAGTTGACTTTGTCGTTGGGCCGGATTTTTAGAGAACGAAGAAGAGACGGCTTAAGCGGATATTCACTATTTAGCCAGCCGCACTTTCACAGCCCGGATGTAGCGGCTAGAAAAATCTCAGCTCCAATTAACCTCAGGAGCAAACATGCGAAAACGCCAACAAAACGGCTTTACTTTGATAGAACTGATGGTGGTCATCGCCATCATCGGCATATTGGCCTCGCTGGCCGTGCCGGCCTACCAGGACTACAGCGTCAGAGCCCGGGTCAGCGAAGGATTGAGTCTGGCCGGAGTGGCTAAAACACAAGTGCAAGACGTGTTCAACAGCGGCGCTTCGTCGACCAACGGTTACGCATCTGGCTATTCTGCACCGGCAGCCACAGCCAATATCAAAAGCCTGGCCGTCAACGCGGAAACCGGCGTGATCACCATCACTACGCAGAAAAATGCAGGCAATGGCACTTTGCTGCTAGTGCCTTACACCGGCACGAGCGGCGCTGCAACCGCCTTGCCGGATGCCACCGCAGAGTTCAGCGTGCCGGATCAGGCCGCTGTGGCATGGCGTTGTCTGGCAAAAGATGCAAGCGCACCTACTGGCATTACATTGGCAGCAACGCCAACGCTGGCGGCTAAATTTGCGCCGTCGGAGTGCCGTTGATCATTCGTAGCCGGGCGTTCAGTCAGCGACAAAACTCCCTGACTTGCCGCCATGCTTTTCCATCAACTTCACGCCGTTGATGGTCATGCCCCGGTCCACCGCTTTGCACATGTCGTACACGGTGAGTAAAGCGACTTGCACCGCGGTGAGTGCTTCCATTTCCACGCCGGTTTGGCCGTGTGTTTCGACGGTGGCGGTGCAACTGACGCGCGCCGGGTCGTGGTGGATGGAAAAATCTACTGCCACCCGAGTCAGCGCCAGCGGGTGGCACAAAGGAATCAGGTCTGAAGTTTTTTTGGCTGCTTGAATACCGGCGATGCGGGCAATGCCGATCACATCGCCTTTTTTGGCATTTCCCGCTTCAATCAAGGCCAGCGTGGCGGGCAACATGTGAATGTCACCTGCGGCGACAGCAATCCGGTGTGTGCTGGTTTTGGGGCCGACATCGACCATGTGGGCCTGGCCCTGGGCATCAAAATGGGTAAGTGACATGCATGACAATCTGATGGATAAAAAAGCCTGAAAACAACTGCCGGGAGACGGCAAGCGTTACAGGGGTAACATCGTTCCCCGATCATACGGTTTTGCTTCGTAATCTTGAAAAACACCATCAGTTGTTCTCACTACCTGGCTTGTCTGCTGTCACTGTCACTTACAGCCGGTAGTCCGGCGGCACTTGCACAAACCCAGCCGGCCCGTTTACCGCATATAGGTGACGGCAACAGCATGAGCGTGCCGCAGGAGCGCAAACTAGGCGAAGCCATCATGCGCCAGATCATGCCTGACCCCGACTACCTGGACGACCCTGTGTTGATGGATTATTTACAGGACATCTGGCAGCCATTGAAAGAGTCGGCCAAGCAGCTGGGCAATCTCACCCCGGAGTTGGACGAGAGTTTCAGCTGGAGTCTTTTTCTGGTGCGCGACCGCTCGGTCAATGCTTTTGCCTTGCCGGGCGGCTACATGGGTGTTCACCTGGGATTGATTGCGGTGGTCACCAGCCGGGACGAATTGGCAGCGGTGATGGGGCATGAGTTGAGTCACGTGACCCAGCGCCATATCGCCCGCATGCAAGACAGCCAGGGCAGACAAACGCCGTGGATGATCGCCAGCATCATGCTGGGCGTGCTGGCGGCCAGCAAAAGCCCGGATGCCGCCAATGCCTTGATCATGGGCGGTACAGCATCTGTGGCGCAAAGTCAGTTGAATTTCTCAAGAGACATGGAGCGCGAAGCTGATCGCTTGGGCTATGCCGTCATGACAAATGCCGGGTTTGAGCCGCAAGGTGTGGTCGGTATGTTCCAGAAACTCGCGCAGGCCTCGCGCTTGAATGACAGCGGCGGTTACCCATACTTACGCAGCCACCCCTTGACCACCGAGCGCATAGGAGATATGCAGTCGCGCATGGGCACAGAAGTCACTCAAACCAAAGCACGTCCGCAGACCATGGCGCATGCTTTGATGCAGGCCAGGGCGCGCGCTTTGATGAGCAAGCGTGCAGAAGAAATTCAAGATCTGGTGCTGGCATATGAAAACGAAACCAACACCCGAATTACACAAGCCCAGCAGGCAGGGTTGATGTATGCAGCAGTCATGGCCTATACCGAGCAAAGACAAGCTGACAAAGCATTGCTTGCTTTGAACCGTTTGCTGGCATTGAGCGCGCATGATGAGCAAGGCTTGAGCGCCACTCGCTGGTTGGCGGCGGATACCCAGCGACGATTGGGCAGGCATGCCGAATGTCTGAAATTTTTAAACGATGTGTCTGTATCACGCGCCCGTTTGCTGTTGCAGGTGCAATGTCGTGTCGCGTCTCAAAAACCTGCTTTGATTGAGCAGGCCGCAGACCAATTGCAACTTTGGCTGGCCGACCATCCCAAGGATCCGCTGGCATGGGACCTGACTGCTTACGCCTATGCGCAAAGCGGTCAAGCTTTACGCGCCTTGCGTGCTGAGGCCGAAGCCAAAGCCGTGCGCTTGGACGAGGTCGCCGCGATTGACCGTTTGCGCGCCGCTCAGTCGCTGGCGCGTGAGCTCACACAACAAGGCAAGTTGGATCTCGGCGGCCAGCAGGAAGCCTCCATCATCGATGCGCGCTTGAGAGCGCTTGAGGCAAAACGCCGCGAGTTGTTGCAACCGAATAAGTGAACGCCAACATGGCACCGCAAAGCATACACATCACAGACATTGAAGCCGCTATTAACTACTGGCGGGCATTGAAACCCTCGCCTGACGGGGTGACGCTGGCGTCCGAATTGCGCGCGCTGGCCGAGGTGTATGCGCTGATGATTTACCACCGACAGGATGAGGCGGCGGAGCAAGGCTTTCCACCCAAGGCTTATGCGGCCTGGCGCGGCTGGTACGACACCACGCCCGACACGCCGTGCATCGCCATCTGTTCGACCAGCCAGGGCGACCCGGTGTGTAAAGGCTGTGGCCGCAGTTTTGAAGAGGTGCAGTACTGGACCGAAATGAGCCCCGGTGCCAAGCGCCATGTCTGGCGGCGCATCACTTTGTCGCGCTCGTCCTGGCGCTTTAACCGGTATGCGGAACGGGCTGCGGAGGGTGTGAACAATACTTAGCCGTCAGCATCAAGGAGCACATGCTCTGGGATGATTCCTGCAAACAATCCGCTGGTTGACGGTTTGAAGCGCAAAAACAAGCAGCGCTTAAACGCGCTCAGCCAGGCTAGCCGCCAGCCCGGTATAAGTAGCCGGTGTGAGCGCTAGAAGGCGTTGCTTTTCTGCTTCGGGGATGGCCAGTGTCAGAATCAGTCCGTGCAAGTCTTCGCGTGTCACACGTTGACCGCGTGTGACTTCTTTCAATTGCTCGTAAGCCCCGCTGACACCGTAGCGGCGCATCACGGTTTGTATCGGTTCGGCCAGCACTTCCCAGGCGTTGTTCAAATCAGCTTGCAGCGCAGCCGAGTTGAGCTCCAGCTTGTTCAAGCCTTGCAGCAGCGACTGGTGCGCCAGAACAGCGTAGCCGAGTGCCACACCCATATTGCGCAACACGGTGCTGTCGGTCAAGTCGCGTTGCCAGCGGCTGACCGGCAGTTTGTCGCTCAGGTGGCGCAGCAAGGCATTTGACAAACCCAGGTTGCCTTCGGCGTTTTCAAAATCGATGGGATTGACTTTGTGCGGCATGGTGGACGAGCCGATTTCACCGGCTTTCAAGCGCTGCTTGAAATAGCCCAGCGACACATAGCCCCAGATGTCGCGCGACAAATCGATGAGTATGGTGTTGGCGCGCGCGGCGGCGTCAAACAACTCGGCCATGTAGTCATGCGGCTCGATTTGTATGCTGTAGGGCTGGAAAGTCAAACCTAAGCCTAAAGTGTCGGAAGCTGAAGCGGGCTCATCGGTAGTTTCAATCACCTTGCGTGCAAACGCTTCCCAGTCAAAGTCGGCGCGCGCAGATACATGGGCATTGAAGTTGCCGACCGCGCCATTCATTTTGGCCAGCAATGGCACTTGCGCTATGCGCGATAGCGCGGTTTCCAAGCGGACCAGTACATTGGCCATTTCTTTGCCGACCGTGGTCGGGCTGGCGGTCTGGCCGTGGGTGCGGCTGAGCATGGATTCGTTTGCATACTGGTGCGCCATCTCGCGCAATTTGTCTGCCACCTTGTGCAGACCGGGCAGCAGCACTTGGGAGCGCGCAGCCTTGAGTTGAAGTGCATGGCTGGTGTTGTTGATGTCTTCGCTGGTGCAGGCGAAATGTATGAACTCCAGCGTGGCGGCGAGCTCGGTTTTCAATGTATTGGACAAACCGGCTTGCTGGCATTGCGCCTTCAGCCAATACTCCACCGCCTTCACATCATGGTTGGTGGTTTTTTCAATCTCTTTGATGGCCAGTGCATCGGCCGCTGAAAAATCAGCCACGAGTTGGCGCAAAAACACGCGCGCTGTCGGGGAGTAGGGCTTGAACTCGGGCATGCCGCTGTCAGACAAGGCCAGCAGCCAGGTGACTTCCACTTGCACGCGTCTGTGCATAAAACCTTGCTCGCTCATCAAGGGGCGCAGCGTTGCGAGTTTGGCCGCGTAGCGGCCATCGAGCGGAGACAAGGCAGAGATAGTGTGATCAGTCATTGCTGGATTTTAGGGCCAGCGTCACAGGCGAAAGACCGAACGATTTGTAACGATAAAATAACAGAAGAACAACAAACCAGACTTTTTATGAAACTGCTAGGCGCTGTGACCAGCCCGTATGTGCGCAAAGTACGCATTGTGATGGCCGAAAAAAAACTGGAATACCAGTTCGAGCTCGAAGACGTATGGGCGCCCGATTCGACCATTGTTGAATTCAACCCCTTAGGCAAAGTGCCGTGTCTGCTGATGGAAACCGGCGAAGCCTTGTACGACTCGCGCGTCATCGTCGAATACCTGGACACCTTGTCGCCCGTGGGTAAGTTGATCCCTACCGGCGGGCGCGAGCGCACCGAAGTCAAAGTCTGGGAAGCGCTGGCCGATGGTTTGTTGGATGCAGCGATTGCCGCCAGAATGGAAGCGCATTGGGCCGGACGCACTGAAGCACAACGCAGCCAAGTATGGATAGACCGGCAACTTGGCAAGGTGCACGACTGCTTGGCCGCCATGTCGCGCGCCCTGGGTGAAAACACCATGTGTTGCGGCATTCATTTATCGCTGGCAGATATCGCTGTCGGTTGCGCGCTGGCTTATTTGGATTTCCGTTACCCGCACATCGCCTGGCGCAGCGATTACCCCAATCTGCAGCGTTTGCAGGACAAGCTGATGCAACGCAGCAGCTTCATAGAAACGGTTCCTGTTTAGCCTGTAGCGTTCTTAGCGGATTTAGGCGGTCAAACAGGCTCAGCTGTTGACACGTTTTTTCAACCAGCGCATCAGGCCGCCGATCAGCGGTAGTTTTTCATACAGCTCTTCGGCCGCGTCCCAATAGTCGCGGTGTGATTGAATGCGCCATTCGCCTTGGGCCGTGAGTGCGAATACCAGGTGCGAGCCGCCGTGTATGCACTGCTCGACATCGGTTTGCATGGTTTTGAAGCGAAACATAAAATCCCAGACCAAAAAACACTGGTTGCCTTGCACCAACCGGGATGTCACCACAAAGCGGGGTTGGGCCAAGCTGTCAAACATGTGCTGAAAAATTACTTGAATCTCAGTCAGCCCTTGTACGTCTTTGAACGGATCTTTGAAACGTGCGTCGTCAGCGTACCAGTCACCCATGCGGGCAATGTCATGCGCTTGCAGATGTTCAAAGCCCTGCACCAGTTCGTCTACCAATGCTGCGGGCACCTCGGGAATATGGTCCATGTTTACAAACCTGTGAATTTGCGTACCAGCGGGAAATACCAGCGGTAAGGCAGGATGCGCAGCAAGCGCATCACCCGGGTAAAGCGCTTAGGAAAATGGATATCAAACAAACCGTCACGCCAGCCTTGCAACATGGCCTGCGCGGCCTGCGCCGGTGAAATGAGTGCAGGCATGTGGAAATTGTTTTGCTCGGTCAAGGGTGTGGCCACAAAGCCCGGGTGCACCACACTCACACCTATGCCCCGGTCTTTCAAGTCCAAGTACAGCACTTCCGCCAAATGCGTGAGTGCGGCTTTGGTCGGGCCGTAAGCCAGGCTATTGGGCAGTCCTCTGTAACCCGCTACGCTGGACACCAGACTGAGGTGGCCGCGCCCTTGAGCGAGCAGCGCGGGCAAGACAGCATCCAGCAGCAGCAGCGCACCTGTGTAATTCACGTTCAAGTGCGTTTGCATGCTGCCCAAATCAAAAGCGGTTGCGGTTTCAGCTTTGTAAAAGCCGGCGCAATAAATGATCACATCGAGTCCATGCTGAGACTGCAATGAATCTGCGGCTTGCTTGAGCGCGTTGGCATTCATCACATCCAAAGCCATGGCAAGAGACCCGGGGTGCTGAGCGGTAAATTCATGTAATAAGCCGGCTTGGCGCGCCGACACGCAGACTCGCGCACCTTCGGCATGCAGCGCCTGCGCGCAGGCCAAGCCTATGCCGCTAGAGGCGCCGACTAGCCAGACGCTGCGACCTTTCCAATCGGCGACGGGCGGGTTGAACGGGGTGAAAAACGCCATGGCGTTTAAGCGCGCTTGGTGAAAGACAAAGTGACTTCACCTAGAAAAACGCCGAACTTGGACATAGAGGCTTTGTTCAGCATGACTTGCTCGTTCATCAAATACATCCAGTCGTCAAACTGCACATGCCATGTCTGTCCGCTGACCGGCAAAGCCATGGTGTACCGCCAGTTGAACGCATTGCCGCGCGTGTGGCCTTCTGCGCTGCCGATGACGTCTCCGGCCTGACCGCTGAAACGCCCGTCGCCCAGGTGTGTGAGTGTCCAGATGCGTTTTTGGGTAGTGCCGTCGCTGTAAACAAAGTCCTCGTCAAGCACGCCTTGCTCGCCGTTCCAGCTGCAATGCATGACCACGGTAAAGCGCTTGACCACCTTGCCCGAGCGGTCAGTGAATATGCCCCAGGCGTCGACAATGCCGTTGAAATAGCGGCGCAAGTCCAGCGCCGGTTGCTCGCTGGCGTAATCGTTGACCGAGGGTCCGGCGCAACCGCCGGCGGCTAGTGCTGCAGAAGCGGCGGCTAAAAGCATTGTGCGTCTTTGCATCTTCACTCCATGGGCTGCATGTGCGCGGCGGACTTGAACAAGACCCAGCCTGCCAACAGTTTCAATATACAAGGCAACAGGGCGTAAGCCCAGCTCAGTGCCAACAAAGCAGGCGCATCCCGCGCACCGGCGCTGTAGCCCAGCCATTGCAGCATGGGCAGGCTCAGACCGGCGGCCAGCGCCAGGTTCAGTTTGGTTGCCACCTGCCACCAGCCAAAAAAAGCGCCGCTGCGCGCCGAGTTGGTTTCAGTGTGTTGCAGTAAGCCGTTGAGCAAAGCGCCGGGCGCGATCAAATCCACGCCCAAGGCCAGTCCTGACAGCAAGCAGACCACGGTGTAAGCCAGTTCGTCACCCGCGCCCAGGCCCAGTGTCCAGATAAAAACGGCGACAGCCAGCAGCATGCCCCCCAGCCAGCTGCGTCGCAAACCATATCTCGATATGCAAATCAGCCACAGCGGCATGGACACGGCAGCAGCCAGGAAATACGCGCCCAGAAACTGGCTTTGTAAGCTCTGCGGAAGTTGCAACCGGTCTTCGACGAAGAACAGCATCAAGGTAGCCGGGATGGCCGAGGCTATGCCGTTCAACATGAAGACCAGCAGCAGACGGCGAAAACCGGCGTTGCGCCATGGTTGCAACATGCTTTGCCGCAACGGTAAAGCAGCGGCGTCATGCAATGCGACAGGCCGCGGTGCATACCACCAGGCCCATAACGACAGACCCAGCAGCACGGCAAAACCGCTGACCAGCGCCTCCATGCCCAACAAGCCTGGCACCAGCGAGGCCAGAATCACGCCTGCCAATCCCAGACCTTCGCGCCAGCCTACCAACCGGCTTCTCATCTGTGCGTCCCCGGCGAGCCGCGCGCCCCAGGTTTGCAGCGCAATGTTTAAAAAGCTGTAAGAAAGATAGCTGACCACCAGCGCCGCCAGCATCAGCAGCAGCAAAGTTTCGATGGTGACGCTGTTGCCTGTCAGCCAGTGCGGGAAAAACAGCAGCAGAAAACCGGTGGCCAGTGTTACCGCCACCAGCCAGCTGCGCCGCAACAAGCTCACGCTGCCGCGTTGCAGCAAGCGGTCCACCCCAAGCCCGAGCAAGGGATCGAGCAACGCGTCCAGCAGACGCGCGATCAGCAACAAACCGCCAATCAAGCCGATAGACACGCCGAACTGCGTGGCAAAGTAATGCGGCCAGATCACGTACAAAGGCAAGGCCACAAACGCCAGCGGCAAGGCGGGCAAGCCCAGCAATGCCAGCGCGCGGTTGCCGCTTGGGTTCATGCGGGTTTGTGCAAAGTGAATTGCACCACGTCGGTGTTGTGTTCCAGAAAAGCAGCTTCGCAATAGCACAGGTAAAACAGCCAGGTGCGCTCGAAGCGGCGGTCAAAACCCAGCTCAGGCATTCGCGCGTTGACTTGCACAAATGACTCGCGCCAGCGTTTCAACGTTTCCGCGTAATCCAGTCCGAAGGCGAATTGATCGACCACTTGCAAACCGGCGGCGCGCGCTTGCGCGATGAAGGTCTGGTTGCTGGGCAGAAATCCGCCCGGAAAAATATATTGTTGAATGAAGTCAGTGCCCAGCGCATAGCGCTCGAACAAGGCGTCATCAATCACTATGCTTTGGATACAAGCTCGGCCGCCGGGTTTGAGCAACTTGGCGATCGTCTGGAAATAGGTGGGCCAGTAGTCGCGTCCTACCGCTTCAATCATTTCAATCGAGCAGATGGCGTCATAAGGGCCGTCGTTGGTGTCGCGGTAATCCTGCAAGCGCAAATCAGCAGCAATGGCCCGGGCGTGCAGGCGTTCGGTGGCGTAAGCCAGTTGCGATGGACTGAGTGTGATGCCTGTCATCTGTGCGCCGAATTCACGTGCACCTATCTCGGCCAAACCGCCCCAGCCGCAGCCGATTTCCAGCACCCGCGCGCCCGCGCCCGGCTTAACCCCGGCCATACGCAGCGCGCGGCGCACCTTGGCGTGTTGCGCGGCTTGCAAGTCCTGTTGGCGGTCGCCGTCAAACCAGGCCGAGGAATACGTCATGCTGTTGTCCAGCCATAAACCGTAAAACGCATTCCCCAGGTCGTAATGCGCGTGTATGTTTTTGCTGCTGTTCTTTTTGGTGTTGCGCCGCATCCAGTGGCGCAGCTGGTAGGCCAGGCGGCCCCACCAGGTGCCGAAAATCATGTCGTCCATGGGACGGCGGTTGACCACCAGCAATTGCATCAGGGCGGTCAAGTCGGGCGTGTCCCAATCCCCGGCGATATAGCTTTCTGCAAAGCCTATGTCACCCGAGCGCAAAGCAGCGCCGAATACCTGCCAGTTGTGCAATTCAATAGCGGCTTGGGGCCCGTGTTCGTTGCCGAATCTCACTGCGCGACCGTCGGGCAAGGTCATGTGCAAACTGCCGCTGCTGATGGACTGCAGCATGCCCAGCGCGCGTCTGGCGGCAACGGGCACAGCTTTGCCCAAATCGGGCAAAGTGAATTCGGTTGTTTGATAGGCTGTCATGGTGGTTAAGTTAAATATCAATGGCCGCCACGGGTGGCGAACTGTTCGGGGGGAGAAGGTTTGGTGACCAGTGGCACGCGCTTGAGCCACAGTTGCAGCGCCTGCCAGTGAATGCGGGCTATCACACCAAGGCTGTGCATGGGGTGTGACCACAAAGCGCGGCGTAAGCCGGCTGTGCTGATTGGTTGCAGGCGGCCACTGACGCTGGTGCTGATCAAAGGGCCGTTTTCATCGCTGTGGTCTATGCGCACCACGCTGCGCTGGCCTTGTGCGTCAGCGGTGCGCATAAAGCGAAACGCATAGTTGCCACGCACTTCACAAAATGGCGACACATAAAACACTTTGTCGGCTGGCATGCTGACGCCATAACGCGGTGACGGCAGCACATAGCAATGGCGTTCGCCGAAAGTGTTGTTGACTTCGGCGACGATGGCGGCCAGCGAGTCGTCGGCGCGGTGGCAATACCAGAAGCTGACCGGTTTGAACACATAACCCAGCACGCGCGCATAAGTGTGCAGCCAGACCTCGCCGACGGCATCGTCTATGCCTTGGGCATGCAGCAACTCGTCCAGCCAGGCCAGAGCGCCGCCTTGTGCCAGCGCGCGTCCGTCACCGTGGTCTGCATCATGAAAAGAAATCAGGGCGCGGCGGTTGACGGCCAGCGCGCCACCGCCTAGGCGTGCCATGCTGCGCATGGGCAGCAGCAAAAACCAGGTGCGATAGGCGAAGGCATGCAGACGCGGGCGCCGGCGCGTGTGGCGCACTTCGCCAGTGCCTATCAGCGGCTGGTGATTGAAGGCCGTGTTCATGCCGGTTCTTCCGCCATCAGTTCCTGCAAAATGCCTTGGGCCGCCGCGCGCCCGGCTTTGAAGCCGTCTTCATGAAAACCGTAGCCCATCCAGGCGCCGGCAAACCAAGTGTGTTGACGGCCTTGCAAGCGGCCCAACTGGCGTTGCGCCTGAATCGCCGCCAGGTCAAACACCGGGTGTGAATATTTAAATCGCCTGAGCACATGCTCTGGGGCAATCGGGCGATCCGGATTCAGCGAGACGAATACATCTTGCGTGAACGGCAGCGGTTGCAGTTTGTTCAACCAGTAATGCAGACACACACTGGCGCCGTTTGAGTGATCTGCGCTGCGCTGGTAGTTCCAGGCGGCCCAGGCCAGGCGTTGACGCGGCATCACCGAAGCGTCGGTGTGTAACACCGCCAAGTTGTCCTGAAAGCCGATGTTCGACAACACACTGTGTTCCTCGGCGCTGGCTTGCGCCAGCAAGCGCAAGCCCTGGTCAGCGTGGGTGGCAATCACCACATGGTCAAATTGCTGCGTCCCCTGTGCGGTGTGCAACACCACGCCATGCTCGTCGCGCTCTATAGACAGCACCGGTGTGTTCAGGTGTTTGTCTGCGATGCGCGAGGTGATGGCTTGCACGTAATGCTTAGCACCGCCTTGTACCGTGAACCATTGCGGGCGGTTGTTCACTTGTAAGAGACCGTGGTTATCGCAAAACCGCACCATGGTGGCCGCAGGAAATTGCAGCATTTGCGCGGTCGGGCAACTCCAGATGCAGCCCAGCATGGGCAGCAAATAATTGTCTTTGAAGGTGGCACCGAAACCGTGACTGTCTAAAAAATTCTGCAAGGGCTGCATCAATCCGCCATCGTCATACGACTGCGCCAGTTGAGTACACAGCTGGTTAAAGCGGATGATTTCGCGCAGCAGCCACCAGAACTTAGGCCGCAGCAGATTGCTGCGTTGGGCAAACACGCTATTCAGATCAGCGCCGTTCCACTCGAGTGTTCGCCCGCTGTTGCCCCAAGGCGCTTGCACCGAAAACGACATGTCTGACTGTGCGGTCTGTATGCCGAGTTGCTCAAATAAATCAATCAAGCCGGGGTAAGTGCGTTCGTTGTAAACCAGAAAGCCGGTATCAACGCCGTAGCTGACATGGCCGTTTGCCCCCGCCAAGGTGATATCAACCGTATGTGTATGTCCGCCGAAATAGTCGCCGGCTTCAAACAGACTGATAGCGGCATGCCCGTGCAGGTGATGAGCCGCAGACAGGCCCGCAATGCCCGAGCCGACAATCGCTACCCGGGCGTTCATGTCAAGGTGTTTTGGCGCTGAGTTGTTTGTCGAGCTCTGCCAGGAATTTGCTGTCCAACGGATCGGTGGTGCTGTTGTAGCTCTTGACTTGTTTGCCGTCGCGGCTGATCAGGTATTTGTAAAAGTTCCACTTGGGTGCGGTGTCAGTCAACTGGGTGAGTTGCTTGAACAACGGAGAAGCGTCAGCGCCGCGCACCGTGGTCTTGCTGAACATGGGAAATTTCACGCCATAGGTGTTTTCGCAAAAGTCAGCAATTTTCTGGTTGTTGCCGGGCTCTTGGGAGAAATCGTTGGATGGAAAACCCAGCACTACCAAGCCTTTGTCTTTGTAACGTGCATAAAGTTCTTCTAGGCTTTTGTATTGCGGGGTGAAGCCGCAAAAGCTGGCGGTGTTGACCACCAGCACCACTTGACCGGTGTATTGACACAGGTTTTGTGGTTTTTCGTCCTGCAAGCGGTCTACCGTGTACTGCAACACAGCCGGGCATTTGGCATCGTTGTTGGCAGAGGGCTTGTTGTTTTGTGCAGCGGCTGGCACCAGCGTACCCAAAGATAAGCAAAGGACACAGGCGGTGGATGTGAGAAAGCGATGGAGTGAATATAAGGTCATCATGTGTTCAATCATGCGTGAGAATTTCGTTATTGTCCACGAAGCTTGGAAAAACCCTTACTTCTGCATAAACACCGCGCGCCACAAAGCCAGAATGGCTGTGCGCTCAAAGGTCAAATCTTGCATTGCACCGCGCCCGGTTTGTTCATCTAGCCTGGCCTGGTGTTGCACATGGCGCAACTGCCGGTAGGCCGCAGCCGCAGCCTTGCCCGTGCCTGCGGGCAACAGGCCCTTGTCCTCTGCATGCAGCAGCAAGCCTATGTTGCCTATGTTGTCTTGCAAGCCCGGGTGGTTGGCAGCTTGCGCCAGCACCAGAAACTGCACCGCAAACTCGGCGTCAATCATGCCGCCGGGGCTGTGTTTGAAATCGAACAAGTCTGCCGGTACCGGATAGGCTGCGCGCAATTTGTCACGCATGGCTACGATTTCTGATGCCAAGGCACGCGGCGCACGCGGTGCACACAACACCTGGCGGCGTATGTCTTCAAACGCCGGACGCAGGGCCGGGTCCCCGACACAAAAACGCGCGCGCGTCATGGCCTGGTGTTCCCACAGCCAGGCGGCGTTGCTGCCGCGCTGGGTCTGGTAGTCGGCAAAGGCTTCGATGCTGCTGACCAGCAGGCCCGAGTTGCCGTTGGGGCGCAGCGCTGTGTCAATTTCGTACATATCGCCTTCGCCGGTTTTGGTGGTCAGCCATTGAATCAGTTTGCGCGCAAACACCGCATACACCTCGGCGGCTTGCGGGTGTTCATCCCGGTAAATGAAGACGATGTCCAGGTCGCTGCCATAGCCCAGTTCCTTGCCGCCCCATTTGCCATAACCGATGATGCCGAAACACGGTGTCTCACGGTGCGTGGTTTTCAGGCGATGCCAGACCCATTGCGCGGTGATGTGCACCATGGTGTCAGCCAGCGAGCTCAAATCATCTGCGACCTGCTCTACCGTCAAGCGTCCTTGCACGTCGCGCGCCAACGTCAAAAACAATTCATTGTGGTGGGCGCGGCGCAGCAGATTCAGCAGGCTTTCCTCATCGTCGCCCGCATGTGCCTGCAAGGCCGCGTAACGGGTTTGTATAGTCCGCTGTAATTGAACCGCATCAAAGCGTTCTTCCAATACCGCCGGGTCGGCCAGTTCATCGATCACGCCGGGGTGATTCATTAAATACGCCGTGGTCCAGCGACCGGCCTCCAGTAGTTTGAGTAATTGCTCGTGCACCTGCGGGCGCTCGAGCAGCAGGGCCAGGTAGGTTTCACGCCGCAGCAACGGCTCCATCCAGTCGCACCAGCGCAGCGCCGAGGTTTCGCTGATGCGGCCATCGTCCAACCAGCTCTGCGTGCGCTGCAGCAGCCGCAGCAAACGCTGCCTGGCGTCTTCGCGCAAAGCACGTACACGCGGTGAATCCACCCAGCCGCTCACCCGCTGGCGCAGTACCGGGCGCAAGCTCTCAAGCAAACTGTCCAGATGCCGGGGCAAGGGCAGCGGCTCCGCAGGACTGTCGCTGTTTGGCACAGGACGCAGCAGACGCTCAAACTCCTGCGCCACCAGATCGCGCCAGTGTTGCAGTGTGGTGATCAGGGCATGGCGGTCGGCCAGTCCCATGCTGTGCGCGATCCAGTCTGCATCCGCCGTATCGGCGGGCAGCACATGGGTTTGTTTGTCGTCCAGGTATTGCACCCGGTGCTCGACGCGGCGTAAAAACTCATAAGCGCGGCCCAAGTCTGTCGCTGTTTGCGCCGGCATCAGCCGCGCCTGCACCAGCGCCGGCAAAGCCTGCAAGGTGGGGCGCATGCGCAACTCGGGAAACTGGCCGCCGCGCACCACTTGCAGCAACTGCACGGTGAATTCAATTTCACGAATGCCGCCGCGCCCGAGCTTGACGTCGTCGGCGCGTTCGGGTCGACCCGCGCTTTGGCGCAGCGCGTGGGTTCGGATCTGGCGGTGTAGTTCGCGCAATGCATCGATGACGTTGTAGTCCAGGTAGCGACGAAAGACAAACGGCGTGACGATGTCTCGCAAAGCAGGCACCTTGTCCATGCATTCAGCCGGTGCCACCACCCGCGCTTTCAGCCAGGCGAGGCGCTCCCATTCACGGCCTTGAACTTGTAAATAGGTTTCCAACGAGGCCAGCGAGACCACGCTGGCGCCGGATTCACCATTGGGCCGTAACGCCAAGTCCATGCGAAACACCTGGCCGTGCTCGGTGGTGTCGCCGATCAGCTGAAACAATTGTTTGACCACTTTGTCAAAAAATGCGTGGTTATCAATGCTTCCCCGACCCTGACTGTCAGCGTCGGTCACGCCGTCTTCGTCATACACATAGACCAGGTCAATGTCGCTGGAGACATTCAATTCGGCGGCGCCGAGCTTGCCCATGCCGACCACCCAGAGTTGCGAGACCGCGCCATCGGCACGCCGCGGCAAACCGTGGCGCACGGCGACCCGTGCCACAGCTTCTTTCAGCGCCACATCCAGTGTGAATTCAGCCAGCCAGGTCATGCCGACGGTGACCACGGACAAAGGTGCCTGCTGTTCACAATCGAGCACAACCAGCCGCTCCATGACCAACTGACGCAGTACCCGCAAGGCATCTGCGGCTAGCGGGTAAGTACGTAGCAATTCGTCGTAACAAGCTTGCAGCGTCAGCGGTGAAGGTGCGCCGGGCGGCAGGCTGATCAAGTCGCGGGCATAACGCCGGCGCAGCCTTTGCACCAGCCTTGAGCCAGCTGCGCCTTGGAAGGTCTGGTTCATCATTTAATTAATTTCTGGTGAAGTGACTTGCGGGTGATAATTTCACTGTTAACTCAACCTTGACCTGAAACCTATTCTGCATGTCTGAACAAGCTACAGCATCAAACGCCGCCGGGGCCGGTTGGCGTTGGTATGTCAGCTTGAGCCGTTGGCTGTGGTGGCTGGCCATCAGTTTCTGGGCGGTGATGCTGCTTGCCACCGTGGCCTTGCATTGGTTGATTGTGCCGCGAATCATCGATTGGCAGCCCGAGATTGAAGCCATGGCGTCGCGCGCCTGGGGGGTCCAAGTCAGCATCGGGCGGCTGCAAGCCGAATCTGACGGTTGGGTACCTTCTTTCGTGTTGAGCGATTTTGTATTGCGCGACCAGCAAGACCAGGAGGTGATGCGCCTGCCCGTGGTGCGGGTCAGTTTGTCGCCAGCCTCCTTGCTCAGTTTGACGCTGGATCAAATTGAATTACAAGGACCTGAACTCGAAGTGCGCCGCGACGCGCAAGGGCGCTGGCAAGTGGCTGGCATGTGGCTGGGTGACGGCGATAACACAGCCATCATGGATTGGCTGCTGCGCCAGCCGGATATTTCCATTCGCCACGGCCGCTTGCGTTGGGTGGACGATTTGTTGCAGCAACCGGAAGTGGACTTGACTGCTGTTTCTATGCAATTGCGCAATGGCTTGCGCAGTCATAGCTGGCGCTTTGATGCACAACCCCCCGCCGACTGGGGCCAGACCATCAGTATCCAAGGGCAATTCAGTCAGGCCTTGCTCAACAACAATGCCAGCGACATCGCCAGCTGGAAAGGTCGTTTTTATGCCCAACTACCGCAAATAGATATCAGCCGCATGTCGGTTTACCTCAAGCACGCGAGCTCGGCAGAGTTGCTCTCAGGCCGGGGTTGGTTGCGTGGCTGGGTTGATATTGACCAGGGCGTGTGGAACAACCAGACGCTGGACCTGGGTTTGCAGGATGTCAGGGTCAAGCTGGACAGCCGTTTGGATGACATCCATTTGCAACAGGTCGCCGGGCGCTTGCACATGCAGTCCTGGCTGGGCGGTCTGGGTCAGGAAGTGCGCACAGAACAATTGCAAGTGACACCTGCTGGCGGCACTGCTTGGAGCAGCGGCAAAACCCGTTTTGCCTGGCGGCACGCCGCCCGCCCTGAGGAGCCCTGGGCCGCGACCGGTGAGTTGCACGTGGACGATATGCCGCTGGAAGTCATGGCCAGGGTGACCGCACGCATGCCCATGGATGAAGGCTTGCGCGCACATCTGAGCCAGGCCAAGCCCGCAGGCCAGGTACACGCCTTGGATTTGAAATGGTTTGATGCCGGTTCGCCTGCCATGCATTACAAGGCCACCGGTCGTTTGCATGGTTTACGTATGGAGTCGTCTGCGCCGCAAAAGACCAGACCGTCGGCCAACTGGTGGTGGCCGGGCGTGCAGGATGCCCAGGTCGATTTCGAGTTCAATGAGCAGGCCGGCTCGGCACAGCTGCATATCCAGGAGGGGAGCGTCACACTGGTGGACTGGCTGGAAGAGCCGCTGATTCCTTTGAAAAAATTCCAGTCCAAGCTGACCTGGAGCAAAACCGGTCAGACGTGGCAGCTGCAATTGCACGATGCCCAGGCCAGCACTGCTGACGGCCAAGGCAGCTTTGATTTGCACTGGCGCGAAGGCGAACAGCCGTTGTCATTCGGACATCTGGACTTGCAATTACAAGTTCAGCGCTTGCAGGCATCTAGGTTGCACCGCTACTTGCCGCAAGCCATGGATGTTCAGGCGCGCCGTTATCTGCGTGATGCATTGACATTTGGCTGGTTTGAAAAAGCCGTCCTTAACCTCAAAGGCCCGCTGGACCATTTTCCTTTCAGCAAAACCAATGACGGTGTATTTACTCTGCAGGCACCGTTTCAACAGGTCAATATGCAATATGCACCTGCGGCGCCTAGCAATACCGCCGGGCGGCGCGATCCGCTCAGCTGGCCGCAGTTGCAACAGGCCAATGGTGAATTGCAGATCAACCAAAACCATTTGCAACTCAAATCAAACAGTGCACGCTTGGGCACACAAGGACAAGTGCAAGTGGGTCGGCTGGAGGTGCTGATCAATGACTTGAACAATATCGCGGTCGATGTCAACGCGCAGTTCAAAGGCAATCTCAGCGATGTCATGCAAGTGATGCTGAACACGCCGTTGCGCGACAAACTGGGGCCATGGATGAACCCCGGCCTGGTCAACGGCAGCTCCGAGCATGAATTGCATTTGCATTTGCCGCTGGCCAATACGGCGGCCCTCAAGCTGCAAGGTGCCCTGACCTTGCCCGGCAATGACATACAACTGCAAGCCGGACTGCCGCGCATGGGCAAGGTCAAAGGCGTGATCAATTACACCCAGTCAGGTTTAAGCACCAATAACTTGCGCTTGCGTGTGTTCGGCGGCGATGCCCGCTTGGACGGCGGCTTGCGTTTCAGCGACAGCGTGACTGAAGGCCCGGCACGCCTGAGCCTGCAAGGCAGCATCAGCGCCGAGGCCTTGCGGCAATCCACTGAACTGCCCTCGCTGACCGGTCTGGCCACCCGCATGGAAGGCAATGCGTCATATGCGGCGACTTTAGGTCTGCGCCAAGGTGTGCCGGAAATCACCGTGATCAGCAATCTGCAAGGCATGGCGCTGGATTTTCCCGCGCCCTTGCGCAAGCCGGCCGAGGCGTCCTGGCCTATGCGTTTCGACAGTGTGTTGTTGCCTGCCGGTACAGCCAAAGGGTCTGCCATGCTGGAGCAGTTACAGCTTAAGCTGGCGCAGGTGTTGTCTGTCAGCTATGTGCGTGACGTCAGCACAGCAAAACCGACGGTGGTGCGTGGGCAGATTCAGATCGGCCAGTCAGCGGGTTGGAAAGATGCGCCGGACAACACGGTGGTGTTGCAGGTTAAGCAGCCGAACCTGAATGCAGATGAATGGCAAACACTCCTCGCTTCTTTCACGGAAGAAGAAAGCGGTCTGCGCGTTGGCAATGCCGGGCGCTCCAGCTTGAATGCGTATGTGCCTAACAAAATTGATATCAGTAGCCAGGAGCTGGTCTGGTCGGGCCGTACCTATAACCAGCTTCAGGTGAATGCGGACAAGCAAGCCAGGGTCTGGCGCATACAAGCGCGCGCCAATGAATTTCAGGGCTCGGCCGAGTACCGCCCGGCCGCAGACGGCAGCGGCGCGCGGGTCAGTGCACATTTGAATTACCTGACTATCCCGCCGGCCGTGCTCGAGGATGTGGAATCCGCCATGTCGGAGTCGCCCAAGGACATGCCGGCGCTGGACCTGATTATTGACAACCTGGAGTTGCGCGGCGTTGCGCTTGGCAAGGCTGAAATCGAAGGTTTTGCACGCACCAGCACCAACGGTTCGCGCGAATGGGTGCTGGGTAAACTCAACCTCACCATGCCCGAGGCTAGCTTGCAGAGCAAGGGCCAGTGGGGCGGGTCGGGTAAAGGCGCGGCCAAGCGCTCGCAGCTTGAATTTGTGCTGCAAATCCAGGACTCGGGTCAGCTGCTGGATCGGTTGGGCTTCAAAGGCGCCATTAAAAACGGCAAAGGCCGCATGGTCGGTCAGGTCGGCTGGCAGGGCTCGCCTTTTTCGCCAGATTACAAAACCATGTCAGGCCAGTTCAATGTAAATATGGAGCGCGGACAGTTTTTGAAATCCGACCCTGGTGTCGCCAGACTGCTGGGCGTGTTGAGTTTGCAGTCGCTGCCCAGGCGTTTGACGCTGGACTTCAGCGATTTGTTCAGCGAAGGCTTTATGTTTGATTTTGTGCGCGGCGATGTGCAGATTCAACAAGGCATAGCCAGCACCAATAATTTACAGATGAAAGGCGTGAGCGCCGCGGTACTGATGGAGGGCAAGGCCGACATCAAAAACGAAACCCAAGACATCAAGGTGGTGATCGTGCCCGAGTTGAATGCCGGCACCGCCTCGTTGGTGTATTCGGCCATCAACCCGCTGGTCGGGCTCAGTACCTTTCTGGCGCAGTTTGTGTTGCGCAAGCCTTTGATGAAATCCAGTACCCAGGAATTGCATGTGCAAGGCACCTGGAAAGATCCCAAGGTCAGCAAAGTCGACAGCAGTGACGTTAAGCCGTCCGCTAAACCCTGAGGCCAAACATGCAAGCCGGTTTGTTACAAATGGTCTCCGGCGTCTCGATGCCGCACAACCTGGACAGCGCCGCTGATTTGCTGGCGCAAGCGGCTGCCCAAGGCGCGGAACTGGCTGTGTTGCCCGAGTATTTTTGTTTGCTGGGACAACGCGACAGCGACAAACTGGACATCGCTGAAACTTTCGGCGACGGACCTATGCAAAACCGCTTGTCACGCATGGCCGCGCAGCATGCTGTCTGGCTGGTCGCCGGTAGTTTGCCGATCGCCGTGCCGGGTGATAGCAGCCGGGTGCGCAACACTTGCCTGGTGTTCAACCCTTCAGGCGAGTGCGTGGCCCGCTACGACAAAATCCATTTGTTCCATTTTGACAATGGTGTTGAGCGCTACGACGAAGCGCGGGTGCAACAGGCCGGCGACACACCGGTGTGTTTTGATTTGCCATCGCGTGACGGCCATACTTGGCGCATCGGTTTGAGTATTTGTTTTGATGTGCGTTTTCCGGCGCTTTACCGGCAACTCGCCGGCATGGGCGCGCATTTGATGTTGGTGCCCAGTGCTTTCACTCACCACACGGGCGCGGCGCATTGGGAAGTGCTGATGCGTGCGCGTGCCATCGACAGCCTGGTCTGGGTAGGCGCAGCCGCGCAAGGCGGTTTGCATGAGAACGGCCGGCAAACCTGGGGACATTCCATGTGGGTAGACCCTTGGGGTCAGGTGCTGGCTTGTCAACCGCAGCAGGCGGGCTGCGTCATGGCGGAGCTGGACATGCAGATACTGCTTGAGCGACGTGCCCAGTTGCCCGCTGTGTGTATGACCGCCAAGTGAATCACTCTTCGTCCTTGCGCTCGCCATTGCGCCGTCCGGAGAACATGGTCCACCAGACGATCAACACCAGTATCACGCCGGCTCCCAAGGCTTCCAGCAAAATCAGCATCATGTGGGTTTTTCTCCGTTCATGCATGACTGTAATCGCTGGCGCTGAAACCGTGCGGCTTTGCCTGCGGTATTTACTGCGTTGGGGAGTGCCTTTGCTGCTGGCCGCGTGTGCGGTCAAAGGGCCGGTCAAGCCTGTGCTGCCAACCGGTCAATCTGCCCCTGTCATCCGCTCGCCCGTGGATGCAAGCGGACGGCCGTTGCCGTCGCATGAGAGCTCAACAACTGAACAAAGAAACAGTCAGCTGGTACCTGTGCCTTGGAGCGAGCTGCCGGGCTGGGAGAAAGAATCCATGCCCGAGGCTTGGGCCGTGATGACAGCGAATTGTGAAAAACCCGCAGCGATGATGGCGGCGATGTGCCCGCAGATTCGTCGTCTGGCGTTGGCTAAAGAGGACGAGCAGCGCCAATGGTTGATGCAAAACCTGCAGCCGCATAGGCTTGAGTCACTGCAAGCGCAAGCCGGCGGATTGCTGACCGCTTATTACGAACCGGTGATGGATGCACGTCGTGTGCCTGGCAACGGGTTTTCAGTTCCTTTGTACCGCGTGCCGGCCGGACTCAAATCCGGCCAGCCCTGGTTCAGCCGACAAGAAATCGAAACTCAGCCAGCAGCACAAGCTGCATTGCATGGCAGAGAAATCGCCTGGCTGGCTGATCCGGTGGACGCGATGGTGTTGCACATACAGGGCTCGGGGCGTTTGCGCATCACCGAGGGTGAGGGCCGGGCGTACACGGTGCGCGTGGCCTTTGCCGCTTCCAATGAACAGCCTTACCAGAGCATTGGTCGCTGGTTGCTTGACAAAAATGAAGTCAAGGACGCGTCCTGGCCCGGCATCAAAGCCTGGCTGCAGCGCAACCCGCCAAAAGCGCAGGCCTTGTTATGGGTTAATCCGCGTTATGTGTTTTTCAAGGAAGAGGCCATCACAGATGCCAGCATCGGGCCGCGCGGTGCGCAAGGTTTGCCGCTGACACCGGGGCGCTCAATTGCGGTGGATCCGCAGAGTGTGACTTACGGCACACCGCTGTGGCTGGTATCGCCCGGGCCGACGCAGTCATTGCAGCGCCTGGTGGTGGCGCAAGACACGGGCAGCGCCATCGTGGGTGCGGTACGCGCAGATTTGTACATGGGTACGGGTGCGGCGGCGGGCGAACTGGCCGGTCGCATGAAGCAGCCGCTGCGGTTGTGGGCTTTGTTGCCCAAAACGCAGTGACGGGTGAAACGCAGTGATTCATTGAAAGGAAGCAGCATGGGTTTCATCATTGTGCTGGCGACACCGGTTTTTTTGTTGGCCATAGCGTTTGAATGCTGGTGGGCTTGGCGCTTGTCGCGTCAGGGCCAAGAGGCGTCTCAAACCTACCGCTGGGACGATGCTGTCAACAGCATCAGCCTTGGGGTTATCAGCCAGTTGAGCGCGGTGTTCACGCGCTTGCTGCGCATCACGATCTACACCTTGGTGTTCGAGCAGGTCGCGTTGTTTCCTCAGCCTGAGTTTTGGAACAGCTGGTATGGCGTGATCATCGCCTTGGTGCTCTACGACTTTTGCTACTACTGGTACCACCGGGCTAGCCATGAAGTGGCCTTGTTCTGGGGCGGCCATGTGGTGCACCACCAAAGCAACCACTACAACCTGTCGACCGCTTTGCGGCAGACCACCTCGGGAGTGGCGGTCGCTTGGATTTTTTACATACCCATGGCTGTCATCGGTGTCACGCCTTTTGTTTTTGGCATCGTCGCACTCATCGATTTGCTCTACCAGTTTGGGGTGCACACCCAACACGTGGGCAAGCTCGGCTGGTTTGACCGTTGGTTTTGTTCACCCTCCAACCACCGGGTGCACCATGCCGTGAACGACGCGTATGTGGACCGCAACTATGGCGGCATCTGGGTGGTGTGGGACCGTTTGTTTGGCAGCTTCAAAGAAGAAGATCCGCAAGAGCCTTGCGTGTACGGCACACGCACGCCGCTCAAGAGTTGGGACCCCTTGTGGGCCAATTGGCAGGTCTACAGCGGTCTGCTGCATGACAGCTGGCACGCCGCAAGCTGGCGCGACAAGTTCAGGGTGTGGTTTCGTCACCCCGGCTGGCGACCGGCGGATGTAGCCGCGCGTTTTCCTACACCCGAGTTTTCTATGCAAGCACATGTCCCGTTTGAGCCGGCGCAAACCAAGCCGGCGCTGCAATGGGCGGTGGGTTGGTTTGTGTTGCTGTTGGCGGCCGCCATGGATGTGTTGTGGCACATGGACAGCATGGTCTGGGGCGACGCTGCGGTGAGTGTGCTGGCGGTCACCGCAGGCTTATGGGGCGTGAACGCTTTGCTGCAAAACCGCATCACACCTGTGATGTGTGCATTTGTGCAATTTGCCGCCATGGCCACTGCAGCGTCAGCTTGCGGCTGGGTGGATGTGTACAACCTGGCCAAGCCGATCGCCTTGTTGCTGCTGATGTACTTGGCTTGGTCCGCAGACAACCTGCCTGTGAAAGCGCAAACTTGGTTGGTGCGCGCCTTGGGTTTGAGTTGGGTGGGTGATGTGTTGTTGCTCTACCCGGGTTTATTTGTGCCAGGGCTGGTGGCATTTCTCGTCGCACACCTGTGTTATTTGAAGTTGTTGAGCATGGAAGCGCCGTGGCTGTCGAGCAGGCGCTCATTGGCGTGTTTTTCACTTGCAGGCGCGCTCATGTATGCCGTGCTGTTTTTCAATGGACTACCCGTTGAAATGCGAATCCCGGTGGGGCTGTATGTGATGGTGATTGCCTTGATGGCGTCTCAAGCTTGGGGACGCAGTGTGCACCTCAAAGACCCTGCAAGTCGGTTGACCGCAGTGGGTGCCTGTGTGTTCATGCTGTCAGGCGGTGTGCTGGCTATCGATAGATTTGTCAGCCCCTTGCCGTATGCAGGACTGTGGGTTTTGGCCACCTACTATGCGGCGCAAGCCCTGATGGTCACCGGCTTGTTAGGTTCGTTGCGTCAACAAGCCGAGTTGCAGAAAAAACCGGTGAATCAATTTAACCAGTTTCGAAACAGCTGAGCCACGGCCGCAGTGGTCGGCGATTTGTACGTGTTGATGGAGAAGCCATGGCAGCAGCGGTGACCAGACGCTGTGGTGGCACATCAGGCCGGGGATGAGAAGGAGAGGCGTCATTGCGCTTGAGATTTAACTCAACTTTTTAAGCAACAACTCATTGACCTGCGCAGGATTGGCCTTGCCTTTGCTGGCTTTCATGATGGGTCCGACCAAACCGTTCAAGGCTTTGGCGTTACCGGCTTTGAACTCTTCGACATTTTTCGGATGGGCGGCCAGCACCTCGTCGATGATGGCTTCCAATGCGCCCGTGTCATTCATTTGCTTGAGGCCTTTGGCTTCGATGATGGCATCAACCTCACCGCCATCGGTCCATAAAGCATCAAACACTTGTTTGGCAGCGTTATTGCTGATGGTGTTGTCGTTGATACGCATGATCAATGCGGCCATTTCCAAAGCGCTGATGCGTTGCTGTGCTTGCGCAAAGTCCAAGTCATCTGCGTTCATGCGCCTCGACAACTCACCCATGATCCAGTTACTCGCCAACTTCGCTTGCCCACACGCCTTGGCCGTCTCTTCAAAATAAGCCGCCATGGCTTTGCTTTGTGTCAGCGTGGTCGCGTCGTATTCAGGCAAACCGTATTGCGTGACAAAGCGCTCGGCCATGACACGTGGCAACTCGGCCATTTCACTGCGTACGCGCTCCACCCATTCGCGCGAAATCACCAGCGGCGGCAAATCCGGGTCGGGGAAATAGCGGTAATCGGCGGCGTCTTCTTTGGTGCGCATGGCGCGTGTTTCGCCGGTGTCCGGGTTGAACAGCACCGTCGCTTGTTGAATCGCGTGGCCGTCTTCGATCTGCTCTATCTGCCAGCGCACTTCATAGTCGATGGCTTGCTGCATGAACTTGAAGCTGTTCAAGTTTTTGATTTCACGCCGTGTGCCCAGCGGCGCGCCGGGTTTGCGCACCGACACGTTCGCGTCGCAGCGGAAACTGCCCTCTTGCATATTGCCGTCGCAAATGCCAATCCATGTCACGATCTTGTGCAGCTCTTTGGCATAGGCCACGGCCTCAAGGCTTGAGCGCATATCGGGCTCGGTCACGATTTCCAACAGCGGCGTACCGGCGCGGTTCAGGTCTATGCCTGATTGACCAACGAAATCTTCATGCAAAGACTTACCCGCATCCTCTTCCAAATGCGCACGCACCAAGCGCACAGTTTTTTTCTCGTCACCCAAAAAGAACGACACCGCGCCGCCTTGCACCACCGGTATTTCAAACTGGCTGATCTGGTAGCCCTTGGGCAGGTCAGGGTAAAAATAATTTTTGCGCGCAAACACGCTGCGCTCGGCGATGTGCGATCCCAGCGCCAAACCCAGTTCAATGGCGCGCTCGACCGCGCCTTTGTTCATCACCGGCAGCGTGCCCGGCAAAGCCAAATCCACCGCGCAGGCTTGGGTGTTGGGCTCGGCACCGAACGCGATGGACGAGCGGCTGAAAATTTTGCTTTTCGTAGAAAGCTGGGCATGGGTCTCAAAGCCGATAACGACTTCGTAGCCGTGGACTAAAAGAGAGGTGCTCATTTACACGCCCTCCGGTTTGACAAGGTGAAATTCAGTGAATTGCTGAAAGCGATGCGCCACGTTCAGCAGTTGCGCTTCCTGCAAATAA
>Ga0209355_1000052_pt1 | contig 63761 bp, 65 predicted proteins | sample LauGreSBDMM110SN_3_FD_187563 | JGI IMG/M metagenome (GOLD analysis project Ga0209355, IMG submission 187563) | Freshwater lake microbial communities from Lake Michigan, USA - Sp13.BD.MM110.SN (SPAdes) (version 2) | ecosystem: Environmental > Aquatic > Freshwater > Lake | place: Lake Michigan... | reverse complement strand
AGAAGAGTCGCCCTATAAGCCGGATCCTGTCCTCTTGCGAGGGATCACCATCCATCTAGATCTGTAATTACTTACAGATTCAAGCAACCTACCCGTTGACTCGAGCGAGCAGCTCTCAAGCGCCAACTGCATGGTCTTGCTCCAAGTGGGGTTTACATAGCTAACTGCATTGCTGCAGTTACTGGTGGTCTCTTACACCGCCGTTTCACCCTTACCAACATTGCTGTTGGCGGTTTACTTTCTGTTGCACTAATCCCGCGGATTGCTCCGGGTGGGTATTACCCACCACTTTGCTCTGTGGAGTCCGGACTTTCCTCGGTCCAATCAGATATTAATCTGGTCGTAACGCGGTGATCCGGGCGACTCTTCGTTGGTAAAGGATACTTGCATTATTGCTGTTCTTGTAATCCCTTTGAAAATAGGCCACAGTTCACGAATGCAAACGGGTCGAGGCGTTATTTATGCCAGAAATGGCGGAGCTGCTGCAAGCCAGCCATTGGCCGTGAGCGCTGCGATTTCAATATTAAAACAGGGTGGAAGCTTTATTGATGCAGCCATTGCACTCAGCGCAGTGATCTGTGTTGTTGAGCCCGGAGCCTCCCACCTAGGAGGAGATGCATTTTTAGTGACCCATCATGGTGCAAGTAAGAGCAATCTCGCCTTCAATGGCAGTGGTGAGGGATCACACGCGGCAACACCTGAAAACTATCGAGATGGAATTCCTGTCCACGGATATAAATCTGGGACTATTCCAGGGTTAGTCTCGACATGGTTTGAGGCTCACCAGCGCTACGGAACTTTGCCCATGTCGCAGCTATTGGCGCAGGCAATCGATTTCGCCGAAAATGGATTCCCAGCAAATGCAGGCTTTATTCGCAGAATCGAAGCTCACCTGAGCATCGCACCAGATACCTCACTGTTTGCAGATATGGGTATAGATGTGACCGTAAAGATTGGTGATCTTATTGTTCAAAAAGATCTGGCTCGCTCTCTGAGAGAGATCGCAACTGGAGGTCGTTCTGCCTTCTACGAAGGTCGTATCGCACAGCAACTCATCAAAGGATCACAGGGTTGGTTTAGCGCTGAAGATTTGAAAGCCCACACCACCAGAGTCCTTGATCCCTTATCGATTAAGTATCGCGACTACACGATCTATGGCCAGCCTCCACCGACTCAAGGGATGATATTGATGGAGGAGCTTTTGATCAATGAAAGGTTTGATGTAGCGAACTTGTCAGAGGCTGATCGGATTCACATTGGTGTCGAGTCTAAAAAAATCGGCTTTGCAGATCGCAACGCTCTTTTGGGGGATCCAGAGTTCATCCCTGTACATACTGAAAAGATTCTCTCGAAGAGCCACATAGATACCCAGAGAAGTGCTATCTCGATGGACTCGGTCGGAACTGATATCGCCCCAGTAACTGAGGGAAGTGATACGACTTATTTTTTAGTTGCAGACTCTCAAGGTAATGCGGTCTCCTGGATCCAATCTGTCTTTCATGGATTTGGAAGCTCGTGGGTGATTCCACAGACGGGGATCATTCTCAATAATCGCCTGACTGGTTTCTCATTGGATCCCACTTCACCCAACATCATCGCACCTGGCAAGCGTCCAGCTCACACATTAAATGCCTTCACTGCAGTGCGAGCAGATGGCTCTCTATATCTAGTAGGTGGTACACCGGGTGCAAATATTCAAGTACAAACCAATCTGCAATTAATCACTAACATCATTGATTTGAAGATGAATGTTCAAGAGGCGATAGAGGCACCACGCTGGCAGCATCTCAATGCCCCCGGTCAGAGCTCAGAGCAAGAAAATGGGGCAGGTGTCCTTGAGATTGAAGATCGAGTTCCAGGAGATGTCTTTGATGAGTTACGGGCTAAAGGACATGAGGTCAGGCCTCTTGCAGCATGGGGGCATGGATCATCTGTGCAGTTAATGCAGGTCCTACCTAATAAGACCTATGCCTTTGGTTCAGATCCTCGTTGTGAAGGTCACGCATCTGGAGTTTAGAGCAGTGCAAATAAAGAGGAATTACTCTGGAAAATGACAGGCGACCAGAGATTTACCGACCTGCAACAACTCGGGCACATCGCTTCGACACTTATCACTCGCCTTCGCGCACCGTGTATTAAAAACACAACCCGTTGGGGGATTCATCGGGCTGGGTAGATCTCCCGACAAGATGATGCGCTCACGTGTCTTTTCAGCACGAGGATCTGGTTGTGGGACTGCAGAGAGCAATGCCTTTGTATAGGGATGGTGAGGTGTGGCGTAGAGTGCATTAGTCTCACCAATCTCCATTATCTTGCCGAGATACATTACGGCAACGCGATCAGAGATATGTTGCACAACAGATAAGTTGTGAGCGATAAAGACCATACTGATTTTATCTTCGGTCTGAAGATCCTCTAACAGGTTTATCACTTGGGCTTGAATTGAGACATCAAGTGCACTCACTGGCTCATCGGCGATTATAAAACGTGGCTTTAGCGCAATCGCACGTGCAATACCGATGCGCTGGCGCTGGCCGCCTGAGAACTCATGAGGGTAGCGGTTGTAGTGCTCTGGGTTTAATCCCACGCGCTCCATCAGAGATTGCACCGCGTTCTTTAAGCCTCCTTGGGGATCAATTCCTTGGATCTCAAAGGGCGCTGAGATGATTCTGCCAATCGTCTGGCGTGGATTGAGCGCTGTATATGGATCTTGGAAAATGATCTGCATCTGGGATCGAAGTGGACGCATTTTGCCAGGTTTAAAATTAGTGATGTCTTGACCTTCAAAGATTAATCTGCCCGAGGTTGGTTCATTTAATTTGAGAATGGTGCGACCTGCCGTTGTCTTACCGCAGCCGGATTCACCCACTAAGCCGATGGTCTCACCAGCCCGTAGATCAAATGAGATCCCATCAACGGCCTTAACGACCTTGTTCTTGCGCCTTCCACCAACTGGAAAATGCTTAGTGAGATTCTCTACCTTTAGAATTACATCTTGACTCATGAGCGCACCTCTTTAAGCTCTTTGACAAAGAGGCTATCTCGTGTGGGCTCTGCAACATGGCAACGAGACAGATGCATAGAGTCAGTGCCTAAGAGCGCTGGTCGATCAGTGGCACAGATATCTCCCGGAGCATCAGATGTGTATTCACAACGAGGTGCGAAGGCACACCCTGTAGGCAGATTGATCATCGATGGGGGCTGGCCTGGAATGGCCTTTAATCTGGCCGAACCATGGGTTGAGATACGAGGCACGGATTTGAGCAGACCGAGTGTGTATGGCGCCTTTGGTTTGTAAAAGACATCATCTGCCGCGCCTTGCTCGATGACACGCCCTGCGTACATCACGCAGACTTTGTCAGCGACTTGGGCGACGACTCCAAGATCGTGAGTGATCAACAGGATTCCCATATTAAACTCTTTTTGAATTGATTTGAGAAGAATGAGAATCTGGGCTTGGACCGTTACATCAAGGGCCGTTGTCGGCTCATCGGCGATCAACACACGCGGTGAGTTCATGAGCGCCATTGCGATCATTACACGCTGGCGCATTCCACCTGAGAATTGATGTGGATACTCATCGGCACGTTGTGCTGGCTCGGCAATACCGACGAGATCCAACATCTCTATTGCACGTGCATGGGCCTGCTTTTTCTTGCCAGGGTTGTGGACCAAATAGCCCTCAGCTAATTGATTACCTATCCGATAATAAGGATGTAGTGAGGACATGGGATCCTGAAAAATCATGGCAACTGCACGCCCCCGGAGCTGACGAATCTCTTCATCGCTGGCTGTGACGATATCTACCGTGCTATCGCCATCTTTGAGTAAGACCGAACCAGATATCTGTGTCGCACCTTTTTTATGTAGACCCATCACCGATAAGCCAGTCACGGTCTTGCCTGAGCCCGACTCTCCAACTATGGCGATCGTCTCACCCTGACTTAAAGTCAGTGAAACACCATCGACTGCTCGAACTAAGCCGTCATCGGTAGGAAAGGCGACATGGAGATCATTCACGGTAAGGATCTGCGACATCAGACCCTCACGCGGGGATCTAGAACGGCATACAACATATCAACGATGAGATTCATGATAATTACGACAGAGGCGGCCAATATCGTTGTGGCTAGAACAATCGAAAGATCAAACTCAGTCACTGAGCGCAGGGTCAGGCGGCCTAACCCAGGCAGATTAAAAATAGTTTCCGTGATAATTGCGCCACCGATCAACCCTGCAAAATCTAAACCTGCCAGGGTGATTATCGGTGCAAAGACGGCACGCATCGTGTGCTTGAGAAGGACCGCTCTCTCTTTAACACCCTTTGCCCGAGCGGTGCGAATGTAATCCTCACCCAAAATCTCAAGCACGGCTGCACGCGTAAAACGGGTGTAGAGCGCTGCATAGGCAATTGCAAGAGTGATCCATGGCAAGATGAAGAATTGAAGGAATTTGACTGGATTCTCCAGGAAGGGCGTATAGCCGATTACTGATAATGGAACGAGCTTCCACTTGATCGTTACCCAGATCAAGAGTGCCAAGCCAGTCACAAATGTTGGAAGTGAGGTGCCAAGTAATACAAAGACCGAGCTCGTCGTATCTGCCCATCGGCCTCTAAATCGTGCAGCGATTACCCCCAAGCTCACACCCGCCACAAGCCAGATGATGAGAGCGCCTAGTGCCAAGTTAACAGTCACTGGAAGGGCCTCTGTGAGAAGGTTTGTCACACACTCATTCTCATTGAATGAGTAGCCAAAAGATGGTGCCGGGCAAGTGAAGGCCGCCGCCCCCTCTCCATAGGAGCGACCAAGGAATATGCCGGTCAAAAATAGCCAGTATTGGATATAGATGGGCTTATCAAATCCCAGTTTGATTCGATTTCCCTCAATGATTTGATCAGTACAGCGCTGACCACAGGTCAAAGCGGCTGGATCAAAAGGCAGAAGTGAAAAAATAGCAAAGACGACGGCTGAGACTGCCAAAAGCGTGATGATTGCAAAGATGATGCGACGGACGATGAAATTGAGCATCACTCCCCCATCACACTATTTTCGAGAAAACCCTTATTAAGAAAGTACTCCTGACACAGATTTTGATCTGTGTCAGGAGTACTTTACTTCTAACTACTTGCTTAATACTGCATTTAGAAATGTGTGATTAGTTATTAATCCACATCTTGCCAAATGCAGGGTTACCTTGAGGTACCCAGAAGAACACACCGCCTACTTGTGATCCCCATACAAACTGAGCCTTACCAAAGATTGTTGGTAGCACCCAGAAGGCCTTCATAGCCTCTGCATCGAGTGCCTTCCACATCTTTGATTGTGCTGCTCGATCTGTGGTCTTCATTGCAATGTTGACCTTATCTTCGAAGGCCTTTTGAGCAGGATCACCTAAGTTCTGTGAGATGTTAAACCCACCGTATGAGGCAAAGAGCTCTGGGATAACCGTTGAGGCATTTGCCCAGTCTGCGCCCCAGCCTGATGCTGATAGGTCGCTCTGCTTCTCTGGATTCATAACAGTTGGGTAGTAACCAGAGCTAATTGGATTGAAGGTGACTTTGATTCCAGCGCGTGCATATGCTGCAGTATCGATTGGAATTGTGTCATTGAGGGTAACTGATTGACGTACGTCAATTTTAATACCTGTCTCAGTGGCCTTCTTATAGTCGGCAGGACACTTGGTCTTGGCCGTCTCCATCAAGGCTTTGGCCTTAGGGATATTTCCTTCAGGAATAAAGTCTGCAGATCCTGGACCTACGACCTTAGTTGGGGTGTAGTCGGTTGCAAGCAATGGGCTAATAACACCCGTTGCATATGATCCTGCATAGGTTGAGCCACCAGCATAATCAAGCAAGGCCTTGGCATTGCGTGAGTAGTACATTGCTTGGCGAATCTCAAGACATGGCATCGCCTTCACATTGAATGCAAAGTAGCGTGCATATGGATCTGGATTGTTCATACGACGATTCTTCATCGAAGCCTCTGAGAAGAACTTGTCATTATTTGTTGATAATGGCTCTCCAAAGCTCACTGCAGTTGGAATGGTATCTCCAAGAATAATCTGATCGATTACCTCCTCGTCATAACCAAAGAGGATGACGACCTCATCTGGATATGGCGTACGTACTGGATCTGAGGCCTTTGACCACTTTGAGTTACGAACAAGCTTCATCTGAGTCTTGCTGTTCTCTTCGATCTTGTATGGACCCGTTGATTGTGGACGTAGGTCGTACTTGTCGCCTGTGTCCTTGCTTGCCTGCACTGGAGAGATAACTCCATATGTTGCAAGGTAGTTAAAGTCGGCGACTGATTTGTTGAGTTGGAAAGTAATCGTACGGTTGTCCTTTGAACACGAGACAGCCTTCTTGAACGCTGCAAGTCCTGCTGCATCCTTCTTATACGGTCCCTTAAAGACAGAGTTTCCATCGGCATCTTTTGGAATATCCAACCAGGCCTGTAGGTATCCAGGACCATCGGTGATGACATCAGTTGCAAAGACACGGGAGACGCCGTACTGCACGCTCTCACAGGTGACTTTTACGCCATCTTCAAAGGTTGAGCCTGGGCGCAGAGTAAACTTCCAGGTCTTGGCAGAGTTGCTAGGCACTCCAGTGTTTGTCGCTAGATCTGGGACAAGGTTGGCACCAGCGGCGCCAGGAACTGGGTTATAGGCAACGAGTGTGCGTGTCATGAATGAGTTCATAAACGCTAAGTCACGGCCAGTATAGATACGTGATGGATCGTAGTGATCTAGTCGTGGAGTGTGCTCAAGGAAGGTGAGGATTCCACCAGCTCTTGGGGTAACTGCAGCTGAGGCCGATGTTGCACCAGCGACCATGACGGCGCTGACGGCAAGGGCGCTTGCAGCTGTAACTACAACGGCACGACGGAGAGCAGAAATATTGCTCATTGACGCATTTCCTTTCATTAAGGGGGCGCAAACGTGACGCCGGTTGGACCAATCTAAGCAGAATTGATTGGATTTGTGAATTGGTGCCTATAACGAAGAGGTAACGAGGCCCTTAAAGCCCTCGTTTTAGCGCTCTGCCTTTGGATCCAGGGCATCCCGCAAAGCATCACCAACAAGGTTGAAGGCGAGCACAACGATAACGAGTGAGCCAGCTGCGATGAGAAAGAAGCTGGGCATCACAGTTACATATCGAGTGGCATTAGATAGCAAAATCCCCCATGTCGATGCAGGGGGTTGTACGCCAAGACCCAAGAATGAATACACCGCCTCGGCCGCTAAATAACCTGGAAGTGAGAGTGAGACTACAACGATGACTGGTGCCCAGAGATTGGGAATCAACTCTTTAGTGATTACGCGCCAGCGAGTTGCACCCATCGCTTGAGCCGCAGTCACAAATTCGCGCTCGCGCAAACTCAATACTTGAGAGCGCACGAGACGGGAAAAACCTGGCCAGCCAAAGAAGGAGAGGAAAAAGACGAGAAAGATGATGCGAGCGCTGTTGCCTTGTGCGATACCAGACTCCTCGATGCGCGCTACCATCGGTTGATTGAGAGCGACGATCATGAAAAATGCTGGGAATGCGAGAAGGAAATCGGTGAAGCGTCCCAAATAATTATCGATTCGTCCCTTGAAATACCCGCCGATTATTCCAACGAATAATCCGATTGTTAGAGCGGTCAGTGTGGTTAGGATGGCGATAAGAAATGAGATCCGAGATCCAAAGAGAAGTTGGGCTAGGAAATCACGGCCAGTGCCTGGAATTAAGCCCAGAGGATGGTCCCAACTGATTCCTACCTCTGGGATTCCGCTGACATCTAAAACATCCAGATTCAAAGTATCTGGGTCGACGTTTATAATCTTTGCCACAATGGGAGCACAAAGGGATAACAGGAGCAGAGTCAGACTGACGATGCCGGCACTTACCCCCACTTTGTTACGTTTAAAGCGCATCCAGGCGATTTGGCGGGGGCTACGACCTTGAATTACGCCGACACTCCTGGTGCCATGGATTGTTTCAGATTTTGACCCCATAGCCCCCACTCTATACTTTGAGCTTGGAATACGTCATATAGGGCGTAATAAATGAAGAACAAGAGGGGCTTTGTTGAAATGAAAACTGGACTACAGATAAGAGCTATCGCAACTGCCTTTGCGTTACTCCTTGCATTGAGTGCCTGCGGTGGTAAGGCTGCAGAGTCATCACTAAGTGCCAGTGAGAGTGCGGCGCTCACCGAGAGCGTTGAGGCCGCCCCTCAGGCAAGTGGAGGTTTTGATGCCCCAGTTGTCACACCAGATAAAGTCAGTTACATGCTCTCATCGCCATCAACGTTCAACCCTGGAAAATTTGCATCGGGATATCTTCCTGGCCTGCTCAATGAGAAGTTCACAGTATCAATAACTAATAATTCAGCGCTCGCTCTCGATCTTGCTACATTGATTGTCAAGGGAGGCACTGCCGCTGGCGAATGTGTAGATATATTCGATGGCGATTACATCATGGCGGGAGCACCAACTGAACCACTTGCACTCGGGGCTAGCATCTCCTTTGGTTGGGGGCTCTCCTGCCCAGGCAAGGTTGGCGATGAGTTCTCGGTATCACTATCCAATGCCGGCATCACCTATGTTGAGGTAAAGGGCAAGCTCGCCTGAAGCGCTAGCGTAAATGGGCTACTTCGTTGAGCCCACGTAATGCCCGCAGGCCATCACTTGGCCAGATAGATAACGTTGTAATCGAGCATGGTGAAATATCTATATGAAAGATCGAGTCAGCAGGAGCACCGATCACTAGCTTGGCCGCCGTTTTTATCGTTCCATTATGAGTGATGACTACAACGCGCTGTCCCGGATACACGTCAACGATCTTCTCTAGCGCTTCATCGATACGCACAGCGACACTGTCATATGACTCACCTTGGGGTGGTGCAAATCCAGTCGAACAGAGCCATGAGTGATAATCATCTGGATACTTTTCCTTCACTTCATCGATCGACATGCCATCCCAGATTCCAAATGAGCACTCAATCCAAGAATCCTCGTAACTGATAGGTAGGCCAGTTAATTGGGCAAGAATTTCGGCAGTCTGCTTGGTGCGATTAAGGGGTGAGGCGATGATTACCTCTGGCTTCAAATCAGCGAGCGCTTTAGCAACGAGTTCAGCTTGAGCAAGGCCTTGGGAAGTGAGCTGCGGATTAAGTGGGCCATCACCTGAGAATTTCTTAAGTGGCGTTAGGGCTGTCTCGCCATGGCGAACGAGAAGAATTGTGGTGCAGGCATCTTTGGTCAAGAGGCGCTCAGTGAGATAGTTTTTTTGAATCGCAACTATCTCTCTTGCTCCAACCTCTTGATCAAGTGCCTTGTTGGCCAAGCGATCGGCATGTGAGTTCTCATCACGGGGTATCCATGTATAGCTGACAAGGGCTGGAGTATGTGCCTCACGTGCAGCAGCGGCTAATGAGCGCATATCGGCATGCTTGATCTGCCAGCGACCCGACATCTGCTCGACGACTAACTTACTATCCATGCGCACTTCGACCGTGGCGTTCGTATCGATTGTATGAATGGCGCTTAATCCAGCGATAAGCCCGCTGTATTCGGCGACGTTGTTGGTGGCGATACCGATGAAGTCATAGAGCTCGGCGATAATTGAGCCATTCTCGATGATGACAGATCCATAACCTGCAGGTCCTGGATTGCCACGAGATCCCCCGTCGGCGGTTAATAGGAAGTGACGGGCCATCTACCTAGACTCCACGCACCAGAATGCATCTGCACTCCTCACATCGAATGACCTCATCATCTGCCAAATCCACGATGCGCTTAAGTTCAACAGCGTTGATGGAGAGATGGCATCCGTTGCAGTTTCCACCTTTGAGGGCGGCCGCTCCAGTGCCATTATTTGATGCGCGAATCTTTTCATAAAGTGCCATGAAATCACCTGCAATTTTGCTTACAGTCTCACTACGCTCCATACCAATCCTCTCAAGCTCTGCATTGAAGGCAGACAGCGCACTCTCTTTGCGAATCTCAAGATCGGCGATTTCAGCTGCATATGCTGCCTCTTGCGCACTCAGCTCACTCAGACGCGAGTTGATGTCATCAATGCGCATCATTACTTCAAGCTCTATCTCCTCAAGCTCTGCTCTGCGAAGCCCCAACGTTCCAACTTCGTGCTGTAACTGCTCGAGCTCTTTTGCAGATGCAGAACCCCCATTTAGGCGTGCCTCATCACGGGTAATTCGCATCACTATCTGTTCGACATCGGCCTCAGCGCGCAGAAGTTCACGCTTCACATCGCTGAGTTCCGTCTGTGCTGCGATGCGCAGATCGCGCGCATTATGTGACTTCGTCGTTGCACTAGCAAGCGCAGCCAGCTCAGGCAGGACCGCAACTTTGTGATTGAGTGCCGTGCTTTGCTGGTCAAAACCTGCGATATCTAGTATCTGACGTTGATCACTGTGGCTGGCTTTCATGATCAACTCCTTTATATCTCTTGTGGGCGCTGAGGGTTTCGAACCCCCGACATTCTCGGTGTAAACGAGACGCTCTACCACTGAGCTAAGCACCCGCACTCCATAAGAGCACTGATGAATCTTACTTCACGTAAGTTGGAAAGGTAAATCGCCCCTAGAGCGCAGCTATCGCCGCCTTGTAATCATCAATATTGCGTGCATCACCAAGTCCATTGACGACCTGCCAACGCAAGGTCCCGGTCTTATCGATGATAAATGTTCCACGCGTGCTGCAACCGTGGGCCTCTTCAAAGACCCCATATGCCTTTGCGACTGCTCCATGTGGCCAGAAGTCGCTCAGGACTGGAAAAGTATATTTTTCTTGATCGGCAAATGCTCGCTGTGCATACATCGGATCACACGAGATTGCCAATAACTGCACATGATCATTTTGAAATACCGAGAGATCATCGCGTAATTGGCATAGCTCGCCCGTGCAGGTCCCTGAGAATGCGAAGGGATAGAACAAGAGGACCACGTTCTTGCTGTTCTTAAATGATGAGAGCGAGATCTTCTCACCATGCTGGTTCTTTACTTCAAATTCGGGAGCGGCTTGGCCAATAGTCAGAGTCATAGTCCGAAATCTAGCGTTTACTAACCTTGCGCGCCACTAAGCGTGTCGCCGTCCAATCAGGTGCGATTGAGAGAGTTGATGTTTGGCTCAAACCCGCAATCGGTGCAGCATCCTGGATATCACTAGCCTCTACATGGCCATCACGATTTACTTTGGGTGTCAGGACCCAGATCATGCCATCGGCGCAGAGATATGTTAGACAGTCCATCAACTCATCGACTAGATCACCATCACCATCACGCCACCAGATGATCACAACATCAACAACCTCTTGTGTCTGTCCATCTAGAAACTGAGTTCCCGTAATCGAAGCGATCTCATCTCGCACTTTCAGATCACAGTCATCGCCACGACCGAGCTCTAAAATTAAGTCGCCTTTTTTCATCCCCATTCTGGCTGGCACAGGCTAAGTCCACCGAATCTAAACGGGATTTGCAAGTGATTTGGGGCCCTGATTTCGATTTCGACTTACTGGTCAGTTCAGGGGAGAATATGAGCCATGAGCGAATACTCCGATGCGCCCGATCAGATCATCGAACAGTTGGTAGATACCGATCCATCTGAGACCGCCGAGTGGCAGGCATCCTTTGATGCCGCCCTTGCTCATGCCGGGCCTGTGCGGGCGCGCTACTTGATGCTCTCGCTTTTGCGCCGTGCTCATGAGAAGAACATTGGCGTTCCCGCTCTTCGCACAACTGATTACATCAATACGATCTCTCCCGAGCACGAGCCCGAGTTTCCAGGTGATGAGGATATTGAGAGACGAATCCGAAGAATAAATAGGTGGAACGCGGCGATTTTAGTACACCGTGCACAACGCCCAGGAGTTGGTGTAGGCGGACATATCTCGACCTATGCATCATCGGCATCACTGTATGAGGTCGGCTTCAACCACTTTTTTCGTGGACAAGATCACCCAGGTGGTGGAGATCAGATCTTTTTCCAAGGACATGCCAGTCCTGGAATGTATGCACGTGCATTTCTTGAGGGCCGTTTAAGTCAAGATCAATTAGATGGTTTCAGGCAAGAGCTCTCTCATCCAGGTGGCTCTCTATCCTCTTATCCACACCCGCGTTTGATGCCAGATTTTTGGCAGTTCCCAACGGTCTCGATGGGAATCGGGCCCTTGAATGCCATTTATCAAGCGCGCTTCAACCGTTATCTTCACAATCGTGGATTCAAAAATACTAATGACCAGCATGTCTGGGCATTTTTAGGTGATGGAGAGGTCGATGAAGTCGAGACACTCGGCGCAATCGGGCTTGCCTCACGGGAAAAATTGGATAACTTGACCTTTGTCGTCAACTGTAACTTACAGCGCCTCGATGGTCCTGTTCGCGGAAATGGAAAGATAATCCAAGAGCTTGAATCAATCTTTGGTGGCGCTGGTTGGAATGTGATCAAAGTTGTTTGGAGCCGTGACTGGGATCCACTTCTTGCCCAAGATCGTGAAGGCGCACTTGTCAAGATAATGAATGAAACGCTAGATGGTGATTATCAGACGTTCAAAGCCGAATCCGGTGCCTATGTGCGTGAGAACTTCTTTAATCGCGATCCTCGCACCGCTGCGATGGTCGCCGACTGGAGTGATGAGAAGATTTGGAGCCTTAAGCGAGGTGGCCATGATTACAAAAAGCTCTTTGCTGCCTATACCGCCTCTGTCGAACATAACGGGCGCCCAACCGTAATTTTAGCTAAGACTATTAAGGGTTGGACTTTGGGCTCCTCCTTCGAGGGTCGTAACTCAACGCACCAGATGAAAAAGATGAGCCTTGAAGATCTCAAGGGATTCAGAGATACCTTGCAGTTAGAGATCCCAGATGAGAAATTAGATAAGTATCTACCTCCATATTTCAAACCTGCCGAAGATTCACCAGAGGCACAGTACTTAGCCGAGCGACGTGTGGCCTTGGGTGGCTCTATTCCTCGCAGGCGCTCAATCTCGCGTCCATTAGCCCAGCCAGATGATTCGGTGTATGACTCAGTAAAACGTGGTTCGGGCCATCAAGAGATCGCAACCACGATGGCATTTGTTCGTATGTTAAAAGATATAGTCAAAGATCCAGGACTTGGCTCGCGAATCGTGCCGATCATCCCTGATGAGGCACGTACCTTTGGAATGGACTCTCTCTTTCCGACGATGAAGATCTATTCACCCCATGGCCAGCAGTACAAAGCCGTCGATCGAGAGCTCATGTTGTCTTACAAAGAATCGATAACAGGTGTCATCTTGCATGAAGGAATCAATGAGGCCGGCTCTGTCGCCTCATTTACTGCAGTGGGCTCTTCATATTCAACTCATGATGAGCCGATGATTCCGATGTATATCTTCTACTCAATGTTTGGTTTCCAGCGCACAGGAGATGCTTTCTGGGCCGCAGCCGATCAGTTGGTGCGTGGATTTGTTATTGGTGCCACCGCTGGTCGTACAACGCTCAATGGTGAAGGTCTGCAGCATGAAGATGGTCACTCACATCTTTTAGCCTCGACTAATACAGCCGTTGTCTCATACGATCCGGCTTTTGCATTCGAACTCGGTCACATCATCAAGGATGGACTACGTCGCATGTATGGTGAGAATAGTGAGAGCATCTACTACTACATCACTGTCTATAACGAGCCTTACATACAACCAGCTGAGCCTGAAGGGTTGGATATCGCTGGTCTGCTCAAGGGGCTTTATTTGTACTCCCCTGCGAAAAATAAGCGTAAGAAATCTGCACAGATACTGGCATCTGGGGTGGGGCTCAACTGGGCGCTTAAGGCGCAAAAACTTCTTCAGCAGGATTGGGGGGTTGAGGCCTCAGTCTGGTCTGTGACCTCATGGAACGAACTTCGTCGCGATGGACTATCAACTGATCACTATAACCTGCTCAACCCACACAACAGACGGCGTGCATACGTGAGTGAGAAACTTGATGGGCGCAAAGGCCCGGTCATCGCCGTAAGTGATTACATGCGCTCAGTCCAAGATCAGATCGCCCCTTGGGTTGAAAATCCATTCATCTCACTCGGCACAGATGGATTTGGACTATCTGATACCCGAGGAGCCCTTCGCCGACATTTCAAAGTCGATGCTGAATCTATCGCCGTTGCAACACTGCAAGAGCTGGAAAGACTTGGACAGGTTCCTCGACGTATGGTTATCGCTGCGATGCAGAAATATCGTATTGATGACGTATCGGCCGCTGATGCCGGTAACACAGAGGGCTCGGGTTAGTCTCACGATTTGTAATCAGTAATTCCTCACGCGACTATCTAGTTCAAGCACGCTTAGATATCTTTGAGAAGTAAAAAACACTCAAAATTAATAAAGAAGGAATCACAAGGGCAATTGACAGAGAAAATACTTGAGCAGTCCAAGCAATGAGCACTCTCATTACAAAAACAGCAATATTGTTAATCACACCCATCTGACCAATGACGACACTTGCTGGTGATGCTGAGCGAGAATTTGCTATATTCATGACACTCGGTGTAAGAAATGATGCACCCAAGCCAGATATTGTAAAACTGATAGATAGGATCACCAGTATCAGCATCTGATTCTCTGGTGCTATCAAACTAGTTAAAAAAATCCCTGCTAGAAACGACACTCCAGAGACTATCGAGCCTACTTTCATCAAGAGTTGCAGAGAAAATCTTGAGAAAAGATAATGGACCCTCAAACGTCCGATAATCATGGAGAAAGTAAAGAGAATATAAGGCAAAGTATGGAGGCCACTCTTTATTCCAATATCCTCTTTCACATATATCGCTGCCCAATCACCAACTGCAAACTCTAGTGAGACTGAGCAAAATAAGGCACTTGAGACGAGACTATCGACTCGGAAACCTTTGAACACATCGACAATTTTGTAATCACTTTCTTTGTTTTGATTTGGTAGAAGTAATTTTTGATTTATTCTCGAAATAATGTAAAAGATTAGAGATAAACAGGAAAGAGATACGATAAAAATATGTACTTTTAACGAGACTTGATTGACAAGTAATCCTGCTATCACCGCCGTCACAAGAAGCCCGCTGCTCCACCAGCCACTGAGCATTACTATTACATTGATTTTTGTGCGATCTTGAAAATCGAATCCTTGTGTATTAATTGAGATATGAAAGGCGGCTATAGCTCCAGCTTGAATGATCATACTTATGAGAAAGACAAAGGAAGAATGCGTTGTAGTTAAGATCATTAGACTTATCGCCATCAGAACTGTGGCAATATGCATGATTGGCTTTACCCCATGATTGTGCACAAGGTGGCCTACGGTCATAAGAGCGATAATTGCTCCCACTACAGAGCTACTGATTATTGATCCGAATTCGCCATTTGAGATATCCAGGTTGGCTTTGACTTCCGGAAAGCGGGGCACCCAAGACATAATTAAAAAGGCAAAGAGAAAAAAGAGGGCCTTTAAAAAGTTTATCTCTGCCTTACTCGACAAGTCCTTCATCAAAAGAGTGCACTCGCCAGAGCGCTACGTGCTGCGGCCAGTCGTGGATCAGATGGATCGACCAGTGCAAAGAGGGTCAAAAGGTGCTCCCTGGCCTTGTTTCGCTCATCACCAGATGTCTGCTGCACTACATGCAGAAGCCGATTAAATGCCGCCTCTACCTCCCCATTTGCAATCTGCATATCTGCAGCTTGAAGTTGTAGTTCTATATCACTCGGACTCTCTGAGGCGGCTCTTACAATCGTTACAAGATCTAACCCATCGGTTCGAATCAATAGTTGTGTCTGAGCCAGACCCAACTTTGCATAGCTATCAGCTGGCTTGCGGGCCAAAAGTTTCTTATAGGCAACTTCAGCGCTCTTAAAATCTCCTACCTCAAGGGCTGCCATCGCCTCATCCTCTTCTGGTTCACTTACCTCTATTGGTGCTGCACCGATTCCCTGCTGTGCAGCAAGAGTAAGTACCTTATCGAGCACTAAACGAATCTGTGCCTCAGGATAACTTTGTTCAAATAGTGGCACCATCTGCTGACCTATTAATGCGATCGCATAGGGAACGCTCTTGGTTTGAAGGGCCTGCGCTACCTGTGGCTCGGCATCGAAATCTAAATGACCGAGTGCCCAGCTACCTTGATAAGCAATCTCAAGTGCACCAAGTGTCCTCACCATCTCAATTGACTCTGGAGATCGCGATGACCAAACGATGATGATCACTGGCTTCGTACTAGAAAGAGGAAGAAACTCAGTATTTAAATTTGTGGCACTTACCTGCAACCCTGGCATTGGACCTGCTGGTGCCGGCTTTGGCTTTCCTAGTGAGCTTAAATCCACTGCCTGTGCAAAGTTTGGAGGATTAGCCATGATGTAATCCTAGTCTGCGCTCACATCAACCCCAGAATCTTGGCGAGAGGGAAGGATCTGCGCGACATAATTGTCAGTTGCAAACTCAAGGCCGACATCTACGCCCTCTACCCCACTTAACTGCCAGCGATTTTCAAGGATTTCATGGAACATTTGAGCGTGTTCGACACGGCCACGCATGGATTCAGGCACACGCTTGACTATCGGATCAAAGATTTCCGCGAGCCATATTTTTGCCATTACATGTATCGACACACCTATCCTCTCCTCACGGGCTCGATAACGATCAAAGGATGCAAGTATGCGTTTAGCCTGTAGCTCTTCGGTCTCTAAGCCCATTAACTCACGAAGGCGTGCACTGTGATACCCAGAAGCCACCAACTTAGGTTGGAAAGAGAGCATCTGAGTATCGCCATCAATTGCAATTGATACCTCTTCAACGGTGAAACCTAAATCGTGTAGAGCGCGCATCGCCCGCTCAACGGCGTGACGGTCATGAGGGTCTAGAAGTTGTCGCTCTTTGAGGGCAATCCAAATACGGCGATAGCGACGAATTACAGTCTCGGCTGCACGCACGGGCTCCATACCAGGGAGCAGAACGCCAGAGAGTGAGAGATCCTCAAGCTCTGCGGCAACATTAAACATTGCAATATCCAAATCATGCTCTCTTTGACCATCACTCAAAGTTTTTTGGAACTCACCAGTCTCAGCATCGACTAGGTATGCAGCAAAGCCCTCAGCATCGCGGCGAAACAATGTATTAGATAAAGAACAATCTCCCCACCAAAAACCAAGAAGATGCAGACGCACGAGCAATAGGGCCAGAGCACTGGCCATGGTATTAATCTCATGAGATGTCACTGAATTTGATAGTAGGACGCGGTAGGGCAATGAGTATGGGAGGAAGCGCGTGACTATGGCGCAAGGTAAAGCCTCGCCGTTGCTATCTATGCGGCCCTCAACGACTGCCACTTGTTCGACACATGGGGCGCTCAGTTGGCTGAGTTGACGCAGGATGGCATATTCACGATTAGCAAACTCAGGTACTGTCTCCTTGACTGCATACACAGGTGAGTCTGGATTTTGAGTCGCTCGTACCAATCGAACAATATGGCGAGAAATTCCGCGCTTTTGCGCTAACTGCGGATCTTCAGGCCAATCCTCAAGGGCGCGATCCCAAGGCAGCCCAGAGATAGCTGCGATCTCTTCACCTAATCCAGTTATCCGAAGCGCCATAAACCCTATTCTCGCCTACCAATGTGTCGATTAGGTGAACTGCGCGGCGCCATTGCTCCATCATGCACTTTACAATAGCGATATGGCTATAGCATCGAGAATAAAGAAAGTCACCAGGCCAAGAGCCAAGGCCCTCACCCCTCCTGTTGATTTTGGAGAACTAGGGGCTCCGATTAATCGAGCCAATCCATTTTACTTTGGATTCATCGCAACTCTGGGTGCTTTGACTGCGATTGTATTACTGCGCGCACTAGCGAGTCTAAGCCAAATCTTTGTTCTGATTTTGATCGCATTGTTCCTAGCAACTGGCTTGAATCCTGCAGTTGAGGCACTTCGCCGTAAGAATCTAACTCGGACAACGGCAGTTGCGATCATCTTCACATCAGTAATCGCCTTTGTCATATTTTTTGCCTTAGTTGTCGCACCTCCCGTTCTATCGCAAGGAACTCAACTCATCAATAAGGCGCCACAGTTATTGGATGAGCTCACCAATAACCAGACAATCGCTAGGCTCAATAATGAGTTTGGGATTATCGACACATTACAGAGCAAATTAAAGTCTGTGACCTCAAATGGCACACTCTTGATATCAACATTTGGTGGAGTACTTGGAGTTGGAAAATCAATCCTCTCAGGCTTTTTCTCCTTCCTAACCGTTCTAGTGCTCACTCTCTACTTCATCACCTCACTTCCACAGGCTGTGAATTTGGGGTTGTCACTTGTACCAGCTAGTCGCAGGGAGCGTGTTGGCAGACTTACGCAGGCGATCATCGCCCGTGTGGGCTCTTTCGTCGGAAGTCAGATCGTAATCGCAGTGATGGCATCAATCTTCGTTCTTCTTCTCTCATTAGTTCTTGGTCTTCCATCACCATTTGCAATTGCCATGATCATCTTTGTCTGTGGACTCATTCCATTAATTGGACACTTTATCGGTAGCTCAATCGTGACGATAATCGCTCTGACGCAATCAGTACCGATAGGAGTGATTGCTCTTGTCGCCTATATCGTTTATGTGCAGATTGAAAACTACGTTGTGACACCCCGCATCATGAAAAAAACCATGTCTGTACCGGGAGTGGTCACAATCATCGCAGCTCTCATTGGCTCATCTTTACTTGGTCTAGTTGGTGGTTTATTGGCAGTACCAGTAGCGGCAGCGATTATTTTGATTTTAGATGAAGTAGTAATACCTCGGGCAAAAACCTCTTAAAACTCCTGTGGTAATTCCTGACTATCACCAGTCACTATCTGGTTGATGGTAGATAGGACCATATGAACCGATGGCTCCCCGATCCACAGATGCTTGGCACCTGTAGCAGCCACAATCCTTAGCTTTGGAAGGATTGAGAAGCGTGCTCGTGCCTGCTCTGGTTGTAGATAGTCATCGAGCTGCGGAACAAGGGCGATGATAGGGCGCTCATCGGTATTCCAGTATCGTAATTGTTCATCCGTCGTTGTACGAAGTGGTGGGCTTAGTAAAATTAAACCCTCATGTCGGGGATCCTTCGCGTGCTGCAGCGCTAAATCGGTGCCAAAAGACCAACCAACTACCCAGAGATTTTTTAACATCAATATGTCAAAACAGTATGCAAGCATCGCCTGGACATCTATCCCCTCAGCGACTCCATTATCGAACTCACCAGTGCTAGTTCCGGCCTCACTTGTAGTGCCCCGTGTGTTAAATCGCACGACAGTCATCGCAGCCATTGCCGGTAATCTATTGGCCGCCTTCTTCAATATATGACTGTCCATCATTCCGCCGGCCGTTGGTAAGGGATGCAGACATAGGATCGCACCACGGCTTTGGTCGATTGGTGCTGCGATTTCTCCAACGAGATCTTTGCCATCACTAGTTCGAACGACAAAGGGTGTACGTAACGCTGGAAGGACTGTCCCAGCCCTAATTAACTCGACCATACTTCAAATTATATCGACACACGACTACGCTTCTGGCCATGGCAATAAAGCGAAGACCCTCTTTCAACTCTCATAACCCAGTAAGTGATGAGGTAATCGGAACCTACCCAATCATGAGTAAGAATGAAGTCGATGATGTGGTTGCACACGCCCGCCTCGCATTTGCGCAGTGGAATGGGCTTGGTTTTGGTGAGCGAAAAAGAGTCCTGCTTGCGTGGAGCTCTCTCATCATCAACCGTATAGAGCAGATTGCCGAACTGATCTCTCGCGAAACTGGAAAGCCACTGAGTGATGCAAGGCTCGAGGTCAGTATCGCCGTCAATCAAATCAGTTGGGCCGCCCGCCATGCCGAATCGATTCTGCGCACATCATTTCGCCGCCCAGGATTGCTGATGGCGAATATGTCGGCCACCGTCGAGCGCTCACCAATGGGTGTCATTGGTGTCATCGGACCATGGAACTATCCCTTGTACACACCGGTTGGTTCGATCTCATATGCCTTAGCCGCTGGAAATACTGTCGTCTTTAAGCCTAGTGAGTACACACCTGGCGTGGGTGTGTGGCTTGAAGATACCTTCAATGAAGTTGCACCATTTGCCGATATCTTCACGACGATTACAGGTTTGGCACAAACAGGTACGTCACTATGTCTTAGTGGTATCAATAAGCTCTCCTTCACTGGCTCTACTCGCACTGCAAAGTTAGTTGCGGCCCAATGTGCCGAAGTGATGGTCCCAGTCGTGCTCGAATGTGGTGGAAAAGATCCTGTCATCGTCGCCTCTGATGCAGATATTAGGCGTGCAGTTGATGCGACCATGTGGTCGGCTATGGCCAATGCTGGTCAATCATGTATCGGCGCAGAGCGCGTCTATATCGATGAGAGTGTGGCCGATGAGTTCATCTCCAGAGCTGTAGAGCTAGCTGGGGAAATTCATGCTGGAGCACCAGGTGATGCCAACTATGGACCGGCGACAATGCCCTCGCAGCTCAAGGTCATTCAATCCCATATCAAAGCGGCGATCGCAGATGGAGGCACGTCTGTCTTTGGTGGTCCCCAATCGGTGAAGGCACCCTTTGTGCAACCAGTAATTCTTATCGATGTTCCAGAGGATTCGATTGCGATGCAAAGTGAGACCTTCGGCCCAGTGATCATCATCAACCGTGTCGCAACAATGAGCGAGGCGATTCGGCTATCAAATGCATCTGCGTATGGACTTGGCGCAAATGTCTGGTCCAAACGAAAGGGAAAGAAGATTGCATCACAGTTGCACTGTGGAATGGTCGCTATTAACTCGACCTTTGCATTTGCCGCAATTCCCTCTGTCCCATTTGGCGGCGTGAAAGATAGTGGATCTGGTCGAGTTCATGGCCCTGAGGGGCTTTTGGAATATACCTTTGCGCGCACCGTCGTGCGTAGCCGCTTTTATCTACCACTTCATTTCCTGAGCTTTAAGCGCCGCCCACAAGATGACCGACTGGTTATTAAATTGACGAGAATTCTCAAAGGTAGATTGGGTTAAAACGCTCCTTAGTACTTTGGAGCATTACGTGTTCGCTCGGTATTAGGTCGACGCTTATCTTTCTTGGCCCAACAAGTACTGTGCCAATGTCTGCGCCCCTCTTCATCATCTTCAAGCCAAGCGACAATATGAGGCGTTGCAAGTGGAATCATGTGATCACAACCTGGACAGCGATATGGTTTGGTCGCCCCCGATCCCGTTAGATTACGAACTGTATACACTCCCTCAACATGCTCTTCGAATCTTTGATTTGATGAAGTGATCTCCCGATCTTGCGTTTTTGGCCGCTTGTTCTTTGGGTAGTTTTTACGCGGACTCATGGCGTTATTTTCGCATAGTAGTATCGCCCTATGAACGCTATCGATGTCACCGGCTTGAAAAAGAGCTATGGCCAACTCGAGGCCGTTCGTGGCATAGATCTAGCGATTGCTAGCGGGGAGATCTTTGCCCTGCTTGGTCCCAATGGCGCCGGCAAGACCACGACGGTAGAGATCCTCGAGGGCTTTCGCACCCGTGATAGCGGCAAAGTTGCAGTGCTTGGCTTTGACCCCAGTGGTGGTGGCCTAGCCTCACGTCAATGGCGCAATCGCATCGGCATTGTTCTCCAATCGACCTCGGATGCAGGTGATTTGACGGTGATTGAAACGATCAAACACTTTCACGGTTATTACTCCAATCCTCGCGGGGTCGATGAGGTCATCAACTCTGTTGGCTTAGATGAGAAGGCCAACTCCCTCATCCGAAAACTATCGGGAGGTCAGCGAAGGCGCTTAGATGTCGCCCTAGGCATCATTGGAAATCCTGAACTTCTATTTCTTGATGAACCCACAACTGGCTTTGATCCCCAAGCACGGCGCAGCTTTTGGAGTCTGATTCGGCAACTGCGTCAGAGCGGGACGACGATCCTTCTGACAACGCACTATCTAGATGAGGCCGAGGCTCTAGCCGATCGGGTGGGTGTGATTAATAATGGGCAGATAGTGGAGATATCTACTCCCACAGATCTCGGTGGTCGCGCCAGTGCGAAGGCAGTTGTGAGTTGGCGAGATGGGGATGAGATCAAATCAGAGGCGACGGCGAATCCCACCGCAGTCATCAACCGACTTAACTCCCAGTTCAACGGTGAGATCCCTGAGCTGACCGTAATCCGCCCCTCTCTTGAAGATATTTATCTGAAAATGATCGGGGCAGAGCATGAATAAACTGCCAAAGGCAATCTCCCTCGGTATACGCCGCGGTGGCCTTGAGATGCGCCAATTTGCGCGACAACGCGAATCTGTTGTCTTCACACTCTTATTTCCAGTCATCTTGCTCATAATCTTTGGATCGGTCTTCAAAGACACCATCGCACCGGGAGTAACTTTTTCACAGTACTTTGTCGCCGGAATGATCGCCTCGGGTCTTGTAAATACTGGCTTTCAGGCACTGGCGATAACGATTCCACTTGAGCGAGAATTTGGCGCACTCAAGCGACTTCGTGGTACACCAATGCCTGCCTCCAGTTATTTCATCGGTAAGGCGATTCTGGTCTCAGTCAGCACAGTGATACAGATTTTCATGCTACTTGGATTTGGTTTTCTCTTCTTTGGAGTGCAGATTCCTACCGAGCCAAGTAAGTGGATTACCTTTGCCTGGCTGGTCCTCATAGGAAGTGCATGCTCGACGGCACTTGGAATCGCTTTTTCCATCGTCCCAAAGAGTGGCCGTGGTGCATCTGCCGTCGTATCTCCAATTGTGATCATCTTGCAATTCTTTAGCGGGGTCTTTCTGGTCTTCACACAGCTACCCTTTTGGATGCAACAGCTTGCCGCGATCTTCCCACTCAAATGGCTGACTCAAGGCATCCGTTCGGTCTTTCTACCCGATTCATTTGCAGAACAAGAGGTAGCGCAATCCTGGGAGAGCGAAAAGACTTTTATCATCTTGGTGGTATGGCTCTTAGTTGGTATTTATTTCTCAGTGAGAAAATTTAAGTGGGATCGTGATTAGACGGGTAATGGCCCTCATGGTGGCCCTGGTTTTGATAACACCCGTAGCCCATGGCGCAACAAACTCTCCTAAGCCCACAGCCAAGGCAACGCCCACAGCCAAGGCAACGCCCACAGCCAAGGCAACGCCCACAGCCAAGGCAACGCCCACAGCCAAGGCAACGCCCACTAAGAAAGCCGTGGTGAAAAAGAAGCCACGAAAGAAAAACACTCTCACACCTTCTCCTGCACCAAAATGGCCACCAGTCGGATTTAAATCAAATGGTGAAGTCTTTGCCAAGATTCCGAGTGCAAAAGAGCTCATTAGTAACGCCTCAAATAACAAGAAATTGACTAGTCAATTAGCCCAACTTGTTGATGGAGTACGGATTTGTGAAAAATATTCATGTGGAGCTGTGCAGGTTGCATCCTTTAACGGCTGCACATGGTGGGAAGTCAATGCAAAACTTGTAGGTCAAACCTCGCCCGATGATTCAACACAACGTACTTTTGGCACTATTCAAGTTCTAGCCAATGCAACAAAGCCCAAGCAGATAATTACAATTTTACTCATCAGCCAAGAGCTACTCACGCTCAAACATGTTGTCAGGGGCATCTCAATAAAATGTCACCACAACCCATCTGGAGATAATGTGCCCTCTTCAACTTACACTGTGGTAAATAACTAGCGGTTTGCTCCTGGGACCCATAACTGATCCCCAATCTCTTTATTGGCATGGCGTGCTAAAACGAAGAGTAGATCCGAACAGCGATTCAAATACTTTGCTGTTACTTGGTTGACTCCACCACCAAAGGCGTGAATTGCAGCCCACGTGCATCGCTCTGCACGGCGCACCACAGTTCGAGCGACATGTAAATGTGCGGCGGCAGGAGTGCCAGATGGCAGAACGAAGGAGCGTAAAGATTCAAGCTCTGCGTTGTACTTGTCGATCTGTTCCTCTAGATAGAGGATCTGAGACTCAAGGACTCGCAGAGGCTCAAAGGCTGGTGCATCCACCACAGGGGTGCACAAATCTGCACCCACATCAAATAAATCATTTTGGATTCGTACTAACAGTGCACGAACATCTGTGGAGATTTCATCGGTTGAAAGCACGACACCTATCGATGAATTGGCCTCATCAACAGTGGCATATGCCTCTAGGCGTGGATCATTCTTGGAGGTCCGGCTCATGTCTCCGAGAGATGTCGTGCCATCATCACCGGTCTTGGTATAAATCCGCGTTAAATTAACCATGCCTGTAGCCTATAAGTAGACTGCACTCATGGCATCTCTGGATCGCTTTCGTGTCAGCGGTGGTGTGAATCTGCGTGGAGAGGTCACTGTTACAGGAGCCAAAAACTCGGTACTCAAACTCATGGCCGCATCTCTTTTGGCCACAGGTAAGACGACCATCACGAACGTCCCAGAGATCGCTGATGTCGAGATCATGTCGGACTTACTGACCCGTCTGGGCTGCACTGTTATTCACTCAAAGGACAGTGTGACAATAGATGTACCAGCACTCCCAGGATACCGTGCAGATTACGATCTAGTTCGAAAGATGCGAGCATCCATCAATGTATTGGGCCCACTGGTTGCGCGTATTGGTAAGGCTGAGGTAGCCCTTCCGGGTGGAGATGCAATCGGCTCTCGAGGATTAGATTTTCATATCAAAGGATTAGAGTCATTAGGAGCAAAGGCGCACATTGAACATGGCTATGTCATTGCACATGCAGATGATGGACTGACCGGGGCCATAGTCGTACTAGATTTTCCAAGTGTAGGTGCGACTGAGAATATTATGACCGCTGCCGTCCTAGCTAAAGGTGTCACAACGATTGATAACGCTGCACGTGAGCCCGATGTAGTTGATCTCGGGGATTTTCTCATCTCAATGGGCGCACAGATAAAGGGCCTTGGAACTCCATTAATCACTATTACCGGTGTTGAAAAACTTAGTCCAACCACGCACGCCACAATCCCTGATCGCATTATTACCGGAACCTGGGCCTTTGCCGCTGCAATGACCAAAGGTGACATCACAATCCATGGGGCACGCGCAGGCGACCTGGAACTTCCCCTTGAGAAACTAGCAAGTGCGGGAGCAATTATTACAACCATGGCCGATGGAATTCGGGTCCGAATGGATTCAAGACCTCAGGCTATAGATGTCGCAACCCTTCCATATCCAGGTTTTCCCACAGATTTACTGCCGATGGTGATCGCCCTTAACTCGATCGCTGATGGGCACTCCCTTGTCACTGAGAACGTCTTTGAATCCCGCTTCATGTTCGTCAACGAACTCATCCGTCTTGGCGCACAGATATCAGTTGATGGCCACCACGCCTCCATTGATGGAGTCCCTGAACTCTCCAGTGCCCCAGTAGAGGCGACCGATATTCGAGCCGGTGCAGGCTTAGTATTAGCAGCACTTGTCAGTGATGGAGAGACAACGATTGATGCCGCTTTTCACATTGATCGTGGATATCCAAACTTTGCCGAGCAGTTAACCTCTCTAGGAGCGAAAGTTAGGCGCGAATAATGTCACCGATTCCAGATCGTAACTTAGCCCTTGAGCTCATCCGTGTGACCGAAACCGCTGCGATCGCCGCTGCTCCATGGGTCGGGCGAGGTGAGAAGAACTTGGCAGATAAAGCAGCAGTTGAGGCGATGAGAGAGATGATTAATACCGTTGATATGGCAGGTGTCGTTGTCATTGGTGAAGGTGAAAAAGATGATGCTCCTATGTTGCATAACGGTGAGCACGTTGGAAATCAACAAGGTCCATCCTGCGATGTGGCTGTAGATCCCATCGATGGAACATCACTTACTGCAAATGGAATGAATGGAGCAATATCTGTAATCGCTCTCTCACCACGCGGCACGATGTTTGATCCAAAGACCTCTTTCTATATGAACAAGATAGTCACCGGTCCAGAGGCGGCCCATGTCATCGATATCAATGCCACAACGGCCCAGAATATTGCAGCAGTTGCGAAGGCTAAAAATCTGGCGCTTGGTGATGTGACTGTGATTGTTCTCAATCGGCCTCGTCACGAACGGCTTATCAGTGAGATACGTGCAGCCGGAGCTCGTATTCGTTTGATTCAAGATGGGGATGTGGCAGCTGCGATTGAAACAGCCCGTTCGAACACAGGAATCGATCTTCTTATGGGTATTGGAGGCACCCCAGAGGGTGTCATCACCGCCGCAGCGATGATCTGTCTGGGTGGCTCGATTCAGGGCCAACTACACATCGATGGAAGGCCATCTGGACCCGTCTTGCACACCAAGGATCTGGTGAACTCAGAGGATGTCTTCTTGGCTGCCACTGGAATTACCGATGGCGAGTTGATAAAAGGAATTCGCTATACAAGCTTTGGCGCAGTGAGCCAGTCAATCGTGATGCGCGGCCAATCTAAGACGGTCCGACTCATCGAAACCGAACACCACCTCAAGTAGATTACTTACCAACGCTCTCTGTAAGAATCGAGACACGATTATTTGCCACCGATAGAAAGCCCCCGCTGACATTAAAATTAGTGATGGTTCCATCCACTCCTTTTATGCTGACTGCGCCATCGACAAGGACTCCAAAGAGCGGTGAGTGATCGCTTAAGACTCCGAGATCACCCTCAACGGTTCGGGCAGAGACAAAGGATGCCTCTCCCGACCAGACGCGCTCTGTCGGAGATACGAGTTCGACTTTAAGACTCATATCCCCTTACTTTCCAATGCTCGCGGCGAGTTCGGCCGCTCTGCGCTCAACATCATCTAGCCCACCGCACATGAAGAAGGCCTGCTCTGGAACGTGATCGTACTTCCCATCGGCAAGTGCCTCAAAGGCGGCGATCGTGTCAACGAGTGGAACGAAAGAGCCATCAAGACCAGTGAAGACCTTGGCTACGAAAGTGTTCTGTGACAGGAAGCGTTGTATACGACGTGCACGTCCCACAAGGACACGGTCATCCTCAGATAGTTCATCAATACCCAGGATCGCGATGATGTCTTGAAGATCTTTATAGCGCTGCAGGATCTGCTTGATCCGGTTGGCAACACGGAAGTGATGCTCACCGATATAGCGTGGATCCAAGATACGCGATGTCGAGTCAAGTGGATCTACAGCGGGATAGATTCCAAGCTCTGAGATTGGACGAGACAACACCGTGGTTGCATCTAAGTGCGCAAAGGTGGTGTGTGGTGCTGGATCTGTGATGTCATCGGCAGGGACGTAGATCGCCTGCATCGATGTGATTGAGTGACCACGTGTAGATGTGATTCTCTCTTGTAACTGGCCCATCTCATCGGCCAGCGTGGGTTGATAGCCCACGGCAGATGGCATACGACCAAGCAGTGTCGAGACTTCTGAGCCAGCTTGAGTGAAGCGGAAGATGTTATCGATGAAGAGAAGGACGTCCTGCTTTTGAACATCTCGGAAGTATTCGGCCATTGTCAGCGCCGATAAGGCGACGCGAAGACGCGTGCCAGGTGGTTCATCCATCTGACCGAAGACCAAAGCGGTCTTGTTGATGACACCTGTCTCAGTCATCTCTAGGAATAAGTCATTACCCTCACGTGTTCGCTCTCCCACTCCGGCAAATACCGATACTCCACCAAAGTTCTCAGCAACCCGATAAATCATCTCTTGAATTAAAACTGTCTTACCAACACCGGCACCACCGAACAAGCCGATCTTTCCGCCCTTTACATATGGTGTGAGTAGATCGATGACCTTGATACCAGTCTCGAACATCTCGGTCTTGGACTCTAACTGATCGAATGCCGGTGCATTTCTGTGGATTGGCCAACGCTCTTTGATATCGAGTGAGGATGTTGGGACATCCATTGACTCGCCCAAGGTATTAAAGACGTGTCCCTTTGTCACATCACCGACTGGCACTGAGATGGCAGAGCCCGTATCCGAGACCTCTGCACCACGCACCATTCCATCGGTTGGCTGCATGGAGATTGCGCGTACGAGGTTGTCACCGATGTGTTGGGCGACCTCCATCGTCAAAGTACGCGTCGTACCTGACATGTTTACCTCGACGTGCAGCGCGTTAAAGATCGATGGCATTGAATCGGCTGGAAACTCAATATCCACGACCGGTCCAATAACACGAGCTACGCGACCTTTACCTGTTGATGCCGACATCATTCACTCCCTGTACTAGCCGAGGCCAACGCATCTGCGCCGCCAACAATTTCACTGATCTCTTGGGTAATTTCAGCCTGACGGGCTGCGTTCGCAAGTCTTGTCAGAGACTTGATTAGATCATCGGCGTTGTCAGTCGCCGATTTCATTGCTCGACGCCGCGCAGCATGCTCGGAGGCAGCTGATTGGAGCATCGCGTTAAATACTCGAGCCTCGATGTAACGGGGTAAGAGTGCATTGAGCACAACCCCGGCATTAGGTTCGAATTCATACATAGGGAGCAATCCGGCAGGTGCCGGTGTCTCACTCTCTACAACTTCCAATGGAAGCATGCGCTTGGCCATGGCGTTTTGTGTCAGCATCGATTTGAACTCGGTGAAGACAATATGGATCTCATCTACTCCAGCTGCATCGACCTGGGCATCTGCAACAAAGGCGGCGATAAGAGCGTTAGCGACCTCTTTGGCATTCTCATACGTTGGATTATCCGAAAAGCCACTCCACTGCCCGGCAATCTCCCGATTACGAAAGCGATAATAGTTGACGGCTTTTCGTCCGACTAGATATGACTTGGTCGCAAGTCCTCGCTCTTTCAAAAGAGCGGCTAACTGCTCACCCTCTTTTATCGCATTGTTCGAGTAGGCACCGGCCATTCCACGATCGGCTGAGATAATCAGAATCGCTGCACGGATAGGGTTTTCCGATGTAGTTGTCAAAGGGTGATTGGTCGAAGAGTAAGAGGCGACTGCAGATACCGCACGTGTCAACTCGTTCGCATAAGGCGTCGATGCATTGACCCGTTGCTGCGCTTTGACGATACGAGATGCCGAGATTAACTCCATGGCCTTCGTAATCTTTTTAGTCGCTTTAACTGATCTCATGCGTCTGCGATAAACGCGAAGTTGGGCACCCATTTTTTACTTCTTCACCGCCGGCGCTACATATCTAGTTATCTGCTCCGCGCCTTCACCATCAAGGGCATCGACAGGGGCATCATTGACGATGGCAGAGGCCGAGCTCTTGAAGATCTTTTTGAAGTCATCGACTGCTATCTGCATCTTGGCGACCGTGTCATCTTCAAGAAGTTTGGTCTCTGAGATGACGGTAAAGATCTCTTTGCGCTCACGCCCGATGAATTCAAGGAGCTCTGCCTCAAAGCGGCGAATATCGGCCACTGGCACTGAGTCCAGAGCGCCAGATGTACCGGCCCAGATAGAGACGATCTGCCTCTCGAGTGAATACGGTGAGTACTGACCCTGCTTGAGTAGCTCCACCATCCGGGCTCCACGCTCTAGTTGCGCTTTCGATGCCGCATCTAAATCAGAGCCAAATGCCGCGAAGGCCTCGAGCTCACGGAACTGCGCAAGATCAAGGCGCAAACGTCCAGCGATCTTTTTCATCGCCTTTGTCTGAGCTGAGCCACCTACACGAGAGACAGAGACGCCTACGTTGATCGCTGGGCGAACACCGGCGTTAAATAAATCCGTCTCTAGAAAGCACTGTCCATCAGTAATCGAGATGACATTTGTAGGGATAAATGCAGATACGTCATTTCCCTTGGTCTCGATGATTGGTAGCCCAGTCATCGAACCACCACCAAGCTCATCTGATAACTTGGCACAACGCTCTAGAAGGCGTGAGTGTAAGTAAAAGACATCGCCAGGGTATGCCTCACGACCTGGTGGGCGACGAAGTAAGAGTGAGACTGAGCGATATGCCTCGGCCTGCTTCGAGAGATCATCAAAGACGATGAGAACATGCTCACCTTTGTACATCCAGTGCTGACCAATAGATGAGCCAGTGTAAGGAGCCAAATACTTAAAGCCAGCGGGATCAGATGCAGGAGATGCAACAATGGTTGTGTACTCCATCGCTCCCGCCTCTTCAAGAGCGCCCTTGACCGCTGCGATAGTTGAACCTTTTTGTCCAATAGCGACATAGATGCACTTAACTTGCTTTTTCTTATCGCCAGATTTCCAGTTCTCTTTCTGATTGATAATCGTATCGACGGCAACTGCAGTCTTACCAGTTTGGCGATCACCGATGATGAGCTGACGCTGTCCACGACCGATAGCTGTCATCGCATCGATAGCTTTAATTCCAGTGGCCAGTGGCTCTTTGACGGGCTGGCGTTGAACGACAGAGGGAGCCTGAAGTTCCAGCGCACGGCGGGCATCGGCCTTGATCTCACCTTTGCCATCGATTGGACGACCCAGTGGATCTACAACGCGACCAAGGAATGCATCACCAACGGGCACGGAGAGAATCTCACCAGTGCGACGTACTGATGTTCCCTCTTCAATACCCTCATATCCCCCGAGAATAACGACACCAATCTCACGGACATCAAGATTAAGTGCTAATCCGAGTGTGCCATTTTCAAACTGTAGGAGTTCATTTGCCATTGTCGATGGCAGGCCTTCAACACGTGCGATTCCATCACCTGCCTGGCTAACGGTTCCGACCTCATCGCGCGCTGCAACACCTGGATCGTATGACTTAACAAAATTTGCTAAGGCGCCCTGTATCTCGGCCGGATTGATTGTGAGCTCTGACATGTATCTCTCCCTTTATTTGCTTCCGACTACGGCGCGTGCGGCCCCAGCCAAACGATTTGAAACTGTTCCATCTACTAAATCATCTGCGAACTTGATTGAAACTCCACCGATAACAGATGGATCGATCTCGATATTGATTCGCACAGGTTGTCCCACCTGCTTATTAAGGGCGGTAGACAAGCGCTCCTGCTGCTGCGAACTCATTGGAGCGGCTACACGAATCAGGGCAATGACGCGATTGCGTCGTGCGGCAAGGGCGTGTGCATAATCGGCAAAGGCCGATTCGATGCTGCGCCCACGCCAGGTATTTACTAACTGCGAAACCAATCTCACAGTTGAATCACATGCACCAGTAAGAATTCCACGAACAAGATTCGCTTTTGCCATCTTGGCATCTGAAGTCAATGCCTTGCGCAGCTCAGGTGAGCCTGCGATAGCGCGCGAGGCGGTAAAGATCTCATCCTCCACGCGATCGAGCTCACCTGCGATATTGGCAGCCGATGCCTCTGCCTCAATGGCCAGCGCCTCGATGACAAGGACAAGATCCTTCGGAGCAGACCAGCGCATTGCGGCGATCTCAGAGGTAATTGTGAGCGCAGGTACAGTGATTTTCGCTCCAAATAACTCTGAGATAAGTACTGACTTTGATGTCGCATCGCGGGAGGAGTCGGTTAAAGCACGGCGAAGTGCGATATTCGTATCGAGCACATCGGCGACGAAGAAAAGTTCAACACTCAGAGTAGATGCAGCCTTTGTATCTACGCCCTTGACGGCAGCATCTAATCTCAACCGTGCAGTCACAAGTGACTGACGGCTGGCGCCTCCAAGGTGAGCTCTCATGATCTACTTACTTTTCTCTAAATCATCTAGGAATCGTTCGACAACGCGTGATTGTCTGGCTGCATCATCGAGTGATTCGCCAACGATTTTTGATGCAAGTTCGACCGCGAGTGTGCCTACCTCTGTGCGAAGCGATGTGATTGCCTGCTGGCGCTGGGCCTCAATCGATGCTTGGGCCGTTGCGGTGATGCGTGCCGCCTCTTCTTGAGCCTTTGCACGCAGGTCTTCAATGATCGATGCTCCCTGGGCTCGAGCATCCTCGCGCAGCGTCTGCGCTTCGGCCTGTGCATTAGCTAGCGCTTCGGTGTACTGAGCCAGTGCGCGTTGAGCCTCCAACTGCGCCTTTTCAGCACGCTCAATACCACCTTGGATTGCGTTGGTGCGATCGGTGAATGCCTTTTCAAACATCGGTGCTACAAATTTGCGCAGGGTCAAGAAGAGAAGAATGAAAGCGATTGCACCGACCACAAGCTCTGCAGTATGTGGAATCAGCGGATTAATCTTCTCCTCCGCAGCCAAGTTAACAAATTGCATCAGATCTCCTTAGTTTCAAAGAATCAAATTGGATAAAAATTAGAGAACGAATGCGAGAACGAGACCAAAGAGTGCAAGAGCCTCAGCAAGAGCGAACCCAAGGAACGCTATCGGCTGGAGCACGCTGCGTGCCTCTGGTTGACGTGCTACACCGTTGATATAGGCCGCAAATATCAGACCGGTTGCGATTCCGGGACCGATTGCCGCTAAGCCGAAGCCAACGAGGTTGAGTGTGCCTTCCATGTTTTTCTCCTTATTTCCTATTAGTGCTCGTCGGCAAGAGCGCCGGCGATATAGAGAGCTGCTAGCAGGGTAAAGATATACGCCTGCAAACATTGGACCATGAATTCGAAGAAGGTCAGGGCGATGCCAATAATGAAGGCAAATGGACTGATCAACTTCAAACCAATAACACCCTGGAGTAGATGTTCCCCACCCAGGATAAATACGAGTAACAAAAGGTGGCCCGCGAACATATTCGCAAACAAACGAAGAGCTAGTGTGGCTGGGCGGACTACGAAAAATGTCAGGATCTCAAGAGGAGTGATGAGGATGTATGCCGCCTTTGGAACACCAGGCATAAACATGATCTCTTTGAAGTACTTGATCGCACCCTGTTTGCGGATTCCGACGTAGTGGAAGACGAGATAGATCGTCACTGCAAGGACATATGGGAATGAGACACGTGACATCGTGGGAAACTGCAAGAGGGGGATGATTCCAAACAAGTTGTTGACCAAAATGAAGGTGAAAAGGGTGAAGAGGTAAGGTACAAAGCGAAGGAAGTCATGACCGATGACATCTCTAGCCAAATCATTGCGTACGAAGCTGTAGATGGATTCGCCAGCGAACTGGAGCTTTGAGGGGACAATGGCCGCTCTGCGCGAAGCCAGGATAAAAAACACAGATATCAGGATGATGGAGAGGAAAACTAGGAAGATCGGCTTTGTTGTATAAGCGTTATCACCAAAGATGGGAGGTAGTTCAAAGTCGGCGCTGCTGGGAGGAACGAAGCCACCCTCACCGCTTGAACGCGTTACATTTCCCACGCACAACTCCTTTAGAACTACTCACAACCAGCCATGACGGGGAAATACGGGGGAAGCCTATTCCAGAGGCGCACGGGTTGAGAAATCCAACTGCCAACTCAATTTGTGGGACCGCTCACTCGCGACCAAAGCGTAGCCAGACCAGATAGATGGCCCCGCTGACTCCGATCAGCAGGCCGATCAGAGTCAGATAGCTCTTACCCAGCCACTGGTCCAGACCGTAGCCGATCCCTCCCCAAAAGAGCAGGCCCGATAGCAGATAGCCAAAGATCGACCACATCGCACTCTCTTCACGCTTTACCATGGGCAGACTCCTTAGGGTCGTTTCTGCGGCAGGGGCAAATGTAGGCGAAGTTTCATAAAACTGGCAATCTCACCCCAGAGCCAGGCGATTGTGAGAACCGATGCTGTGATTCCAAAGGCAAGGCGACTGATAGTGGCCCGATCGGTGAATTTTGCGATCGCCCATAGCAGTAGACCAAGAGAGAAGAGTTTTGCAAAGTAGGAGAAGAGAGCCATCGCCATCGTTGAAATGGGGTCTAAGTTTCGGCTCAGGTGCGAGAGCGCAATATGGACGATAAAGAAGATGACAACAACAAACTGAGCAAGAAGTGCGCCATAGAGACCGCTTGAGCCTTGCGTGAGTGTAGAGATGATAATTGCAATGACACCTACGAAAAGAGTTGGTATGAAAGCCCCACGGAGTAATCGTGATTCATTACTACTCATAGAGAGAGACTCTCTTTCCAACGCGAGAAGTTGCAATAGTTAGTGCGATCAAAACAGCGGCTGTAGTGAGAGCTACCCACCACGGTGCAAAGGCCAAGACTGTTACTGGAAAGGCTATCGTCGCAGTCCAGAGATAGAGAATAGAGGCGGTTTTTATCTGTGAGTTACCTGCACTCAATAAACGGTGGTGCAGATGTTCATTATCGGGTGCAAAGGGAGATTTACCAGCTCTGACTCGGCGCCCGACTGCCAGGAGCAAATCTGCCAATGGAATAGCCAGAACGGCAAATGGTAAGAGAAGAGGCAAGAGAGTTGGTCCCGCTGATTCAGCCGAGATCGCATTGGGATCGACTTGGCCGGTCAATGTGATTGCAGCCGATGCCAATAAAAGCCCTAACAACATCGATCCACTATCTCCCATAAAAATCCGTGCCGGGTGTGCGTTATGAGGCAGAAAGCCGATGCATAGCCCGACTAAAACCGCAGTGATTAGGGATGGTGCACCCGCACGGCTGAGGCCAAACTCAACTGCAAGCAGATAGGCAAAGGCAAAGAAGGCGACACCTGAGATAGCCACGATTCCAGCGGCTAATCCATCAAGCCCATCTATGAAGTTCACGGCATTAATTATTATCACCACGATTAAGACGGTAAGTAGTTGTCCAATACTTTGGGGCAAGGTAATAACACCGTTGATCGGTAGCCATAAGATTTGGATTCCATAGAGCAATAAGATGCTCGCAGCAAAGACTTGGCCTGCAAGTTTTGTGAGGGCATCCAATTGAAAGCGATCATCTGCCATGCCAAGCAAGACAATCACAGTTGCCGCGAGGAAGATTCCTTGTGACTCACGACCAAAGGATTTTCCGACCAATGGCAGATGGTTGACGATCAAAAAGGTCAGGCTCATAGCCATCCACATCGCAACTCCACCCCAGCGAGCAGTTGGTGTCGTATGGATATCTCGGCCTCGGATTTGGGCTACTGCACCGAATCGAATCGCTTGGCTGCGCACATAGGGAGTAATGAGATAACAGAGTGCAGCAGATACAAGCAGAGTGACTAGGTACTCACGCATTAAACGAGTTAGGCCCGATAGATTGGAAAACGTGCAGTAAGGGCATGAACCTCAGTTTTGATCGATGCATGGACTGAGGCATCATCGCTTGCGATCGCGCGAGCGATAAGAGATGCAATCTGCTTCATCTCTTCAACACCCATTCCCTGGGTCGTTGTCGCAGGGGTTCCAACGCGCACACCACTTGTCACTCCTGGTTTTTCTGGATCATATGGAATCGAGTTCTTGTTCATTGTGATTCCAGCGGCCCCGCAGCGCTCATCGGCGACCTTGCCAGTGACACCGGTGCTGCGAATATCCATCAAGGCGAGGTGAGTCTGTGTTCCACCCGATACTGCGCGCATACCTTGCGCTTCAAGTGCGCTGGCTAACGCTTGGGCGTTGACGATGACATCTTTGGCATATTTTTGATAGCTATCCGTCGCGCACTCGGCCAGGGCGACCGCCTTACCTGCTACTGCCGACATTATTGGCCCTCCCTGCATGCCGGGAAAGACGGACTTGTCGATCGCGGCGGCATGTTCGGCCTTGGCCAAAATCATTCCCCCGCGTGGTCCACGCAGGACTTTATGTGTTGTGAATGAGACGGCATCGGCGTATGGCACAGGGGATGGAATCGCTTTGCCGGCTACCAAGCCAATAAAGTGCGCAGCATCGACCCACATAATCGCACCTACCTCATCGCAGATTGATCGAATCTTCTCGAAATCTATCAATGATGGATAAGCAGTTGCACCAGAGCAGATCATCTTTGGCTTTGTAGTTAAGGCTTTATCGCGTAGCTCGTCGTAATCAATGAGCTCGTTATCGGCGCGCACTCCATATGACTCGACGTTAAACCACTTGCCCGAAAAGTTGACTGCCGAACCATGTGTCAGGTGACCGCCATGTGGCAGTGACATCGCAAGGACTGTATCTCCCGGCTTGGTAAAGGCCTGATATATGGCGATATTGGCACTAGCACCTGAGTGAGGCTGGACATTTGCATGGTCTGCTCCAAACAAACTCTTTGCTCTCTCAATGGCGAGGATCTCGGCCTTATCGACCTCTTCGCATCCCCCGTAGTATCGCTTGCCAGGATAACCCTCGGCATACTTATTTGATAACGTCGAACCCATAGTTGCTAATACAGCACGTGAGGTGAAGTTCTCAGATGCGATCAACTGCAAGTTAGTCTGTTGACGGTTGAGTTCAGATAATAAAACCCCGGCGATCTCGGGATCCTGCCTCGTGAGAACATCAAAATCAGGGCCATAGAAAGTGGACATGGCTAAATCTTATATCGCAGTGGCTCCCGGCGCGACACTTTGGATTTGCGCCAGCGAAATAGCGCCAACCCTTATCACTCGCACACCCGTCTCATCGGCTTCGAGCACAGTTGTGATGGGGCCTTTACGTAGACTCCCATAGTTGAACTGCAACGCTAAATCCGAGTCTAAAACGAGGATATCGCTCAAGGCCTTTGGGATAGGGCGACCAACTCGCACCGCACTTGCCACGGCTAAGGGTCCACTTCCTGCAACAAGGGCTTGAGCAAACTTACTTCTTGGAACTCGGATGCTGACTCGATCCAACTGATTTGCATCACCCAAATCCCATGTCAATCCCGTTTGTGGCCGCAGGTTCATTGACAACATTCCTGGCCAGAATTTTTTCATGAGTGCGCCAATTTCTGGAGTGATCTCACGTACAACACCCTGTGCGGTCTTTGTACTACCAACTAGTACTTGAGCTGCAGTGAAAAGTGGATCACCACGCAAGACATGCATCGCACGTACAGCATCGTGCTTGAAGGCATCGCATGCAAATGCATAACTATGCTCGAGTGGAATCGCAATGATGTATCCCTCAGAGATCGCTTTAAGTGCCTTGTTGACATGACGGCTCTGTTCACCTTTTTTCAAATCAATCTCTTTACCCATGCTTACCTCCTCACCGCACTCGTCCAGCGTGGACGAGCGACTAGATCATCATGGAGTGTAATACTCAAAAAATCCGAGGCTAATTCACCGGCTATCGCCGCTGCCTGATTTTCAGTATGTTCGATGACTAATACTCCTGCAGGTTTAAGTAGGCGGGCCGCTGCCTTTATAAAGATCCTTGGTAGCTCCATCCCACTCGGTCCACCAAAGAGGGCGGCATGGGGCTCAAAGCCGATGACATCGCGCGGCAGTTCTTGGGCATCTGGAATATATGGTGGGTTTGCTATGACGACATCACACTTGACCCCCGGAAGCACATCGGCGACATCACCCTCGACTACTCGCACATTCTCAGCGATCACTGAGACATTTTTCTTCAGCCAATAGATAGCCTCAGGGGATTTTTCGACGGCGATAACACGGCTACCTGGTGCCTCTGTGGCGATTGCTAGTGCCAATGCGCCTGAGCCTGCACCTAAATCGATGATACTTACTGGAGATGGAAGATTCTTGATATGTGTCAACACCGCATCAACTAATAACTCCGATTCAGGACGTGGCACCAAGACGCCAGGACCAACGGCGATCTCTAAATATCGAAAGGGTGCTACTCCTGTTAAATATTGGAGTGGTTCATGGTTGATACGCCGCTCCATTAAGTTTAAGAACTGCTCCTGGAATACTTCACTCTCACTTACTTCGCTCAGAACCCTCTCGACTAGAACTGGATTATGAAGATCCATGCGTGAAATTCCCAAGACATGCGCTAACAAATACTCGGCATCGACCTGTGAGATTCCTGATTCAGACAAGTGTGATTTTGCATCACGCAATATCTCTTTAATGTCCATAAATTATTACTTTGTGCTCGCCAGACGTGCTGCCTTATCAGCATCGATTAAGGCTTGAATCAAAGCATCCAGATCGCCATTCAAGACCGCATCCAGATTATTTGATTTGTAGTTAACCCGATGATCACTGATACGGTTTTCAGGATAGTTGTATGTGCGGATTCGCTCTGATCTATCCACGGTGCGCACTTGGCTCTTTCGCTCGGCCGATGCCGCTGCCTCCGCTGCCTCCTGTGCCGCAGCCAACATGCGGGCACGCAGAATTCGCAGCGCTGACTCCTTGTTCTGTAGCTGACTCTTCTCATTTTGGCATGAGACGACAATGCCTGTTGGTATATGTGTCAGACGCACTGCAGAGTCAGTGGTATTTACTGACTGCCCACCAGGACCTGATGAACGGTAGACATCCACCCGTACATCATTCATATTCAAATCAACGTCAATCTCTTCAGCCTCTGGCAAGATCAAAACACCGGCCGCTGATGTATGAATACGGCCCTGGCTCTCGGTCTCGGGCACACGCTGCACCCGGTGCACTCCCCCCTCGAATTTGAGGCGTGCATAAGGAGACTCTCCTGGGGCGCTTACACCCTTTGATTTGACTCCGACTGAAATATCTTTGTAGCCGCCCATCTCACTCTCGGTCGCATCAATGATCTCAACTTTCCAGTTATGGCGCTCTGCATATCGCATATACATGCGCAGCAAATCTCCGGCAAAGATCGCAGACTCATCACCGCCGGCACCAGCCTTGACCTCTAAAATTACATCGCGGTCATCATTTGGATCGCGTGGAAGTAATAGCTCCTCTAGATGCGAAGCTGCAGCGATAGCGATGGCCTGCAGCTCTGGAATCTCAGATGCAAAATCGGCATCGGTTGTAGCCAACTCTTGCGCAGCTGATACATCATCCTCGGCAGTTTTCCAGGCTTTAAAGCCGGCAACGACTGGACCTAGCTGGGCATAGCGCCGACCTAGTTTTCGGGCATTGCCCTGATCTTCATGGATAGCTGGATCAGCCATCGCAGCTTCGAGTTCGGCGTATTCGCGGACCATCTCGTGGGCCGATGCAAAGCGATCCTTACTCATGTGGACTCTCCTTCCTTGCAATCTAGTTAAGTGGTGGGGTTTGAGAAATAAAAAAACCGCGACCACAACCTAAGGGTTGCGATGCGGTCTCTTTAAAAAGCTACTTAGCTTCGGCGCTCTTTTTTCCAAAGCGCTCTTCGAACTTAGCTACGCGTCCACCAGTATCTAGGATGCGCTGCTTGCCGGTATAGAACGGGTGGCATACAGAACAGACTTCAACATAGATTGAACCGCTGGCAACTGTTGAGCGGGTCACGAACTTCTCACCGCAACCACAGGTTACCTGGGTCTCTTTATACTCTGGGTGGATCTCTGGCTTCATTGTTCTTCCCTCATTCATGTTTGGATCTCGGCTAGCGAGTGAACCAAACTGGCTGGTTAACAGGACATAAGGGTAGGCGATAAGCCTACTTTTGAGAAATTTACGCTTACTTTGAGTCGTCAGGACCTGCAGTTGTCTTCTGTATCTGCATCAAGAACTCAACGTTGGATTTCGTGCCCTTCATCTTCTCAAGGAGAAGTTCGAGGGCGGCTTGTGGCTCTAAAGCGTGCAGAACCCGACGAAGCTTCCAGACAATATTGAGCTCCTCTGTTCCCATAAGAATCTCTTCCTTACGAGTACCTGAGGCAACGACGTTAACGGCCGGGAAGATGCGCTTATCGGCTAAGCGACGATCCAGAATCAACTCCATATTTCCAGTTCCTTTGAACTCCTCAAAGATAACCTCATCCATGCGAGAACCTGTATCGACGAGCGCCGTTGCAAGAATTGTGAGTGAGCCGCCATCTTCAATATTTCGAGCCGCTCCGAAGAACTTCTTTGGTGGATACAGCGCTGCTGAATCAACACCGCCAGAGAGAATGCGACCTGAGGCAGGAGCTGCGATGTTATAGGCACGGCCTAGACGTGTAATTGAGTCGAGAAGAACAACCACATCATGGCCTAGTTCGACAAGGCGCTTTGCGCGTTCAATAGCCAGCTCGGCAATCGTTGTGTGATCATCTGCTGGGCGATCAAAGGTAGAGGCGATGACCTCACCCTTAACGCTGCGCTGCATGTCTGTGACCTCTTCAGGACGCTCATCAACTAAGACAACCATTAAGTGACACTCTGGATTATTTGTTGTGATGGCATTTGCAATCGCCTGCAAGACCATTGTCTTACCCGCCTTAGGTGGCGAGACGATAAGGCCACGCTGGCCTTTACCAATCGGTGCAATCAGATCGATAACGCGTGTGGTCAAGACATTTGGCTCGGTCTCAAGACGTAAACGCTCCTGCGGATAAAGTGGAGTGAGCTTTCCAAACTCAACACGGTTACGCGCCTCATCGGGAGTCATTCCATTGACGCTCTCAAGGGTGATGAGGGCGTTGAACTTCTGCTTTGTCTCACCCTCGCGTGGTTGGCGAACCTGTCCTGTGACAACATCACCTTTACGTAGACCATTTTTACGGACCTGGGCTAATGTCACATAGACATCATTTGTACCCGGCAGATAGCCAGATGTGCGGATAAAGCCATAGCTATCGAGAATATCGAGTAGCCCACTGACTGGTACTAAGACATCATCCTCACTCAGAACTGGCTCACGATCCTCGCGCGGTGCACGATCACGGTTGCGATCACGGTTGCGATCTCGCCCACGTCCGCGGTCATGGCGGTCATTGCGACCCCCACGATCGGTGTTACTTGATGGGGCTTCATCATCTGGCGCCTCATCTAAATCCTGTGATGTATGAGAGGTCGACTTACCCTCTTTCTTTCGATTATTACGGGCCTCGCGGCGCGCTTCGCGTTCGGCCTTAGCCGCCTCGCGGTTGCTCGCCTGCAAATCAGCGATCGCCCCGACTAATGCATCCTTTTTCATCTTGGCCGCGCCATCGACACCTAACTGTGTTGCAACTGTCTTGAGTTTTGGAAGCGTCATTGCGGCAAGCTCTGGACTCTGTGAACGTACTGGCTCTTCTGTTGTTGTCATCTGTTTCTTTTCGCTATTGGTTTATGGGCTGCTATGAATGAGCCATATTCCTGGGATTATTTCTCTGATTTTTCTCGTCTTACATGGCCGATGTAGAAGGCCTCACTTACAAGGTAAAGGCTAGCAGTCCGACTACCGAAGGACAAAATGAAGGCTCAAATGAGGCTGGCACCGCTGCGGGATACCCCAAGGGCCAGAGCGCTGAACTTTTCGCCACCGGCGCGAGTGAGCTCCTCTACCTCTGCGGATCCACCAGTATGCAATACCAGCACCGTCGGCCCAGCTCCGGAGATAAAGGCTGCAACCCCGGCCTTGCGCAGCTTCGTGAGAAGTGCGAAAGAGGCAGGCATTGCCTGGGCACGATAAGACTGATGCAGAAAATCTGCAGTCGCAGTGTGCAGCAGATCTGGACGGTGTTGGAGGGCATGGACTAGTAAGGCTGTATTCGCTGAGTTTCTCACCGCATCGGAGTGTGCGATTAACTCGGGAAGCATCTTGCGAGCCTTTGATGTTGCAACAGATGTAGATGGGACAAAGGCCATCACGCTAATTCTTGGATCGACCTCTAGCTGCACAGATAAGGCGACATCTTGACCATGTTGTACCTCTTTCCAAGCAACGGTTGCTGCACCAAAGATCGCAGCGGCAACGTTATCGGGATGACCCTCAATCGCACTGGCCAGGTTCAACATGTCATCATCGCTCATTCGCTCGCTACCACCCAGAACGAGGGCGCGCGCAAGTGATAACCCACCAACGATGGCACTAGCCGATGATCCAAGTCCGCGACTATGAGGGATGACATTTAACGCACGCAAAGCGATACCACGTGGCTTTCCACCAAGAAACTCAAAGCCTTTGTACATCGACTTAATCACAAGATTCTTCTCATTACGCGGCAGATCATCTGCACCTTCACCCGAAATATCGATGTCGATAATCTGCTCGTCAAGAACTTGGGCGATATAACGATCATGTAGTGCAAGAGCTAGACCTAAACTATCGAAGCCTGGACCTAAGTTGGCAGTAGTTGCAGGGACTTGTACCTGCACAGATTGCGCCTTGAATGTTGGCTTCATTTTACTTGAGCCCAAGAGCCTTTGCAGCGGCTTTGAGATCGACTGGGATTACGACCGGCTTCTTCGTACTATCCAATGCATATTGGATATCTTTCAATCCATGTCCAGTCACCGTGATTACTATTGTCTTGTCTTTGGGAAGTTTCTTGGCCTTCTTATATTTGATCAGCCCAGCCAATCCTGCCGCCGATGATGGCTCGACGAAGATCCCCTCTTGCGCTGCGATCAAGCGATAAGCAGAGAGGATCTCTCTATCGCTCACGCTATCGATCACACCACCTGATGCATCACGGGCATCAACGGCCTGGGCCCAAGAGGCGGGATTTCCAATTCGAATCGCAGTTGCGATGGTTTCCGGGTTTTTGACGATCTTTCCCTTCACGATTGGCGCAGCGCCCGCGGCTTGAAAGCCATACATCGCAGGTAACTGTGATGAGATGTTATCGTCGTAGTACTCCTTGTAACCCATCCAATAGGCGGTGATATTTCCCGCATTGCCAACGGGCATTGCATGAATATCTGGAGCATCCCCCAACATATCTACAACTTCAAATGCTGCCGTCTTTTGTCCTTGAATGCGGAATGGATTGACTGAGTTCACAAGTGCGACTGGATAGTTCTCTGATAACTCCTTTGCCAGAGTCAGGCAATCATCAAAGTTTCCATTGACCTGCACAATTGAGGAGTTATGAATCACAGCCTGGGCTAGTTTGCCCATTGCAATCTTTCCCTTTGGAATCAGGACTACCGGTGTCATCCCAGCTTTGACCGCATATGCAGAGGCGGATGCAGATGTGTTACCAGTTGATGCGCAAATGACGGCTTTAGCGCCATCTTCGGCCGCCTTTGAGATCGCCATGGTCATTCCACGATCCTTGAATGAACCTGTCGGATTGAGCCCTTCGTATTTGATCCAAACGTTGTTACCAAGTAACTCTGAGAGATTACATGCATAGATAAGAGGCGTCCCACCTTCACGCAAAGAGATGATGGGTGTTCTGGAAGTAACCGGTAGACGGTGGCGATACTCTTCAATGACACCTCGCCATTGGTGGGCCCCTTTTACCTTGCCCTTAGCACCGAAGATCTGCATTTATGAGACCGCTCCCTCGACACGGATCACTGATTCAACTTTGCTGACTATCTCCATCGCAGTTAATCTTTTGACACAGGCAGTGAGAGAGGCTTCAGATGCTGCATGTGTGACGACTACGAGCTCAGCATCACTGCCTAAACCGCTCTGGCGCACCGTCTGGATGGAGACATCTTCACTGGCAAATGTCTGGGCGATAGATGCTAAAACACCTGATTTATCGGCAACATGTAAGCGCACAAAGAACTGAGATTTCACATCTGCGACTGGAGCAATATCTAAGTCGGCGTAATCAGATTCGCCATATCCCACAGTTGAATATGCACGATGGCGCGTTACTGCGACTAGATCACCCAGAATCGCCGATGCGGTGGGTGCTCCGCCAGCCCCACGACCGTAAAACATGAGCTCTCCGGCCGCCTCTGATTCGACATACACGGCGTTGAATGCATTACGGACCGAGGCTAAAGGATGTGAGTTTGGCAAGATCACTGGATGCACACGCACGGAGATCTCATCTTTTACAGTGAGTTCAGCGATCGCTAAAAGTTTGATGACACAGCTCATCGCCTGAGCGGATTTAACATCATCGATCGAGATCTTTGTGATTCCTTCGCAATAAACCTCATCTATGGTGACGGTGCTATGAAATGCCAGGCTTGCAAGGAGCGCAGCCTTTGCGGCAGCGTCGTGGCCCTCAATGTCGGCAGTTGGATCGGCCTCTGCGTAGCCCAGTGTTTGCGCCTCTTTCAAGACATCTGCAAACTCACGGCCCTCCTCATGCATTTTCGTCAAAATATAATTAGTAGTTCCATTCACAATTCCCATGACTCGAGTGATCTGATCTCCTGCCAATGACTCGCGCATGGAGCGGATGATAGGAATCGCCCCTGCAACGGCCGCCTCGTAATATAAATCTACTTTTGCCGCATCGGCGGCGTTAAAGAGCTCATGGCCATGTGTTGCAAGAAGGGCCTTATTGGCGGTTATGACTGATTTCTTATTTTTAATCGCCTCCAGAATCAATGAGCGCGCAGGTTCGATGCCACCCATGACCTCGATCACTATATTTATAGTCGGATCACTCACAATCGAATATAAATCCGTCGTGATCATAGATACATCAATACCTTCACGTGGAGTATTGCTGCGCACGCCGACCTTTTTCAAGACCAATAGCGCACCTGAGCGATCAGAGAGCTCCTGGCGATCGGATTGCAATAGACGAGCAACCTGGCTTCCAACAACGCCAGCGCCAAGCATTCCTATCGAGATTGTTTTCAAGGCCGCTTCCATGCGCCTATTCTTTCACAGATGCCTGTAACGGCGTTAAAAATCTAAGCCCAGCAGATCGGCCGCAGTTTCTCGGCGCACAATCACGCGGGCTTTGCCGTTCTTTACTGCGATAACTGGTGGTCGCGGCACGTGGTTATAGTTGCTCGCCAAACTGCGTCCATATGCACCGGTTGCAGGAGTCGCCAATAAATCTCCAGGTGCAATATCACTTGCGAGCTCGATAGAGTCGATAAGAATGTCACCAGTCTCGCAATGCTTGCCAACTACGCGAGCAGAGAGCAACGGGGCCTCACTGATGCGATTCGCGAGAATTGCCGTGTACTCGGCTCCATAAAGAGCTGGGCGGATATTATCGCTCATTCCACCATCGATAGATATGTATCGACGAATTGAACCATTCTCAAGTGTGACATCTTTGACTGTGCCAACTTCATAGAGTGTGAACATTGTCGGTCCAACAATGGCACGGCCTGGCTCGATGGAGATCTTTGGGATATCCAAGTTGTGTGCAGCGCAACGTGTGGTGACTACCTTGCCAAGAGCGCTCATTACAACGGCTGGCGATAACTCTTCATCACCTTGTACATAGTGAATTCCATAGCCTCCACCTAAATCAAGTTCAGGTAACTGGCCACCAAATGCATCGCGATATTGAGCAAGAAGTTCAATCAAACGTTGCGCACTGATCTCGAAGGATTCAGTATCTAAAATCTGAGAGCCAATGTGTGCGTGAAAGCCTCTTAGTTCAATCGATGGATGAGTGCGCACTGCTTCGATGGCCTTCCAGGCAGCACCGCTTGCGATGGAGAAACCAAACTTGACGTCTTCATGCGCCGTTGCAATTGATTCGTGAGTATCGGCCTTGATACCTGGTGTCAAACGTATTAAAACTCGTTGGATTTTTCCATATTCGGTAGCAGCAGCTGCGACTCGATCGATTTCAAATAGAGAGTCAACAACGATAGTACCGACACCGACGCTTACGGCATCCTTGATCTCAGCCAAAGATTTGTTATTGCCATGTAACTCAATCTTTGTAGGATCAATGCCCCCGGCAAGGGCAACTGCAAGCTCGCCACCAGTACATACATCGATCCCAATTCCAATCTCCTTGATCCAGCGCGCTACCTCGGTGCAGATGAACGCCTTGGCTGCGTAGTACACCGTCCCAGCATTCGGGCCAAATACACTCTTTAAAGAGGTATCCCAAGAGATTGCACGGGTACGAAAATCCTCTTCATCCATGACAAAGGCCGGGGTGTGAAACTCTTTGGCAAGGGCCGTTGCTGTGATGCCAGAGATTGATAACTGCTTATCGATCCGGACATGAGAGGACCACATATCGAACTACATCCTCTCCGGGGCACTTACGCCCAATAGGTCTAGGGCGCGAGCAATTACTATCTTCGTAGATGAACAGAGTAGTAGCCGGGCCGTGTGCAATGAGGTTGGATTTTCATCCCCCATCGGCAGCACACGGCAATCGGCATAAAATCCGTGATAGGTACCTGCTAACTCCTCGAGATAGCGTGCAATGCGGTGGGGTTGGCGCATCTGCGCCGCTGATTCAACGACCCGGGGAAACTGAGCTAACTTACCCAATAGTTCATTCTCACGATCGTGTATCAGCTGCGATGGATCAAAATCCTGGATTTCTAATGAGATTTTGAGTTCGGTGGCATTGCGCAAGACTGCAGCGATTCGGGCATGGGCATACTGCACGTAATAGACCGGATTCTCATTTGTACTGCGCTTCAAGAGATCAATATCCATCACCATCGGGGTATCCACTGGATATCTAATCAATGTATACCGCGCGGCATCAACACCAGTTTTTTCCACTAACTCCTCTAAGGTGATGATCGTTCCCGCCCGCTTGGAGAGCTTTACCTCTTGGCCGCCCTCCATTATCTTGACCAGCTGGCCGATTAATATCTCGACATTAAAATTAGGATCATCACCCGCGCAAGCCGCTGTCGCCTTGAGACGGCCCACATAGCCATGATGATCTGCCCCTAACATATAGATGCAGATATCAAAGCCACGTTCGCGTTTATTGATGTAGTAAGCGGTATCAGATGAGAAATAGGTAAATGAACCATCTGATTTGGCTAGAACACGATCCTTATCATCACCAAAATCTGTGGTGCGAAGCCAAGTTGCACCCTTATCCTCAAAGACATGACCTTGAGTCCGAAGTTTCTCGACCCCATGCTCTACCGCGCCTTGATCATGTAACGAGCGCTCTGAAAACCAGATATCAAAGTGCGTACCGAAGTCTTCGAGCACTCGCTGTTGATCTGCAAGTTGCAACGTATATGCAGCCTCTCGGAATGCAATCTGCCGATCTTGTTCAGGCAAAGATGTGATAGCTGGGTTATTTTCCACAACTTCCTTTGCAAGATCGATGATGTATTCACCCTTATAACCATCCTCTGGGACTGCCGTGCCAAGTGCGCCCGCTTCAACAGATGCTCCAAATAGATCCATCTGGTTTCCACGATCATTGATGTAAAACTCACGCGTAACATCTGCGCCCGCGGCAGTTAACACGCGCCCCAGTGAATCCCCGACCGCAGCCCAACGTGTATGCCCTAGATGCAAAGGCCCTGTTGGGTTGGCACTAATAAACTCAAGATTAATTCGAACACCTGCAAGGGTATTTGTATCTGCAAACTTCGCTCCAGCGTTGATGATTGTGCTTACCAGTTCGGCCTGACTTGAACGCTTGAGTGTGATGTTGATGAAGCCAGGCCCTGCCACATCCAAGCCCATAATCGAATCAATGTCTTTGAGTTGATCCACAATGATTGCAGCAACTTCACGGGGCTCTTTGCCTGCCGCCTTGGCCAACTGCAGCGCAACCGATGTCGCATAGTCGCCATGCTCTCGATTTTTAGGCCGCGAGAGCGTGATCGACTCTGGGGTGCTCCCGGCTAACTGCCCATTAGCGATGGCCCGCCCGATAGCCGCCTTGAGCGCGGCTTCAAGGAGCTCAATCTGTGAGGGCATACGCCAAGATTACTCGCATAGGTATCGTGACGTTACCTGTCTGGCGTGTTGGTCCATCCCTTGATTACCTCTAATCTTGTCACCTGTCCAAGTGAGAGCGCAAGCAGTTCTCGTGTGGGTAATGCGGGAGTGGTGAAATGGCAGACACGCAGGTCTTAGGAACCTGTGTCTTCGGACGTGAGGGTTCAAGTCCCTTCTCCCGCACACAGTATTGATGCGTAATTGATTGTGTTGAGTCAGTAGATTTAATTGAGAATGGCAAATGCAATCAGGATCAACCCTGTAACAATTACAATCGACTTAGTCGCTCTCGTATCTAAAACCTTGGCAAGGCCCGGAAGCCAGGTTGAAAGCAAAAGCAAGGCACCCGGGATTATCACGATCAAACTGTTTCCGACTACGCCACTCATACCAGTTTGATAGCGCAGGTTTATCAGGCCAAGGGCAATAAGTAGATAGCCAGCCATTCGGTAGTTGTTTAACAGGTTTTTATTCATGGCCGAAGTCTAATAAAAGCAAAGAGGGCGCCGGTTTCCCGACACCCTCTTTGCGAGTGATTTACTTTTTACTCTTTCATACCCTCTGCAGCTGACTTCATGCGTGCGATCTTGAAAATCGTAAGACCGAATACGCACTTCGCCAATACATCGGCGATGGTGTAACCCACTTGCACGCCAACAAACTGCTCTGCAGTGGCATCTCCACCCATTCCAAGGATGTAAGAGATTGGATAAACGCCCCACGTAGCAATCAAAAGAAGACGTAGGCGACCAACGGTGGCTGCTACTCCCTCTGGCTGCTTATCTAGTGACTTTCCAAGCTCTACAAAGAGAACATAGAGAATGTATAGGAATGGAATCGTTGATAGAACACCATACATAACCTGTGTGTTCTGATCAGATGAAATCTCTCCTGGATATCCAAGTGCGATCATTGCAGCAGATGCTGGAACGAGGCGAGTTATCAGAGAGGTAGAAACTGATTTTGTAAGAGCTAGAACCGCTACAACTTCAACAAGAAGTAGTGGAACGGTCAATAGCCAGTCAACATAGCGATAGGCCTCGTTGAATGAGCCCTGAGCTCCAGAGGTATTAATAGTCATATCTACCGACGACTCTTTGAATGAATCAAAAATACGCATGTAGTGGTAGGCGGCGATGAATGTCACCATGGATGACATAACAAGTGCGCTGCGGTACTTTGCCAATACACGCTGCTGAGAAACCAACGTGTAGACGGTGCAGGCAAGCATGGAAACTAGGCCAAATGAAAATACGTTATAGACCAAGTTCCATTGGTTGCTATCGAGTTTAAGCATGTATAGATGCCTCCGTAAGTGTTTGCACCCGAGCCCCGTTTGAGGCCCAGAACTTTGCAGCCATTGAGGACCTCGAGGAGCCCCATTGGCCTTTGGTATTCGTAAGTGTGTACTCATAGAGGAGCCAGTTCAAGTGGAATCACCGAGGATTCTCGAGAAATTATCTCTTAACCCATCTAAATCCCCGTCAAATCGCATTATCTGATGCTGCCGAGTGGTGCTACCGAGCGGTGCTACTTGCCCGGGCTATCGCCCATCCCAGGCCGCCATCTCGGTGGCAAAGGGATCAAGGCCCATCGGCCCGATCTTTAATGCATAGGTATGAAACCTCTTCAGATCAAAGCTGGAGCCCAGGCGCGCCTTGGCATCCTCGCGAGCACTCATCCACACCCGCTCGCCCACTTTGTAGGAGATGGCCTGACCGGGCCAACCCAAGTATCGATCCGTTTCGCTCAACGAGTGAGCATCATCGAGCAAGGCCTGTTCATTGAGTAGCTTGCGAGCGCTCTGGGCATCCCAAGGAGTGCCATCGACATCACTGTAACCAAGGTGCATTCCGATATCGACAACTATCCGTGCCGCACGCAGAGCCTGAGCCGATAGATATCCCATCTCGATTCCCGGCTCATCGAATGCGCCGAGTTCATTCATAAAGCGCTCGGCATAGAGCGCCCAGCCCTCCCCATAACCACTTATCCAGGCAGCGGTGCGTTGGAAGCGACTCAAACGCTCTTTTTCAATCGTCACCGTTGCAACTTGCAAGTGGTGTCCCGGGATAGCCTCGTGATACCAGGTAGAGACCAAGTGCCAACTACTCACCTCGTCCTTGCCAAGCATCGGAATCCACGTTGTGCCTGGTCGGGTGAGATCCTCTGATGGAGGGTTGTAATACGGTGCAGATGCACTGCCCTCAGGGGCAAGGCGCGCTTCACATTTTTTGATTCGCTCATCGATTTCGAAGAACTCACCATCCATGCGCGCCATCGCAGCATCTGTGAACTCCTGCAGATACTTGATGACATTCTCCTTACCCTTTATTACATATCGTGGATCATGATCCAAAACATCGGCGACCTCGCGCAGGCTCTTTGCCCCGGGCTTGATCTTTTCGGCAAGAACCCACATCCGATCATTGATTGCCTTCAAATCCGCAACTCCCCACTCATAAGTGGCACGCAAATCCAACTGAGCTCCTGTGAAGTACCGGGCCCAGACTGCATAGCGATCTGCGCCAACGGCATCGAGAGGAGTTGCAATAGTCAAGTACTGAGTGCGAAGAAAGTGCGCCGTTTGGGCTGAGGCTCTCTCGGCCTGCTTTGCCGCAATATGTATTGCCGGGTACTTACCTTCAGCGTCAAAGTTCTTGCACATTGCGCTATACCCACCATGTGCATAACTCTCTAACTGCTCAATGACGCCGTTGACTTGGCGTTGAGCAGTCGTCTTTCCACTCTTTGCAACGCTCATTATGGTTTCACACCACGACTTGTATGCCCCATCAACGGCTTCAAGGCGTTGTGCAATATTTTCAAAATCCTGTGGAGTATTTTTTGGCATCAACTCAAAGATTGAGCGAACGTTGGAGGGTGGTGATGTCAGAACATTCCAGAGGACAAATGACTCTTGACTATCATGCAGGGCAAGGCCAGATTCGAGCCGCTCGACCATGACTGTCTTTGCAATCCGATCAATCTCATCAATGGGTTGAATCTTGTTCAGTTTATCTAAAGTCTTTCGCGTTAAATCTGCTGCGATTTCCGCGCCAGTCAAAGAGAAATCATCTAACTTGTCCTGGTTCAACCCATTACCGAGATAGGTGCAACTCATGGGGCTCAGTGCGGCCTCTTGATCGATATAAGTATTGCTGAGTTCGAAGATTTCGGAGCGATATTTCATGGGTGATTCTTATCAGAGCTAGAAACCTTTGTCGAGAGATATACTTTTAAAATGATTACAACACAACTGCGCGAACTCAGTGTGTTTAAGGGTTTTTTGCCCCTCATCTCGGCACGATTCATCTCCAACGTCGGAAACGGGCTCGCCCCCATCGCTCTTGCCTACGGTGTTCTTGGCCTTGATGGCTCCGATGCAAAAGATCTCAGTCTTGTGATGTCGGCAAATATTTTTCCAATGATTGCGCTGATGTTATTCGGTGGTGTGATTGGCGATAGGTTCAAACGAAATCGAATCGTGGGTGGGACCGATATGCTCGGAAGCGTTTTTGTTGCAGTGAGCGCGGCATCGTTTCTCCTAGGATTTGCCTCAGTACCTCTCTTAGTCGTCATGGGCTTTCTCTTCGGGGTTCTCAATGCCATGTGGTGGCCGGCCATGTTGGGTGTCCTACCCGCTGTAGTTCCAAAGGAAAAACTCAATGACGGTAACGCTGTCCTTGGGCTGTTGAGTAATTTTGGTTTTGTTCTCGGTGCATTATTGGGTGGAACCTTGGTAACTCTCTTTGGATCTGGATGGGCCTTGCTCGTTGATGCACTCTCTTTTTTCATCGCCGGTGTTCTGGTCTGGCGACTCGATGTTGGGACTGCAGAGCCTCATATTCGCACCAGTATCTTTAGTGAGTTACGAGATGGTTGGTTTGAGTTCAAATCCCGTACCTGGTTAGTGGCCATGGTCATAGCCTTCACGGGGATCAACGCAAGCTTTGAGGCACTCATCCAAATTTTAGGCCCACTTGCATTCAACGAGGCGCTCAATGGTCCCCGCAACTGGTCATTCAACCTTGCCGGACTCACGCTAGGAATGATGTGTGGCGGATTTATTGCACTAAAAATCCAGTTTAATCGACCCATGTTTTTCGCGATGATCATCACTGCCATCTCAACTGTGTGGGAGTTCTCTTTGGCGATGCGTGCACCACTTCTGTTGACGATTTTGACCGCCTTTTTAGCTGGGGTAGCAGTTGAGATCTATACCGTCAATTGGAGAACGACTATGCAGACCCATATTCCTGAAGAGTCATTCTCACGGGTAAATGCTTATGATGCATTTGGTTCGTATGCACTTGCGCCGATGGGAATCGTCATCGCTGGGCCATTGGCGATGTACTTCGGAGTACACAGGGTCATATTGGTCGCAGGGGTGATCACCTTGTCGTGCGCACTCCTTGTGTTATTGGTCAGATCCGTCCGAGAGCTTAAAGTCATCGGCTCTGCACCATAAATTCTTGAGAAATACGAGATTAGTCGTAGGCTATTGACATGACATCACAGGAAGTTGCACCTCCAAAACTACGTGGCTGGTTTCATCTTGGTGCAACTCCTGTCGTCATCATTGCATCTCTTGTCCTATTCATTCTCAGCGAGTCCTCTCTGAAGTTTGCCGTAGCAATTTACTCTGTGACGGCAATCTTGCTCTTTAGCGTTTCGGCGCTCTATCACCGCGTTCCCTGGGCGCCAGCAAAGAAGAAAATCTGGCGGCGTCTTGACCATGCAAATATAAATCTCTTGATCGCTGGTTCCTATACTCCCTTTGCCGTCGCATTATTAGATGGGCGCGATCGGACATTACTTTTATCAGTTGTATGGATAGGCGCGGGCGCAGGGGTTGCAATGCGAGTCTTTTGGCTCAACGCGCCCCGCTGGCTTTACGTTGCCAATTATTTACTCCTAGGCTGGGTCGCCATCGCCTATATGCCACAGCTCTACCGAGCGGGTGGTCTTTGGGTATTACTTCCCATCATTATCGGGGGCCTGTTTTATTCTGTGGGCGCGATTTTCTACGCCCTCAAACGCCCAGGCCGCGCTGCAAAATACTTCGGCTTTCACGAGCTTTTTCACATATTCGTCCTTGCCGCGTGGATCTCGCAGTATGTGGCCATCTCGGTGGCGATTTACAGTAAGTAGGACCCTGCTCTAACCTAGGCCTCTATCGAATCACGAGGTAAACCATGGCTGAAAAAGGCTCATTTTTAAACTGGGTTGGATTTAAAGGTGAAGAGCCAAATCAACCCTCATCTGTTGATCGAATTCGCGAGCTCGAATCTCAGTTAGCCGATCTGCGATCTCGCAGAGATATTACGGGCTTGAGCAAGGAAGAGTTCGAAATCCTTGCGACCGAGACTGCAATGGCGATGATCAAGTCCGCCCAAGCCCGCGAGAGCAAAGCTCATTCAACTGCCTCTCGCTTGGTGGCTGAGACTAATCGGATCACAAAAGAGGAGATCGAGGCCGCTGACTCAAAGGCGCGATCGATTCTTAGTGGTGCAGAGTCTCGTGGTCGCAAATATATTTCAGCGGCAGAAGATGAGGCCGGACAGATGATCGCTCAGGCCGAGTCTGAGGCTGAGGCGTTAATTGATTCGAAAAAGCGTGAGGTTGCATCCCTTGCCTTGGCTGCACGTCGCGAGGGTGAGCGCATTATCGGTGATGCAACGCAAGAAGTCTCCAATTATCGCCAGTGGCTCACTGGTGTCATCGCCGAAGCTGAGCGCCTCTACAAAATTCAGACTCAATCACTCGATGCGGCACAAGGTGCGATCAATCAATCAAGAACACGACTGGAGTCGGCCTTTACTCGTCTATCCGATCTTCAAAAGAGTGTTATTGAGAATTTAAATGCAGATGACACAATTATTGACACCGGTCCAATACGAGTTAGAAGTGAGCGCACTAAAGTTGCGATTACAGCACCTAAGCAATCAACTAAAAAAACGACAAAAAAGACGGCTCAGAAACCAGTAACGAAGGCCTCTGTAAAGAAATCCTCAGCACGTAAGTAGTTAGTTATGGCCACAGCCCGCGGTATCCGATACATCCCTGCTATCGATGGCCTGCGAGGGCTGGCCGTCATTGCGGTCATGCTCTACCACCTAGGTTTCTCCTGGATTCCAGGCGGCTTCTTAGGAGTAGATCTCTTCTTTGTGATCTCTGGCTATGTAATCACACGGCTGATCTTGGATTCAATCGCTCGAAGTGGTGGTTTAGATCTTCGCGAGTTTTATAAGGCGAGAGTGCGCAGATTGTTTCCACCCCTTATCTTCATGGTGATCACAACTGCTCTCTATATCGGAGTCTGGGCGCCGGAGACGATGCGGCGTTTTATCAGTGATGCACCCTTTTCTCTCTCAGGAACAATGAACTGGTGGTTAGTATTTCGGAATACTGATTATTTTGATTCGATCGCTCGTCCAGCGCTTTTGCAGCACACGTGGTCACTCGGAGTCGAAGCCCAGTTTTATCTCATTTGGCCATTGATTTTGCTTCTTATCCTGCGTTACTTAGGAAAGGGAAAAATTCCTGGCGCTGCGCTCTTCATCGCTACCGTATCAGGAATCACCCTCTTGGTCGTCTCCTATCGAGTTGATGAGGCGAATGCATCCACGATTAGCCATGTCTACTTTGGGACCGATACGCACAGTATTGGATTATTCCTTGGCGCTGCCTTGGCCGTAAATTGGATCCCACAAAATCTCAAGAAAGATATTGAGAAACGGGCTGTGGATCTCATCGATGGGATCGGAGTATTTGGCTTCATTGGAATGATCGCCACGTTTCTCTTCATCGATGAGAGTGATCCCACGCTCTACAAGTTAGCCTTTCCATTAGCGGGGGTGTTTGGTTGTGCGATTATCACTTCGATTGTGCATCCCGCCTCACGATTTGCACCGATTCTAAGTAGCAGGGTGGCTGTTTGGATTGGGGAGCGTTCATACGCTATCTATCTATGGCATTGGGTTGTTTTCCAGCTCACACGCCCCTCCGTCGACATTGAGGGCTCTGCCTGGGCACTTACTGCGCTTCGCCTGCTTATTGTCTTTGCCTTAGCCGATATCTCTCTGCGCCTGGTCGAACTTCCTATTCGAAGTGGCTTGATTGAGTACTGGTTTAAGGGGATGAAATATCGCACAAAGCGAGTTCAAATACGCCAAAAATTACTTGTACTTGTTTCGATTCTTGTACTGATGAGTGCCACAACGGTAATTAGTATCGATGCGATTTCAAAGAGTGATCGGGTGATGGCAACGATAAAGGCTGAACTCACTCAAACTCCCGAGATACCTGCTGATAACAATGGCTCATCAACATCACAAGGACTATGGGTGACTGGAGACTCAGTGATTCTTGGCATTCGCTACGAATTAGGGCTGCGTAGTGATGTTGGTCTGATAAATGCTCGAATCGGACGTCAGGCCCCTGAACTCATTGAGGTCATGACGAGGGATAAGTCCAATATGGTGGGCTCTACTGTAATTTTTAATTTGGGCAATAACAATAAGCTGACCCAGGCCCAAGTAGCGGCCATATTTTCTGAGGTAAAAAATCAACCTCGGATTATCGTTGTTAACACCGCGGTGCCACGTGGCTGGCGCGATGCCAACAACGCCTTGATTGCGCAGTACGCACAGCAGTTTGGTGCAATTGTTATTGACTGGAATGCCATCTCAACTGGCCACCCAGAGTACTTTGCACCCGATGGAGTACACCTTGTTCCTGCAGGTGTGCGCGCTTATGTCGATGCAATTACTGCTCAACTATGAAACTTCCTACCCTAAAAACAAATCAGCCCCCACGCATTACGTGAGGGCTGATTCTTTAAACCTTTACTTGAACTCGCCTGGAATTCCAAAGACAGTTGCAGATGCACTCTGTCCATCAGAGTACACAGAAGTGACTCGGAACTGAGTCCATCCCGAATCCCCACTCTTTGTCACACTCTGAGTGAGTTGATCGGCAGGTACTGTTGCAATCACCGACCAATCACCTTCACCGTTGGCTCGGATTTCGACGTTGTAGCCGGTTAAACCATCCATCGCCATTGGTGCAACCCATCGAAGCGTTAATCCATCTGCACTTTTGAGTGCGACAAACTTTGAAGGTGCCTCAACGGCGGCAACTGGCTCTGTTGGCTCGGTAGTTGCCGATTCACTTGGCTGCGCACTCTGCGACATCGATGGAGCAGGCGTTGCACCATCTTCGCTCTCGCTACCAGATTGAGACATCACGATCGCGGCAAGGATGACGATACCTGCAACGACTAAGAAAATTACACGCCCTGAGGTTGCCTGCTTAGGAGTGGCGACCGGCCTTGGTGCCAAGGCAACAGGAGTCGCTGGAGTTGTAGAGACTGCGACTCGTGGAGCTGCAGAACTACCTGTGGATCTCTTCACACTTCGCTTAACAGGGGCTTTCTTAGCGCTTCTCTTCTTAGCCGCTGATTTTTTTACTGCGCGCTTGGCTGTGCTCTTTTTTGCGACACTCTTCTTTACAACTCTCTTCTTCGCCGAACTCTTTTTTGCGACACTCTTCTTTACAACTCTCTTCTTCGCAGTTGCCTTGACTACACGCTTTGCAGGGGCTTTTTTAGCGACCCTCTTGGCTGAGCTCTTCTTCTTTACGGCCACGATGACTCCTTGGATAGCGGTTCGCACGCGATGGACGCACGTTTATGACTCAAGGTTACCCCAGCCCCCCAAGCATTTCCATGACATGCGGTGCGATTGCACGAAGTGCCTTTCCGCGATGGCTCATTAAATCCTTCTCTTGCGCGCTCATCTGTGCCGAAGAAATCGAAAAGCCATGGGGTGAAAATATCGGGTCATAGCCAAAGCCCTGATCACCGATGGCACTGTGCAGGATTTTTCCCTCGAAGCGCCCCTCTGTAATAGCCTCACGGCCATCGGGCATGACCAGGGCACAGACACAAATAAAGTGAGCACCTCTTTGCCCATCAGGTAGCGCACGTAATTCATCTAAAACCTTATCTACATTGGCCTTGTCGTCGCCATGAATACCGGCCCACCGAGCTGAAAATATCCCGGGTGCACCTCCTAGAGCATCGATACATAGACCAGAGTCATCCGATATCGAAGCAAGCCCTGTCATCTTTGCCGTATATCTCGCCTTCAAAAGTGCGTTTTCGGCGAAGGTTGCACCCGTCTCTTCAACATCGACTAACCCTGCAAACTCATCGATACTGACAAGCTCAACTGCACCTACCGAGATTGCATCCAAAATCCTACGAAACTCAACGACTTTTCCATTATTGCGTGTAGCAATTACAAGCTTTTTAGACATGGATAACTACTGCGTGAGTGAGGATTTTTGAAGTATCGCTAACTCTTTGCATCCCGAGAGTGCAAGATCTAATAACTGATCAAGGAGCGCGCGATCAAAAGGCTCACCCTCTGCAGTTCCTTGCACCTCGATGAAGCGTCCATCACCTGCGACCACAACGTTCATATCAGTACCGGCACGAACATCCTCTTCGTAGCAGAGATCTAGCATGGCTATGCCATCGATGATGCCGACACTTACAGCTGCAACTGAATCATTGAGTGGATTTGCATCTGGTTTTATATGCCCCTTGGCTTTGGCCCAGGTGATTGCATCGGCTAATGCAACGTATGCGCCCGTAATCGCTGCAGTTCGTGTTCCACCATCGGCCTGCAAGACATCACAATCAATGACGATAGTATTTTCACCCAACTCTTTTGTATTGACAATTGCACGTAAAGAACGCCCGACAAGACGAGAGATCTCCTGGGTGCGTCCTCCTAACTTCCCTTTGACACTCTCCCGATCAGAGCGAGTGTGAGTTGCTCGTGGCAACATCGCATACTCAGATGTGACCCATCCTGTACCCGTGTCCTTCAGCCACCGTGGAACACCAGGTGTGAAAGAGGCAACGCACAAGACACGAGTCTGACCAAACTCGATAAGGACCGAGCCCTCAGCATGATCCAACCAACCACGCGTAAATTTGATCTCGCGTAACGAGTTAACTTCTCGCCCATCATTGCGTGCCATGTGTTACTCCAATTCACCCAGAACTACTGAGTTTAGAAGGGTTTGCTGAGTCTAAAGATTTTGGTGTTCTACCCGAGTGACTTCGGGGCCTAGAAAACGTCGAGCTAAATTTTCAAAGGCCTTAGCATCGCCAGTTGCTAAGAATGTATGAGTTGGAGGGGTGCTCTGCGCAGCACGAAGTAGATCATTTTCTACGAGCGTACGATACAAATCTTTTGCCGTCTCTTCTGCACTTGATACCAGAGTGACATCTCCACCCATGACATAGGAGATTATGCCTGTTAGTAGCGGGTAATGAGTACATCCCAAGACGAGAGTATCGATTTTTGCTTCGATGAATGGGGCGAAATAAGCTCGAGCAATCTGAGTTATCTGCGGACCAGAGGTCTCTCCACGCTCTACATATTCAACAAAAAGAGGGCATGCAATGGATGTAATACTCAACTGAGGAGCGGCGGCAAATGCATCAAGATAAGCAGCCGAATCGATAGTGGCATTAGTTCCAATAACACCAACATGCCCACTACGCGTTGCCGCCACTGCACGACGCGCTGCAGGTTGAATCACCTCAATAACAGGAATTGAGTATCGCTCTCGTGCATCACGTAACATCGCAGCACTTGCAGTATTACATGCGATAACAATCGCTTTGACACCTTGTCCAACTAGGAAATCTAAACTCTCTAGAGCAAACTCTCTTACCTGTGCAAGTGGACGAGGCCCATATGGCCCTCGGGCAGTATCACCAATATATATCGTTGATTCATTTGGAAGTTGATCTAAAATCGAACGGGCAACGGTCAATCCACCTACCCCAGAGTCAAAAATTCCAATGGATGCATTACTCACATCGTTTAGTCTACCCTGCAAGTACTTTACTCAAAGAGCATCATCCATCAGCGCTTGAATCAAACTCTCTTGTAACCACCCCAGCCAGCTATAGACGGCGTAGACACCACGCAAAGGATCATCGGGTGCCAAAATTTCAAGATCCTCATGTGAATTCGCTTGTACGTTCAGTCTTACACCAAGGGCTAAACGAATATCGTTCATTCCGCCCAGCCAGGCATTTGCACCATCGTGGTCCACTTCCACATAACCATCTGATGAACTCTTCAAATCAATACGCATCGACATCGCATTTGCAGATTTCCTCGCTCGCAATGTCGACTCTGTGTATCTTCGGAACTCAGAGGCATCCACTTGTTCTGCATAAGCATTGGGTAAAAGACGCATTAACACCTCATCATCAGGAGGTGAATCAAAGCTAGTGATACCGATCATCGCTGCAAGTGGATCATCATCATAATTATCTATACGCTCCCCTAATAGTTCAACAATCTGCTCAACTAGATTTATTAGTACTTGCCTCTCGGATGATGAAAAATTCGCAACATAATCATCGCTTCCATGTCGGGTGAAGCCTGATGACTGCTCCTCTGTTTCGGCACTCATAACGCCTGGTCTCCTCTTTGCAGCGTGGCCCAGAGTCCATATTCATGTAAGCGCGCCACATCATGCTCCATCTCTTCACGGCTACCGGTCGAGACGACTGCCTTGCCTTGAGTATGGACCTGCATCATTAGTCCATGTGCCTTTTCTCTCGTAAAACTAAATAACTCCATTAATACATAGGTCACATAAGTCATAAGATTCACAGGATCGTCCCAAACAATCGTCACCCAAGGTTTATCACTACTGAATATCTCTTTGATAGCCTCGTCGATTTTTTCTTCTACAATCTCCTTTGTCTTTTCATCAACTCTCACCATAATCAACGCACCACGATTGAAAACTCAGGAGAGAAGATCGGCTGGGCTCCGTTTGCGATCTGTATCCGCATGGTTACGACCCCCCTCTTTGCCTGTAATGCTGAGATAGTGAATGCGCCTTTGGTATCGCTCACGGCACTGGCGGGCAGACTTTGCCACTTGCCCGCGCTCAAGACTTGGATTGCGACATCGGCCCCTGAAATTCGAGGCAGCACTGTGCCTGTTATCGCAAGCTGCTCTCCACGTTTTACTGACGGCAGATACTCAAGAATAACTTTGGGACGAACCGTCACTATCTCCTGTGAGCTTTGGGACTCTGCGCGCTCCCATGTCCCTTCGGTCGTGAGACGAAAAGCCGCTGAACTCCCCATCGTTACGGGTATTGAGATACTGCCATCGCTGCCAGTTGATGATTGGCCAATCCTGCTCCATGAGTTTTCACTTGAGCGTTTGATTTCAATGTTCACTAACAAACCTGCGACAGGTGATTTGTCTTTGAGTGTGAAACTACCTTTGAGTGTGAAAATATCACCAAAATCTACCTGCATAGCCTGAGTGTTTTCAATGCTCAATGTATTCATGAGAACATCTGGAGCGATAGCCAGTGCAACATTGCGTATTGCACTTATGGCCGTTGGATCTTCCATTCCCAAGGTCCATAAAGCGGCTCCACCCAAGCGGTACTTTGCTACTAAATTCATGCGCTCAGTGAAGCTACGATCGTTTTGATACCAGGCGGTGCGCGAGACAGTGCATGTAGTTGCAGCCCCTTTGGCCGTCAAGCCGTTGAAGCTCTGCACATATGAGTACGTGGCTTCGCTGCTCTTCTCATCAAAAATAGGGAGTACCTGATCTATGGCTGCTTTGGCATTTGCGTAGTTCATTTTGAAGACTGCTGCCTTGGCTCCGACTGTGAGTCCCGGAGGAGCCGACGTAGGACATGTTCCTGTAACTGCCGTGATCCAATCGCGACCATATCCAGGTAATCCAATAAAGACTTTAGAGGCAGGCATGATGCTCACTGCATATTGCAAAGTTTTTTCGGTCCACGCTATTGGTCCGATGGGACCTGGTTTTGCAACTGAGTAGTCATACGTCATGATCCGTAATCGATCGATACTTGATGCAATCTCAGCCCAGGCATAAACCGTGTATCCCTTCTGTCTTTCAGATGGGTTGAATGCATATGGAGTGGAAACAGAGAGAATTTTTTGCGATGACCGAAGTTGAGCACTGAGTTCTTTGATAAATAGGACCCAGTTCGGGGCAGTCTTTGCCCACGTCGTATTGGAATCCACAAAGGCAAAGCCCTCAAAATCTAGATCGATCCCATCAAAGCCATTCGTGTTGACCAAATCTACGATCGTTTTCACGATTGTTGCACGTATCTCCGGCTTGGCAAGATACCCTGCTAGAACCATCTCATTTGTTCCATCAGTCATAGTTGGAATAATTTTCAGCCCTGTTTTACGTATCAAACAGAGCGTGTCAGCCATCGGCCATGAAGGATTACCTGTCACATAATCATTACGAATCAATGTTGGAGATTTGAGTGTGTACCAAAACGGCATTACCTCTTTCATTAAGTCTTTGTTTGTATACAGATAAGAATTATTCAAAGCGGCAATATCCTCAGCTGCGTACTCATTTGTTTCACATGTCACAGGAGCACCAGAGATCGTTGCGACGCTAGTTGGAAGCTTCTTGATGAATGGTAAAACCGTCTTTACTGAGTAATAAGGGATCCACCCTGTGAGAATTGTGCGGGGTTGCTTTTCAAGACCATTGGCTGAGAGAGAGACAGAGAGTGCTACACAGATGAAAGTGAGAGTTGCGACTCGTGATACACGCAACATAACTATGTATCTTCAGGTTTATTTGTCAGACCTTCATGGATCTCTTTACACCGCGGACAGATCGGATACTTCTCTGGATCACGAGATGGGATCCATTTCTTGCCACATAAGGCCCGCACTGACTTGCCAGTAACGGCGGACTCGACGATCTTCTCTTTTTTTACATAGTGCGCGAATCGATCATGGCCACCGTCATCGTCCTTGAGGATAGGCCTTGTTAAGAGATCGGTATCTGTATCCATCTCTCCTACGCTCTTTCTGAAAATTCCCATGAGGTGGACAAGAATACCTTCAGCGCCGGTGAAACTACGGGTAGAATCCGCGAATGAAGGACTTACTCCGCAGCCAAGATCTCTCTCGCGCAGACATCGAGTTACTACTCGATACTGCCACTGATTTCGCCGCCAATCCCCTGAGATCTAATACAGCCCTAGCCCACAAAAGTGTTGCGATTTATATGACAAAACCATCTACGCGCACTCGCTTATCAGCAGAGACTGCAGTAGCTCATCTTGGCGGAACGCCGATTTTTATCCGTGGTGATGAATTACAGTTAGGGCGCGGTGAGAGTATCGCCGATACGGCTCGAATCATCAGTGGCTACTGCAGTGCATTAATCATTCGTACATTTGCACAGTCCGATGTTGATGAACTTGGTGCCAATGCATCGATCCCAGTAATTAACGCTCTTACCGATGATGATCATCCCACTCAATTATTAGCAGACTGGCTTACAATTCGTGAAAACTTTGGAAAAGATATCAGTGGCCGTAAATTTGTTTATTTAGGTGATGGAAATAATATGTCACATGCCTGGCTCATTATGGGAGCAATCATGGGGGCACATGTCGTCACTGCAACACCAAGTGGTGCGTGGGCTCCTGACTTACAAATCATTGAGATGGCTCAAAAGATTGCGAAGCAAAGTGGTGGCAAAGTTGAAGTACTCCACGATCCAGAGGCTGCGGTAAAAGATGCAAGTGTCTTATATACCGATGTTTGGATGTCTATGGGTGACTCTGAAGATCTGCGAGAGAGAAAAATAGTGGCTCTATCGCCCTTTGCGGTCACAGGAAAATTAATGTCACTCACCCAAAAAGATTCAGTGTTCATGCACTGTTTACCGGCGCATCGTGGTGAGGAAGTCGAGGCCTCGGTGATTGATGGCGCAAATTCCATTATTTGGCGACAGGCATATCACCGCCGAACAACCATTCAAGCACTGCTCTATCACCTTGTTCGAGGTGACCTGAAAGGCTCGAACCAGTAGTATTCGGCGCATGTTTATCGCCGTACCCAGAGAGATACGTGAGGGTGAAAAGCGCGTAGCGCTAGTTCCTGACATCATAAATAAACTCACCCGACTGGGCTTTGACGTTGTCATCGAATCTGGTGCTGGAGTCAGCGCCCAGGCAAATGACACCGACTATGTGAGTGCGGGTGCAAAAATATCTCAAGGCGAGGTCCTCAGTACCGCCGATGTCGTGCTCTCCGTACAGCCTCTCACCCCAGCCCAGATGAGTAAATTAAAGAATGGTGCTGTGACGATAAGTTTTCTCTCACCTGTCAATGCAGTCGATTCGATCGATGCCGCAGCAAGTGCTGGAGTTACTGCATTTTCACTCGAGTTGGTCCCACGAATTTCGCGTGCACAATCAATGGATGCCCTGACTTCACAGGCACTATGCGCTGGTTATCGCGCGGCATTAGTCGGTGCAGAACTCTCTCCACGATTCTTCCCGATGCTGATGACCGCTGCCGGTACGGTCACGCCAGCTCAGGTATTAGTTCTCGGTGCAGGTGTCGCAGGTTTACAAGCAATGGCAACGGCCCGTCGATTAGGAGCAGTGGTATCTGCATACGATGTGCGTCCTGCATCTGCCGATGAGGTCCGTTCTATGGGTGCAACATTTATCGAACTTGAACTCGAAGCACTAGAAGGTGCTGGGGGTTATGCACGTGAGATGAGTGAGGATCGTGCCGCCAAGCAACAGGCACTTCTGACTCCACACATTGCGAAATCACATGTTGTCATCACAACTGCAGCGGTTCCAGGTCGTCAAGCACCTCGCTTGATGACCTCGGCCATGGTCGATTCAATGGCGTCGGGCACAATCATCATTGACTTGGCTGCAGAAACAGGTGGAAACGTTGAGGGTTCAAAGCCTGGAGAGATCGTTACCTCACCCAAAGGTGTGCGAATCTGGGGTGGAAAAGATGTAACAAGTCAGATCCCATTCCATGCATCATTCTTATACTCGCGCAACGTCGTGAACTTACTTACTCTCATGACCGTAGCGGCTAAGGACGGTTCCACAGTGGCATTGAATATCGACTTCGAAGATGAAATCATCGATGGAGCCGCTCTTACTCATGGCGGATCCCGCAGAGATGCTGGAGGTAAGTAAATGGAGCCGATGGCAATCCTTTCGATATTCATCCTGGCGGTATTCGTAGGCTTCGAGGTCGTATCTAAAGTCTCGTCAACGCTGCACACGCCACTGATGTCAGGTGCCAATGCGATTCATGGCGTGATCCTGGTTGGTGCGATCATCGTGGCCGATCACAGCTCCACTCATCTCGAACTTGGCCTCTCGGTTGCTGCAATCATCCTGGCCACTATCAATATGGTCGGTGGATTTGTTGTTACCGATCGAATGCTTGAGATGTTCAAGGGGAAAAAGAAATGAGCCGCACCGTTTATGACCTGATTGGCTTGGCGGCGGGTATCGCCTTCATCCTGGCTCTGAAAGGTCTCTCACACCCAAAGACTGCCCGCCGTGGA
>Ga0209355_1000051_pt1 | contig 64711 bp, 58 predicted proteins | sample LauGreSBDMM110SN_3_FD_187563 | JGI IMG/M metagenome (GOLD analysis project Ga0209355, IMG submission 187563) | Freshwater lake microbial communities from Lake Michigan, USA - Sp13.BD.MM110.SN (SPAdes) (version 2) | ecosystem: Environmental > Aquatic > Freshwater > Lake | place: Lake Michigan... | reverse complement strand
ATTCGTGCTTCAACTTGCTTGCCGATGTACGGGGTTAAATCACGTACACGACGCATTTCTACTAGTGATGCCGGTAAGAATCCACGAAGACCAATGTCAACGATTAAGCCGCCTTTAACAACTTCAATAACTGTTCCGATGACAACTTCGTCACGCTCTTTCTTGCCTTCAATATCTCCCCATGCGCGTTCATACTGTGCGCGCTTCTTAGAAAGTATGAGGCGACCCTCTTTGTCTTCTTTTTGAAGAACAAGAGCTTCGATAATTTCACCGACTTTAACGATTGAATTTGGATCTGCATCATGGCGAATTGAAAGTTCACGGGCTGGAATTACACCCTCGGTCTTGTAACCAATGTCTACAAGTACTTCATCTCGTCCTACTTGGACAACTGCTCCTGAAACTAAGTCGCCGTCATTAAAATTTCTAATTGTGCCTTCGATTGCGGCAAGAAAATCTTCTGCTGATCCAATATCGTTTACTGCGATTTGCGTGGTCAAGTGAGCTCCGTAGGGATAGAAAGTAGTAGTTTCCGCTTTCGCGGTTGGAGGGCAAGGGTAAGGTTTGCGCGCTCATAAGGGCAAATCCAGATACTTTTTTGAGCGTAATCACTACACTGAATTACGTTATGAATAGATATAGAGAGCTCATGGCTTTCCCCCAGGTGATTCGGCTCGGTATCAGCGCCTTTCCAGCGCGTTTGGCCTACGGCATGATCGGTTTAGGCATATTTTTCAAGACTGAACAAGAGACCGGCTCTATTGCAGCAGCTGGTTTTGCAATTGGATTGAACTCACTTGCGGGAGCACTCACCGCAGGTCTTCGTGGATCGGTGATGGATCGCTTTGGTCAAAAGTGGCCCATCCGCATTCTTGTCCCAATGTATTCACTTCTTATTGTCTTGCTCAACACAATGGAAACCCGTCAATCTATTTTAATTACCGCTTTCATCTTAGGAATTACAGCACCACCCATCAATCTCTCTGTTCGCCCGTTGTGGAAAGACATTGTTCCTGATTCTTATTTGAGAACTGCTTATGCATTTGACTCTTCAATGATGAGTACAACTACTGTAATTGGACCTGTTGTTATCACTGCGCTTTCTCTCTCATCTAGGCCAGGAATTGCATTAGCCACTGTGGCAGCCTTGATGTTGATAGGCGGAATTGCACTTTCTCTCACTCCCGCTTCACGTGATTGGATTCCAGAAAAGAAGGCAAAAGGTCAGAAGGGTCTGTGGAGAGATCGAGCGATTCAATTACTAATGTTTGAAGGCTGCTTTCTTGGTTTTGGTTGGGGTGTTTTTGATGTTGCTGTACCTGCTTTTGCAACTCAGGAAGGTGTCCAACATAGAGTTGCTTGGATCTTTGCCGCCTTTGGTTTAGCAACAATCATTGGTGGCCTACTCGGCGGACTAGTTTCTAAGAATTTGGCTCCGCTACCTGCTTTGAGAAACACCTACTTGGTATGGTTTTTAGCTTGTATCCCTATCACGTTTACAAACCCTGATTGGACGATGGCATTAGTTGGTGCAATTATCGGATTTTTTGGCGGAGCGGTGCAGGTTTTTTACTTTGAAGTTCTTGAAGCGGTACGTCCTCAAGGCTCTCAAACTGCATCACTTGGTTGGATTTGGAGTGTTGAAGGATCCTTCATGGCAGTTGGCGCTGCAGTTGGCGGTGTGGTCTCTGAAGAGTTCTCACCACGTGTTGGTTTAGCAATGTTGCCAATTATGATTTTCTTTGGGTTCATTATTTTGACTGTCGGTAAAGGCAGATTGAGTACTGCCAACGACGTTCCGACTGAAGAGGAAGATTTGCGCGCAATCAAAGATATATCAAACGAGGTTAAGTAGTTAGTGCGCGGCCTCGTGCCAGGTAAGACCCAAGCCAGCATTGACATCTAATGGCGCTTTGAGAGGGTATGCAGCACCCATTTCTCGCCTTACCAAATCACTGATCTTTTCCTCTTCACCTGCAACAACTTCCAGAATCAATTCATCGTGAATCTGCAACAACAATCGTGATTGCAGATTCTCTTTTTCAATTGCTTTTTGAACGTTGAGCATTGCTAATTTAATTATGTCTGCGGCAGAGCCTTGAATTGGTGCATTAAGTGCCATACGTTCTGCGACCTCACGGCGCTGACGATTGTCATGCATTAAGTCCGGCAGATATCTGCGACGTCCCATAATGGTTTCGGTATAACCAACCTTGCGGGCATCTTCAACAACAGTCTTAAGGTATCCACGGATACCGCCGAAGCGTTCAAAATATGTATCCATTAACTGTTGGGCGGCAGGTGGTGAGATATCTAACTGAATAGCTAAACCATATGAAGAGAGGCCGTAAGCAAGTCCATATGACATCGCCTTCATTTGTCGACGCATTTCTGGGTCTACTTCAGATTGTTTAACACCGAAGACGAGTCCAGCAACTGTTGCATGTAGATCTTCACCTGAAGTAAATGCAGCTAACAATCTTTCATCATGGGATAAATGAGCCATGATGCGCATTTCAATCTGACTGTAATCGGCTGTGAGTAGACCAACATAACCCTTACCTACTGTGAAGCAATCTCGAATTTTTCGCCCTTCTTCGGTGCGCACCGGAATGTTTTGCAAGTTAGGCCCGGTTGATGACAAGCGACCCGTCGCAGCAACGGTCTGCTGGAAATGCGTATGGATGCGACCATCTTTTGCAATTTCAGCTATCAGTCCCTCAACCGTTGTGCCTAGCTTCTTAGTTTCACGAATTCGAAGCAATGATGTAAGAACAGGGTGTCCACTTTTTTGATGGAGCCAATCAAGGCTTTCGGCATCTGTTGTATAACCGGTCTTGATCTTTTTAGTCTTAGGTAATCCAAGTTCATCAAATAAAACAACCTGTAACTGCTTCGGAGAAGCAACATTGAACTCGTGTCCAACAGCCTCATGCGCTGCCTGAGTTTCACGTTTTACTTCACCTTCAAAGAAGGTGGCAAGCTCGTCTAAACCCTTCTTATTGACCGCTATTCCTATGGACTCCATACGTGCGAGAAGTTCGGCAACAGGCAACTCCATAGTTATAAAAAGATCCCAAAGGTTGCGCTCTTTTAATTCGCGAGTTAATGAATCCCGCAAAGTAAAGACCGCACGAGCAGATGTCAAAAGCTCTTGTTCAACGGTTGCTTGATTAATCGCTGAGCCATCTCCCCATCGTTCTTGAATGTCTTTAAGATCTTGACTTCGTACCCCTGGATTAACAAGGTATGCAGCCAAAGACGTATCAAAGCTAATCCCAGTTAACCCGTTAATTCGAGCTAGCGACTTTGCATCATGAGCAATCTTTAACACATTTGTATCTGTTGCCCAATCCCCCATCGTTGATGAGTGAACCAAGAAAACATCATTTGCCGACAATGCAATGGCATAACGGTGTAGCGTCTGGTCTACTAATTGAAAGGCAATAGCGATTTCACCTGAGTGTTGTGCAATCTTTGCCGACGCCTCTTCGGGTGTAAGTACACCTTCTGCGATCTCTGTTGCAAATAATTCAAACTCAGGCTCGGCGGTCTTTGTACTCTCTTTAAGTAGGATTGGCTTCATACGATCTTTTAGGGTCTTGAACTCTAATTTTTCAAAAAGTGGATTAGTTTTATTCTCATCAACACCGTTCCATGCCAGAGCATCAATACTTAACTCCAAGGGAACATTTGCAACCAACTGTGTTAACTCACGGTTTCGGATTACATCATTTATTGAATCGCGAAACGACTGACCTACCTTGCCACCTAACTTATCTATGTTGGCAATTAATTCATGAAGAGAGCCATACTCAACAATCCACTTAGCAGCTGTCTTTTCTCCAACACCAGGAACAGAAGGCAAGTTATCGCTTGGATCTCCGCGAAGTGCAGCAAAATCTGGATATTGCTCAGGACTCATTCCATATTTTTCATGCACCGCCTCCGGAGTCATGCGCGTTAAGTCGCTGACACCGCGCTTTGGATAGAGCACTGTCGTCTTTTCATTAACCAACTGAAAAGAATCCCGATCACCCGTACAGATAAATACTTCCGCATTCTCGCGCTCTGCCTGCTTGGTTATAGTTGCAATGATGTCATCTGCTTCAAAGCCTTCGACTTCAAAAGTTGTGATTCCAAATGCACTCACTAGCTCATGTAGGTAGGACATCTGGGATCGAAACTCATCGGGTGTTTTCGCCCGATTGGCTTTGTACTCAGGATAGATTTCTGACCGAAATGTCGTGCGAGAAACATCGAATGCAACTGCCACATGTGTTGGCTTCTCAGAGCTAAGCAAGGAAAGCAACATCGTTGCAAAGCCATAAATGGCGTTTGTGTGCTGACCGGTGGCTGTAGTGAAATTTTCAGCAGGCAAGGCGAAAAATGCTCGATAGGCCATGGAGTGTCCATCAATTAAAAGAACCTTCTTATTAATCTCACTTTTGCCAGGCATGGCACCAATCCTAGATAACAAGTTATGATTGGCTCATGACGCAACAAGATTTACTTGCAATAATTAAAGAACATGGCAATGGCGATCTTGGTACGAAAATGGGTATTGAGATTATTGAAGCCTCGGCGCAGCGCCTTGTTGCAACTATGCCGGTGGAAGGAAACACTCAGCCGGCTGGACTACTCCATGGCGGAGCAAGCGTCGTATTGGCGGAATCTCTTGGATCGATCGGTGCGCAGATTCATGCCGGAGCTAATCGCCGAGTAGTCGGCGTTGACATCAATGCCACTCATCACCGTCCGGCTCGATCTGGCCTTGTTACGGCAGTTGCAACACCGATTTCACTTGGTAAAACCCTATGCTCCTATGAAATTGTTATAACAAATGAGGCTGGGGAAAGAACCTGCACGGCTCGCATCACCTGCCTGATCCTTGCCGAGGTCTAGGTACGTTAGTTAAGGTTATCCGCCTAGGCTCAATTAAAAGCCTGATGCATCCGCATCACATTGCACTGATAACAGATTTGGAGCGCGACTTGAATTTTGCAATTAAAAAGATCAGCGCCCGTTTGATTCTTTCCTCTATCGCCATGTTAAGTGCGACAGCAGGGATATCTTTAATTGCCACACCTGCGCACGCAGCCGAAACTCCAACAAAACTCTACGGTATTGTTACCGGTTCAACCGAACAACCTCTTGAAGGAGTCGGTATTTCGATCGCAGGTCCAGATGGTTTTAACGCTGAAGTAATAACGGACGCTCTTGGTGCATGGGAAGTACTTATTCCAACAAAGGGCACATACAGCGCAACGATCAATGAAGGTGATCTACCTGAAGGACAGGCGCTAACAGATCCAACAAAGGCAACTGTTAAGGCAAATGTATTTATGCCTGGAGTAGAGCTGCGACTTCTCTTTCCTATCGGACCCGGTGTTAAAAAAGCTACCTTGCTAGAGCGTTCAGTTCAGTTGACAGTTGATGGATTAATTTTGGGTCTCATCATCGCTTTAGCCGCACTCGGGCTTAACCTCATTTTTGGAACAACGGGGTTAACAAATTTTGCCCATGGTGAGATCTTAACTTTTGCCGGTCTCCTCACCTATTACTTAAGTGCAATAGTAAAACTGCCAGTGATTGCGGCGGCGCCGATAGCGGTCGTGCTCAGTGCATTCATCTCAGGATTCTTGCAAGATAGATACCTTTGGAAACCTCTTCGCAAGCGCGGCACTGGTTTAATCGCCATGCTCGTTGTCTCCATTGGCTTTGCAATCTTTTTGCGTTACTTCTTCCTTTTCCTTTTCGGTGGAGATACAAGGCAACTTCCACAGTACGCAGGCCAAGCGGGCTTAGAGCTTGGATTGGTAAACATCACACCAAAATCAATTCTTACAACTGCAATTGGAATCGGATTCATTGTCTTTGCAACTCTGTGGCTTCTTCGTACCCGTATGGGCAAGGCAAGTCGAGCCGTAGCAGATAATCCAGCCTTAGCATCGGCTTCCGGAATCGATGTTCAAAAAGTAATTCAAGCAGTTTGGATATTAGGAGCGGCTTTGGCTGGTTATGCGGGAGTAATCGTGACGCTCAATCAAGGAGTCAGTTTTCTTATGGGTCAAGACATGCTGCTGCTTATATTTGCTGCCGTCACATTAGGTGGGCTAGGCACAGCAAACGGCGCACTTGTTGGTTCATTAATCATTGGGCTCTTTGTTCAGCTTTCAACGCTATTTATTCCGACAGAGTTAAAGTACGTCGGAGCCTTAGTCGTTCTCATTTTGATTCTGATTGTTCGCCCACAAGGCATTTTAGGCCGGAAGGAGAGGATCGGGTAAATGGACTTTCTCTTTATTATTCAACAAACCTTAAGTGCAACTCTTGGAGTCAACGCGATTATCTTTGCACTAGCTGCTATTGGTTTGAACATGCACTTTGGTTACACGGGGTTGCTTAACTTTGGTCAAGCAGGCTTTCTAGCAATTGGTGCTTACAGTGTTGCTGTCCCAGTGATTTCATTTAATATCTCACTTTGGGTCGCTTTCTTGATTGGAATTTTCAACTCTATTATCTTTGCTCTTCTATTAGGTCTTCCAACCCTGAGACTTCGTGCAGATTATCTAGCCATTGTCACTATTGCAGCGGCCGAAATCGTTCGCCAAATCGCTCGATCAGCCACTTTTCGTGACTTCTTAGGTGGTTCTGATGGAATTACGGGAAAGTTCGCTAGTGAATTCTTCGACCTCAATCCATTCAAGCAAGGGCTTACAACTCCTATTCTCCGATTTAGTGGAAATGATCTATGGGTGGTCATTACTGGTTGGATACTCGTAGCGCTCATTACTTTTGTCATGTGGGTCATGGTTAACTCTCCATGGGGCCGCGTTATGCGCGCAATCCGTGAGGATGAAGATGCTGTTCGCTCGCTAGGCAAGAACGTTTATCTCTACAAAATGCAGTCGTTAATCATTGGTGGCGTTATTGGATCTATTGCTGGTTTTGTCTATGCACTGTCACGGCAATCAGTCCAACCTGATAACTATGGAACAGCGCTGACGTTCTTTGCCTATACGGTTTTGATTTTAGGTGGGGCCGCACGAGTTTTTGCTCCCATTATCGGTGCAATGATTTTCTGGTTCTTGATTGTATTTATTGAGCAAGTGCTTCGAGAGGGTGTGACATCGGATGTAATTCCTGATTGGCTCATTGGAGTTAATCAAGTTGGCCAGATCAGATTCATGCTTATGGGCCTTGGCTTGATGTTGCTCATGATCTTTAGGCCACAAGGAATCTTTGGTGATAAAAAGGAGTTGGCACTCGATGCAAAAGCGTAACTCCGGGGCAGACTTTGCCTTAACTACATCCCAGATACCTGGATCATCAAAACCAGATCCAATATTGATTGCAGATAAAATAACGCGCCAGTTTGGTGGTTTAACGGCTGTCAATGTTAACCATGTTGAGATTCAACGTGGATCTATCACGGCACTTATTGGCCCAAACGGTGCGGGCAAAACTACTTTCTTTAATCTACTAACTGGTTATGACTCACCGAACTCTGGTACATGGAGTTTTAATGGAATGGCACTCAACGGCGTCCCGCCCTACAAAGTTGCGCGCCTTGGAATGGTGAGAACTTTTCAATTAACTAAAGCTCTCTACCGGTTAACAGTTATGGAAAACATGTTACTTGGTGCCAGAGCGCAAAAGGGTGAATCTGTGCTGCGCTCAGTTTTCCCTTGGATCTGGCGTTCTCAAGAGGCTGCGATACGTGTGAAGGCAACATCAATTCTTAAAAACTTCAAGTTGATTGAAAAGCAAGATGATTTTGCCGCCGCTTTATCTGGCGGACAGAGAAAACTTTTGGAGATGGCTCGGGCATTAATGGTGGAGCCAGAGATGGTAATGCTTGATGAACCAATGGCTGGCGTAAACCCTGCACTCAAGCAATCTCTATTGGAACACATAAAAGAGCTGCGTAATGAAGGAAAAACGGTTCTCTTCGTTGAGCATGACATGGACATGGTTCATGAGATTAGTGACTGGGTAATTGTTATGGCACAGGGGGAAATTATCGCCGAAGGAACTCCTGCAACTGTTATGGGAAATAATCAGGTGATTGAAGCCTACTTAGGTGCTCATCACGACACCGACTTAACGAGTGAGGGAGCCTAAGCCATGGAATCGATGACTAACGCCCCGCTAGTTTCGGCAAAGGATTTAGTTGCCGGCTATCTTCCTGGAATCAACATTCTCAATGGTTGTAACCTATATGCAAATAAGGGTGAGCTTGTAGGAATCATCGGACCCAATGGAGCTGGTAAGTCAACGTTGCTCAAAGCCCTATTCGGTCTTGTAAAGGTACGCGAAGGCAATATCACCTTATCTGGACAAGAGATTACGAATATGAGAGCCGACCAATTGGTTGCAATGGGTATTGGTTTTGTCCCACAGAGTAATAACGTCTTTCCCTCTCTAACGATTGAAGAAAACTTGCAGATGGGTGCATTCCAATCTCCACGTCAGTTCTCTGAACGCTTTGAATTTGTCACTGAACTTTTTCCAACCCTTGGTACTCGCCGTAAGCAGCGTGCTGGATCTTTGTCTGGCGGAGAGCGCCAAATGGTGGCGATGGGAAGGGCATTGATGATGAATCCATCTGTGCTGCTGCTTGACGAACCAAGTGCTGGTCTCTCCCCTGCTTTGCAGGACGAAGTTTTTGTACGTGTGCGTGAAATCAACAAGATTGGCGTTACAGTGATCATGGTTGAGCAGAATGCACGCAGATGTTTGCAGATTGTTGATCGAGGATATGTTCTAGATCAGGGCAAGAATGCCTACGAAGGTACCGGTAAGTCGCTTTCGACAGATCCTAAAGTGATTGAGCTGTATCTAGGGACCCTAGCAAAGAAGTAGCTGACTTTTATTATTCAAACATAAGAATGGCCCGCCGGATAACCGGCGGGCCATTCTTACTACTTATTTAGCTGATTATTCACCTGCTGGTACATCACCAGTGATGAACTCTTCAAGAACTGCATCAGCCTTATCATTGGCTGTGTATAAGTACACACCCATTGTTGCGATTGAAGGATCGCCATTCTGATCGAACTCAATTGGACCAGATACACCGTCATAGTCAATGTCTGTTCCTTCTGCGATGAGAGCCTTGCAATCAGCAAAGGTTGTGCACTTTGTGCCATCCCTTGAAACCGACTGTAGGTTGTCGCGGATGGTCTTACCATCTGTTGCTCCACCCTGCTCTGCTGCAAGTGCGATCAAAACTACTGCATCGTATGACTCTGCAGAGTATGTGAAATCAGTAAGCGTTGGATCTATTGATAGGAAACGATCCTGTAGGGCTGCATCTGGCTTAACACCAGGTGTTGTTGCCTTAACGCCCTTCATGATTCCTGCAGGAAGATCCTTGTATGCAGTCTGGGAATAGTTTCCATCTACTAGGTATGTAGGAAGCTTGTTTGGCCCAATACCCTGCTTAATAAGTTCAGTTAAGACCTTTACTGTCTCATCAAAGCCGATGATTGCAATCGCATCTGGCTTTGCAGCCTTTGCCTTTGCAACATCTGCTGAGAACTCAGCTGCAGTCGGGTTGTAAACAATGTTTGTTGATGTTCCAGTAAATGCAGCCATTGCGTACTTGGCAAGACCGTTACCGTATGCATCATCCAAGTTTAGGATGACGACGTTCTTGTGGCCATCTTTTGCCATCAACTGACCAAGAACTGCTCCCTGGTAAGTATCTGATGGAGCAGAGCGGAAGTAGTAACCGTCATCGGCATAGCTTGTCAAAACTGGTGAAGTGTTAGCTGGTGAGAAGTGGACAATTCCAGCTCCTGCAATCTTGTCGATTACAGTCAATGAAACTCCAGATGATGCTGCACCAACAATTGCACTTACACCTGCTGAAATATGTGAGTCAGTTGTCTGTTGCGCGATATCAGTACTTGTATCTCCTGAGTCGCCACGGATGTGCTCAATATTTTCTCCAAGTACTCCACCTGCTGCGTTGATATCAGCAACAGCTAAATCAACTCCTGCAAACTCTGGGGGTCCAAGGAATGCAAGGCTGCCTGTCTCAGGCAACAATGAACCAATTTTTAGAGGACCAGAAGCTGTTCCTCCTCCACCGCAACCAGCAAGTACTAAGCCTGCTACTGCAGTAGCAACCACGATGGCTGCCTTATTGAATTTCTGCATGTTTTCTCCTTTAGTAAGTTCCTTTATAAAAGGTATCTAGATGACCTTCAAAAAGGTTCACCGAAGTGTACTAGCCAGTACCGATTAGTGAATACTCAATTGCGCTCAATAGCAGCGTAGATCTGTGCTAATCCCCTCAAAAATCGGGGATCACATGGGGATTTCCTTACTCGGGGGGGGCTAAGAAAGAAACTGTTCGGCTTGCTTAGGGTCGATTACCGCCAGAGCGACTTCTTTCATGGTCAGGCGTCTATCCATCGCTGCTTTTTGTATCCATGAGAACGCTTCCGGCTCGCTCAAGCCAAGGGCGGACATCAAAATGCCCTTTGCTTTGTCAATGATTTTACGGGTCTCTAACCGATCATGAAGATCTGCAACCTCTGTTGCCAAGGTTTTCATCTGATTATGTCTACTCATTGCAATTTCAATTGCGGGCATTAAGTCACCGATCGTAAATGGCTTAACCACATATGCCATTACTCCGGCATCACGCGCCCGCTCAACTAACTCTTTTTGCGAGAAAGCAGTGAGCATAAGGACAGGGGCAATCTCAATAATTTTAGAAGCTGCAGAAATACCATCTAGGACCGGCATTTTTACATCTAAAATGGCAAGATCTGGTTTGTGCTCAACAGCTAAATCAATTGCTTCTTGCCCGTTCGTTGCAGCCGCCACAACTTCATAACCAGCACCCTGAAGCATCTCGATCAAGTCCATTCGAATGATCGCTTCATCTTCGGCAACCAGAATACGAACGCTCATCTTTGACTAATCCTTTCTGGCGATTTCTTGACGCACATGTATCAAGAAGTCCAAATAACTAACGTGCCCCGAGTCGGATTCGAACCGACACTATGCAGTGTTTGAGACTGCCCTCTCTACCGTTGGAGTACCGAGGCCTTGCTTTAGTCATCTAGTCTATCTGTAAACAGGATTGGTTTGGAAAACGAGAATTATTGATACGCGGGAACAACACCACCAACTGCATCACCAACGCGGTGTACACGCATTGCATTCGTTGAGCCAGGAATTCCAGGTGGAGAGACGAATCTTAGGGCCCTGCAAATCAATGAGCACTGCCACTGGAACGCCGGCCTCTTTTGCCCCTGCTCTAACAAGATCTAAACGCGATTGATGATCGGTGTGTGAGCCATGTGAAAGATTTAAGCGAGCCATATTCATTCCAGCATGAATGAGTGCTTTTACTTTTTCGGCGGTATCTACTGCAGGACCCATGGTGCAAACGATTTTTGCTCTACGCATGGACGTTACGTTAGACCATCAGAGGTTTAGAAGTTGGCTCTATCGGTGATGGAAGTTGAGTTCCTCCAGTCAAATAGGTGTCAACAGCCGCCGCAGCGCTTCGCCCTTCAGCGATAGCCCAAACGATTAAGGATTGACCTCGCCCGGCATCTCCTGCAACAAAGATGCCTTCTTCAGTGGTCTGAAAATTTGAATCTCGTTTTATGTTTCCACGTTCATCGATCCCTACTTCTAACTGATTAATCAATGAAGATTTCTCCGGCCCTGTAAATCCCATAGCCATAAAGACAAAGTCAGCTTTGATTTCTTTCTCACTGCTTGGCTTTGCCTCAAATTTTCCATTAACAAATTCAGTTTCTACAATCTTAATTGCACGCAAATTTCCCTCTGAGTCTCCGAGAAACTCTTCAGTGCTAACTGCAAAGAGGCGATTGTCCTGCTCTTCATGTGCACTCGATACGCGATAAATCATTGGATAAGTAGGCCAAGGCTGCGAAGCTGGACGCTCATCTGTTGGTCTTGGCATAATCTCTAACTGCGTAACTGAAGCCGCACCTTGTCGTATAGAAGTTCCAAGACAGTCAGCACCAGTGTCACCTCCGCCAAGAATGACAACATGTTTTCCTGCAACATTTATAAATGGCTCTTCAACTTCACCTAAGGCTTGTTTATTTCCCCACGGTAAAAACTCCATTGCTTGATAAACACCCTTGAGCTCTCGGCCCTTAATGTTGAGATCTCGCCATTGTGTTGCGCCTACTGCAAGTACCACAGCATCATATTTTCTACGTAGATCTGATCCTGTTAATTCAATTCCGACATCTACGCCAGAACGAAAACGTGTACCTTCCTTCTCCATCTGTTCTAATCTTCGATCGAGAATATGTTTCTCCATTTTAAACTCAGGAATTCCATAACGTAAAAGTCCACCAATTTTGTCGGCGCGCTCATAGACCGCAACAGTATGTCCCGCCCTAGTTAACTGCTGGGCAGCTGCAAGACCTGCAGGTCCTGATCCAATTACTGCAACCGTCTTACCCGTTAAGCGGTCAGGAGGCATTGGCTTCACATTATCCATGTCGAATGCTTCTTCAATTGTTCGAAGTTCTATCTGTTTAATCGTTACTGCGTCGCGATTAATTGCTACCACGCATGCAGTCTCACAAGGCGCTGGACATAAACGTCCTGTGAACTCCGGAAAATTATTTGTAGCATGCAGACGGTTAATCGCCTCTTCTTTATCTCCCCGATAAATCAAATCATTCCACTCTGGAATTAAATTCCCTAGCGGGCAACCGTTGTGACAGAAAGGAATGCCACAGTCCATGCATCGACCTGCTTGCTTTTGTAAATGCTCAAAACTTTGTGGTTCGTATACTTCACGCCAATCTTGAATTCGAACATCGACTGGACGGCGCTTTGGAACTTCGCGCGCAGTTGTCATAAAACCCTTTGGATCAGCCATTAGCTGCTACCTCCATTACTAGTTCATCAACTGGCAAACCTTCTCGCTCTGCTCTCTCCATTGCCGCTATTACTCGAGCATAGTCACGAGGCATTACAAGTGAAATACGTGCAAGGCTCTTCTCCCAATTCTTTAACAATTCGGAAGCGATCTCTGAGCCAGTCTCTGCATGGAACGTTGAAATATTCTCTTTAAGAATCAATATCTGATCCGCAGGGACGGCAAGAATATCTACCATCTCTGAATTCACATTAGCTCTTTCTAGATCTAGAACAAATGCACGTCCACCTGACATTCCTGCAGCAAAGTTTCGACCTGTCTGTCCTAAGACTATGACTGTGCCGCCAGTCATGTACTCACAACCGTGATCTCCAATTCCTTCGACGATTGCTAGAGCGCCGGAGTTTCGAACACAGAATCGCTCACCAACAACTCCGCGGATGAAAATCTCGCCGGATGTTGCACCGTAACCGATCACATTTCCAGCAATGACATTGTTCTGTGATTTAAAACTGGCCTTCTCATCTGGACGAACGACAACACGACCACCAGAAATTCCTTTTCCAACATAGTCATTTGAGTCGCCGTAAAGCCGAATGGAAAGGCCACTTGGGATGAATGCACCAAGTGACTGACCAGCAGAGCCATGTAATACAACATCGATGGTGCCAGAAGGTAATCCCTCAACTCCATATCTGCGGGTAACTTCTGCTCCAAGCATTGTGCCAACAGTACGATTTACATTTCGAACTGGTAGATCAATTTTTACACTTTCACCTTTTTCTAGTGCAGGTGAAGCCAAAGATATGAGTTGATTATCTAAAGCCTTATCAAGTCCGTGATCTTGCTTGATCGTATTGTGTAATGGACTGACCACATCTGGACGAACGAGTAACGGAGCAAGATCTAATCCTGAGGCCTTCCAGTGATCGATGGCTTTGCGAGTATCAAGATACTCAACATGACCGATTGCTTCTTGCATAGTCTTAAATCCAAGTTGGGCCAAAATCTCTCGAACTTCCTCTGCAATGTATTCAAAGAATGTTTCAACAAACTCAGGCTTACCACTAAAGTTTTTGCGCAATTCAGGATTTTGTGTGGCAACGCCAACTGGGCATGTATCTAAATGACATACGCGCATCATGATGCATCCAGAAACAACTAGTGGCGCTGTCGCAAAACCATACTCTTCAGCACCAAGCAGTGCGGCGATAACAACATCTCGTCCAGTCTTTAACTGACCATCGGCCTGAACAACTATACGATCACGCAACCCATTGAGTAAAAGTGTTTGTTGTGTTTCTGCTAATCCAAGCTCCCATGGAGCTCCAGCATGCTTAAGGGAAGTTAAAGGCGAGGCACCTGTACCACCGTCATGCCCAGAAATTAAAACAACGTCGGCATGAGCTTTTGATACACCAGCAGCAACAGTGCCTACTCCGACCTCTGCTACAAGTTTTACGTGAACTCGTGCATTTTTGTTTGCATTCTTTAGATCATGAATTAGCTGTGCTAAATCTTCAATCGAATAGATGTCATGGTGAGGCGGTGGAGAAATAAGACCAACTCCTGGTGTTGAGTAACGAGCCTTTGCAATCCATGGATAAACCTTGTATCCCGGGAGTTGTCCACCCTCACCTGGCTTTGCGCCCTGAGAGATTTTGATTTGAATATCATCACTGTTGACCAGGTAATTGCTATTTACACCAAAGCGACCAGATGCAACTTGCTTGATTGCAGATCGCTTGGAATCGCCATTAGCCATTGGCGTATATCGCTCGATCTCTTCGCCGCCTTCACCAGTATTTGATTTTCCACCAATGCGGTTCATCGCTATTGCTAAAGTCTCGTGCGCCTCGGCCGAAATCGATCCATAAGACATCGCACCTGTTGAGAACCTTTTAATGATTTCACTTGCTGGCTCAACATCATCAATTGAAATTGCGCTATTTGAACTCGCTTTGAACTCAAATAATCCGCGCAAAGTCATCAGACGGGAACTTCGCTCATTAACGCGATCGGTATATCTCTTGAAGATGTCGTATCGCTTATTTCTAGTTGAGTGCTGCAGAGTAAAAACTGTCTCTGGATCAAATAAATGTGGTTCACCTTCACGGCGCCATTGATATTCACCGCCGATTGGAAGTCGCTTAGTTCCTGGAATCTCTCCACCTGGTGGATAAGCAATGTGATGTCGAGCGATGGTCTCTTCTGCAATCACATCTAGAGATACTCCCCCTAAGCGTGAAGTTGTTCCTACAAAATACTCATCCACGATTTCTTGTGACAAACCAATTGCTTCAAAGACTTGTGCTCCCGTATAGGAGGCGATTGTGCTGATACCCATCTTTGACATAACTTTTAGCACGCCTTTGCCCAAGCTTTTTATGAGATTCTTTACAGCTTTTTCAGGTGTTATGCCGGTGATGACTCCTTGAAGCACTAAATCTTCGGCTGACTCCATAGCAAGATAGGGATTAACGCACGCTGCTCCATAACCAATCAAAAGTGCAACATGATGGACCTCTCGCACATCACCTGCCTCAACAACTAATCCAACAGTCGTGCGAGTTTTTTCTCGAATCAAATGATGGTGGACCGCAGCAGTTAACAAAAGTGATGGAATAGAAGCATCCTCTGCATCTCCATCACGATCTGACAAGACAATGATGTGTGCCCCATCGTTTATAGCCTGTGTAACCTCACGCTTAATCTCATCAAGTCGCTCGCGAAGGCCGGCACCACCTTTAGAGACATTAAATAAACCACGGATTACATGTGCGCTAAGTTCGGGAAAATCATCATCTGCATTGATATTAATAATCTTAGCCAGCTCATCATTATCGATAACAGGGAATGCAAGTGAAACTTGACGACAACTTTCTGGGCCAGGATCAAGCAGATTGTGTTCTGGCCCCATAGAAGTTCCCAAACTTGTAACTAACTCTTCACGAATCGCATCTAGAGGTGGATTAGTTACTTGAGCAAATAGCTGTGAGAAGTAATCAAAAATCAATCGAGGCTTCTCTGAAAGAGCAGCAATTGGTGTATCCGTTCCCATTGAACCCAGCGGCTCCATGCCATTTTTTGCCATCGGAGTAATGAGAATGCGTAGATCTTCTTCTGTGTATCCAAATGCACGTTGCCGACGAACAACTGAAGAGTGAGGATAAACAATGTGCTCTCTTGATGGGAGCTCGCTGAGCTTAACCATTCCATCCTCTAGCCATTTTCCGTACGGTGCAGCATTTGCCAATCCATCTTTAATTTCACCATCTTCAATGATGCGTCCTTGTTCAATATCAACTAAAAACATTTTTCCAGGTTGCAAGCGGCCTTTTCGTTCTATGTTCTCTGCAGGAATATCAAGTACTCCAACTTCAGAGGCAAGAACGACAAGACCATCTTTTGTAACCCAATAACGAGATGGTCGTAGTCCATTGCGATCTAGAACTGCTCCTACTTGATGTCCATCTGTAAAAGTTACACATGCAGGTCCATCCCATGGCTCCATCAAAGATGCATGGAAGGCATAAAAATCACGACGATTCTTTGGCATCGATGCATGGTTCTCCCAAGCTTCAGGAATCATCATCAAAACTGCGTGTGCTAGTGAGCGACCTCCCAAACATAGAAGTTCTAAGACTTCATCAAATGATGCCGAGTCAGAACCATCCATCTGAACAATTGGAAACAATCTTTTTAAGTCACCTGGAATGAGATCACTTTCAAGCAGTGACTCTCGTGCACGCATCCAATTTCTATTTCCTTTAACAGTATTTATCTCACCATTGTGGGCAATAAATCGATAAGGGTGAGCAAGTGGCCAAGAAGGAAAAGTATTAGTTGAAAAGCGAGAGTGAACCAAGGCAAGTGGAGAGACAACCCGTTCATCTGAAAGCTCTGGAAAAAACTCTTCTAACTGACCAGTTGTAAGCATGCCCTTGTAGACAATTGTCTGAGAAGAAAGAGATGGGAAGTACACCTCTAATGAATGTTCTACTCTTTTTCGTAAGCAAAACGCTATGCGATCGAGGATAATTCCGCTCTCATTGTTTTTTCCAGAAATGAATAACTGGTGAAACTCCGGCATTACCGAAAGGGCAGTTTTTCCCAACGACTTCGGATCGATAGGGACTTCTCGCCACCCTAAGACCTCAACTCCCTCTTCATCGGCTATCTTTTTTATTTCATCTTTAAAACTGGATCCCTTTGCAACAAATGCGATGCCTGTGGCATAAGTACCGACAGGTGGAAGTTTAAATTCACTTACTTCTTGAAAGTATTTATCCGGGATTCGGATGAGAATTCCGGCACCATCTCCACTATCTGGCTCAGCTCCAGATGCACCGCGATGCTCCATGTTACGAAGAGCGGTAAGTGCTTTAGAAACTATCTCATGTGTTGCGATTTTGTTGAGTGTGGCAACCATTGCAACACCACATGCATCATGTTCATCTGCAGGGTTATAAAGCCCTTGAGCCTGCGGATAATTATTTGCGAGGGCCATGAACACTCCTACGGATAGTCCGAAATAATGATGGGACATCCTTGGCCCGTACTACTTACCGTCAAAGCGTAGCAAGAAGGTCGGAATGTGTCGCCTTAAATTATGTGAAATTAAAGACCAGAAATATTGGCAATCTTTCCAATTCCAGCTGTGATGAGCATGCCTAGGCTTCCCCCGAGCATGACTCGTACCGTTGGAGTAAAAATCCGAGCACCGGCAAGTCGCGCACTCACCACTCCAGTAATCAGCAGCCCACCTAAGGTGAATACAACGATCGACCAAAATTTGGCACCGATAGTTGGTGCAAAAGCTCCAACAAATGGAATCAGGCCACCGGCAGTAAATGAAATTGCAGATGCAATGGCAGCTTGAACAGGTCTGGCCTTTGTGTGCGGATGTTGACCTAACTCATCTCGCAAGTGCGCCTCTAGAGCATCTTTTTTGTGCATCTCTTGTGCAACTTGCAATGCTAACTCTGGAGTAAGACCTCTCGCAATATAAATATGTTGCAGCTCCATAAGCTCTGCCTCTGGATCTATTGCCAAGTGTTCCATCTCTAAAACCCGATCAGATGCCTCAACATCATTTTGAGATTTCACGGAAACGTATTCACCAACAGCCATAGACATAGCTCCGGCAGTTATTCCTGCCAAACCTGCAGTCAGTAGGAATTCTTCTTTGCCAGCAGCTGCAACACCAATCATTAATGAGGCAGTTGAAACCAATCCATCATTTGCGCCGAGAACCGCAGCACGTAACCAACCTGCACGATGAGTGCGATGTTGCAGATTGCGCTTATAAACATCCTCAAGGCTCATGTTTATCAGCCTACATTAAGATTTTGAGCGCTCTTTCGAGGCACGCACAAAAAAGAGAAAGGAGAGTAGGCCCACAAGCAGACTCACCCAAACATTAACTCGCAGCCCAACTATCGTGTTTGCTGCATCAATTCGAATCATCTCAATAAAAAGTCGACCAAAGCAGTAGGCGAAAACGTAGGCGGCAAAAACTTGCCCTGGTTTTAAGCCCTTACCAAAGTAAATGAGCAGGACAGCTATAAGGGTGCACCAAATCGCTTCGTATAAGAAAGTGGGATGAAAGGTTTCAAACTGGGTATATCCGTTGGGCCGATACTCAAGTGGAACTTGTAGCGACCACCAAGTGTCTAATGGCCCTCCAAAAAGTTCGGCATTAAACCAGTTTCCAAAACGTCCGATTGCTTGGGCAAACAATATTCCTGGAGCCAGACTGTCAGCGAAAACCGCAAAAGATGGAAGGTTGAACTTTTTTTGTAACATTCGATAACGTAAGAAAGCTCCGAAAAGTCCGATGGAGATCGCACCCCAAATTCCGAGTCCACCCTCCCAAATTTTAAGTGCATCAATTGGCTGACCATCTTTGCCAAAGTACGCGTTAGGTGAAGAGAGCACGTGATAAAGACGACCGCCAATTATTCCGAGTGGAACTGCAGTGATCGCTACCTCTGCAACGATCGACTCACCTTGTTCCGCCTTTGCTTTGAAACGTTTATCACCCAACCAGATTGCAACAGCAATTCCAGTGATGATGCAAAGTGCATAAAAATGAATTGTGAGTGGACCAATCTCTAACGCCGAAACTGATGGCGTTGGAAAGGCAAAGTTCAAGTGTTATCCAGCCTCTACAGCTGAACGGAAATCATTCAGGTCAAAGAACTCCATAGTTGGTTTCCATACTTTTCCATTAATGAAAACAGTTGGCGTACCCTGAACCCCAAACTTGCCCATAGAGTCGTAGTGGGCTTTAACTAAATCTGATTTGGATCCCTGAGAGACACACTCTTCAAACTCTGGAGAATTAATACCAATTGCCTCACCAATTTTTAGAAGAACCTCTGTAGTGAAAAAACCGGAGCCCTCTCCTGGTGATTCAACTGTGTACAGAGCGTTATGAAAATCCAAAAAATGCTCTTCATCTGCGGCGCAAAATGCTGCATTTGCAGAACGAACTGATTCTGGTCCTTTGAATGAGAGAACATGGAATCGAACAGTGGCTTTTTCATCACGCACAAGTGAATCCAAGTAATCACCCATTACGACTTCAAATGCCTTACATGATGGGCACTGTGGATCTTCCCAAACATCGATGACCGTTGATAGGCCGGGATTAAATGTGACAGCAGATCCATTTTCAACATCGATTGTTGATACCACTGCCGGTTTCAAGCTAATTCCGTCAAGGCCTGCCAAGGGTGCATTTTCTTTGTTGTTTTGACCCATGATTGAAAAGGCCACACCAGTTCCAATAACAAGTAAGACCATAGCAAGAACAATCCAACGATTTGCGTTGTCTGCGTTCTTACCCTGCTGCTTTGCCATTAAAGATCCCCTATCAATTCATTTGAGTCATTAGAATCAAAACCTATCCAAGGATATAAGTATAGATAATCTTCTCTCGGCATCAAATCCAAACCACCGTGGGTTTTAACGAAATTCATTGTCCAAACAAGCCGATTACGCAATCAATCGGCTGAAATCTTTCTTTGTGGCTCAAAACTTCACTGGGAAACAAAATCTAGAGTCAAACGTCTAGCTATAAAGAAATTCAGGTAAGAAATAAGTCCCGTACTTCCAGATTATTGCCGCGGCTATTACGGCATATATGAATACCATCACTACATAGTCACGACCTTGCAGTATGAACCTGAGAATCCTCTGATGAGCCTGTTCTTTCCAGTTAAATGAGTTCTGGTAGATGTTGATTCTCAACATGCTTGTAAAAACGGAGATTGTTGAGACCGTTACCAGCATGCACCATGGACAAAAAGCTTTAATTACAAAAAATGATTGAGAGAATAACCAAAGTGCAAAAAGTAGTGCAGCCGAATATATAAAGAATGCAATACGCAAAAGGGAGTTTGGAAAGCGGACAAGCATTAATCCTGCAATTGCGATAGTAATTACTGCTGACTCAAACATCAACCCGATAAATGAATTAGGAAATCCAAAAACCGTAGACTGCCAAGACAACGCTACTTTGCTGCACGATACGATGGCATTGATACTGCAAGAAAGTTCTGTATTTTCATCTTTAGCAAGTTTAAAAGCATCAATCGATAAGACCATGGCAGCAAATAGGCTTAATGATGCCGAAACGAGCATCGTCAGATATGCATTACGCACGCGACGTGCACTGGCAATAAGAGGCTCTGACATAGTCATAATCGTAACCGAATCCCCCAGTGTTTGCTGTCTAAGCCGAATGAAAATTAATACTACTCAAAAACATAAAGAATGGTTTATCGACCTTCTCGCACTCCGATAGCTAGCTCCTTGGCTAAATGTGAAACAGCCTCTAAGCCTGCTTGTTCATCCTTAGCGTTGAGTAAGAGTTTGATGAATGCAGAGCCAACAATCACACCGTCGGCATAAGCCGCTAGAGATTTCGCCTGATCACGAGTTGATACTCCTAAGCCAACACAGACAGGTAGATCACTTATTTTTCGAATTCTAGAAACTAAATCTTTAGCATCGATAGAAACTGATTCTCTAGTACCAGTAACTCCCATTGAGCTAGCTGCGTATACAAAACCGCCAGTCTTTGAGGTAACACGTACCAAACGTGGATCCTTGGTACTTGGCGCTACTACATAAATTGGATTTATGGAGTTAGCTTTAGTTGCCGCCAACCAAGTTTCGGACTCTTCAATTGTCAAATCTGGAGTAATAACTCCAGCTCCCCCATTTTCCGCAATAGATGCAGCAAATTTTTCCACACCATATCGTTCAATTGGATTCCAGTAGGTCATTACAACAGAGGCAGTTCCAGTATCAGATGCAACCTTCAGGGCTTCAAATACTTCTGTTGAACCTGTTCCTCCCTTGAGAGAAATGTCAGCGGCTTCTTGAATAACTGGTCCATCCATCACGGGATCGCTATAAGGAAAACCTATTTCAATCGCATCAACACCAGCATCTACCAATGTTTGAATAACCTTAAGGCAACCCTGCCTGGATGGAAAGCCTGCCGGAATGTAGGCAATGAGTGCTGCACGATTTTCTGCACGGCACTTTTCTAAGACAGAATCTAAAGCTGTCATTAAAGAGGAATTCCGAAGTACTGCGCCGCAGTCTGTACATCTTTATCTCCGCGACCTGAAAGATTGATTAGCAAGTTTGCTTTAGGTCCAAGTTCATTTCCAATAATCAATGCACCAGCTAAAGCATGAGCGGTTTCGATCGCAGGGATGATTCCTTCAGTTTTACTCAGCAGTGCAAATGCATTCATAGCCGCGTCGTCATTAATTGCTCGGTACTCGGCTCGTCCGACATCATGTAAGTAAGCATGCTCTGGACCAACACCTGGATAATCAAGACCGGCAGAAATTGAATGTGACTCAACAGTCTGTCCATTCTTATCTTGGAGAACATATGAGCGAGTTCCATGGAGAACGCCTGGAGTTCCACCCGTAATTGTTGCGGCATGGCGACCTGTCTCTACTCCATCACCGCCTGCTTCTAATCCAATTAATCTAACGTTTGCGTCAGGAATAAATGCGTTAAATATTCCTATTGCATTAGACCCTCCGCCAACACAGGCTAGAACAGCATCAGGAAGTCGACCAGTTATCTCCAGCATCTGTTCGCGAGATTCTTCACCAATTATTTTATGAAAATCACGGACCATGGTTGGAAATGGATGCGGTCCTGCGACGGTACCAAGCATGTAATGCGTGTCATGAACATTTGTCACCCAATCACGCATCGCTTCATTAATTGCATCCTTCAAAGTTTTTGATCCAGAAGTGACTGCAACTACTTCTGCCCCTAATAACTTCATTCTGGCAACATTGAGTGACTGTCTGCGAGTATCTTCTTCGCCCATATAAACAACGCACTTCAAACCCATCAGTGCTGCCGCTGTTGCTGCGGCTACTCCATGTTGTCCAGCACCAGTTTCTGCAATTATTCGTTTCTTGCCCATTCGCTTAGTCAAAAGCGCCTGGCCGAGTACGTTATTTATTTTGTGGCTGCCGGTGTGGTTTAGATCTTCGCGCTTTAGAAAAATACGTGCGCCGCCGGCGTGCTCTGAAAATCTCTTGGCTTCAGTAATGATGCTGGGACGGCCTGTGTAGGTTCGATGCAGTTCTGCTAACTCAGCAAGAAATACCGGGTCTTTTTGTGTTTGGTTATGAACGGCTTCTAATTCATCTAATGCTTCGATTAACGCCTCCGGCACAAATCGTCCACCGTATTGGCCAAAGTGTCCTAAGACATCAAAGCTCTCCATCGCTAAAGCCTACCGAGCAATTCATTGATCGCAACTGATGGTGAATTTGCACGCACAAGCGCCTCTCCTACGAGAATTGCTGATGCTCCGCATTCATGGGCAAAGATTACGTCTTCTCTTTTCGAAATCCCAGATTCTGCGACACGAGCAATACTGGAGGGAATTTGTGGAATCAATTGTGCAAAGGCTTGTGCATCTACTTCCAGAGTCTTTAAGTTTCGAGAATTAACTCCGATAATCTCCGGAGAAATCTCTAACGCCCTTTCAAGTTCATCGTGAGTATGAACCTCTACAAGGGCGCTCATCCCAAGTTCCTTGCTCAATTGAAAATAGTCATCCAATTGATTTTGTCCAAGGGCTGCAACTATGAGCAGTACAACATCGGCGCCATGTGCGCGTGCTTCATAGAATTGATACTCGCTAATCATAAAATCTTTACGCAAGATTGGAATCTCTACCGCTTTTCTCACGCTTTCTAAATCGGCTAAAGATCCACCAAAGCGTCGCTGTTCAGTCAGCACGCTGATAACTGATGCGCCGGCTTCTTCATAGGTTGCAGCTAATCCTGCAGGATCGCTGATTGGTGCCAATGAACCCTTGCTTGGAGAAGATCGTTTGATTTCAGCAATGATTGAGATTTCTTCGGTTAGTAGAGCGGGTAAACAAGTGCGGACATGTGGTGCCAACTCCATCTTCTCAAGTAGTTGGCCCATCGGGATTCGTCTTTGTTCTAAATCTTCGCGCACGCCCGCAATAATTGAATCTAAAGCGCTCATTTGTTCTCAATATCTGTTGGATCTAATCCGTGATCTTGAGCATTCCATGTGTTTAGCTCACGGGGTTTTCTTTCATACCTACTTGAAAGTTTGAATTTTGAACTCAATAGAAGTACTAACCCCACTACTACGATTATTGAAACAAATACTGGCATTAGATCACGCATCAGCTTTTCACCAAACTATTTGCGGCATGGACAGCGGTAAGCACTGCGGCAGCCTTGTTATGGCACTCTTGGTTTTCACTCTCTGGATCAGAATCGGCAACTATTCCAGCACCTGCTTGCACGTAGGCAGTTCCATCAAGAATCAATGCAGTTCGAATCGCAATTGCAGTATCCAGGTTGCCCGTGAAATCAATATACCCAACTACTCCACCATAAATTCCTCGGCGCAAGTTTTCATGTTCTTCAATAATCTCCATAGCCCGTGGCTTAGGTGCTCCCGATAATGTGCCAGCTGGAAATACTGCAAAGAGAGCATCTGTTGGCGTTGCACCTTCTTTTAACTTTCCCGTGACAGTGGAGACAATATGCATTACATGTGAATAACGTTCAATGTGCATAAAATCTACGACTTCAACCGTTCCGGGAGCGCACACTCTTCCTAAATCATTTCGACCAAGATCAACTAACATCAAGTGTTCGGCACGCTCCTTTGGATCTGCCAAAAGCTCTTGCGCTAATGCATCATCTTCTTGAGGATCTTTAGAACGTCTTCGAGTTCCTGCAATCGGATGAATCATCACATCTTTTTGATTTACTTTAACTAGCGCCTCTGGACTTGATCCAACTACCACTATTCCGGCGCTGAATCTAAAGAGATACATGTAGGGAGATGGATTATTCAACCGTAACATTCTATAAACATCCATAGCATCAGCATGAGATGGCATAGAAAAACGCTGCGAAAGAACTACTTGAAAGGCTTCTCCTGAAAGAATCTCTTCTTTGATTTTTTTTACACTAGATTTGAAATTTTCTGAAGAGATATTTGCTTCATATTTAGGCTTTGCAAATTCAGGTATGCGATGTACATCGGGAGTAAGTGATACAGCTAAATCTGCCTCCATTTGATCAAGGCGGCTCTGGCATGAGGCGTAGGCCTCGTCAACTCGATCATCACTTCCATCCCAATTAATTGCATTTGCAATAAGAGTTATTGTTCCATTGCTGTGATCTAGAACTGCAAGATCACTTGTTAGCATAAAAGATAACTCTGGTAGGTCGATATCTTTTGTTGTTAGGTCAGGTAGTTTCTCCAGACGCCGAACTACGTCATAGCCCATGAAACCTACAAGCCCACTAGTTAATGGCGGCAAACCAGGGATTTGAGGAGAGCGCAAATGTGAAGCACAGATTTTCAAAGCTAGAAGCGGATCGATCCCACTTGGAGCTCCGGCCGGTGCAACCCCCTGCCAATATGCGAGCCCATTTTCTTCACTTAAAGTTGCCTCGCTTCGAACCCCAACAAATGAGTATCGCGACCAACTTCCGTCATGTTCGGCAGATTCAAGAAGAAAAGTATTCTCTGCATTCTTTGCGAGTTTTTGATAAACCCCTACAGGTGTTTCCCCGTCGGCAAGAACTCTGCGAGATACAGGGATTACATTAAATTCTTTAGCGTAGGCACGAAACTCTTCCAAATTCATCGTGAGCCCAAATTCAATGGAGTATGGAAACAGGTTGATTCTCCAGTATGGCAAGCAGGTCCAGTTTGATTTACACGAAACACAATTGAATCGCCATCACAATCTAATGAAACTGCGCGCACCGATTGCACATGGCCTGAGGTTGCACCCTTTACCCATAATTCATTTCTGCTTCGGCTCCAATATGTTGCTTTCCCAGTCTCAAGTGTTATCGCAAGAGATTCTGAGTTTGAGTATGCAAGCATCAGAATCTCCAACGTCGAATCATCTTGAACGATCGTTGGAATCAGTGAAGTTGAATCTTTGAGCAAGGCTAGGACGGCTGGATCTAGAGTGCTCATAGGATAATTCTGCCCTATGTTGCTAGGACGTTGCGCACAGAATAATTGTGCTTATCTAAATAGGCCTTTACATCACCAATTCGATGAGTGCCAAAGTGGAAGACGCTTGCGGCAAGCAGTGCATCTGCGCCAGCATCAAGGGCGGCAGCAAAATCAGAAAGAGCGCCGGCGCCACCGCTTGCAATTAAAGGGACCTTTGCCACAGATCGCACTGCAGTAATCATCCCAATGTCATATCCCGCTCTAGTCCCATCGGCGTCCATTGAGTTTAATAAAATTTCACCAACACCCAACGCACATGCTTTTTCAACCCAACTCAAAGCATCTACTCCAGTGCTTTCCCTTCCACCGTGAGTAGTTACTTCAAAACCTGATTCTGTCCGTGCCCGTCTTGCATCAACTGATAGCACAAGTACTTGTGATCCAAATCGATCAGCAATCTCTGCAATTAGTTCTGGGCGGGCAATTGCTGATGTGTTTATCGAAACCTTATCTGCGCCAGCTCGAAGTAATTTATCTACGTCAGATACTGAGCGAATTCCTCCACCGACGGTCAATGGTATGAATACTTGCTCGGCAGTTTTTCGAACAATATCCAGTGTTGTTTCACGCCCTGATGATGATGCAGAGATATCTAGAAAAGTTAACTCATCAGCGCCCTCAACATCATAAAGTGATGCCATCTCTACAGGATCACCCGCATCAACAAGGTTTGTGAAATTGACTCCCTTTACTACGCGACCATCTGTTACATCTAGGCAGGGAATTATTCGAACAGAAAGAGCCATAAGCTTTTCACTTCCCTCTACTCACCTGTAAGGCTTGCTCTAAAGTAAATGCGCCTGCATATAAAGCTTTACCAACAATTGCTCCTTCAATACCAATGCTTTGAAGTTTGGCAAGGGCTGAAATATCTTCAAGCGTTGCAATGCCGCCACTTGCTATCACGGGCCTCTTTGTGACAGAACAAACTGATTTCAATAGCTCTATGTTGGGTCCCATGAGCGTTCCATCCTTTGCAACATCAGTAACTACATAACGAGCACATCCATCACTATCTAAACGTGCAATCGTTTCGTAAAGGTCTCCTCCTTCTTTTGTCCAACCACGTGCTGCAAGTGTTTGACCTCGAACATCTAGACCCACTGCAATTCGATCGCCGTGCTCTGCAATAACCCGAGCAGTCCACTCAGGATTTTCAAGTGCGGCCGTACCTAGGTTTACCCGTCGACATCCTGTTGCAAGTGCTCGTGTAAGAGATTCATCATCTCGAATTCCACCTGACAGTTCGACATCAATATCTAATGTGCCGACAACTTCTGCTAGCAGTAGAGAATTCTCCCCGCGGCCAAAAGCTGCATCTAAATCAACTAAATGCAGCCAAGTAGCACCAGCGGATTGAAAATCTAAAGCCACATCTAATGGAGCGCCATAGATACTTTCTTGAGAAAGCTCGCCCTGCACAAGACGAACAGCTCGGCCGTCCTTAACATCAACTGCGGGAAGTAGATCAAAATCTCTCATAGTGAGTCAACCCAATTTCTAATTAATTTCAACCCTGCGGTTCCAGATTTTTCAGGATGAAACTGTGTGGAACACACATACCCATCTTCAACAACAGCAAGAAATCTTTCACCATAAAAACTCCAGCTTTGCTTTTTCCCGACAGAGGATTTAGCTGCATATGAATGCACAAAATAGAAAGCTTCTTCTTCTATTCCCTTGAGGAGTACTGAGTTGGGATCGGCCTCAACTGTATTCCAACCCATATGTGGAAGTATCGGAGCATTGAGTCGATCAACAACACCATTCCAAATACCTATGCCTTTAAAAGGCTCTCCCTGACTATTTTCAGTGCCTAGTGAAAACATAATCTGCATCCCGATACATATCCCTAAAACTGGACGCTCTTTTTGTAATCGTTCTTGCACAATAGAAATGCCATTGACTGCATTGATTCCATTCATGCACGAGGAAAAAGCTCCAACCCCAGGAACTACCAAACCATCTGCTTCTAAGGCAATTACAGGATCAGATGTCAGAACAACTTCTTGACCCGTTGTAGCAAATGCACGTTCTGCAGATCGTAAATTGCCAGATCCATAGTCAAGAATTGCGATCAAAGAGAGCCCTTAGTTGAAGGAATTCCAGCCACTCTGCCATCTAATGAAACTGCATCTCGTAACGCTCGTGCAACTGCTTTGAACTGAGCTTCAAATACGTGATGAGCATTTCGACCTTCAAGAACTCGTATGTGTAATGCAATTCGAGCTTCAGCAACTATCGATTCCCAAATGTGCTTACCGAGAGTTGTATCGAAAGTGCCAATAAGTTCAACAATTTCTGGTTGGCGGTGAACAAGGTATGGCCGACCAGAAAGATCTACGGCCGCTTGAACCAAAACTTCATCAAGTGGCACCATCGAATCTCCGAACCGGCGAATTCCTATCTTCTCCCCTAACGCTTCACGCAATGCTTGGCCAAAGGCCAATGATGTGTCCTCGACACTGTGATGTGAATCCACTTCAACATCGCCACTAGTTTTTATCATTAAATCAAAACCTGAGTGCTTTCCCAACTGAGACATCATGTGATCAAAGAATGGAACGCCCGTGGCAACATCGATAACACCCTGGCCATCTAAATTAAGTTCAACGATTACGTGCGACTCCTTGGTTTTTCTTTCAACACGGGCTGTTCTCATCGTTTTCTCCTTTAGATTAGTTCTTCTAGGGCGGATATAAATAATTTATTTTCGGTCTCAGTGCCTATTGTTACTCTCAGATGTCCAGATAATCCCACATCTCTAATCAGAACTCCCTTTTTAAGTAGATCTGACCATAGCTCGTGGGCATCTTGCTTGAAACCTGTGAACAAAATGAAGTTGGCATCGGTTTTCACAGTAGTTAATCCTAAGGATGAAATGGATGCGATCAGTGATTCTCGAGATTTGATCAGCGTTTCGACACCCGATAACAACTCATCTTTAAAATCTAGAGCTACCTGTGCAACTACTTGAGTGATCGAACTCAGATGGTAAGGAAGGCGAACGATCATCATTGCATCTTTAACCACTGGATCTGCCACTAAATATCCAACACGAGCACCGGCAAATGCGAAGGCTTTACTCATCGTTCGAACAACTACTACATGCGGGTTTTTCTCGATTAAAGTAACGGATGAGAGCTCTTTTGAAAATTCGGCATAGGCCTCATCGACAACTAACAGCCCTCCTACACTTTTCACAGTATCGGCGATCTTGGCAATCTCTGTTAGTGCAACTGCCCCACCGGTAGGATTATTTGGCGTCGTAATGAAAGTCATTGCAGGCTTATGCAACGTAATTTGCTCAATCGCCTCTTTGGTATCGAGTGAAAAATCTGAGTTACGGAAACCATCAATCCATATGGTGTTACTTACTCTGCCAATTAAAGCGTGCATCGAATACGAGGGTGTAAAACCTAATGCTGAGCCTTCTCCAAAGGCAAGAAAGAGTGATTGAATCACTTCATTACTGCCATTTGCTACCCAAATATTATTCAAAGTAAAATCTGTTCCACTGAGATTGTTTATATAGCTTGCTAATTTGGAACGTAAAAGTTCGGCATCACGATCTGGATAACGATTGAGCTGAGAAGCTACATCTGAGACTGCTTGAGTTATTGCAGCTTGTAATTGGGCAGAAGGTGGATAGGGATTCTCATTTGTATTGAGAGAAGCTTGAGCCGGAACTTGGGGAGCACCGTATGGAGAAAGCGCGCGTAAATTATCTCGAAGGGGTAACCAATTTGGCCAACTCATGACAACTCCTCAAATCTGGCCAGCATCGCTTCACCATGAGCTGGCAAATCCTCCGCTGTCGCAAGAGTTACAACTGTTTTAGCGATCTGATTAAATGCCTCTTCGGAGTACTCAATAAAGTGCAGTCCACGCAAAAATGTTTGTACCGATAACCCACTTGAATGACATGCACATCCACCTGTGGGAAGAACATGGTTAGAACCCGCCGAATAATCTCCCAAAGAAACCGGAGTGAAGCGACCGATGAAGACCGCGCCCGCATTTCTAATCTTTGAGGAAACTAAGGCTGCGTTTTTACATTGAATCTCTAAGTGCTCTGCAGCATATGCATTTACAACATCAATTCCTTGATCAATGTTGCTAACTAGAACGATGGCAGATTGCACTCCCGATAAAGCCTCTCGAATGCGATCAGAGTGTTTAGTTGCCGCTACCCGTATCTCTAACTCTTTTGCAGTTTTCTCTGCAAGCTCTGGCGAATCGGTTACTAAAATCGCCGCGGCAATTACGTCATGTTCGGCTTGACTGATTAGATCAGCTGCAACATCACCGGGCAGCGCAGTTGAATCTGCAAGTATTGCAATCTCTGTAGGCCCAGCCTCTGAATCAATTCCAATTACTCCCCTAAGAGCTCTTTTCGCAGCAGCAACATAAATGTTTCCAGGACCCGTAACAAGATCTACTTTTTCGCAGAGACCTTCCATGCCATAGGCAAAGAGAGCAATTGCCTGTGCACCACCAACTGCGTAAACCTCTGTAACTCCCAAGAGTGCACAGGTTGCAAGAATTGTTGGGTGAGGTAAACCACCAAACTCTTTTTGAGGAGGTGAGGCAACTGCAATCGATGAAACTTTTGCAATCTGTGCTGGAATGACATTCATCATCACGCTACTGGGATATACAGCTCGACCCCCAGGAACATAAAGTCCAACACGATCAACAGGAATCCATCTTTCAGTGACAGTTGCGCCTTCGACAACTGTGGTTGTACTTTCACTTCGTACTTGATCATTGTGTACTTTCTTGATGCGCACAATTGAGAGTTCAAGAGCAAGACGGACTTCTGGGTCAAGTTTTTGTAAGGCCATATCTAAATCCGATTGAGAAACTTTTATCGCCGCTGGCTTTACTCCATCAAACTCTTGAGCCAGTGCAATCAGATCTAACTCTGTTCCATTTTTGACTCTATCCAAAATGGGTTTAATCAAAACTAGAGCCTGATCAATGTTGAAATTAGCCCGTGGAAGTTGGGCAGAGTAGCCCGCCTTTGATAGCGCCTTTCCGCGTAGGTCAACGGTGCGGATCATGCGGTAATCGTATCGGCTCAACGATAAATCTCGCCGAAGGTTTCTAAACTAAGCAGTTAGGCCCCAAAATTGATTTCAAATCAGCGCTCAGACTAGGCGAGGCAGTAATTAACGCATCAACTTTCATGACTGTACTGCTTCCATTTTCACGTAACTGAAGATGCACTTCCCGCTTTCCAGGATGTGATCTGAGGATCTCTTTAATTCTTTCAACAACTGGTGGCGTGCATTGTGCAATAGGAAGACTAATCACCAGTGGACCAACAGGAGCTGATTTGATATCAGGTATCGACATTTCAAGTGCTGTAAACCTTAATGCATCTTCTCGCCTATCGACTCGGCCTCTGATCGTAACAATTCGATCTTCTGTCAAAGTAATTGAGTACTGATTGTAAGTATTTGCAAAGAACAAAACTTCAAGTGATCCTTCCAAATCCTCCACAGTAACAACAGCCCATGAAGCACCTTGACGCGAAACTTTTCTTACAACGCTGGTGATTAAACCGCCAATTGTTACGATCGATTCATGTTGAGCACCATCATCAACTAGCTCACTAATTGTTAAATCAGTATTGGCACGCAAAACATGTTCAACACCAAGAAGAGGGTGATCAGAGACGTAAAGCCCCAGCATCTCTCTTTCGTAAGTAAGCAGAATCGACTTTTCCCATTCGCCTTCGGGAATTTCAATATCTAAACCTGAAACAGCCGTCACTGCTTCGCCGCCAAAGAGATCAAACTGGCCAATGGCTTCAGCACGTTTTGATTCAATTACTGAATCAATTGCTTCGAGGTGAACTGCGATTAGACCTTTTCTAGTCGAACCCAAGGAGCCGAATGCGCCAGCCTTAATTAAAGATTCAATAGTTTTTTTGTTGCATACCTGAGCGTCAACTTTTGCTAAGAAGTCACCAAAGGAAATAAATCTGCCTTTCACCTGCCGAGCCGATTTAATCGAGGCAACAACACCTTCACCAACATTTCGAATAGCAGCTAATCCAAATCGAATATCTGCACCTCTAGGAGTGTATTCGGCATCAGATTCATTAACATCGGGAGATAAAACTTTGATTCCCATTCGACGACATTCTGAAAGATAGAGCGCCGATTTATCTTTGTCATCTCTAACGGAAGTCAAAAGAGCTGCCATGTATTCGGTTGGGTAATTGGCTTTTAAGTAAGCCGTCCAATAAGAAACAACTCCATAACCGGCAGAGTGAGCACGGTTAAAGGCGTAATCAGAAAATGGAATCAGTGTGTCCCAAAGACGCTTAATAGCAGCAGTTGAATAACCATTGGCCTTCATGCCGGCTTCGAAAGGAACATACTCTTTATCTAGAATCTCTTTATTCTTTTTTCCCATCGCTTTACGCAAAAGATCCGCGCGGCCGAGTGAGAATCCTGCAACTTTCTGCGCAATTGCCATTACCTGTTCCTGATAGACAATTAATCCATAGGTATCGCCAAGAATTTCCTGCAATGAATCAGAGAGTTCATTGTGAATAGGTTCAACGGGTTTACGGTTATTTTTGCGATCGGCGTAAAGATTATGTGAGTTTTCACCCATAGGCCCAGGTCGATACAGTGCAATCACCGCAGAGATATCTTGGAAAGAATCAGGTGACAAACTTTTTAGAAGTTGTCGCATGGGTCCACCGTCGAGTTGGAACACACCCAAAGTTTCACCGCGGCTTAGAAGTTGGTAGGTTTTTGGATCATCTAATGTTAAATCTTCTAAGACAACATCAATTCCTTGATTTGCTTTGATATTAAGAAGGCAATCATCTAAAACAGAAAGATTTCGAAGGCCCAAGAAATCCATCTTAAGTAAGCCCGTTGCCTCGCATGCTCCCATATCAAACTGGGTGATTATGGCTCCATCTGCTTCACGGCGATGAATCGGAATTACATCAAGAAGTGGTTCGCGCGAAAGAATTACTCCAGCTGCGTGAACTCCCCATTGACGTTTTAATCCCTCAAGACCGCGAGCTGTATCGACAACTCGTTTTGAATCACTGTCAGATTCATAAAGTGAGCGAAACTCCCCGGCCTCTGCATAACGATCATCTTTTGGATCAAATACTCCCGATAAAGAGATGTCTTTGCCCATTACCGATGGTGGCAATGCCTTTGTTAACTTCTCTCCCACTACATAGGGATAGCCCAACACTCGAGTTGAGTCCTTCAACGCCTGCTTAGATTTAATTGTTCCGTAAGTAATGATCTGAGCAACACGATCTTCTCCATACTTATTGGTGGCATAACGAATCATTTCACTTCGCCGACGTTCATCGAAGTCCAAGTCAATATCTGGCATAGAAATACGCTCTGGATTCAAGAAGCGCTCAAAAAGTAAACCGTGCTCGATTGGATCCAATCCGGTAATTCCAAGTGAGTAAGCCACCAATGATCCAGCTGCTGATCCTCGACCAGGGCCTACGCGAATTCCAACTTTCTTTGCATGGGCAACTAAATCAGCAACCACTAAGAAGTAACCTGGAAAACCCATCTTCTCCATAACGCCAAGTTCATAATCTAGTCGAGCCTCATGCGCTGGAGTTAGGCGTGTTCCCATGCGCTCCTTTAAACCCAACTGTGCTTGCTTTTTAAGCCACGTATCCTCGGATTCACCAGATGGAACTTCAAACTGCGGCAGAAGGTTTTCGCCCTCTCGTAATGTCACATTGCATCTTTCGGCAATGAGTAATGTGTTATCGCAACTTTCTGGAAGATCTTTGAACAACTCTCTCATCTGAGCTGGAGTTTTTACGTAAAAAGAATCATTGTCGAATTTAAAGCGCTTTGGATCGGCCAACGTTGATCCCGATTGAACGCACAATAAAGCTTCGTGGGCAGGTGCATCAGCTTGTAATGTGTAGTGAAGATCATTGGTTGCAAGGAAAGGAATACCCAACTCCTTGCCAAGCTTTAGAAGGTCATCTTTTACCCGTGCTTCAATCTCAATTCCATGATCCATGACCTCTAAAAAGTAGTTTTCTTTTCCAAAAATATCCCGATAATCACTTGCCGCTTTAATCGCTTCTTTATAGGCACCCATTCGAAGTCTGGTTTGAATTTCACCACCAGGACATCCAGTTGTTGCAATCAACCCTTTTGAATGTAGGGCAAGTAGTTCGCGGTCCATGCGTGGCTTGTAGTAATAACCTTCTAGAGATGCAAGTGATGAGAGCCGAAATAAGTTTGAAAGTCCTTCGTTGTTTTCCGCCAAAATCGTCATATGTGTGTAAGCGCCGCCACCGGATACATCATCTTCGCCTCCAGAGGCCCATTGCACACGTTTCTTATCAAGGCGTGACTCTGGTGCAACATAGGCTTCAATTCCAATGATTGGCTTTACATCAGCTTTTTTTGCTGCTTTGTAGAATTCAAATGCTCCAAAAACATTGCCGTGGTCAGTCATCGCGATTGCTGGCATATCTTGTGACTTAACTTCTGCCATAAGTTCATTTATACGAGCAGCACCATCGAGCATTGAATACTCGGTATGTACATGCAGATGTACGAAATTATCTTTAGACATGATTGGCGAGATTAGTGGCTAAGGCAGAACTGCGTCGGAAAGCAACGCCAGTGAGCGTGTGAGATCGGCTGGATACGGGGCGGTGAAGTTGAGTTTGGAATGAGTCACGGGGTGGGTAAAAGAAAGTTCGGCCGCATGTAGCCAGGGTCTAGACATTCCAAGGCTCTTACCCAAAACCGGATCGGCTCCATAAGTTGTGTCGCCCACTAAGGGATGGTGCAGCGCAGAGAAGTGAACTCTAATTTGATGAGTGCGCCCAGTCTCTAATTCAATCTTGACCATTGATACGGCGCGATAAAACTCCATAACTTCATAGTGAGTGATCGACTCTTTACCTGTTGCAACCACTGCAAATCGATGGTCCTCTTTTGGATGGCGATCAATAGGTGCATCGATAGTTCCGGTGGATGGATCCATATGACCTTGTACGAGTGCGTGATAAATCTTTGAAACTGTTCTATTTCTAAATGCATCTTTCAAGGCGTGAAAAGCCTGATCACTTTTCGCAACGATCATCAGACCGCTGGTTCCAACATCTAATCGATGAACAATTCCCTGTCTTTCTGCAGGACCAGAAGTTGAAACAGAGTATCCGGCTGCCATTAATGCACCTACTACTGTTGGACCAGTCCAGCCAGGGCTTGGATGAGCTGCGCAACCGACAGGCTTATCGATGACAACTATGTCGTTGTCATCGTAGACAATACTTAATCCTTCAATTGGAGTTAAAGGAATTGGTTCGCTGTTTAATGGAGCGGGCATCAATACTTCGATTACTTGGCCAGCAATCACACGTTCTGACTTTGGCATAACTTTGCCATTTGTTGTGATGTCGCCATCTTCTAGAAGTTTCACCACAGAAGTTCGGGAAAGACCGAGTACTCGAGTTAGTGCGCTATCGATTCGCTCTCCTGCGACACCCTCAGGTACTGACAGTGTTCGCAGCTCTCTTTGACTCATAAATCTGACTTTACTCTTGTTATTGGTGGAATATTTCGCAATGACAGGAGCATGGAAATTCCAGCAGCAGCGACTATTGCCGAATCGGCAATGTTAAATACTGGGAAGTTTGGCACTTGGAGCCAATCAATTACATGACCTCTTAGAACTCCTGGCTCACGAAAAATGCGATCGACAAGGTTGCCCAATATTCCACCCATTGCTAAACCAAGTACAACGGACCAACCCCTAGAGGTAATTTTGGTTGAGAAATAGAAAATTACCGCCAAAACGAAGAAGCCGAATAGAGTCAAAAAGATCGTTGCACCCTCGGCAATTGAAAAAGCGGCTCCAGGGTTTCGAACTAGAGTGAGTTGAAAAAAATCTCCGAGAACTTTGATGTTGGCGCGATCTGAAAGAGTACTGATGGCCCATAACTTGGTTGCTAGATCTAGAACCCAAACAAACCAGGCAACACCATAAAGTGTTCGCCAATACTGCACTGTTAGCGCCGCTCTTCCTTCTGTTTACAAAGCATGCATAACGTTGCACGTGGAAATACTTGAAGACGGGCTTTACCAATTGGAGATCCGCACTCCTCGCAATTTCCATAGTTCTTGGAATCAATTCTCTCTAGAGCCCGTTCAGTTTGTAAAACCATGTCACGAGCGTTGATTACCAATGACATCTCATGTTCGCGTTCAAAAGTTTTTGTACCCGCATCTGCTTGGTCATCGCCAGCGCCTTCACCAGATTCTTGAATGAGTTCGTCCATTTCCAATTCAACAATAGCCAGCTCTTTGCGCAAACGCTCAAGTTCTTTAGAAATCTCTGCTCTGACAGCCTTGAGCTCTGCGGCCGACCATGGTGCCTCGGCTTCTGTGACGACAACAGGAACAGGTGCGCTCTTGATTGGTTTAAGTGGAGCAATTTTTTTTCCAGTTTTGGCAGGTCTTGGTGGCGGTGGCATAACCAACCGTCGCTCTTCGACAACTGGTGCAACAACAGTTGCAGTTACAGTTGAAACTGAAACAGTTTGAGATTTTTCATCAACAGTTAAAGTTGTTTTTGATGGAAAGCCTTTGCCCGAGGCCTTCTTTACAGGAATGCTCTTGACGCTAGATTTTTTGGCCGGAGCGGCTTTCTTTGCAGCTTTCTTTGCAGCTTTCTTAACAGCTTTCTTAACTGGTGTGGCTTTTTTGATCGGCTTCTTCTTGGTCGTCGCCTTTTTAGCAACCTTCTTAACAGCTTTTTTGGCCGGAGCGGCTTTCTTTGCTACCGCCTTCTTTGCGACCGCTTTCTTAACAGGCTTCTTAGGCATGTCGCGAACCCTATGCCGATTACCCCTGTGTTGCCAATTTCGCCACGTTGCAATTTATTTTCTAGCCATCATCTAGACTGAACTCCTCACATAACTGGCACTGACGGGGCTATCACCTCACGAGCCTGCTAGAAGAAGTGGTCCTTTACCAAGGATTCACCTAGAACTAGCAAGTGGGATCAAAAGCGGCGAATGCATCAAGGTGTAGACGCAAGGTGGGTGGTACCGCGAAAACTGCATATGCAGATTTCGTCCCTCCAGATAATTTTCTCTGGGGGTTTTTTAATGTCGTTTCGACAGATATCTACATCGGTTGATCTGCCTGCAGTTGAACACCAGATTTTAAAATTTTGGCGAGACAACTCTGTCTTTGAAAAAACTGTCAACTCCCGTGAAGATGGACCCGCATGGACGTTCTATGAAGGCCCACCAACAGCAAATGGAATGCCTGGAACTCACCATATTGAAGCTCGAGTTTTCAAAGACGTATTCCCTCGTTTTCATACGATGAAGGGAAAATACGTAGAGAGAAAAGCCGGTTGGGACTGTCACGGACTTCCAGTTGAGATTGCCGTAGAAAAAGAACTTGGTTTCTCGGGCAAAGGCGATATTGAAAAATATGGAATTTCACAATTTAACGACAAATGTCGTGAATCAGTTCAGCGCCATGTGAGTGCATTTACTGAAATGACCGACCGCATGGGTTTCTGGGTCGATTTTGATCAGGCATATTGGACCATGTCGCCAGAGTATGTTGAATCAGTTTGGTGGTCACTCAAAGAAATTTGGAAAAAAGGTTTACTTGTTCAAGACCATCGAGTCGCTCCATATTGCCCACGTTGCGGAACAGGTCTGTCAGATCACGAATTAGCCCAAGGGTATGAAACTGTTACCGATCCATCAGTTTTCGTTCGCTTCCCAGTCACTTCAGGTGAGTTACAAAAACTAAAAGCAAGCCTTCTTGTCTGGACTACAACTCCTTGGACTCTTGTTTCAAATACTGCAATCGCAGTGCATCCAGAAGTTGAGTATGTAGTTGTGCAGGTCAGCGTTGAAGAGCAAGAAGATGAAGTGCTCGTTGTTGCTAAAGCCCTCATGGAGTCGGTAAAAGGTGATAAAAAGATTTTGAAAACGATACTAGGTAAAGATCTAGAGAAAACTACCTACCAACGCCCCTTTGATTATGTTGAGATTCCAGATGCCCATTATGTAGTCCTAGCAACGTATGTAACCACTGAAGATGGCACCGGACTTGTCCATCAATCCCCCGCCTTTGGCGCAGATGATCTTGCGGTCTGTCGGAGCTATGGATTGCCTGTGGTCAATCCAATTGCACCTGATGGAAAATTTCTAAAAGAAGTTCCCGTCGTAGGCGGTGTATTTTTCAAAGATGCAGACAAGGCGCTAGTAAAAGAGCTCAAAGCAACCGGCGCACTTTATAGGCACCAGCAATACGAACACTCTTACCCCCACTGCTGGCGTTGCCACACGGCGCTGATGTATTACGCACAACCTTCTTGGTATATCCGAACAACCTCAATTAAGGATGCATTACTTCGAGAAAATGCTTCAACTAATTGGCATCCTGAAACAATTAAGGAGGGCCGATATGGTGATTGGTTAAACAACAATATCGATTGGGCACTCTCCCGAAATCGCTACTGGGGTACGCCTCTGCCGATTTGGCGTTGCGAAAACAAACACGAAATATGTGTGGACTCCCTTAAGGAGTTAGGCCAACTAGCCGGTAAGGAACTTTCTAACCTAGATCCTCACAGACCTTTTGTTGATGACATCACATTTAAGTGCAGTCAGTGCGACTCAACAATGATTCGCGTCCCGGAGGTCATCGATTGTTGGTATGACTCAGGTGCAATGCCATTTGCACAGTGGGGTTATCCTCACAAAGAAGGTTCAGTTGAAAAATTTAAAGCCTCATACCCTGCAGACTTTATCTGTGAAGCGATAGATCAAACTCGCGGATGGTTTTACACCCTCATGACTATTGGAACATTAGTATTTGATCAATCCTCTTATAAAACTGTTTTATGCCTTGGTCATATTTTGGATAAAGATGGACGCAAAATGAGTAAGCACTTAGGCAATGTGCTTGAGCCAATGGCGCTGATGGATCAACATGGCGCTGATGCAGTTCGCTGGTACATGCTTGCTGCTGGATCGCCTTGGTCTGCAAGGCGAGTAGGCCATGAGAATTTGAATGAAGTCGTTCGTAAAACTTTATTGACGTATTGGAACACTGTTTCATTCCATGCCTTGTATGCAAAGGCCTCTAATTTTGAGCTCTCTCAAACTCCATTACTTGCAGATCGACCATTAATGGACAAGTGGATTATTTCTGAACTTAATCTCTTAATTGCCAACGTCGATAAAGCACTCGAAGGTTTTGATTCACAAGTTGCTGGGCGCGAGTTAGCAAAATTCATCGATGACTTATCAAATTGGTATGTCCGGCGCTCACGTCGACGCTTTTGGGATGGAGATGTCGCCGCTTTAGCCACCTTGCATGAGTGTCTAGTAACTCTGACACAACTACTCGCTCCCCTTGTGCCATTTATTACAGAGCATGTATGGCAAGAACTCGTCCGACCAACTGATCCAACAGCTCCTCTTTCTGTTCATCTCTCAGACTTTCCAATCTCCAAGAGCGCTGAGATTAATTGTGAACTCGGCAATCAAGTAGAGCTCACTCGTCGCATAGTTGAGCTTGGTAGAGCTACTCGAGCCGAATCAGGAATCAAGATTCGACAACCCCTAGGTCGAGCCTTGATCGCTGCAAAGGGATGGTCTGATTTGCCAGAGCAGATGCGTGAGCAAATTGCCGATGAATTAAACGTTATGGAACTTGAAGATATTGCAAATGCCGACGGTGATCTAGTCGATGTAAGTGTAAAGGCAAATTTCAAGAGCCTTGGAGCAAAATTTGGTGGAGCTGTTCAAGAGATTGCAAAGGCCATCGCAGGTGTGGATCCAACAGAACTTGTTAAGCAACTTCGCGATCAAGGATCAACATCAATTGCCTCATGGACAATCTCCCTTGAAGATCTTGTAATTACTGAGGTGCCAAAATCTGGTTGGAGCGTTTCTTCACATGACGGTGAGAGTGTTGCACTTGATCTGCAACTCACACCTGCATTAATTCTGGCTGGAAACGTACGTGAGGTGATCCGATTTATTCAAGAGCGACGTAAAAGTGAGGGCTTTGATATTTCAGATCGAATCAATGTTGCCTGGAACGGTATTCCCGAAATTATTGCTGCGATTGAAAGTGATCGTTCTCGAATCGAAAATGAGGTCCTTGCGGTGTCAATGCTCCATGACGGCACAATTGCTATAGGCGATAGTGAAATAGGGCTAGAGGTTGTTTTAACTAAATCGGGCTGATCTAAAGGCGACTAACGAAGCCGATCAATAACTGTGTGCCGAAAAAAAGAACTATAAAACTCATATCCAAACTAATTGCCCCTAGGCGAAGTGGTGGAACGAATCTTGCAACGAATTTCATAGGCCTGTCTGTAATCGTATAAATGGCCTCGACCAAATAAAGAATAGGACCACGTGGGCGCCAAGTTTTGGAGAACATTTGTACATAATCAAAGATCAGTCGCCCCAACAAAGCAAAGAGAAACACCTGCAAGAGATTGGCTAGCAGTGAGCCCACGCTCAACATGATCAGCTCTGGTTAAAAAAACTTGCTTGTGCTGCAGCTGATTTGTCTTCACTGCTTACTGAAACATTTGCTGGTGAAAGAAGAAACACTTTCTTAGTTACTCGCTCAATTGTTCCATGTAATCCAAATGCCAGGCCACTTGCAAAATCTACAAGCCGCTTATGCTCTGATTCATCCATCTCTGTTAAATTGATAATGACAGGATTGCCTTCGCGGTAGTGCTCGCCAATTGTTCGCGCCTCGTTGTAATAGCGAGGATGCAAAGTAATGATGCGATCTAACGTTGGAAGATCTAACTGCGGAGCTGTTTCGACTACTTCTCCCCTACGGACTGTAGGTACTGGGCGAAGCTCTCGGCTCTTGATTCGCACATCACTTGATTTTGCTGGTGCTTGTGATTGCGCGGTATCAAATTCCGGCTCATCCATTAGACCTAAGTAGTTGGCGACACGGCGGATTGCATTAGACATAAGAAAAGGTTACCTCTGGGGTGAGCGAGAACCGAGTATTGATGAGCCAACGCGCACATGTGTCGCTCCATAGGAAATGGCCATTTCATAGTCCCCACTCATGCCAGCCGATAGCCCTGTCGCCCCAGGAAACTCCCTCATAAAGTCAGTATGAATCTGCTGAAGTTGTTCGTAGGCAAGGGTTGGATCCATTGATAACGGAGGCACCGACATAATCCCCGACAATCTATGTTTTGAAGAGTTTTCAATTGCCCTAGCTAAATCATAAAGATCTTCACTTTTGGCTCCCCCTCGATGATGGGCGCTATCGAGTGAAACCTGAATAAAAATTGAAAGCGGGTGCGGTGCAATTTTTTCTATTAGCTCGAAATGTCGATGTTCATCTAATGAATGAATAACAGATGCCCATGAAGTAATTGATTTGAGTTTATTGCTTTGAATCTGCCCCTGAAAATGCCAGGTGGCTGGAACCGCCATTGATTTTTCAGCCCCTTCTAAATCGCGATTCTCACCGAAATCGCTAACTCCGAGTTGGCTTAAAATCTCCACATCACTTGCGGGAAAACTCTTTGTCACTACAACTAAGTCCACTGCGTGATCTGCAATGGCGGCAATCTTACTTTTCACTTCTCTCAGATTTTCTTCTAATTCGGCTTCCCTACTCATATTTTCACTACCCCTACAAAACGACCAGTCGGTGATTGCCTGCGATGAGAAAAATATGAAGTGTTCTCCATAGTGCACACTGTTGAAGCTTCAAAGCTCACATCTTGTGCCAGCAATTCTGCGACTAACCCAGCCTGAAGATCTAAAGCTGGTGTCGAATGCCTGGTAGTGGAGTAAGAATCTGGATAGGTTGCAGTTACTTCCTCCTGTAGCTCAAGCGGCACTTCATAACATTTTCCACAAATGGAAGGTCCCAATACGGCATGAATCTGTTTTGCACCTAAATCTCTCATTGCCTCTATGGAATTTATAGCAACTCTGTTTACCAAGCCTGCACGTCCAACATGGACAGCGCCTACAACTGACTCTGAAAGAAGTAAAAGTGGGATGCAGTCTGCCACCATGACCGCTAATGAAATATCAGGATTGGCCGTAATTAAAGCATCACAGGTTGGTTCAATTTCGCTGTAATCAGTCACAACCACAACAGCGTTGCCGTGTACTTGATTCATAAATTGGGTACTTGATAACGTCGATCGATTTGCTTTGACCTTTGATGAATCATCGCCAACATGTCCGGCGAAGTTAAGAGATTCATAACTTCCCGAACTAAAGCCACCAGTTCGATCAGTGAAAAAATAAGACAACGCAGAGTTCCTTACTTCATGAAGTCAGGAATATCGATCTCATCCTCAGCAACCAATTCTTCAAAAGTGACACGGCGCTTTGGTAGCTCGTTATCTAAATCAAGGGCCACAGCCAATGGATCATTGGCAGAAATGGGATCTGCCACTCCGCCCAATGTTGCGGCATCAAATGATGGTGTTGAAACCTTCTTTGGTTGCCCACCTTCAAAACCTGCTGCTACAACAGTTATACGAATCTCATCACCCAGGGCATCATCGATTGTTGTTCCAAAGATGAACTTAGCATTTGGATGAACTACAGATTGAACTAATTCGCAAGCCTCGTTAACTTCAAACAAACCTAAATCCGATCCACCAGAAACAGAAAGCAATACACCCATTGCGCCATCTATTGATGCCTCTAGCAAAGGACTTGAGATTGCAAGTTCCGCCGCCCGTATTGCGCGGTTTTCGCCACGTGCAGATCCGATTCCCATTAATGCCGATCCCGCACCTGACATGACGGCCTTTACATCTGCAAAATCCAGATTGATTAGTCCGGGCTGTGTGATGATTTCGGAAATTCCTTGAACTCCAGAGAGTAGAACTTGATCTGCGCTCTTGAATGCATCAGCTAAAGTTATTTGGCGATCAGAGATCGCAAGTAAACGATCATTCGGGATAACAATTAGCGTATCGACTTCTTCACGCAATGCTTCGATACCAACATCTGCCTGCTCTGAACGCAACTTCGCTTCAAAAGAAAACGGCCGAGTTACAACACCAATTGTTAGCGCGCCGATTTCTCGAGCAATTTTTGCAACAACTGGAGCTGCGCCTGTTCCTGTTCCGCCACCTTCACCGGCAGTTACAAAAACCATATCTGCGCCGCGAAGTATTTCTTCAATATCATCTGCGTGATCGAGTGCTGCTTCACGTCCTTTATCGGGATCCATTCCCGCACCAAGTCCGCGAGTTGTCTTGCGACCGATATCAAGTTTTACATCAGCATCACTCATTAATAAATGTTGTGCATCAGTGTTGATAGCAATGAACTCAACGCCTTTTAATCCAACGTCAATCATTCGATTGACTGCATTAACTCCACCACCACCAATACCAACTACTTTGATGACAGCCAAATAATTTTGCGGTGAAGCCACGTGTCTTCCTCCTTTTGAACCTTAAACCTCACCTTGAGAGTTATGGCTCAATGATTTTCAATAAGGTGAACTTAAAGCGCGCAAGGGTGATTATCAAACACCGACATGAATTGTTTAACGTGTCGCAAAACAATTTAATGCAATCAAGTTTTTAATTAACGATCGGTGCATGTGGAGCGGAAAGATCAATTTTAGTTATCTTTTTATTTTCGGGCAGGGCAAGAATCCTTCGATATACCCTGGTTTTCAACTCAGTTTCACTGTTTATTCCCCACTTAACTTCAAGGATTCGATCTCCTTGTGCCAATTGCAGGTCGAGTGAACCTGAGTCCTGCACCTTGATTAACTGCAATGTTTGGCTTAACTGTGAATCTAGAGAGCCAAGTAGTTCAACAGCTTTTAAAGCCGAGGCTGCATTGATCGCCTGGATCTGAATAAGGTCGGAAGGGCTACCATTTTGCAGTTGAAAACTCTTTCCCTCTGCATCAAATGCTTTTCCGTTATACAGAGCAACCGGGGTCCGCTCAAGAATTCGGATCGTTACTTTTCCGCTAATCCAATCTCGCGAAACTTCAGCTTTTTTGACCCACGCTAAATTCTCAAACTTAGTTGCAATTACTTTGGGTTGAGTTCGAGCTAATTTTTCACCTTTTATAACCCCGGGATTTACATTTAATCGCGAACCAATGATTTCAACTGAACTAACAGTAAATAGTGATGAGTATCCCAGAGCATATGTTGCGCCGACAATAACTAATAATGGCAAGGCTATTAATGTAAAGCGTCTTCTCATTTAAGAAAATCGCCTTTGTAAGCCTTCTACAAGGATCGGTGCTAGTGAACTGACATCACCCGCGCCAAGTGTCATGATTACATCACCGGGTTGGGCTGAAGCAACTACCGAATCAGTTACTTCCACAAAATTGGGTATGTACTCCCCTCTAACCATCGTGGAGGTTATAAGTCTGGATGTAACCCCTTCGATTGGCTTCTCACTTGCGGCGTATATCTCTAAAACAATCGCACGATCTGCTTTGTCTAGCACTTCTGAAAATCTTGCTGCAAAGGCACGAGTGCGTGAAAAACGATGCGGTTGAAATACAACTATTAATCGACCATCTGCTGCGAATCGGCGGGCGGCTTCAAGGGTTACTTGTATTTCAGTTGGGTGGTGTCCATAGTCATCAATAACTCGTATCCCGTTGACCGTTCCCTTTAACTCAAACCTTCTTCCAGTCCCCCGAAACATTCCAAGGCCCGCCAAAAGTTGTGCGGCTGGCATCGATAACTTCAATCCCGTTGCTAATACTGATGCTGCATTGAGTAAGTTATGTTGGCCAGGAACTTGAAGTTCAATTATGCCAATCATTTTTCCATGCCAGATTGCTCGCGCTTTAGAACTCATCGCCAAAAGCTCGATCTGATCTAAATGCAAATCTGCTGTTTCACTTAAACCATATGAAATCTGTTCGAGTCCCGAATTAGATACTTCCATTGCAAGCCGCTTAGCCCCTGAATCATCAGCGCAATAAACAAGGAAGCCCTCTTTTTGAATCGTGCTTGCAAAATCCACAAATGCTTTGTCCACCGCCTCTGGGGTCTCGAAGAAATCAACGTGATCGTGTTCGACATTGGTCACTATTGCCCCAAATGGTCGATACTCAATAAAGGATCCATCTGATTCATCTGCCTCGGCCACAAATATTTCACCCGTCCCACGGTGGGCGTTCGAACCGGAGGCCGTAATGTTTCCACCAATCGCAAAAGAAGGATCGGCCGAACAGGCTTGTAGAGCAACGGCTAACATTGATGAGGTCGTTGTTTTACCGTGTGTGCCAGCAACTGCAATACTTTTGGACTCTGACATCAAGATTGATAACGCAGAGGCGCGAGTTATCACCTGAAGCTCCAACTCTTCAGCACGGATGCGCTCTACATTGTTCATTGAGATGGCGTTGGAATAGACGACTAAATCTGCACCATCCACATTTTCTGAAGCATGTGAAGTTGATACTTTTGCCCCCAAGGCAACGAGGGCGGAAATTACCGATGAATCCTTTGTGTCCGAACCGGTAACTGTAATCTCATGCGTTAAAGCAATACGAGCCAATCCACTCATGCCGGCACCGCCAATGCCGATAAAGTGAATACGTTTACCGACTAAGGCTGAAAGTGTTGGCTTCATTTCTTTATTGCAAACTCTGCTAGTGCGGCGATTTTTTCCGCAGCCATGAGATCTTCTCCGCTGCCAGATACCGGCGATTTAGAGGACTCAATAATGAGGTTGGCAAGGTTTTCTTTTACATACTTGGCATTAAATAGTTTTTGATCAATAACTCTTGCTCTTCCAGCGCCTACAAGGCTGGTGGCATTAACTAACTGTTCACCATTTCCGACTGGTAGAGGCACGAAAAGAGCGTAACGGCCGAGAGCGCGAAATTCACTACAGGTGACCGCGCCACTTCGCCCAATAATTAAATCAGCAGCCAAATACGCATCTGCCATCTGCTCTACATATGAAACTGCTTCATATCCGCCCAATGATGCTGGCAATTGATTTAGACGACCTACAGAATGAAGAACACTGAACCCATTTTTTTGAAAGAATTCCACGCACTCTTTGATCACGGTGTTTATCGCGACCGATCCTTGCGATCCCCCCATGATAAAAATGAATGGATCCTTCGGTGAAACGCCTAAACGTGCCTTAGCTTCGGCGCGGGCCGCTGCCCAATCTTTTTTTGCATTTTCAAATGCAGAGGCAACATCTGATCTCAATGGAAGTCCCGCCAAAAGAGCGTTAGAGAATTTCCCCTTATCAACTGGATGAGCAACTGCTAAATGTGGAGTGAGCACGGCTCCAACTTTGTTTGCCCAGCCTGGTTTGGCATTTGCTTCGTGAATAACTATTGTAATCCCTAAACTGCGTGCTGCTAGATAAGCGGGCGCGCTTACATATCCACCAAATCCAATCAATAGCTCTGAATCAGTTAGAATCTTTCGACACGAGAATATAGATGAAAGCAGATCAAAAGGTATTTTTAGCCATGAGAAAGAAGGTCGTCTAGCAATAGCAACTTTTGGAATTATTCTTAACTCAAAACCAGCCTCTGGAATTAGAGTTGTTTCTAGGCCTTTAGCAGTTCCAATAAACAAACATGTATCAGAAGGATGGAGTTTTTTCCATTCACGCGCTACAGCTAGAGCAGGTTGTATGTGACCTGCTGTTCCTCCACCTGCAAAAACTACTGTAGCCATTTGTTACCCGTTGCTTGTAACTCTTTATAGATCTGAGGGTCACGTCGAGCCGCACCAAGTACAAAACCAATAGCCATATATGTTGCAATTAGCGAAGAGCCGCCGTATGAAAGCAGTGGCAGAGTCACACCAACTACAGGAAGAACACTTATCGCTGATCCAATATTGAGAACTGTTTGAATCCCAATCCAGCAACCAATTCCTGATCCAACATATCTGACCATTGGATCCTGGGCTCGCATGGCAATCTTAAAAATAGAGAAAAGGAGAATGCTTATTAAAAATAGCGTCGCTAGAGTTCCAAATAATCCTAACTCTTCACCAATTACCGAAAATATGAAATCAGTATGAGCTTCGGCGAGATTTCCCCATTTTTGACGAGATGCGCCTAAACCAACGCCAAAGAATCCTCCACTAGCCAAACCTAAAAGACTATGCGCAGGCTGCCAACCATAGAGTTTGTACTGATCCTCAGCGAATGGATTTAGAAAAGCGATGAATCTTTGCACTCTATAAGGAGATGTCAAAACTAGAATAGCCAAACTTAAAAAACCTGCGCTGAGCACAACACCGAATACCCGCAGCTTCAGTCCTGAAACCCAGAGGAGTCCTATCAGAATAAATCCGAAGACAGATGCGCTTCCTAAATCATTTCCAGCCAAGATTAGAACCATACACAGGAAGAATGCAGGGGTAATTAAGGCTAAGACATTGGAGTGAATTCGACCAGATCGCTCGTGCTTTGCCAGTACATAGCCAGCCCATAGAATCATTAAGAATTTAGCAAATTCACTTGGTTGAATGATTACAAAACCTAAACTTAACCAGTTTTGATTTCCACTGGTTGAATTACCAAAAACTTGAACAAATAAAAGCATTACAACTGAGATTAAAACTCCGCCACGAGCAATGGTTTTCCAATGTACAAGCGAGATTCTTGAAAGTACCCAGGCCATAGGAATTGAAAAGAGTAAAAAGACTAATTGTCGAGCAGCAATGGCATAAGTTGAACCTGTATTTCCTAAAGAATCAATCGAGGAGGCTGAAAAAACCATGATCAGGCCTAATAGACTCAGCAACAATGTACTTCCTGCCAGCATGTAATAGAGATTGACTGGTTTAGTAAAAAGATTTTCTTTTCCTTTAGTTTGCATGTGACACCAATTTCTTCACAGCTGCAGCAAATCGATCCCCTCGATCTGCATAAGAGGCAAACTGATCCATCGATGCGCAAGCTGGCGCTAAAACAACGCTATCTCCTGAAGTGGCAAAGCTTAATGCATGAGTTACTACCTGCTCCATTAGTGAGTTATCTGCTTGGCCCTTTACATAGCCACTTGGTGTTTCAACTTTCACCCTAGGAACTTCTGGGGCAAATTTTTGTAAAGCGTTCTCAATTAAAATTGAATCTTGGCCAATTAATATCGCTGCCTTCATTCGACCTTTACAGCGTTGAACCAAATCTTCCATGTCAGCGCCTTTTGCTAAACCGCCAGCAATCCAAACAACTGATAAGTGCGAATTTAATGAGGCAATTGCAGAATGTGGATTTGTTGCCTTCGAGTCATCAACCCAGGTTATGGAATCCTTTTCTAGAATTACCTCTATCCGGTGTCTTCCTGGCCTAAAATCTTGCAATGCTTTTTGAATTACTGCATGTGGAACATTAATTGATAGAGCTAGAGCGGCTGCAGCCATAGCATTTGAGACATTGTGAGGAATTGTTGGTTTTACATCGCTAATCTCACAGATCATTTGAGCTTCCATTGGATCAGAGACAAAGCAGCGATCAACAATTAACTCTTCAACAACTCCAATTTCACCAGGTGCCGGAGTATTGAGCGAGAAAAAAACTTTACGCCCCTTCCAGGAGGCAGAACGTGTGATGACTTCTCCGTCGTCGGCATTGAGGACGGCGATCTCACTTTTTTCAAGTAGAGACAATTTTGCTTGTGCGTACATCTCAAAACTGCCGTGCCAATCAATATGATCATGTGCAATATTTAAAATTGCCGAGCTGTGAAACTGCGCCGTCTTGGCCCAATGCAGTTGAAAGCTTGAAAGTTCTAAAACCAAATATTCGAAGGGATCTACTTGATCAACTGCCTCTATGACCGTCTCCCCTAGGTTGCCACAGGCCTTCGCTTTTAATCCAGCCGTCTGCAAAATCTTTGCGACCATCTCCACAGCAGTTGTTTTCCCGTTAGTTCCGGTGATCGCTAACCATTTCTGATGTGGAGCTATCTCAGACTTTAGCTGCCATGCCAAATCAACTTCGTTTAATACCTCTAAATCACTATCTAACGCTTCGACCAATAAAGGATGATCTAATTTCCAACCTGGTGAGACAACTACTGCATCAAATTTTTTGAGCTCTATTCCATCGGTTTTAATGCCTGCATCAGAGTAATCATCTGCAATTGTGACTTTGCCTCCACGCGATTTCAGCGAACGCTCAACTGAAAGCCCCGTAACACCAGCTCCTAGGATAAGGAAGTTCTTGTCAGCTATGTTGGAAGCCATGGATTATTTCGCCACCCATTGTGCATAGAAGAGTCCAAGACCAAGGGCCACGGACAAACCTGAAATAATCCAGAATCGAATAACGATCGTTATCTCTTCCCAACCCTTTAATTCAAAGTGATGGTGTAGTGGCGCCATTCTAAAAACTCTTTTACCACCGCTAATTTTGAAATAGAAAGTTTGTATCAACACTGACAATGTAATGATTACAAATAGACCGCCAAGTGGGATCAGAAGCAACTGAACACGCAGTGTGGCGGCAAAGGCTGCAATGGCACCACCCAAAGCAAGTGATCCGGTGTCACCCATCATGATTCTTGCTGGAGCCGTATTCCACCAAAGAAAACCAGTACATGCCCCTGCAAACGCTGCAGCAAGCACTGCTAGATCAAGGGGATCTCTGACTGCATAACAGCCAGCGGTTATTTCAGAACCACAACTTTGACCAAACTGCCAGACTCCAATTAAAACAAAGGCAAGAAAAACCATAATTGCTGCACCAATAGCTAAACCATCCAAACCATCAGTTAGATTCACACCGTTGCTTGCAGACAACACCATCAAGATAATCCAAAGAATTACAACAGTTGTTCCAAGATAAATACTTGTTTCTCGCACGCCCGATAAGTACTGTGAAATCGGAGTAAGTGAATACTCATTCATAAATTGCAGACCAAGGTAGGCAAAACCACCCGCTGCAAGCGCCTGACCCGTTAATTTGTAACGGCCTTTGAGGCCTCTTGAGTTTTGTTTAGAAACTTTTAGCCAGTCATCAAGAAAGCCAATTACTCCCAATGCTAGAACGAGAGCAATGACTAGTAACGCTGATGCTGTTACGGGAGTTAAAGTAACTAAGTGTGAGAAAAGGTAGCCAAGTATGGCTGCAAGAATGAAAATGATTCCACCCATGGTTGGCGTTCCATGCTTTATGTGATGAGTGCTTGGACCATCATCACGAATAATCTGCCCAAATCCTTTTTTCACCAGGATGCGAATTAAAATACGTGTTCCAAAAAGTGCAAAAACCAATCCAAACGCGCCTGATATGAGTATCTGTCTCAACTTTCAACTCCGCTCTTATCTAGCCAATCACTTTCGATCTTTTGAGCCAGGATTTCTAGGCCTTCAGAGCGGGAAGCTTTTACTAAAACGACATCTCCTGCTGAGAAATGCTCCACTAGTAATGCTGCTTCTGCAATGTTTACAACATGGTGCACACGCATTGCTCCCATACTTGCGCCAAACTCCGGTTGATTGATTGCAACTAAGTGATCGACTCCGATCTCCTGCGCAAGGGTGCCAATTTTTCTGTGGGCAGCTGTAGATGACTCGCCGAGTTCATGCATTTTTCCTAAGAACGCCCATGAGGAGCCACCACGTTCCTGCGCAAATAAAGTTAGCGATCGCAAGGCTGCAGACATAGATTCTGGGTTTGCGTTATAGGCATCATTGATTATGAGAATTCCGAATACGTCATGTAGCTCCATTCTCCACTTGCTCTTTATTTCAGCAGTAGAAAGTGAACTTGCAATCAATTCGATAGGTAGTTCTAAGGCTGTACCAACTGCTGCCACCGCTAAAGCGTTTGCGATTTGATGTGCGCCTATAACTCTCATTCCAACTGCATCGCGCCCTGCAGGTGTGACAAGTTCGAAATGAGGACAACCTTCTCGAATTTCTATGTCAGCCGCGCGAACATCCTTGTTATCTCCAAAGAAAATTACTCGCCCTTTATGAAGCTTCGCCATGGCTGGTGTAAATGAATCATATGTTCCTAGGACTGCAGTTGAACTTTCATCGAGTGAAGAAATCAACTCAGATTTTGTTTCAGCAATTGCTTCAACTGATCCAAACTCACCTAAGTGGGCTGTACCAACGGTAAGTACAACACCGATATTTGGCTTGGCAATCAGAGACAAGCGTGCAATGTCACCTTTATGGCGTGCACCCATCTCAAGAATACAAAATCTCGTTCTTTCATCGCACTCAAGCAATGTAATTGGAAGTCCCAAATCATTATTAAATGATCCGATGGGTGAAACTGTAGGCCCAACAGCTGCCAGCATGTGTGAAAGTAAATCCTTGGTACTAGTTTTCCCTTGCGATCCGGTAATTCCAATAGTAATTAAATTTTCCAATCGCATGCGAACGAATGTGGCTAATGTTGACAAAGCAAGCACAACATCTTTAACAACTATGCATGGACCATCAATGCGTTTAGTTGTTAAAGATAAGACAGAGCCGGCGCGATATGCTTCGGCGGCAAAATCATGTCCATCGAAGTGTTCTCCTTTTAGTGCGAGAAAAATTGATCCTGGTATCGCTTTTCTCGAATCAAAGACAGGTGCTTTTGAAACCAACAGATCTTTGTCACAGTGAATCTCTCCTCCAAGTAAGAGAGCGATTTCTCCTGCAGTTAAAGTAATCATTTTTTGTCCTCGATTGCCCGAGCTAACTCAATGCGATCATCGAAGGGAAGTACTGCGCCATTTACTTCCTGTCCCTTTTCATGGCCCTTGCCTAACACGATGACAAGATCACCATCATTGGCTTCATCTACAGCAGCTTTAATTGCCTGAGTTCTATCCTCTATTACTGCGCTAGGGTCCTTAATATCTAAACCCAAAACCATCTGAACTAAAATATCCTTCGGTTTCTCACTTCGAGGATTGTCACTTGTAAAGATTGATACATCGGCACCTTCATGAAGTGCCTTTCCCATTAGTTGGCGTTTTGAAGAATCCCTATCTCCCCCGCAGCCTAAAACTGCAATCACTCGACCATCTGTAATTTCGTGTGCTGTTTCCAATACTCTTGAAACTGCGTCCGGGGAGTGTGCATAGTCGATCATCGCAATAAAGTTTTGCCCAAGTGCAACGGCTTCTAGTCGTCCAGTAGCTCCAGATAACGTTGGAAGAATTGCTGAAATATCGAGAGGATCGATTCCGCTCTCAACAGCTAGTGCTACAGCCATGAGAAGGTTGTCGTAGTTATATCCACCGTAAAGCCGAACTTTGCCTTCGATCAGGATTCCACCGGTGCCTCGGATTGCAACATGGGCACCAATGTAATCTCGAGAAATCTTTGTGTAATGCCAATTCGCAGTTGTATCCAACCGTGAGAGGCTCACGATTGGCAACTCAGTTTGCTTCGCCAGTTTTACGCCATATTCACTATCAATATTGATCACCGCAAGATCGGCATACTCGAAAGTAAATAGCTTTGCTTTTTCTGCAAAGTAACTCTCCATATTTTTATGAAAATCTAAGTGATCTTGTGAAAGATTTGTAAATCCGATAACTGCAAAATGGCTTCCTCGAATTCGTTCAAGTGCCATAGCGTGACTTGAAACTTCCATTACTAAATTGCGCATGTGTCGCTCACGCATTACAGCAGATAAAGCTTGTATCTCGCTGCTTTCTGGAGTGGTTCTCACACTCTCTATTGCTTCTGAACCAATAAGTGTTTCAACTGTTCCAATCAATCCACTTTCGCGACCGGCCCCAGTCATGATTTGATGTAGCAAAGTTGTAACTGTGGTTTTTCCATTCGTTCCAGTTACACCCACACTATACAAATCACGCATTGGCTCCCTATAAAACCATGCACTCACTACTCCGGCAGCACGCCTTGGATTATTTGAGACGATCACTGGCAGGCCTTTAATTTTTGATGCTCCCAAAGAATCACTTAAGACAGCAACAGCGCCTTTGGCAATAGCATCGGATGCAAACTCTGCTCCATGAAAATTCTCTCCAGGTAGAGCAATAAATAGATCTCCAGGCTGAATATCTTTGCTTGATTGAGACAATCCATTCACTTGAATTGAAGAATCGCCAATGATTTCTCCATCGATCAGTGAACGGATCGACTCTAGGCTAACCTCGAAGGTTTCAATTGGTCTTAACACGTATGACCTTATTCTGTGCAAGTAACTGCGCTTCATTGAGGGCAACTTTTTTGATTTTATCCTGAGTTGGAACCACTCCTTGTGACTGCAGAACAAATGACATGACCTCTTTGAAAACTGGACCACCGAGTGCGCCACCCCAGTGCATGCCTTTTGGATCTTGAATTGTCACATTGATTACATATGCTGGTTTGTCTGCAGGAGCAAAACCAATGAATGAAGCTGTATATCCGCGATAACAACCACATGTGTCATCAATTCGCTGGGCGGTACCAGTTTTACCCGCTACTCGATACCCTTGAATTGCAGCCGTGGGAGCTGTTCCATTTGCAGAAACAACTGTTTCCATCATCATTCTCATTTGCTTGGCAGTTGTTGCACTTACTACTCGCACAGCTTTTTGCTTCTGCGTTGGTGTGTAATTTCCACTTGAATCACTTGTACCGGCAATAACAGTTGGAGGAACTCTTACTCCATCATTTGCAATCGTGGCAAAGATACTTGTTGCTTGCATTGTATTAAGCGAGTATCCCTGTCCAAAAGCCATTGTAGGTGCTGTTGTTCCAGACCAGTCGCTAACTTCTAAAAGTTTTCCTCGTGATTCACCTGGTAAACCAGCTCCAGTTTTAACGCCGACTCCAAATTTAGTTAAGTAGTCATACAAGCTTTGGTTAGACAACTTTTCACCAATTAAAATCGATCCTGTATTGCTAGAAACTGCCAAAATCCCTGATGCGGTGAGCCGTTGAGTTGGATGAGGCTCGTGATCACTAAAGGTTTTATCTGCGCGCTTTAACTTGTAGGGAACAGTGAAAACAGTTTCCGGAGTGATCTTTTTCTCTTCAATAGCAGCTGCCAATGTCATGATTTTTCCCGTTGAACCCGGTTCATAAATATCTTGAACCGACGGATTTCGCATTGCTATTAATGAAACTTTTTTAGTGTTATTTGGATCAAAAGTCGGAGCAGTGGCATGTGCCAAGATGTGCCCTGTCTTTGGATCCATAACAATCACTGTTCCACTTAAAGCATTTGATGACTTAACCGCTTTTGCAATTGCCTTTGATGCCACCCACTGAATATCTCTATCAACAGTAAGCCTCACAGAGGTTCCAACCTGGGCTGGAATGATTTCAGACTGCGATCCAGGAATCTCGGCTTTGAATCCATTTGCATAGGAATACTTTCCATTGACTCCAGTAATTTTGGAGTTCATGCTCGATTCAAGACCGGTAGCGCCAATTCCTTCCTGGTTTACAAAACCCACCAGGGATGCGATTAAATGCCCAGAAGGATATTCGCGAATATAACCACGCTCTGGAAAGAATCCAATTATGCGTTCAGAACTTACTGGTTCAAACTTTGTGTTGTAAGCCGCGATAGCTTCAGTTAATTTCAACCAAGTAGCTGGTTTTGCATTTCGTGCGACCATGCTCCATTTTTTTGTTCCTGTCAGTGCAAGCTCAACATCTGCTTCTGGTAAACCAAGTATCGGCGCGGCTAGCTTTGCAACTTTATCTGGATTTAGAATTTGAGTTTGATCAACAACGATGTTGATAGCAGCAACGCTACGGGCAAATGCCACACCATGAATGTCAGTTATATCTCCGCGGGGGGCCTGCAAAGTGCTTACTTTCTCCATCTCATTAAATGCTTTAGAGCGATAATCGCTGGCCTGGATGGCTTGAATCTGAATTAATCGAACTCCAAATAAGAAAATAATGAAGGCTATAAACAAAACTAAAGCTCTGATTCTCGAATGCGCCAAATTAAAGTTACCCATTTTTTACCACAGCTTTTTCAAGGCTAGGAGTTAGGTCTAAAAAGTTTGGAACTTTTGAAGGCTTCATGCCAAGTTCGGCCGCTTTTTGTGCAAGTGCTTCCGGAGAAGAGATCTCATCAATCGTTCTAGCAATTGCCTCTCGCTGATCGCTTACTAATTTAGCTTCAGCCTTTAACTCTGAGAGCTTAAATGCATCTTGTGCCAACAATGTATTGATAAAGAGTAGAAACACCAGGCCAATGACGCCCACTAGCGTGACGAAAACTGCAAAGTATCTGCGATCGGCCTGTTTGCCTTCAGTTGGCTCTGGCACAAGTTTGAGTGCAACTTCAGCGCTTTTCTCAGCCAAGATTTTTCTTGATCGAACGACAGCAGGTGCAAGTGAGGTAAGTGCCATTACGCGGCCACTCTCTCTATGGCGCGCAACCGTACCGACTGCGCCCGTGAGTTTTCTTCTACTTCATCTTCTGTTGGTCCTTGGCTACCACGAAATACCAGAGCAAACTTTGCAGCAAATTCTGGCAACTCAACAGGAAGTTCCCGAGGTGTACCTGAGGTGCTGGCCGATACAAAAATCTCCTTAACAATTCGATCTTCAAGGGATTGAAAGGACATCACGACAAGACGTGCTCCAACATTTAGAATTTCAAGTGCAACTGGAAGAGCGCGAGTTATGCTGCCGAGTTCATCATTTGTCTCAATGCGAAGTGCTTGAAAAGTTCGCTTGGCTGGATTGCCACCTGTACGACGAGTTGCCGCTGGAATTGCATCCTTTACCAACGCTGCCAGTTGGGCAGTTGAATTCATTGGTGCAATTCCTCTGGCTCTTACTATTGATTCAACAATTCGTGTAGCAAATTTTTCTTCACCATAAGTTCTTAAGATGCGTACTAATTGACCTGGCTCATATGTATTGACTATCTCTGCTGCAGTCAAAGATTGTCTGCGATCCATTCGCATATCTAGCGGCGCATCTTGAGAGTATGAAAATCCTCGCTCTGATTGATCTAGCTGCATCGAGGAAGTTCCAAGATCAAATAGAGCACCATCGATTTTCTTGAACCCAAAATCTTTTACAACTTCGCCAATTGCATCAAAGCTTTGGTGGGTAGTAAGCAGTCGATCACCAAATTGAGCAAGCCTGGATGTGGCTTTTGTGATTGCATCCATATCTCGATCAATTGCAATTACGGTCAACTGAGGAAATTTCTGGAGTAATGCCTCAGAGTGTCCGCCTAATCCTAAAGTTGCATCAACTACAACAGGATTTTTTGAAGAGGCAATTGCGGGAGACAGAAGTTCAATGCAGCGATCACGCATCACAGATATGTGTTCATTATCAATACTCACTTGTCCCCCTTTCCTAAGTAACTCCCGCTTTATTTCTTTACAACTGTTCTCATCTCTGGTCACTGCCGGCCGACGGATCTGAAGTTGTAACGGCACCGGGGAAGGGGTGTCGCTACTTTCGAAGGGTCGGCAGTGGCCACAAATGAGAGTTAGAACAAACCTGGAAAGACCTCCTCTGAAACTTCAGCGAAACTCTTTTCACGATCTGCTAAATATTCATTCCAAGAATTTGAATCCCAAATTTCAACTCTTGTATTGGCCCCAATAACAACGCAATCTTTTTCTAAGCCTGCATATGTTCGAAGTGCTTGAGGAATAGTTACTCGACCTTGGCGATCAGGAATTTCATCGTGCGCACCGGCAAACATCACACGGCTGTAATCACGTGCTGACTTTGCAGTCACTGGTGCTTGTTTAAGGGTTTGGGTAATTTCAGAAAACTCTTGTGAAGGAAATACATAAAGACAACGTTCTTGCCCTTTTGTTATAACTAAACCTGCAGAAAGCTCTTCACGAAATTTCGCCGGAAGTATGAGACGACCTTTTTCATCTAAACGCGGTTCGTGGGTGCCAAGAAACATCGCTGCCCACCTACTTCCCCTAGATAAAGCTCAACCGAAAACCAGGCTCAACTGCCTGCGTAATTCCCCACTTTACTCCACTTTTCCCCTTTTTCAACCACCCTTCGCCACTATTTACCCATTTACCCCCACCTGCACCCCACCTGAAATGGGCATAAAAAAACCCTCCAAAAGGAGGGTCTGATGAGTCAATTGTGGGCAGATCTTTGCCCTTACTGGCCAGCTTTACTGGTTATTGCGCTCGTCCCAGCGTTGGTCCCATCGCTTATCCATGCGATCTCGCAACTTTGATGAGTTTTTGGAACTCTTTGAGCTGTTGCGGCCCTTGGACAGTGACTTAACCTTGCCAGAGGCTGAAAAACTAGAAATCACAGTTATGACCCCGGTCAAAGCGATGAGAAATCCGACTATTCCAACGGGGGCGGTTTTGCTAATGACTCCTGCTAACACAGTTACCAATCCAAGTAGTAAAAGGGCTGCTCCCTTAATAATCCGATTTTTGGAGGGAGTTAGCGGTGATGCAGAGAGTGCCGATACCAGGCGTGGATCCTCCGTTAAAAGGGCAGCCTCCATCTCATCTAGGAGGCGCTTTTCACGATCAGATAGTGGCACATGCGCAGAATAGAACAGATTTGCCTGACTCGCTACTCCTCGTGTTCATCGTCGGGCTCGATTAACCGAGCAGGGCGTACCGAGCCTGGACCAAAGCGCTCACGGGCTTTATCTACAGCGCCTTCCGCCTCTCGCCACCCCTTTTCTCTCTCACCAAGCATCAATTGCACAGGTGCGCCATCGGTTAAATTCTCCAAACTAACTCCCACCAACCGAAGACGCGCACGATCAATTCCAAGGGCCTCATAAATCGCCTTCACAACTTCGTATACCTCATGTGTTCCATCAATTGGTAGGGGTAAAGTTTTTGATCGATTAATTGTTGTGAAATCACCGAAACGAACTTTAATACTGATTGTTTTTGCAAATAATCCTTTATCTCGAAGCCTGGAAGTTGCGCGCTCGCACAGTTTTAAATACTCGCGCAAGATCTCTTCTGGATTATCTAGATCAGTTGGAAAAGTTTCTGCTGCACTAATACTTTTTTCGCCGTCATGTGGTGCTACATCTCGATAATCCCTTCCCCAAGAAAGCTCATGTAACGTTGCTCCAGATGCTTCTCCGACAGCACGGATGAGAGTAGTTCGGGGCAACTTGGCAATATCTTCAATTGTCCTAAGTCCTAGGCGCTCCAGAATTTCAGCGGTTTTTGGTCCAACACCCCACATCGCCGAGATCGGAAGTGGGTGTAGAAAATCTAAAATCTCTTCCGGTGCAATCTCTAGCATTCCATTTGGTTTGCAATGTGTTGATGCTAACTTTGCGATGAACTTAGATGGAGCGATTCCAACAGAACACGTTATGCCTTCTTGGCTTTCTACTTTTGCTCGAATTGCAGTTGCAATTTCACGTCCAGTTCCTAATAATCGCTTAGCGCCTGTAACATCTAAAAATGCTTCATCAACAGAAACTGGTTCAACATTTGGAGTAAAGCTTTCAAAGATCTCCATTATGTTTACAGAGACTTCTTGATACCTAGCCATATCAACCGGCAAAAAAACTGCATGTGGGGCTAATCGCCGTGCTTGACTCACGGGCATTGCTGAATGGATTCCAAACTTACGCGCCTCATAATTTGCGGCCGAGACCACTCCCCGTGTTCCCATCCCAATCACTACTGCTTTGCCTTTTAACTCAGGATTATCGCGCTCTGCTACTGATGCAAAGAATGCATCCATATCTACATGAAGAATTGTGGCCTGTATTGGCCCATCAACTGCACTCATATTACGAGCGTACTTTGTTTGGTGCTCCAACTTTCGTAGGCGGCGCGCAGATCCCACACCCCAGTAGCTCTTATAGATATGCCTCTGGCTCCAGTTCGGCGAGTTACTCCCCTTACCAGCAATAAAGATGTTGAGTACAAAACATTGGCGTACTCTCCCTGAACATCGGTAAAGAAAGTTGAATCACTGCATCCATAACCATCATCTAGGGTTAAAAAAATAACTCTCTTGCCAGATCGAACTGGTGGTGTCTGCATTGCCACTTTAATACCTGCCACTAAGACCGATGACTGAGAACGCTGCTTCAAAAGATCACTAGAACGCACAGCCCCAATTGAATTAAGAAATGCTCCATAGAACTCAATCAAGTGCCGTGACATATCTATCCCAAGGCGATCAACCTCATACTTAACGCTTTCTGCCGAAGACATATCGGGTAGACCACTGCTAGTAAGTTCAGGGGGCGCAAAGTTTAAATTCATCTGTGCACCTGAAACCGTTGCTGCTGGTGACTTTTGTAGATCTGAAAAATGCAGCAATAAGTCCCGGCGATTAACATCAGGATGTAGGCGGTCAAATGCTCCCGTAAGGATCATGCTTTCAATAACTGGTGCACTAGCTCCTGAGCGGTGCACGAAATCAGCTAAATCAATATATGGCCGAGCGGCAATAATCGATGTCACTTCGCTATCGCTAATTCGAGCAATAGTTGAGAGCGCAATACGAATTACATTTCCATGATCTTCAACGCGATAAACAGCATCTGATGCATTTGCATCAAGAGGTGCGATAGTAATTCCCATCTGTCGCGCTTCATCAACAATTAAACGTTTGGGATACATTCCTGGATCATGAGTTAACACTCCAGCAAGAAATGCTGCTGGGTAATGCCTTTTAAGCCAGGCTGATTGGTAGGTAGGCAAAGCAAAAGCTGCAGCGTGTGCTTTACAGAAACCAAAGGATGCAAAAGCGCGCAGTACATCCCAAATTTTATGAATGATCGCAAGCTCATATCCCTTGGCTGTTGCTGCAGGGAAAAACCAATCACATACTTCTTGTTGGCCATCTCTATCGCCTAGGGATCTACGTTTCTCATCGGCCGTTGCTAGCGATGCTCCAGTCATTGTGGCAATGATCTGAATAACTTGTTCATGAAAGACAACAACACCTTCGGTACTAGCCAAAATCTCATACAGATCAGGGTGGATGATCTGTGCAGGCGCCCATCCATGACGAGCCTTAAGAAATGGCGTGATCATGTCACTTTTAACTGGGCCGGGCCTAAATAAAGAGATATCAATAATTAAATCGGTGAAATTTGATGGTGCAAGTTTTCCAACTAGTTCGCGCTGGCCAGGACTTTCCACCTGGAAAATTCCTAACGTGCGAGTTGATTGAATAAGTTCATACGTTGCCAGATCATCAAGTGGAACTAAATCAATATCAATTTTTTCTTTATGAACCCGCTCAATCTCTCTAACTGAATAAGCAATTGTCGACTGCATTCTGACTCCCAATACATCGAGCTTGAGTAAGCCAACTGCTTCAACACCATCTTTATCAAAGGCAACCATGGGATATCCACCAGCACTAGCCATTAGCGGTGCGCGATCTAAAAAACCACCATCGGATAAAACGATCGCACAGGGATGCATCGCCAAATGTCGCGGTAGACCATCGAGGCGTTGTGCTATCTCAATAGTTGCGGCCATAAGAGGTGAAGCGATGTTGAGTCTTCGAAGTTCAGGTAACGACTCGATAGTTTTAGAGATGTTACGAGCCCTGATATGCGGCATAGATTTTGCAAGCATGTCGATCTCCATGCCGGGCAGACCTAAAGCTGCACCTGCATCACGAATGGCATGCCGGGCGCGATAGGTATCAACCATTGCAACAACGGCGCATCGAGATTGATTATTTGCTACATCCCAGTTGTTATCACCGTAGCGTTTAAAAATCATGTCATAGATCTCAAGACGTCTATCGGACTCAACATCGATATCAATATCTGGCAACGCTTTGCGCAGTGGTGAGCAAAAACGCTCCATGAGTAAGCCGTGCTGCATGGGATCCACATTTGATATCCCAAGTAGATGACAAATCAATGAACCTGCACCACTGCCTCGAGCAGCAACTCGAATACCGGCATCGTTTGCCATTGCTGCAATATCTGCAACAGTTAAAAAATATGATTCGTAGCCAAGGGTTGCAACTACTGCTAACTCATCATCTAAACGGGCCCGTGCTTTTTTAATCGCATCGTTTTTGCTGTATCTACGATTGATTCCAGATTCACTACGAGTGCGCAGTAGGGCGCGCATCTCTTGTGCATTTGCAGCGCCCACCACATGAGGCTCAGGTAAATGTGCTCCCCCTAAACCAATATCTCTCTGAGGCGATAGAAGGGCGCGTTCGGCCCATTGGCGAGTTGTTTTAAGTAACGCCCGCGGAGTTGACTCACCCGCAGCGCGTGCAATTTCGCTAGCTAGATAGATCATTTCATCACTAGATTTCAAAAATCCTTCAGCGTTGCGACGTTCAAGATGACGCTCATGTAAGGGTACTAATTGGCGCGTGCAATCTAAGACATCAGCTATCGGACCATCTCTTCTATCTAGCATCCGCACTGCATTAGTAACGACTGCATCAATATCATTATCGCGAGCAAAAACTAGGGATCTAGCAGCGTGCTCAGTAGATCGGGGGCCCTTACCGGCGATTAAATGTGAAACACATTCGACTGCATTGCTGGCAAATAAATCTCGGGTTTGATTAAAAATAGAGAGAGCTTGATCAAAGCGATGTGCCTGTATTGGATTACTTATTGGGGATTCTGGTCCATGTAATGCATAGAGATTGGTGCTGTAATTACTAAAACGCTGTAAAAAATCTAGAGTTAGAACTGGCTTACGAGTATCACTTGTCATTGCTAAAGATGTCATCAATCTGCACAGCGAGCGCCATCCGCCATCGCCGTGGGCAAGTAATGTAATCCGCCCCTTAACCCCGCCTAACTCGATTGCAGAGTTGACTCCAATAATCGGTGCAACGCCATACTCAACACAACTTTGAGCAAATTCAATGGCACCTGCTAAACCATCGCGGTCATTTAACGCTAGTGCAGGCATTTCAAACTGTGCGGCTCGCTCTACTAAATCACTGGGCTGAGTTGTTCCGTACTTTAATGAGTAGGCACTAGCAACATTAAGGTGAATAAAACTCATACGCTACGAATAATCCACTGACCCGTTAACTCATCACGTTCGAGTTCAAAGGTCGTTAAGGAGCCAATCGGTGCAGCCTCTACTCGCCACAGTGCGCGGGCTTGATCATCAGGGCGGTATTTGCCATCGCTAATGCGATTCCACCATCCGCCGGCTTCACACCATCTAGAAAGCACTGCATGTATACGAAAGCGCTTGCCCTTAAAGGTAAATTCAATGGGAGTTGTTGCCCCATCTATAGTTACATCGGCCGAAGGATTAATCTGTGGAGCTGACATTTTCTACGGGTACCTTTCACAGCTGTGGGTAATCGGGTGAGTATTAGGGGAAATTCGAACAGATGTTCGAAAAATAGTGCTTTCCACTGACAAATAGCAAGCCCCTGGGGTGTCAGATGCAATAAATAGTTGAAACTTCAATTACTATTGCCATAATTAATCTACTTAAGGAGTCTCATGGACATCGTTCTCATTATCGCCCGCGTGCTTTTCGCGCTGATCTTTATCAGCTCAGGCGTATCGCACCTGACCAAACTGGAAGCTATGACTGGATATGCCAAGTACAAGAAAGTTCCAGCAGCAAAATTCAGTGTGGTTCTATCGGGTCTGATGATCCTTGTCGGCGGTCTCTACATCGCATTTGGTGTTTACGCCGACCTTGGCGGACTTCTCATCGCACTATTTCTTATCCCAACAGCATTCTTGATGCACGCATTCTGGAAAGAAACTGATGCAACAGCCAAGCAAAATGAATCAATCGGTTTCTTTAAAGATCTTTCATTAGCAGGTGCTGCGCTGATTATCTTTGCTCTCGTTTCCACGGGAACAGATTTCGGTCCATCAATTACAGGTGCGTTTTTTAACCTTTAATTACTAGAAATTCACTTCAAAAGGCCCGTCGGTTAATTACTGACGGGCCTTTTGCATCCATCATTGCTTCATGGAGATTCTTGGTGGCCTTGTAGCGGGCTGCTTTATAGGTGGCATTCTGGGATTTGTAGGCGCTGGTGGTGCGATGCTCACCGTTCCTATACTTATATATCTCTTTGATTTCACTCCGCAATCTGCAACTACTGCCGCGTTAGCTGTGGTCTTACTCGCTGCTGGTTCAGGACTTATTCCAAAACTTAAAAACAGAGATGTTCTCATAAAGGAAGCTCTGGTTATTTGGAGTCTAGGTCTTGTGACCAATATTGCTAGCTCACTAGTTGCCTACAAACTTTCTGATAACTTTATTACGACAGGGTTTTCAATTGTTATGTTGGTAGCAGCTGCAACAATGTTGATTAAACCTGTCTCTGGAGCAGAGAAAAAAGTTCCAATAATCTGGCTCATATTGATCTCACTTATTATTGGCTGTATAACGGGCTTTTTTGGTATCGGTGGAGGCTTTCTAGCTATTCCAATACTAGTTTTATTTTTTAAAAATACTCCCGCCAAAGCTGCAGGTACATCGCTTGCAATAATCTCTCTCAACTCATCTACAGCCTTTTTAGGTCATTTCCAGGGATGGGGCTCTGTTAATTGGAAAGTACCAATCTCCATGGCCTTAGCAGCCGTCATTGTTTCGCGCTTGGCTTCAATTAAAAGCAAAGACATCAAGCCAGAGATACTGCGTTATGGCTTTGTGATCCTGCTTTTTGTAATTTCAATATTTACGCTGACGGAAACCTGGATCCTTGCTGCTTAATGGTGTGGGAAGTCCAAAGATAAGTTGTTAAAGTTAACGTATGGAAGGTGTAATAGAAAAAGCTGCAGTAAAGCGAGTACTTGCCGCTTTGCATGAACATGGAGTTGAAGGTGAAGTCCATGTACTTTCAGATAGCGCCCGCACTGCGCAGGAAGCAGCAACAGCCCTTGGTATTGAAGTTGGACAAATCGCGTCGTCGCTAATTTTTAAACTTCCAGATGAATCACCACTCTTGATTATTACAAGTGGACGTCACCGAGTTGACACAGATTTAGTTGCTAAGGGCTTAGGGATTGAAAAACTTAACCGCGTTGATGCAGATTATGTAAAGGAAAAGTCTGGCTTTTCTATTGGGGGCGTGAGCCCATTGGGGTGGACTTCAAAGCCAGAAATCATCCTTATTGATGAAGCGCTAAGCGATTACGACGTTGTTTGGGCTGCTGCTGGACATCCTCATGCGGTGTATACAACTTCATACGATGAATTGCTCAATTGCACAGGCGCTACACCAATGGTCGTTGGTGAGTAAGAAACGCATTATTTATAGAAAGAAACTTCTAGTTCGTCCGAATTGTTCCCCATGTCTGGAGCATACTGTCTGGATCAAGATTAATACTCGGAAGTAGACCGCTGATTTTATTGGCACATCCTTCAGCAACACAGACCATTAAATATATATACCTGGTTTTATAGCCAGCAAACATGCCTTCGTAGTTGTCCCAAATTTCAATATCGCTAGCCTTCAACTTAGTTAGCCTAACCGCATGCCAGTAAAATGTATCCGCAATATAATTTGTTGTTGTATAGGTTGGGTACACAAAGAGAATTGTTCCTTCTTCTTGATAAAGAGCGTAGTTCTCCCCTACTTCGTAGGCTTTTAGATCTGTGTAGGCTTTACCCGCTTGTTCCGGTGTTAATTTATACCAAGGGACAAGCGCACCAATAGTGGGCGGGTATTTCAATAAGAGTTCAGCAGTTGTTAATTTCTTTGTCGACGGCGATGGCTTTGAAGTTGCTTTGCTCTTCTTTGGAGTTGGAGCCGCCGACGGTGTTATAACGCTCTTGCTCTCTTTAGTCTTTGGTTGAGTCGAAGCTGTAGGTGTTGGTGAAGGTTCAGTGGTAGAACTCACTGCGGGTGCAGGTGTGGGATCTGGTGTCGGAGAGCTAGTAACGATCTCTGTTGGAGGGCTGACTGTGGGTTCGCTACTTGCCTTTTCATTCTCGCTCGAACAACTAGTTGTTAACAACAGAATGCTTGCTGACACCACGAGAGATTTCCCAAGCATTGGTCGAGTGGTTAGGAAGCTCTTCACGCAAAAACTGTATACTTACGCATTATCAATTACAAGGGATAAATACTTGCGCAACCAAATGCGAAATGTTCAAGGCGGCGGTATTGGCTTGAAGTTTTTCTCTTTCCGCCAGGTTTCAAAAACCATAGGGGACGTGAGCCCATTGGGGTGGATTTCAAAGCCAGAGATAATCCTTATCGATGAAGCGCTAAGCGATTACGACGTTGTTTGGGCTGCTGCTGGACATCCTCATGCGGTGTATCCAACAACGTATGACGAATTGATTCAATGCACTGG
>Ga0209355_1000050_pt1 | contig 65304 bp, 82 predicted proteins | sample LauGreSBDMM110SN_3_FD_187563 | JGI IMG/M metagenome (GOLD analysis project Ga0209355, IMG submission 187563) | Freshwater lake microbial communities from Lake Michigan, USA - Sp13.BD.MM110.SN (SPAdes) (version 2) | ecosystem: Environmental > Aquatic > Freshwater > Lake | place: Lake Michigan... | reverse complement strand
AAAAAGGGAATTTGCTTAACTTCTTGTTTTATATCTTCTCGTTTTAATAAATTTAGGCATTGATTCAACATATTCTTCTTTTTATTTTTATGCGTGTATTTTTACATATAAATATAAAAAATATAACTATGATTTATGATACAACAGATACATTTGATTTTTCAAGTCTTCAATTAGAAAATCCAACACCATTACAAGACGGGTTTTATACAAAACTACTTCATAATAAAAACTCCTTGTATGTCTATACACCTAAATGCACCACAAAGGGTGTTGTGACATCGTCTAAAAATTATATTGATTTTTTAATTTCCTCTTTAGACACTTCTTTTATTCAATGGATGAATTCTTTAGAAGAAAAATTACAAGAGTTATTATTTAATAAAAAGGAGTGGTTTTTAGGCGACGATATCGAGTTGGATGATATTCAAAATTCTTTCTTGCCACTCATAAAAGCAAAAGGTCCTAACTACACAATACGTGGATATCAAGGAAAACATCTCAAAGAAAGTATTCGGGTGTACAATGAGGACGAAATACCTTTATCTCTTAACAGTATTCAAGATACCACACAAGTTATTTCTATTTTAGATATTTCAGGAATCAAATTTAACACGAAATGTTTTCAAGTTATGGTACATACTCGACAGATTATGGTTTTAGAAAAAAACGTGTTTATCAATTGTTTAATTAAAACAAAACTTAAGGAAAAACCGGAAGTAAAAATAGACGAATTAGAAACAATTACCTTAAAAACGCCGCATGAAGTTTATCAAAATGCTTTAGAAAAGGCGAATACCATGAAAATAGAAGCAGATAGGGCAAAAGAGATTGCAGAAGAATTAAGAATTACTTATGAGATTGAATAAAAATTTTATGCTTTCTATATATAATGACTCTTGGAAAAAAAAACTACGAACCTATTATTTTGTTTTTTGGGGCTATTATTGTTTTAGGCTTTTGTTTGTATAGCAACGGTAAAAAAAAAACCACTAACATGATGACTTCTTCCAATGGGTATGAACCGCCCGCACCTTCCTCGGATGAAACCAATTATGCCAATGTTAAAGGAGTTAAAACCAATACTTATGGCGCACAAGCTTCTAAATTGGATGACCCAGGTATGCTTTTACCTAATGATGAAAACTCCCAATGGGCCTCTGTCAATCCACAAGGCGGTGACATGCTAAAGGGAATTAATTTTCTTTCCGCTGGTGCTTTAACTGGTATCAATACAGTAGGTTCAACCATGCGTAACGCCAATTTACAATTAAGGTCGGAACCACCCAATCCTAAAGGAACCGTAGGTCCTTGGAATATCTCCACCATTGAACCTGATATCCGTCGTATTCCACTTGAACTTTAACATTAAAAAAAAGAATATAAATAGGTTTACTTTATCTATGTAATGAACACTCTTTATCATTGGAATATTTTTACAGATAAAGGAATCCTTTATTGTGAAGGAGAATTGAATGGACGTGGATGGATTACCAGTTCCATTCAAGAAATGAAAACGTATTCCAATTATTATGTTATTTACACTGAAAATTCAATTTATTATTTGTATTAACTATGAATCTAACTAAAAAATTGCACGGTTATAAATCTCAAGATAAAAAGTTTGAGATTTACAGTGAATATCATTTTATTAAGCCGGACGAAGTGAAACATAAGTTGCAAGACTGTAATAACACATGTTATTACTGTAAAGAACCCGTATGTTTACATTATGTTGCACGAGACCCCAAACAATGGACCTTAGACCGTATTGATAATCGTATTGGACATAATACATCCAACGTCTTGATTAGTTGTTTAGCCTGTAATCTAAAACGACGCAACCGAACGGTTGAAAAGTTTTTATTTACGAAACAATTAAAAATTGTTAAACTAAATTAAATACATTAATATGTTATGTCCTACGGATTCATTCTTTTGCGTCATGTAAATAACGAATTAACTAATCAATATTGGATTAAGAGCGTACAGTGTATTCGTAAATTTTATCCTGATAATCAAATTGTTATCATAGATGATAACAGTAATGCTTCTTTTATAACAAATGAACCTTTACATAACACCATTATTATAAATAGTAAATATTATAAACGTGGTGAATTATTACCCTATTTATATTATTTACACAATAAATTGTTTGATGTTGCAGTGATATTACACGATTCGGTTTTTATAAATTCCAAACTAGATTTAAGTGTAGAAAATTATAAATTTTTATGGAATTTTCCAGCTCAACCTCATGATGAGGATTACGAAATTAAACTTCTAAATCTATTTAATGATGTAAAGTTAACTGAGTATTATAAACAAAAACAATGGAAAGGCTGTTTTGGGGGCATGTCTATCATTACCCACAATTATTTAAAGCATGTGAATAAGAAATATAACATGATAAAATTAATAAACAATATTGTCAATAGGGAATCACGGTGTTGCTTTGAACGAGTGTTTGCCATTTTATTACAGATGGAGTGTAAAGAACAAACACTATTAGGGTCTATTCACGAATATTGTCCTTGGGGAATAAAGTTTCATGAAATCGATAAGTACAACTATTTGCCAATCATAAAATGTTGGACAGGTAGATGAACCAACTCACGTAACCTATGTAACTCTTCTAATGTTTCTATATGTTGCAAGGCTTCATATAGAATGCTTTTTGTAAGTGTATCTTGCCATGAGGGTGTGACCGAGCAATTCAGACGATTTACAGCACATTTCCCATAATGTGAAATCCATGCATCTTTTGTTTTAACGGTATACTCAAGTGGTTGTGTTGATAATTTAGTAAAGTTTAAAGAAGGACGTGGCGTTCTATCTTGAAATAAATCAATGTCGGAATTACCCATTGCAGTATGGTATTGACCGCATCGTACTTCATATGTTTTTCTGTTACAAAAGATTAACGGTTGATTAATGTCTAACTTACCAATGGTTGAACCCGGCATCACGTTTGTTTTTGAACTTTTAAGTTCAATTTTACGGGTAACTTGTATGTCTTTGTCTTCAAATATACAATTGATATCTGGTATCATCGTTGTTAGACGAATTTGAATATTGTATCTTTGCTGCATCTGTTTCCATGCTTCTTCTGCACATTGACATGCTAACGTTGAAAAATCCGTATCTGTATTGGATTCACTATCCGTCCATTTACATTGTCGAAGCTCTTCCTTTTTTGTATTTAACAAGGCGGTAGTTTCAAAGGCAAGCTCAAGCAATTTACCGTTATCCATGAGATACAACTCCTTGTCTTAATTATTTTCAATTTTAGTTCCGCAGAAGTAATCTATCCAAGGTTCACCAAAATTTGTGTGCGGATATTTATGGTGTAGCAGTGAATGATTTCCAACAATCCACGTAAAACGTGGGTCATGACACAACATACTACGAAACTGAATCCATAGAAGTGAAATAAAAATACTATGGTAAGTGACAAAGGCGCATGCTAGATATAATCCACATCCTTGAAAAAGTGTTTCAACCCAATATCCATAAGCATCTGAACTAATATGATTGTGCTTATGAAAAAGTTCATAACACAAGGGTTCGTGTAAAATGACATGAGAAATGTAAAACCAAATGTCATGTAAAAAAATAACAAATAGAATTTGTAACATCATATATTATCATCAAGATGCGTTTAAATCGTTTTATTTAACACGCAATGTTACCTTTTGGCGTTGCACAATTAATGTGAGAATATTGACCACATGCGAACAGATGGACAATTCATTTTCAAACTAAAAATAATTCTGTTTAAAATATAATTTCTAAATCTTCCAATTTCCAATATTCAATAGGACCATTGGGCAACGGGCGTTTATAGATAAACGGTACTTTTTGTTGATGCACTTCTTCTTTGGCAATCCAATAACTATCAGTTAAATCCGTTGTAATGAACAGTGGTGCACCTTGCTCTATTTGGGTAGCACGCAACCCAATTGACCTCGTATATTCATATTTGGTAAGATAAGGTATACTTGTATGGTAAGGGTCAACGATGACGCCGTTCGCATCACGTTGAATGGTACATAACGCCAATACTTCTTCGTACGGGATGGTTTGCTCTTGAGGATGAGTTTGAACTATAAAATTTGGCTGTTTCAAAACCTTTTCAATTTCAACCGATTCTTGATAATCGTTATCTTCATCACAATACGTATCTACACGTTCTTCGTCTTCTTCTTCTTCTTCAATGTCAGATTCGCTTTCTTCAATGTCATCGAATTCTGATTCTTCATCACTCATTTAATAAAGATAGACTATTATTTTTATATCAATTTTTATCCATTTTCCATATGGTATCGCATTTTGGACATACATAGGCATAACTTAAATCATTCTCGTTGTATCTTACTTGAATAATGTCATTTTCCATTTCATGATTTTCACATGTTTCTAAAGGACATTTCATTTTAATTCTAGGTAAAGTGGGGTCCAGTTTAGTATATTTGTGAATGATACTGGTATGCTCTTTTTTTTTAAAATTGATAGAACATACTACATTTGAGTTTGCTTTTTTTTCAAAGCCACACTTTTTACATTGCAATACGATAGTTTCATTTTGATTGGTGAGAAAAAGCATATTTTCGCATGCGTCACAAAACTCCATTTATACTTAAACCGTAGGAATTAAATCAATTTTTAAACAATTCTATCAATGCTACAGTTATCTCCGGAACGTGATTTAAAAAATTAACGTCGCTTGGATTGTCTCTTGCGTCTCTTACGAGTTCCTCTGCGTGCGTTGGCGACGGCACGCACGCTCATTGCATCACGTGCACGTGCAATACGCAAGTTCATTGCCGAACGTTCATCTCTTTCTAAATTTTGCGCCGTCTGGTCAAAACTTGGAATTTGAGTTGGATTTCTCCTTAAAAACCTAACCTTATCTTGAATAAGTTGCAATTCGGCACGAGTTAAATTGTCAGGAAGTATATAGTTTGGATCTTGAACTACACAAAGTGCTTTTTTTATTATTTCTGATTTGGGGACGGGGATAGGAGGCATATATTAACATAAGATTTTATATTGTGCGGTGAGAAATTCATATTTGCACAAACTCAAAACCGTTAAATCAATTTTTACGTTTAAACACCCCAAATCCATTATTCTTTTACACTAAATGACTTTGGAATTAAAAAAATTTAATATGCGCAATATTAGTTTTCGTGCCAATGAAAACAAAGGACCCGTCATTGTATTGATTGGTCGTCGAGATACAGGAAAAAGTTATTTAGTAAAAGATTTATTATTCTATCAACAAGATATACCTATTGGTACGGTTATCTCCGGAACAGAAGCAGGCAATTGTTTTTACAGCGAACACATTCCTAAATTATTCATTCATGATGAATATAGTTCAGGAATCATTGAAAATATATTGAAACGACAAAAGCAATGCATGAAACAAATGCAAAAAGAAATGCAAGTCTACAAAAAGTGTAACATTGACCCTCGTGCCTTTTGTATCTTGGATGATTGTTTGTACGATAATGGATGGACCAAAGATAAATTGATGCGTTTACTTTTCATGAATGGTCGTCATTGGAAAATTATGCTTATCATTACCATGCAGTATCCGTTAGGTATTCCTCCCAATTTACGTACCAATATTGATTATATTTTTATTTTACGTGAACCGTACATTGCTAATCGAAAACGTATTTATGATAATTATGCAGGCATGTTTCCAACGTTTGAAGCGTTCTGTCAAGTCATGGACCAGTGTACGGAAAATTATGAATGTCTTGTCATTGATAACAATGTTAAAAGTAATAAATTAATTGACCAAATCTTTTGGTACAAAGCCGAATCACATCCTACGTTCAAATTGGGGTCCAAAGAATATTGGGAATTGTCCAAAAATTTACCGGAAGAAGAAGACCCCGTCTATGACCCCAGTGTAAAAAAGAAAAACGTTCAACAAATTCAAGTGAAAAAAGCGAAATGGTAACGTATCTAAATAAAATTGAAACCTAAATGGGTGTTAAATGATAAAACAATCCAAATTGGATAAAAGTTGAAAACATGTTCGAATTACAAGTTGAAGCGTTCAAGATGATTATGGAGTATTTCTTGACCATATCTTGTGTAATGTTGTTTGCTATGATGCAAAGCGGCAAAACAGACACATTCAAGTTGGTTGGTTGTGAAATGCTACGAATGGAAATGGTGGAGCATGTGGTCATCTTTACTGGAAACCGGGAAAAACAATTGAAGCAACAAACGATGGACCACGCTGAATTTATCAACTACTACGTATCCTACTTATCCAGAACATTTGGTTATTCAGAATCTTTTGCAAGGATAATAGCGAAAGGATGCTTGTCCCCAGACAATTTTAAAATTATTAACGGACCAGAACTACCTAAATTCAAACCCCTTCCAAACACGCTTTACATTCATGACGAATCACATTTTGGACAGTCAATAGACCAAGAAGTAGATAAATTTCTTACAAAAATTGGAATTAAAGCATGTGGAGAAGTACCAGACGGAATCTATTATCTATCGGTCAGCGCTACTCCATTTTCAGAACAAGTCAATAACCTTGCAATCACACAAAAAAAAAGTGTGCGTTTACACACAACCGATGAATACACAAGTCCAGAAACACTAAAAACTTCTGGACGATTAAGGTCCTACGAAGACGAAGACGACATACCTGGGATTGTTTCAATGTATCATGGTGGGTTTGTTCTGATTCGTGCAACAGAAAACAGACAAGCAAAGTTAAAGTCAAAACTATCGTGCAAAATGATAACGTTTGACCAAAAAAGTAAAATAACAGACATTAACGATATTTTGAAAGATGCACCTTCTGAATTAACTGTCATTTTCATGAAAGAGATGTGTCGCATGGGAAAAAAAATAGACAAACGACACATCGTATGTGGAATAGAAACTTCGTCCAACTCGAAAACCGACACCATTCTTCAAGGATTGCTTGGACGATTTTGCGGATACAATGGAAATGCCTTCAACGCACCCATTTATATTTTGAATTTAGATTGGCGTGAAATAGACCGTTACATTGAGTTATTCAATGGAAATGAATCCTCAATTCCACATTCTGCAATGAACATCAAAGCGTGTAAAAATACTCGCTCGGTGACAATGCCTTGCAGGTTCAGAATTCAACAGGCAGATGCTGATTATGAAATTGCTGACGCTCTTAAAGAGGCCATCATGAATGACACGTTTGAAAATCCAAACCCCTTTCATATCAAAGAACGCATGACTCCAATCATGCTTGAGTTATGTGACGCAAGACGTGCTAAAAGTGCAAAATCCAAACAATTTACCGTCCATCGGGGAGGTGAGCGCCTAGAAAATCGTCAAAAGTTCGACGACGCTTTTAAAGCAATTCAAGAAGCATTTGAATTGAACCAAGCAACCACCTACGGTTCTGGTTATGGTTCTCCATCAAAAGAAGAAGACCAGTTGATTGTTTGGAATCCTGAATCTAATCCATCTGGATACGTTTATGTCTACATGTTTATCGAAAATGAGAACTATGTTCCTACTACAACGGGAAAAGAAATATTTAAAGACACTGACGAATATTTTGATTCCTAAATTGGACTTCTAAATTGGACGTCGGAGCGACTCTCAAAGGTAACATTTAAATAAATTTACACTTTACCTTTCTCTAATATCTTTTTTGTTTTTTTTGTATGTTGTTTCATAAACTTTTCTGATTTATTACGTGTACGTTCCCATATTTTTTTTCTAAGATAACACACGACCGACATTCGTTCTGCTCCTTTTTCAAATTTCATAGGTAAATTAGCATGCCATTCGTGAACATTCATAAATAAAATGTCGCCTTCTCTTAAGTCAATCCCAATACCATATTGTGGAAAACATATCTCTCCACCCGTATAATTGCCTTTTTCAATGACTGTTAAATTACCAAACCCTTCTTCATCATCACCAGTGTCTTTATGTATGGTGGTTTGATAATTAATATTTACAGTAATGGTAGTGAACGCCGTTTTATCTATTTTATAAAAAATTTCATTTGTTTTTTTAATTTGCTTTTTGTAAAAGTCTGGAAGGTATGTTTTGTATAACGTATTGATTTGATTAATGTAAGGAAACAATTGTTTAAACTTATCACTATGATTTGATGTATAATGAGTTTCACGTACTTCTAATGGAAGAGGAATGTTATTTATTCGAAATGTTTTTTTTTGAGTTGGAGACCATTTATCAAAATAACCTAAAATAGCAGTATTTGTTTTAGGGTTGCTTGATACATTGAGTGAGTTAGAACCGGTTGCAGAACCTCTATTTGTACTAGGATGAGATTTTACATACTGAGCAGTCAGATTATAAAAAAGTTGTCCACCTGTTATTTGTTTTTTCTTGAAGATGAACAATAATTTATTGTCTTCCGTGTATACTGTTGCATCTTTATGAATAATCTTATCAATTTGAGATGGGGTTATAAACGTATTCTTTAAAAGCAACATGTCTTCATCTGAAATTTTTTTACGCACAATCATGCTATAATGATGTAAATTAAATTATACTCATCCGTGTTACCGCATATAAACTAGTTAGAGAAGATCATATTTGTAAACTAATAACATCTATTGCCTATAAGCATGAAGTCGGATAGTTAATTCTTTAATTGAAGTTTCAACTCATAAATAGTGACGGTGGTCTCAAGTTGGGTTTGTACACGTTCTAACATATAGTCCTTTTCCATCATCTTTTTTTCCATTTGTTCTCGTTGGATATCATTCTTGTGTTCAAGTTCTCGTATCTGGTCTTTCAATGCCAAGACTTCTTTTTGTAATTCCGCAGTTGCACCCGCATAATCACTTCCAATTTTACGGTAATATTTTTTCACCATGTCATGCTCTGTATGGTCTAGTACAATCAATTCATTGTACCCCTCTGTTTTAAGATTTTTTTTAAAGGATTTACAAAGAAACCTAATTTCACTTTCTGCATCAAATTTATATTTTGTATCCACCATATGAAACACTGAAAGTTTCAGTTGTACGTTAGGCAATTTATTGTATTCATCTCCTAATTGAACACACCGTTTTCCTAAATCTTCAGTACAACCAAACTTATAAACGGTGTGGTCATCTGGAACTGTCGTATCGATACCGAACGTATCTCGTAAAGCACCTACTTTACCAAGACTAAACAGGTAAATAGAAGGAAGTTTGTCCGCATAAGAATCAAATATAGATTTGTAGGTTTTGATGTTTAGGTTTAGGATGTCTGTCCCCAATTTGATTTTGTCTTCTTTCTTACCCATCTGAATGGTAAACAGTTTGTCTTCTGCCCAAGACTGGAAATGTTGAACTTTCTTGTTACGAGTCACGAATAAAACACGTAACATGCCATGATAAGTGAGATATAAGCCTTTTTTAATCGTGGGTGACAGTATATTATACTGGTTGTCACGAATAAAAAATATGTCATAATCGCTCCCTTTTTCATAACCAGAAATTTCATTTCGTAGACTACAATCCAATGCAGGTATATCAAACGCAACCATCACATCTTGAACCTTGAAATAAATTCCGTTTCGTGTTTTTTCACCGCACGTCTCAATTTCTAAAATCATCCCATTTATATCTTTGAATTTTTCAGAGTCTTCTAAATGTACAAGAGAAAGTGTCTTAATATCGGATTCTACGACTTCTGTGGTCTCTGGTTTAAAATAGTGAATATCTACCCAAGATTTCGCAATGAGTAACTGTGCCTTTTTACATTCTTCGGTAGATAGATTCCATTCTTTTGACTTGAGGTTGGCATAAATGTAATCTGTTGGTTGAATCTTCTTTTTTTGAATAATGGTACGAGGTTTGGTCTTACAACCATAGTAAAACTCTGGATTGTATTCACATAAATCTTTCGAGTTATAATATTGCTTCGCATCAATGGTAACTGGGAGTGGTTTCATTCTACTTTATATTATCGAATACTTTCTAAGTTAGTATCAATATATATTAATATATATTCAAGTTCCTTAATCAAATGAATCATCTCACTAGGTAAAAGTAACTCACTAAGAAGGAGTTGTTTTCTTACAGACATGGTTTGTAGTTTTAGGGATGAACAGTTTCAATTTTTCTAATAAATTATAAATGTCAGAATTAAAATACCATCGAATTTAAGGGTACTGAATATCTAGAATCATACAACGCACAGAACCGCCAGATTTCTCAAAAATACTTGTATCATTTTGAATTACACGAAGATGAGTCACGTGCTCTAAATATTCTTGTACCTCTTCTGATATGAGAGGTGTTAAAAGGATATCTTCTTGAACCACTGAATTTAGACAAAAGGATTCGGTCGTATCAAGTATATGAACCTTCAACACAGCCTGGAGTTTCTTAATGGATGCAGGAGAAAATGCACGCTTATGAATAATACAAGAATCATCATTGAATTCTAACATGGCTAAATCTAAATGGTAATAATACGCAGATTCAATAGGCAACACAAGAAGTGTGGGTGGTTCTCTGTTATACTTGGAATATATCTGTTTAAAAAGTGTATCAAGAATTTTAAAGGATTTCTTTGTTGAACGATGACCATATCCACATACTAATAAACTACCGTTATGAAACCATTTCACTTCAGCTTGTCCTTCAAATGGCTCCGTGGAAGGGAATTCAATACCAATAAGTCCTTGATCGATACAGATTTGTTTCATATAGGGGAGTTCATCTTGTCTTTGTTTGTACTTCATGTGAGAGAGAATGAATTCAGGAAGTCCCCACAGACTAAGGCCTCCATTGGCTACAAAGACAATATCTGGAAGAAATGTGGGATTCATATAAACAGTTGCATCTTTAACCTTTGACGCAAGATTACTATGGTCCCTTAACACTTTTCGCTTTGAAATCTTGAATGGAGTTACATAAGGATTCTGAAGTCTCTGAGAATCCAGAATCTGAAACGTATTTGGTGTTATAAGAATATGTCTCATCTTATATAGTAACATAAATTTTTAGCAAGCATTTGAAGCATTTGTTACCATCCCATGTAATGTTACACTGTTTGGCCCATTTTTGTTTATTACAAAGTCCATTATGTCCAGTATAAGTTGATGTTTTAAAATCAACCTCAGTTGGAATAGAAGTACAGGCTGTTGATATTTTTCCCAAGCCACGAAGATTATAACATTTAATAGGACAATTTGTACCGTCTTTATCAACTTGAAAGTTTTATAGATTTTCTATTAACATGTTATCACCGCCTCGTCTTATTTGATTATGAAATGGACCTAGAGTTGTTGATTTAAAGTATGGTTGATGAATAAACTCATAAAAATTATATTCCATAAAGTTGCTATTTTGAATAACAGTATTCACCATTGGAATCATTAAATTTTTTCTAATTCCATAATATTCTGTATTTTGCCATTTAATAGTATGGTTCGTATGAATTTGAATATAAAAATCTAAATTTGGTATTGCATTTTCTAATGAATTCTGAATATTATCTAAAAAATATCTTCCTGTAACTTTTAGTATATGTGTTATGTCAATATTTGTTTGACGTATATAATTTATTGCATGGTTTATACTGTGTGCTTCAAGAATAGATGAATTTGTTGATGGAAATAAAGTTATTGATATTATATCTATTCTATCTGGATATTTATCTTTCATAGGTTTAAAAAAATCTCCATGACCTGTACTTTCAACAATAAAAATAAAATAATTTGTACGAGTTACCCATTTTTTTAACTGCATCAAGTATAATTCTTTTCTATATTCAATATCACTTGCTCCAATAGCAGTTGTTAAAAGAACACACCATTTATTTATTATTTTTTTCATACGTGCACAATATATTTTAATTGGCTATTAAATTTATATTTAAATAGTAAACATGAAGATGGATATGAATGTTTATGCCAATCAAAATGAATTATTACTGAATAATTTGATTCTATATTATAGCGACCATGATTATCAACAATTGGACAAAATACTTCCCATTTTAAATGGAAACTCTTCCATTTCGTTACGAATTATAGATTGGTTTGTCACCAATTATGCCAAACAACACTACGTTGTATATTCTTTATCCAATACCAGATTTAAAGTATACAATGATTACAAACTCAAGTTAAAAGCCTACTCAAAAAAAAGATTTGACCCTTTTTGCCGATGGGAAAAAAATGTAATTCCCTACAGAACCAACCAATTCATTCAAACAACCATTGGTCAACTTAATTTTTTTAAATGGGTCTTAGACAATGATATTTTAGACTATATCCAAGCCAACTATGAATTAATCGAACAAGACATGGCTCTTCGTAACATGTCAAAACCAAAAACAGAAAAAAACAGGAAAAAACGTGAAGAGTTGTCTGTATTTGCTTCTAAAACAATCAAAAAAGAGGTCATTGAAATATCCATATCATTTAATTAACGCAAGGCACCCTCACAAATACTATACGATAAACGAGCTAAAAAATACAACAATAAATTTGTAAGAATCGGCATCACTGTATTCTTAAATAATCCAATATAGTTAAATTTTTTTGTTGTCAGTAACGATGTAATTCCCATAACTATAGATAGACCTAGTGTAACAAAGGTAATCACAAGCAAAATATAATAATAAACACACCAGTCTTTTCCTAAAGGACTAAAAAACGTATCGTAAAAATTCATATACTAATCTTATAGAAAAAAATTGCTAAAGTTTTTATACAACGTTTTATTTATGGACACCATTTTTATTTTTGGATCAATTGCTTTAGTTGGGTTGTTTGCATGTTTGTTAGACATACGCAAAGCAATTATGTTAGGAATAGGAATCGCTTGGATATTTTTATTTTTATCCTTTGCATCGTCTCTTTATTCTGTGAAAAATTTTAATGAGTTTTTATCAAGCTCTGTTAGTATCTTAATTACTTTACTATTGACCACGATCTATTTTGCATGTATTGTTATCAATCAAACTTATATTTCAGATAACCTAATGCCTTCTGTATGGTACATTTTTTCTTATTATGTAGTTATTTTTATCGGCATTAACGTGCTATGCATGATAAACAAGTCTGCTTGGTCTACTGGTATATCAATTCTTGGAAATACGTTTTTATTTGCCTTTGTTATCATAGAATGGATTATCTGTTCTTTTTATAAAACAGACGGTTTTTGTACTAGATAAATTTAAATACAATACCGTAGGAAGTATTACTTTCCCATAATCCGGATATCTTCAAATGTTTGGATTTATATTGTTTTTGAATAGAAAAAATTGGTTTTTTTGTTGTTGTATAGGAATTTAAAATGTCCTTTTCTAACAACACCACTTCTTCCAACGTAGGATTTGTGATAAACACACCATTAAAAATAATATTATGAGTTGAATAATAGATACGGATAAAGGAACTTTGTTCCATCATAATGTTTTTAATGGGTTGATGAAAAATAAGAAATTGTTTGTTATAGGAAGACCATGGAATAGATAATAACATATAAGTATTGTTCTTATCTATTTATATATTATGAACCAATATATACTATTTGTAATTAGTTTTATCATCGGCATGATATGTATTTACATGTCACCCTTGGAATATAAAACGGTAGTGGTTTATCCGTCTCCTGCCAATGTAAAAAAGATACAATACAAGGATAAAGCAGACCAATGTTTTGAATTTTCTGCTAGATTAGTAGATTGTACTTCAAAAGCAAAAAAAATTCCTGTACAATAATATGAGACACTTTATAAAATCAAAGTACGGTAAATTAATTCTATCTGCTCTATTTGGTTTTGGTTTAGCAACTTTATTTAGAAAAACATGCAAAGATAAAGAATGCATGAAATTCACAGGACCTAGTTTGAAAGAGATTCAAGAGCAACTCTACCAGTATGATAAAAAATGCTACAAATTTAATTCTAAAATTGTGGAATGCAACTCTAACAAAAAAATGGTGGAGTTTGCGTAAGTTAAGAATGAAAAAAAATCAACGGTAGTTTATGTCTACCGAAATTTCACAATTACCGTATACAGCAGAATTGCCTATTCGAGACGTGCCTAGAGAAACGGTGGACCATACCATAGATCCGCAAACCATTCCAACCTATATTTCATCTGCAGAAAAATACATTACTCCTTATAACAAAGATAACTGGGAAGAATACAAACTACCTATTTTATTAAGTATTTTATACTTTTTATACAACATTCCTAGCTTACAAAAAATGATTGACCGTTCTCTACCTCAAATGTTTTCTGACTCAACCATGTCATTGATTGCTAAAAGTGCAGGGTATGGACTATTGTATTATTTGGTTACACTTGGCAGTGTTTATTTAGGAAAATAATTATCTTTTAAAAACTATGGAAGAACATTGGATGATGGTATTACATTCAATACTCATTGGAGTTGTAGCATTTACAGTCATGATATTTGGATTAAAACAACACTATTTTGTTGCTGAGCGTAGAAGTATTTTGATAGCATCGTGTGTTTTAATATACATGATATTATTTGGACACAATTTACCATTGAAATTAAATAAAATTTAAAGTGATAAAATAAAATCTTGTAAATTTAAAATCATATGTTTATTATCCATAACATCTTGATGTTGACACCGACGTTGACAATCCGCTAAAATACGTTCTGAATCTTTTACAACTTGAATTTTTAATTCTTCTAACAAAAGAGGATTATCTTGCATCTCGTTTATCTTTTCAAGATAAAAAGATGCCGTTTCTTGTCCAAGTTTAACTGACCCTAACGAACTTTGTTTTAGTAGCATGGTACGTATCCATTTCATGACATCTTCATATTGAAGATCACGTGACATATTAAATTTTGAAACTAGATGTCTCTAAGTCGTAAACCTAACTGTTCTGTTACAATCTATCTCTATAGGTGCGTTTTGTTGTAATTCAGTTATATCCATATATTTTATTTTAATTAATTTTATTATTTGTGGATTTAATTTACCTACACCCGGTTCAAAATGATAATTTCCAGTATTAACAATATAAGGTGTATTTTCATCTATGTCACCTATATATAATCCACTTAGAAATGGAAAATCAAAATTCAAGATATTGTTATCCGATTCATGTAAAAATATTAGACTTTTTATTTTACATAGTTTAAAGATTGACATAAATACGTCAGGGTTTAAAAATTGGTTGTTTAAAAATTCATACTCAAACTTGTTAAAAGTGATTGTTGGATCTATTGAACTACCATTTTTCTTTGAAAGTATTTGAAGTGATTTTAATATTTGTTGTGTTTTTCGTGTCTTTTTAAACTCAGTTTTTAATTGTTCATAAAAAGAAGAAGAATAATTTTTATAATCAATTGTTGTTTTGACCCATAATATATGAGCCAATGATAAAATCAAACACCTATTTGTATCATTGTTTAACATATTACCTCTTTCAAAATACGCACCAAATGTGTTGTTTTGAATTGTATTTGTCGTCTTAACTAAAGTAAATTGTAATATTGGGTGATTTAAATGTGTGCTTAATTTAGGTTGGTTTAAATTTGTGCTTAATTTAGGTTGGTTTTGATTTAAATTTTTAGTTCTTGATTTTAAAATGGATTTTACATTTTTTCTGGTTGCATTTGAGCATACTTTTTTATGACCTAATAGGTTAACGCCTGCATACATGATTGCGCTTCCTAACATAAATGAACCAATTACATTTTTTAAGTCAAGAGTCATTAATTTAACCATATTTTAAAAAATGTATAATGTATGAAAACACGTGGAGGAAATCATTTAGTTGCTATAGGAAAATTACAAAATTTTAATGAAATACTAAATTGTCTAAAAAGTCAAATTAATACCGAAAAAATAAATAACCTAATTAGTCGAATCCAATCTGTTATTGATAAAAATACTCAAACACCTAGGTCAAGAGTTCGTGTTCGTGGAATATCTTATGCTGATAAAAAACTAATTCGTGATGCATGTGGTCCTCTGAGCTATTTAATTCAAATTAAAACCGCAAGTAAAACCCAACGAGGTTAACTAAAAATTGAAATAATTTTGTTACATGATTTATAAAATGGAATTTGCCATACTCTCTGAGACGCTTTATTCTTACAAACAGTTTATGGATGAACAGCAAGTTATATCCTCTGCTATGTTTAGACAAATCATAGATAAACTCAACCTAAACAGTGAAGACTTATCAAAGACCAAAACAAAGGTCTTGGTATTTATTCAACAACTTGATACCAAAAACATGGAATTGCGTGAAGAAATGAAAAAAGAGTTTGAAGAAATGAAAAAGGAATTTAACAAGACACAAACAGAATTGCGTCAAGAAATAGATGTTATGCGTAAAGAAATAGATGTTATGCGCCGACAACTTAGTGACACGAAGCCCATTGCACAATCGTATGAATCAGAATGGTAACAAAATTTCTTGCGTGGATTTTTTATAGGTCAAATTAGTATGTATATTTATTATTTTAGTTACGGTCACAATACAAACATTTCAGAATTTTATAATCGTGTTGCGAACGCCATCCTTGTAGGAAACGCAACCTTGTTTGATTATAAATTTACACTTGAACATTTTGCCAATATTATTCCACAAAAAGGGTCAAGTATGAAAGGCGTGTTATGGAAAATACCAGTTTCAACTATACAAACACTGGATTATCATGAAAACTATTTATCAAAATACCAACATCACATTGTAAACGTAGTTTACCAAAAAACAATCATTCAAGCACTTACTTATGTAATGATGCCCAACTATAAAGACATGCAATTCCCTACCATGAAGTATATTGAATGGTTATATCAAGGATACAAAGAAAACCATTTACCTTTACGGCAATTAAAGAATGCATTGAAAGAACATAAAGGACTACTTCGTTCCTAGAGTGTAATGAAACGCATGTTATGTTTGAGCATTCCTTTGGCAAATTCACTTACACCTTATATTTTATCTGGTAAACAACTGAAATATCAACAGCTGATGAAAGACTGTAGTATTGTAATATGCAATGGCGATGCAGGAACTGGTAAGACCATGTTGGCTTGTCATGAAGGTATTCGTCAATTGAAAGAGAAACAAATTGAAAAATTAGTGATTACACGTCCAACTTCTACCGTTGATGGTGAAAATTTAGGATTTCTGCCGGGTAATTTAGAAGAAAAAATGCATCCTTTTATCCTTCCCATTTATGATTATTTTTTAGAGTTTTACACCAAAGACGGTATTGCGTCATTAATCAATACGGGTAAATTGGAAATCGCCCCGTTGTGTTTTATGCGTGGAAGAACGTTCAAAAATTCATTTCTTATTTGTGACGAAATGCAAAACGCTTCTAAAAATCAAATGAAAATGCTTCTCACAAGAATCGGAGATAAAAGTAAGCTTATTATTACAGGCGATGTAAAACAATCGGATATTGGTTTGGAAAACGGTTTAACGCATCTGTTATCTTTGTTAGAAACCAAGTATCATGAACCGTTTAAAATGTATAAAGATGGATTTGGAGTTGTCCAACTAGATACGTCCTGTATTCAACGCCACCCAATCATTAAGTCTGTTCTTGAATTGTATGAATAATTTTGTTGGATAACAATGTATGTAATAGTTTATCTTCACGTAACACAATGGTAATTTCAACACTATTATCGTATTTAAAAATTCCACTCCATTTGTATAAGGTATCTTCGGTGTAAATTAAACGTGGTATCCAAATATAAGAAATGACGTGCCATACATCTTGGTCAAACATGTAACAATATCGATAGTTTAAGTGTGTCACCATGGAAGACATCTCGACTATACCTATTTTTACCCAATAATCACTAATTGCTCTACGACTCACCGGTTTAGCATATGCACGAATGATGGATACAATGTCATCGGGGAGCTGCATGTTTTTTCTTATCATGCTATAAAATTTCAATTTCAATTTTTTGTAATGTTATGTCGCAAATTTAAATACACTCTTAACATTGTTAGATTTTACAGATAATGTTTTTACACGTTTTAGATCAAAAATTCAATATGTTTATAAGAGTCAATTTTATCATATACGAGATAAAATAATTGATTCTTTATCTTATATCTTAGTATGGTATGTGTTTAATTTAGATCCTATCTTTTTATATTTGGTGTTCTATAGATTAATCGGTGTTTATTGGTTTTATCATACGAATGATAAAAATGTGTTTGTATTTTTTCCCGATGTATTTAAAGAATTTTTATTCTTGTCTGGGTTTAAATTGAATAACACTATATATAGTATTGTTTTTATTTTAAAAATGGCGTTTGAATATTTCTTGTCTGGGTTTAAATTGGATAACTATATATAGTATTGTTTTTATTTTAAAAATGGCGTTTGAATATTTTTTGCATGTTTGTTTTTAGAAATTCATTAATATATTCTTTTCAAAATGAAAAGAATGAAATAAATTATTATCATATAGTTTACAAAACACTCCTGCAAAATAGATAATTTGGTTATTTCATATTTGTATTAAGTATTTGAATTTATTTATATGAACAAATACTATGCCAAGGACCAAAAGAAGGAAATCGAAACGAAAGACTTTAGCCTTGCCGTCTCCCTTGAAAACTATAAATAAGTATTTTAAAAATGTAACGATTACGTATACACTACCTTATACTCTGGTATGTAAAATTAACTGTTCAATGGATATGGATTCCTCTAAATTTAGATTGTATGAAGATGTCATGTGTATTGATAACTTATCCAAATGTGGACACATTAAGGGTAAAACGATTTTAGATGGTATCATGCACATTGCTCAAGACCTGAATCTAAGAAGAGTTGAATTGTATGATATCAGTTCAATTGAACGATGTGATTATTTTTATTCGTTAGCTCATTTTTATATTTTATTAACGGGAGAATCGTGGTACAATAAATTTGGATTTGTATCCAGCAGCCATAGAGAAAATGTCGAGTATAACCAAGAGATAAGAACATTGCCCTTGAATGAATTTCTACTACGTTCCAATTCTGACTTGGATGTAGACGATTTTTTATCTACGTTTGAGGTAAACCCTACAGATTCTGTACATCATATTATTCAAGGCATTTATGATTACATTCAAACTTCCAAATTATGTGAGGATACAATGATGTTATTATCAAGTTTAATTCATAGTTCAGAACGTCTCTTAGAATACAATAAAGATTTAGTGTTGGAACCTATTCAAGCCTATCCATTTAAGTGATTTACGTCTCTTTCAATTCAGAATTCGATTCACTTCCTTAAATCTAAGTTTTTCCAATTTATCCTTATATTTATCGGAATCTTTCCATTGTTCCATTTCTTGTTCCACCCACTCTTTGCGATAACTCGGAATGTCTTCCAGAAGTAACTCAATGACTTGTTCAATCGGATTCATCAATTGATTGGTAATGTAATGTTCATAATCTGGAACCAATCCCTTTTCTTTTATGAATTCCGGAGTTTCAATCTTTTCACCTTGTAAATCTTTTTTATTACCACAAATATAAGCAAATCGAATACGGTCACCCGGTTTCGGTTTATTACCGGGGTCTCGTTTACCAATACGTTCTGCAAGTACTTTATGGGCAATTTGGAGTGGATTTTTATACCCCGAACGCAATGATTTTGTCAAGATTAATTTTTCCAACGGAATGGTTCCTTGACGCACTTCATGGATGCGTTGCTTGACAAATTCAACCGCTTGTATTGGATTACGGTCTTTCATTAACATATCAATCAATCCGCCGTAAACATCTTTGACAATCGGCGCATTGTCTCGTCGTTTTAGAACGATGCCCATGCTTTTACGTTCGCAGTGTTTCGTATCGTTTTCGTACAACATTCCAACATACCTCTTTTTGGATAGTAACAAGAGTGGATAAAACGTCTTTTCATATTCTAGTTCATGGGGCAACTTTAGAAACATTGTCGCCAGATGTCCAGCTTCTTTGGCTAATTCAATCGTTAAAGCAAGTGCATCTATACCCTGTACCACTTTACCTTCTTTGAACAAGGTAAATTTAAAGAATACAGAATCGGTATCTCCATACACGTATTCGGCCGTTACACATACGGGTCCCATGGACGTTTCACACATGCGTTGATGATACACTTCTTCAATTAACGTTTTAGCATAAATCAACAATTTTCGACCGGTTGCCGTACATGATGCTGCAACGTCCTTGTCGTAAAAGGTACTTGTGCGTGCACCGCACTGACCATACAACGAATTAGCGGTTACTTTATAAGCGTTTTGGCGTTTGTCCAATATATTTTTCATGAATTCGTCCGGTTCTTTCGCCATTTGTTTTCTTACTTTACTGCGAGCACTTAGCAATTCATCCAAGACACAGGGGAAAATAGCTTTTCCATCTGGAAATTGTGCAAACCTACACACTTTGGTTCCTACTTTGGTTTTAACGGCTTTTGCCTTGGGCGTCTTGCGAATGTACTGGAACGTATCGTATTCAATATCCACATAGGTATAATGGGATAGATTATCGTAGACATAGACTCCATCACGACTCACACCAGTTTCACGTAACAAGTGTCCCTGTAAATTATACTCTTTGGTCCATACTTTACTACTGGAACAAATATTTTCAGAAATCATGGTTGATGGATAGAGCGATTTATAATCGCACACGGCAACGGGGTCTGTGTAGAGGTCGCATTTGGGGTCCAACACAATGGCACCTTCATATCCACCGTCAAACTCAACCGAAGGCAACACTGGCATTAACGTATTCAGTTTGCGACACTGTTTTGAAATGTAGCTGGTTAATTTAATTCCCTGACCACGAAAGATGAGAAAATCAATAGGTACGCTACAAATGGAAGCCATTTCAACGAATCCCGTCAACATGTCGGTCTTTTTAAACAAGTGTTGAACCAAATTGCAATCTTGAATACAGTACTTGGCAATGATGGCTCGGTCAGCATCCGACCCTTTGGAGAGTCGAAAGATATCATGATGGTCAACATCGTCTTTCACGAGATTCCATTTGTCGTATTTCTCAACGGTTTCAGCAATTTGAAAATAGTCGGGTTGAATATCAACAACCTTGTATTTAAGTTCGTCAAAAGCAACGTAGTTGAATTTTTCCAACCCTTGAAAATTTTTGGTAAAGATACGTGTTCCATCTACGTGTTCGATTTTGGAGATTTTATCTCCAATAAAATAGGATGAAACCGAATCCAATTTGTAAGATTCAAAATTATAGTCACGCCGAAATATGGTGTATAAATCAATATGTAGGCGACCATCCATTTTGAAATACTCTAAATTGTATTCACCGCTGGCAAGAAATACGGTTTTGTTTTCAATCTTCCATTCACCGTCTTGTTTGCCAGCCAACACATCATTGTTTCGGGTTAATTCTAAAAATTCTTCCACGCAACCTGTTTCTAATGCTCGTTTGAATAGAAATTGTTCATCGAAGCCGAATATGTTGTAGCCAATCATGATATCGGGGTCTTCTTTTTGGATAAGTCTTGACCATGCCACTAACACTTCCTCTTCTTTTTCGTAGCATTCAAGAACTGCATTGTCAACGGGGTCACACCCGCCAAGAACAATGCAGTGATTCAAGATGATTTCTCCATTTTGGACAAAGGTGCTTCCGATAAACGTAACGGTATCACCTTCCAATGGCGGAAAAGCACTGTTGAGTGCTTTACACAACTCATTTACTTTATTTGGATGGTCACTTTCAAGCAATTCTATGACGTTCATGTGCAAATCAACGTCTTCCTCGTCAAGGGTTCCAATGATTTCCTTTTTCCATTTAGGTAACAAATCTTTAATGGCTTCTTTGGATAAGGCCACTTTGGGATATACAATATCGATAGAGTGAAGTGTTTCGTATCCAAAAGCCGCATAGATGCACATGTCCAAATCGTCATCGGATTCCAAAATTTGTTCTGCCAATCGTTTGTAATCTTTGATGGGTATTGGAAAATCGCCATGACTACTGCTGGCTTCAATATCAAAACTACAAATCTTATAAGGAACCGGTGTATCTTTTTGCAAGGCTACAATATCTCGTGTTTGGACAATATACTCATAAGTACAGGTTGTCGTCTTTTGGGCAACCGTCTCCACTTTCATAAGCTGAATCCAACCGGATGGACTGATTTCTTTAATGTGAAAGAAACGAAGCAAGGGCGGAATGTTGGCTTCGTACAACCGAATCAATTTGCCTTGATAAAAATATCCGGCTTTTAATATCTGCTTGATTTCAGTTCCTTGTTTGATTTCATCGTACCATAAGTTACGCACTTTATAAAAGGACGACATGCCTCGAAATTTAAAACACAGAAATAAGTGATTGGATTGAGCGTCAAACCCGTCTAACTTTTTACGTTTGATGAGGACGCAATCTAATATAGAATCCGCATAATAATTACCGACTTTTTGTTTGATATGGTCTAAGAATCGTGATTTATCCCCCGATGTAAAATTTGAAGGAACTAAACAGTAAAAGTACGGTTTAAAATCGTGCACTTCAATGGAAAAGGTTTTACCCTCTTCGTTGATGCCAAACATTTGAATGACAAAGGAGTTGGAGTCGGTTGGGGTATCATCACGGCGATTCACGGTTTGAAAATCAAAGAGACGAACTTCCATCTTAATAACTATACAGATAAAGGTTATAAATCAATTTTAAGTATACTTAGTAATGAATTCGAAATCGAATGTGGTGCAACGACTGAACCAAGAAGCTAAAAAGGGAACCATGCATCAACAATTAACAGCGGGTATTTTAAAAAATAGCAAATTAGTTACAAAACCATGTTGTAATATAGCACGAAATACATGTAGAGGCGTGTTTATTGGTAGTTTGCATGCAGAAGCTCACGCCATGATAAACTACTTTGGGAAACATTTATCGTATGATGGTAAAGAGTGGAGGTGTTCAAAACCAACTAAATTAGACTTGATGGTTATACGTATCAATAAATCCGGTAACATATGCAATGCACGACCCTGTTACAATTGCGTCAATATGATGAAATCTGTAGGTATTAAAAAAGTGTACTATTCCATCAATGCAGATGAATTGGTATGTGAAAAGGTAAAAGATATGATAAGTATTCAGGCATCTTCTTTGACACAAGAAGTCGTTGATAAAGTATTCGATACGCAAGTGTATTATGATAGATTGTTAAAATTACATTTTCCATCCACGGTTAAAAAACAAAATTTAGATTTATTTATTACCTATAATATACATTTGTTACCACACTATTCCGTGATTGAAAAGGACTCTGTAGTGTATATTATGAATCAAAATCAACTTATTCTAAAAGCAATTATTTTTTATTAGTGACATTGTCAGACATATAAAAGTTCAGTCATCTGAGTCAGTTGGCACCGGTAGTGGTGTTCTCATAGGTAAATCTACATCTAGACGTTTTATTTTGTTCATGGTATAACCTAATTCTGTAAGCATATATACCACATTATCAGCATGAAAGCCTCCTACATAAATGATTACATTTTTCATGTTTGATTTAATGATACGTGCAACCGTATAAATATCCATTACAACTCTTGCGGTGTCAAATATGATGTTTCTTTTATAACTATAATCAACATGTGAATACGATTTTATCAGGTTTTTTAACATATTTGTTGCAAATATTCTGTCAAATATTGGTGTTTCTTGTTTAATTCTTTGAACATGTGCTGCTTTATCAATTTCTTTTAACACTATCGTATTGTCATGTAATAATTGTAATAAATCTTCATTTTTTTCAAATTTTGCTTGAAAACGCTTGTCATATCTTTCGTAGTCGTCATAAAAGGTTATTAACCATTGCGGCATGGCGTCTAGGGCTATTCGAACACTAGGTTCATGTGCAAAACCCGGTAACTTAAACTTAGTTGAGGTTTTATAGGTTGATTCTATGGAAAAATCTACATTGTCAACCCAATGAACTCGTATTTTACCACAGTTATGTTTTCCAACACATCTACGAAATAAATTTCTAACATTTTGTAGTTGCATAAAATCGGCACGAGGTAAATTTTCTGGTGTACGCATATAAATTTCTTCATCTCTATTTGTATTACCCTCACTTATTTCTAACATGATGTCTACAGAAGTATCTCTGGCTTTAATTTTTTCAACCAGTTGTTCAAACATTTCAAATATACCCGTTTCCCTATAATTTCTATGAGAGTGTACTTCTCCAATGATAAAAATATTAACATTACCTTTTGATAACCACGATTTATGCTCAACAAATTCTAAGGAAGTATTCATAATGTCGGTGTTACATAAATCAACAAATGTCTGGGATTTAGCTGCTTTGTCATACATTACTTTTCTAGTTTTTGTACGTGACCCACGCTCCTTTTTTCTAGTTTCTGTACGTGATAACATACTTAGCGTAGATTTAGCTTTTGGTGTTTGTAAACGTGACATACTTAATATATTATTTAATGTAGAGTCACGTAAGTTTGCGTGTAATTACATGATAATTTTAGACTAAGTTAAAAATTATTTACGGCATTTACGAGTTGGATTACGTCGGACCATTTGTACACCAGTAAATTCAGCTCGTGCGGCTGGACTTAATAAAAAAGCCATGAAAGGTGCTGCTTCAAAATTGGCAACTTGTAATTCTGGTATTCCCATGGCCTGCGCTAATTCAGCATAGGTATCATAAAAATCCCACTGATACATGATACCTAATCTAATGTTTGCTTGAGGTAGACGACCATGTTCTATACATTCAATTAACATATCTAATTCTTCTGAACCAAGATTTCGAATTCGATTCTCCTCAACATCATAATCATCCTCAAACATACTTCCTCGAGGAAGTATAAATCTATCAATTTGTTGAACGGTTGTTAGACGAAATGTGTAGTCTTGATTATCTGCCACACCCCATCGTATTGAAGTATTAACCGTACTCAAAGTATGAGGTAAATTCATTTGAAGTCTAACTTGTCTTAATGGATATGGACCGTATTGTCTATGTATATCTCCATCATTAAAAGAGTATTCTTCATTGGACGTCATTGGTCGTGGTTGTAAATGATGTGTATGATAAAGTTGTTCTAACTGTTGCTTAAATTCTGGTAATGATAAAGGCGCACTTTCACCTGAAAAATTTTGACGTATCATATCGTAATGAATGTTTGGATCTAATCTATAATAATTTTGAGGCATAGTTGCCATTTGATTAGGAGTTACACGTCCGGGAACGTAAGTTCCTAAATATTCTTGGATTCGATTGGTAAACCCTCTAGTGCGTGCCGCACGCACTATGGGTTGCATTATTGGATGTATGGGCATAATTCTAGGTGGAGACGGCATTCTAGGAGACGGCATTCTCGGTGGGTTAGGTCTTTTTTGTGTTTGGTGTCTTGGTTTTCTTGGCATACTATTCTATATTATTTTTTTTGTTTCGTCATTTTACGAACCCGTTTGGTTCGTTTAACCCGCTTACGTTTGGTTGGTTTACGCAGTGCCCTTGCATCTGGGATATTGTATCTATCAAAATATCCATTTGGGATATAGAGTCTATTAGGGTCAAACGCCGGAGGACGAACCATTGGAACCATCGGAGCCACTGCTCTAATTTCATCAGGATTTATAAATAACATAGTTAAATCCCTATCCGTTATAGGCATCCTTGTAGGTAATACAAAATTAGGGTGACCTACATTCATGCCTCTGCGTATTAATCTTTTAATATAATCAGTAATGGCAGAAATATAGTAGCATCGTCCATCTGTCATTCGTATAGCTTTAGTACCTGCCTTACTCGTATCTTGTAAAGTAATTAAACATTGACCAGTGCATCTTGTTTGTAACGTGTTTACGCCTAAAGGTTCCATACAATATTTTAAAAGTAAGAATCATATAAAGTTACAACATAGGCTTGCCCATCTACCATAACGGTATCTTTGGTTGAAACGGAGTCACATCCCGGCGACGCCGTGCATTTACGTTTGTTGATTTCAATCGGCAATTTAATATTATCAATCATGGTATAATAATACCATTTGTCTCGTCGATAGTGAGCTGGTTTGCCGAATAAAACGTGTTTGGCAGACCCTTTAGATAGATATCCTAGTTGGGTATAGGTTTCTTCACTATATTTGATGGGTGGAGCGTAAGGGTTTCTTACCGTATCGGTTGAATCCTCAACTAATTTTACAGTTACATTTGGATAGACTTGGGGTAACAAAGGCGACATGGAATCCGTATAAGCAAGTGGTCTTGTTCCTACAAATAAAAGAATACAGAGAATACCAAGAAATAGAAATTTCTTCATATTCTATAAAATTAAAAAATAGAAAATGAAATTGAATCTACCATAGACAACATGCTTGATGACGGAATTGAACCGTCGTCTTGGGAATCCCAAATCACTCTACCAACTGAGCGAATCAAGCTATTTTTTTATTACCTTATTAAAAAAATTTACGTTTAATTGCTGTAAGCTAAACCTCCCATACCACTCATGATACGCAATACATTGTAGTTGGTCGCATACACACGTACCTTGGCAGTGGAAGTACCTTGCACGGTTGCGTTGGATAGAATGAGCTGAAGAGTGGCATTGTCAATACGAGAAAAGTTGCAGGTACCGGAAGGCTGATGCTCCTCTGGGCGAAGAGCAAAGGAGTAGACGTTAATACCGGTATCAGGGGTACGGGAATGCACCATGAACGGCTGCACCAAGTCAAAGTACGAACCTTCACGCTCAGAGAAGCGGTCCTGTCCATTCAATTGAAGCTTGGCAGTTACAACGGGGTTGTCGCCCCAACAATGTAGGGCAAGTGCGGTTTCTGAAAGTACAAAGGTACCTGCATCAGACACGAGCGATAAATCATCATCCCCTAACGCACCAGCAGTTGCTCCGCCAAGAGCACCAAAGCTGTATACATTGGCATCACCTCCAGTAACTCCCGAAAAGATTGCGGTTCCATCTGCGGAACCAGTTGCATACGAAGTCGCAGCATTGTATCCCCAGTTTGAAGATAAATCGGAAGTAGTTCCATCTACCGCATTGGCATTGGCGAATAGACCGTTAGCATTAATAAAGTCGTAGTTGGCCGTGCCAGTTGAACCGGAGGCGCCAGCAACGGAGTTGGGACCACCAAAAGCATGGATGGCGTTGGGGAGAGCATCCACTGCATCCGTGTAGTTGAATGGTTGAGCACCAAGAATGTTGAAGAGAAGACTTTCACCGTCAAGGGAGGAACAGTAATCTACGTTGGCGTCGGGTTGGACCACCCAAATGAGCTCCTTGACAGGGTGGTTGAAATTCAACTTAATCTTGTTGGAAGACGAACCAACCGATTCATCTCCAGTGAATTGAAGCTGTTCGATTAAATATTCATGGGGGTTTTGGGCCATGCGTCGTCGTTCATCGGTGTCAAGGAACACGTAATCGACGAAAAGAGATGCCGCTACAAGGGATTGATTGTAGGCAGCCGTGCATTTCACAGAACTGGTGGTGGTAGGAGCAAGCGTGCTTACGGCCCAAAGACATTCATCGATAGGGCGTAAATCAATGTTAATACGCACTTCGTGGTATTGTAGGGCAATAAGAGGAAGGGCAAGACCTGGATTGCGGCAAAACCAGAATTGAAGAGGAATGTAAAGAGTGGTCTCAGGAAGGGCATTACGAGGAGCACATATTTGACGAGGAGCGTTGGACTGACATGGGCCATCCACGTCTGAGAACGAAGGGTCGGTCAAGTACGTAAGTTGGGTAGTGTTTCCAACCATTGACCAGTACCCCTTTTGCTGAGATGCATTTACGGTAAGTTGATTCCAAATGTGCATCCAGTCACCGTAATGGCGGTCAATGCGCTGACCTCCGATTTCTACTTCGACTTGAGAAATTAGCTGTTCGCCAGGAAAGTCAAGCCATCTGGCATAAACACCATCATCGCTCGACGATGCAAGGTCTTGGCCAATTTGAGGCAAGGTAACTTGAAGCATAGTAGTGTAGGCAAGGTCTCCGTTACGGGAGATGGTGCAGGTTACACGCCGACCGAAATCAGCTTGGCCGTTAAAGGTTTGCTCGATTGATTCAATCGCAAAGTTTGTGTAACGTCTGTAAGTAACTTTCCAGTAGGTAATTTGTGGATTACCAGTAAGATAAACATCTTGTGCTCCATAAGCGACTAATTGCATTAAACCTCCTCCCATATACTATTGCTAAAGAAAAAAAAATGAAGGAATCAACTATATTTTTTTAGAAAAATGGAAAGATAGTCGGATTCAAAATATTCCTTAATATTGCAATGATATCTCTTAAATATGTATTTATTTTTACGTTTTGTAACTGTCCATCCGTCTTCAATCGCATTCATGATAAGTTTACGTTTATGCATATCTTATTAAAAGAAACAAAGAACGATTTTTTAATTTAAAATATACTTTATTAATGAATGTATATGACTTTTAAACTAAAACCATTGAAGAAATTGGAAGAAATTATGATTAACATGGTAGACACAAAACACAATGAGTATATAGAACGGTTTAAAGAAGAGAATGAGGTTATTATTCCTAGATTAGTAAAACAATGTAAATGTGAATCCGATATAGGTATTGTCACAAAATTAAAAAAAAATATCAAAGACTTGCAGGACGATCAATTACGTTATTATTTGGATAACAGTAATCATTTATTTTCTTATTTTGAGGAAAAAAAAGACATTTCTAAAAAAAGGTCAAGCATTAAACTCTTAAATAGTTTTTTTAAAATAGATACTTTGCCTGATACTAAAACCATGACCAATCACGCCTTTAATTATTTAAAAAACATTAACGATACCTATTTACAATCCGACGAATACATTTATAATACATCCATTTGTTCCAAATGCAATCAGGGAGAATTGATACCCGTGGATTATGATGGCATTGTCATTTGCAACAATACGGCATGTGCGTGCCAATTTCAGTATCTGATTGAAAATGAAAAACCATCCTACAAAGAACCGCCGAAAGAAATATGTTTTTATGCCTATAAACGAATCAATCATTTTCGTGAAATTTTAGCTCAATTTCAAGCAAAAGAGACGACTCAGATACCGTCCGACATTTTTGAAAACATTCAATCCCAAATCAAAAAGGAACGTATTGATATATCTGAAATTACAAATGAAAAGACAAAAGAGATTTTAAAAAAGTTTGGCTACAATAAATATTATGAGCATATTACGTTCATTAAAGATAAATTGGGAATCAAACCACCCATCATGAGTCCCGAATTGGAAGAACGGTTATGTTCCCTGTTTATTGAGATACAGCGTCCCTATGCAAAATGTTGTCCGGAAGACCGAGTTAATTTTTTAAACTATTACTATACGATTTATAAGTTATGTGAATTGCTAGAAGAAGACTCTTTTTTGCCGTACTTTCCCATGTTAAAAGACCGTGAAAAAAGAATGGAACAAGATAACATTTGGAAAAAAATTTGCGATGAATTAAACTGGCAGTTTATCCCGACCATTTGAATTGTAATGTAAGTTAAAAACACCGAAGGTTACATATCGTATTTAGAATCATTTGTTTTACTGCAAATTGATCATATGTTAGGTTTAATTAAATATAAATATAAAACATAAAATAAAGTATGGATTATGAATTTATACAAGATATACATCAAGTGACTTTAGGAAAGTATATCAAATGGAAGCATTTAAATACATGGAAAGGTGGATTTGTAGTAAGTGTAGATGAAGATTCCGAGACGGTTTTGGTCAAACGAGGAAATTATTTTATGACCGGTTACTTAAAAAATAGATTGTTTCAAAAATTAACATTAGACGAACGAATTATTCAAAGATTGGAACATATATTAAAAAAATAGGATGTATAAGTATGGAAAGTATGGAGAATGGTGCACGATATAGAATTGTCAATATCAATGGTGAAGTATTAAATGGCGTGTATACTTCAAATCATAAATTTGTAAATGCTACTTATAAAATATTACAAAGTAAAATTAGAAAAATAAATCGTGTTGATGGTGGTGTATCCCTTGTTGGGGATGAAAGAGAAATCAAAGATGCTTTAATCATTGGTACAGACTATAATGTTGAAACAACTAGCAATGAAACAATTGTTGGAAGTTATGATAGTAAACATATAGTGGATGTTGTAGATGGAACTCATATTCATTTTTTGTTGTTTAGTAATGCAACTGTAACTTTAAAAAAAACGGGAATTCAAATTGAAAGCATTGTGCGTAATGAAGGACCTTTGTTTCCAGAACAACTTCAAGCAGGACCAATACGAGCGTCACCACATGTAATACCATTAGAATATTACGCTGGTAAACGTAAACGTACCCCTAAGAAAAGGACGAAGCGAAAATAAAAATTGATATTTACTATGTTTATTTTTTTATATCTAATGCAGTTTTCTCCAGAACAACAATATGCGTATGACCTTTATTTACAAGGTAAAAATATATTTTTAACCGGTCCTGGTGGAACTGGTAAATCAAAATGGATTCAATCCGTTGCTTCCAATCGTGGTGTTCAAGTATGCGCCATGACGGGTTGTGCCGCTATTTTATTGGAATGTAATGCCAAAACCGTTCATTCATGGGCAGGTATTGGTCTTGGAGATGCCAATAAAGCCATTAAAAATAAATTTGCAAGAGACCGATGGAGAAGTACCAAGGTTCTCATCATTGATGAAGTAAGCATGATGTCGGACGAACTATTTGATTTATTAAACCTTGTAGGTAAAACCATTCGTAAATCGACCAAGCCGTTTGGTGGAATGCAACTTATCTTTTGCGGAGACTTTTACCAATTGCCGCCCGTCAATGCAAAATTTTGTTTTGAAAGTGTTAATTGGCATAAGACCTTTCCTCAAACCGTTCAACTGTCTATTTTATTTCGACAAAAGAATGAAGTGTACCAATCCATTTTACACGAAATTCGTAAAGGTTCCTTGTCGCCTAAAAATCACGCCTTGTTAAAAGAGAGAATCTTAGAAGGCGATGGTTCAATTCGTATTGTACCGACTCGGGCGAAAGCCGATCATATCAACGAAAAAGAATACGAATTGTTAGGCAGTGAGGAAAGTACCTATACCATGACACATACCTCTACCAATCCGTATGACCTTGACTTTTTAAAAAAAAACGTACGTTGCGATGAAGTTATTAAACTAAAGGTGGGAACCAAGGTCATGTGCATTGTCAATATCAATGAATTATGCAACGGTAGTCAGGGAATTGTTGTGCGAATTGAGGATTTTCCGGTTGTACAATTTAGTCACGGTGAAGTCAAGGTAATGCCGCATTGTTGGACGTCTGACAATAGCAGAATCGAACAACTTCCTTTGATTTATGCATGGGCTATTACCATTCATAAATCGCAAGGTGCGACATTACAAAGTGCGGAAATTGATTTAGGGAACGATATATTTGAATGCGGACAAACCTATGTGGCGCTTTCACGCTTGGTTGATATTTCAGGGTTATATTTAACGGGATTGAATGTTCATAAAATTAAATTGCATCCGAAAGTAGTTGAGTTCTATGACAAATTAAATTAAACGTTATGTGATTGAGAATATTGTAATTAAATTATTGTATTACAATATGAAAAAAACTAAATCTAAGTCTGTTAAGTCTAAGTCTGTTAAGTCTAAGTCTGTTAAGTCTAAGTCTGTTAAGTCTAAGTCTGTTAAGTCTAAGTCTGTTAAGTCTAAGTCTGTTAAACAAATGAAAGGAAATGGAAAAAGAAAGTTTGAGGATACATGGGGACACTATGATTCAGATTCAGAATCGGATAATTTGGAACAGGATTTATCTGAATCAGAAGATGAAATGCATCAAATATCTGAAGCACAATCATCTGATTCAGATGAAGAAATACCTTTTTATGAAAAATCTTTTGCTGAAGATGTATTTATTCATTTGGGGAAAACACATATTATGGGAGAGATAGATTGGGTTTCTTATAGTGCTTTATTAAATAAAGATGGATGTAATATTTTTATAATGGCAGAAAAACATAACCCTAGAAATAATAACTGTACAGGAATATTAGAAACGTTTAAAAACTTATTACAAGATTGGTCAAAAATTAAACCTACATTTCCAATTGATTTAATGATAGAAATGCCACAAACAGAATATGTTACACATACACTCCAAAATAGAACCGATTATAGTTTATTAGAATTACACCAGTTAATTGACGATTACACAGAAGATCGTAATATACAAATGTATCATGTAAGAAAAAATTTTGGAGTGTGTGCTAATAAAAATTGTAAACCTTTAAAAGTTCATTGGATAGATTCTGCAGGAATAATTGATGGTAAAATAACCGAGAGTATTGAAACTCCTACTGTTCGTACAGAAATACCTTGGTGGATATATAAGTTAGAAAAGTATGCATCTGAAGTTGATGATGGATTTACTGATGTTCAGTTATCACAATTATATGTTGATAAAGAAAACACAATACCATTTCAATTAATTGATGATAAAGATTTAATAAACTTATTAATTAATCAACCTATAATTCGTAAAGAAATGAGGAAATCATCATTAAGTATAGATTTTGCAGTAAAATTTATACAAACTATAATTGATAAACCGTATAAATCTTTTGGTACTAAAGCATTTTATGTATGGAGAGCTACAATAGATGTATATACAGTTGCAAGAATACTTAGCCAACATATGAAAAATGTTATTATTTATGTAGGATGGGTTCATTCAGATAACATATGTAATATGTTTCAACAATTAGGATTTACAATAGATAAAAAACAAGGTAACCCTAAATGCAATCAGTGGTTAAAACAATAAAATATAAAAACTAGAAACATAGATAAGTATGTACGTAGTTGTTTGCTATGCAATGGCAACTTTTTTTATGTATACGATAAAATTTCCAACTTACACTGGTTGGAGTCGTTTGCAGTCCATCTGTTGTATTCCTTTTTTATATACAACCGATGCACCCATCGCAACTGATTTAATTATCTTAAATTCATTTGGATGCTTATTTTCGGTGCACGTGTTTTATAGCTTATCCCAGTATCACATTTTACATACCTTAGCATCTAGGTCTTTACAACCTTATGCGTTTTATCAACAGTCTAACCATAAAAAACAACTTCATTACATTGCCGATTTTATCTTACATGGTACTCCTGCCTGTTTGTGTGTATTTTTGAATCCTACTCCCTACGCTTATCAATCTTATGTATGGATTTTACCAGCCATGACCCATGTCACCTATCCTTACTTCTTAACGGGGTCATTCAATCCAGCACCCTTGTATAAAATAACTGGATACAATGCTTATAAACACGGATGGTTTTGGACTTGCGTCGCTTATTATGGTATTTCTTTGTGCCTTAGGTATACTGTCCTAGAGAAATTACTTATGAATATCAAAATCCACAAAGAGACAATATAAAATGCAACGTCACAAACGTGAATGGTATTGAAAGTATTTATTATACGAAGTGTAGGTAAGAATGAAATAAAATAAGATGGCACATACACTCCATCCTATAGTTGCTTTGACTATAGCCGGAAATATACATTCGTTTCGTCTTGTTTTAAATAATGTATGAATCAGTACATTTTATTGTTTATTTCCATCAATAACTTGTTCGGAATGAAATAATTATATATCATGACATGGCAACCAGCTCTCATGTACGAACAGATACAACCGTGATAACACAAGATACACCTGCGATATTGCAATATTTAGAAAATAGATTTAAAACAATTGATGGAAAACCATATTAACCGACACACACTAAAAATTGCTATAGGAGCCAATTGGATTATGTATTGCTAATTATTTTGTATATTTAATATCAAACGGACTATCCGCCAGTACATACCACACCAAAATCTAATAAGAAAATATATCCATAAAATTTATACCTCATTTCTCGTTTTGTATGAATGGAGTGTACCCTGTAAAAGGCACGTTTAGATTACCATAGACATGTTAGGATCACCCTGTATGTTTTACAAAATGTTTGAATTTTATAAATGTTAATAATATATGGATGATTCAGATTCAGGAGAAGAAGAAATCATTGAAACTGGAAACGCAGCAAAATTATATGGATTTGCAACCAAAAAACAAGACGCAGCGTGGATAAGACTTGTGAATATGCCAGAATCACCAGAACAGGAATCACCAGACCCAGAACAGGAATTACCAGAACCAGAACCAACACAAGGAATTCAACGAGATTACACACAAATAGGTTACTTTAACATTGATATGGACGAAGACGTTAAATTATTTTATAAAACCAAAAACGGAATTAAAAATGTAGGAGCAATAGGCATTTTTACGCATGGAAGTTTAGAATATAGTCAAATTCCTATACCTTTACCTACAAATCTAGTTGTAAATGAATACAATTCTTCAGCAGAAAGCTGTTATATACATGGTCCAATATTTGAATATGATGATCCATTTTGTTATAAACTAACAACAAAGGCAGTAAGTGATTTAAGTGGATGTATGAATACAAAAGATTATTTGAAAAGTATTTACAAAAAAAGTACTCCCAAAAAATACGGGAACCTATCAGTTGATGAACAATCATGTAATTTATATTTAAACGTCACAGAATTAAAAGGAAAAATATATTCGGTAAACCCAGTTGAAACTAAATTGGCAGATACTACTAAGATTGATTATTCTAATATTATTTTTATGGTTGCTATACATGGAAGTTTAGATGAGAAAGGTAATCAATATTATAAAAAAGTTAATTTATCATTATGTACGTCGGATGAGTTAAAAGAATTTTTTAAACTTACACCCGATAGTGAATTATATAATGAAACTTCATACGAAACATTTTGTAGTGAACGGAATAAAACTGCCTTCATTACAACAACACAATTAGTTAGGTTAATTCATTTTGCTACTACTGAATTAGAACTGGGACATTTAAATATTCTTGATACGTCGTGTAGTCCAATACCGACTGTCCATCAAGGATTACAAGATAAATACGGATTTAGACGTTTTAAGCCTAAAAAGGAAGCAGGTTTTGAATATTATGGAAAAAGAAAACTAAGTGAAAACATGGTTTCAAAAACAAGAAAATCTGTTTCAAGAACTTCTAAAACAAAAAGTGACATTGTTTTAAACCCAGTTTCAAATCCAAGAAAAAAAACAAGAAAATCTGTTTCAAGAACTGATTCTAGGACTCAAACAAGAAATTACAGGTAATTTGTTCTTGACATAGTTTTGTTTATGGTTTTGGTTTTGTATGATTTACTATTAGAGTTGGGTTTAAGCGGTTTACTAAGCGCTGAAATGGATGAAAAATATTTAAGATAATTCATAATATTAGAATAACCTACTATTTCCATATCAGTTTTAGGGTCTAACAATATAAGTTTAGTTTGTTTTAAGAGTACCATTGTATGTCCGTTTCCATAAATCAAAGTTGCCGTATTTGATTTCATAGTTGTCAACGTACTTTTGATATCAATGGGATAAAGAATCAAGGGAACCTTTTTGCGAGAAATTAAGTTTGCAAATGTTTTACTTGCCACGTTTCCTAACACGACGTATTTATCTAGATTTATAGTCTTTATATTTACCATAATTAAAGTAGGTTTTCCTCCACCCCAAGGTGTAAGAGTGAGTGGTCTATCTGTAGTTACTACCGGCACTGCATGAGTTGAAAAATTCTGTTGTTGTACATAATCTCTTATTTGTTCTTCACCAACGTAAGTAGTTCCCATACTTGGGTCTATGAGTAAAGGTTCATTATTTAAATTACGTGATAATATCATGGTATGCCCAATACCTTGATATCTAGATGAACACACCATGGTTCCAGTATTGGGAGAAATTTTGGCATATGCTTCTTCAAGTGTAATGGGAGTAAGTGTTACGTTAGAATTAACGGAACGAGATAAGGCACGTCCAATCTCAATTGTATCTGCAATATATGGTGTATTTCTTTGTGTCGTAGCGAATTGTTGAAATGTTTCTTGTGTGATAAATCCTAATACTAGAGCAGTTGTATCTGTACAAGACGTAGGTCTTTGATCATATGGTATAAAATGTAGACACTCATTGATTCTATCGTGTAAGTTTTCAATGGGTACAGTAAGTAACTGGAATGGTTCCATATATATTGTTACTATTTTAAATAAAACACAAGTTATGGATAAATTATTGATTAATTTTTTATTTGGAGGAACAATTATTGCCTCTGTAAGTTACGTTGGAACCTACATGAACCCGTAGCATCTATATGGTCGTGTCCGTTATACCAAGTATGCATTTCATGAAACAAAATGGTAAATCCAACAAATATATATCTAAATTTTTACTCAGTACAACGTTTGCATTGATTTTATTAGTGATATGTACCTTTTTACTCATTCATTATTTATTTTTCATACAAATTTAATTTGGTGTTCATGCAATACGTTTCATGGATTCTGCCTTTTCGTAAATAAGATTCGTCCATTGCATCAATGTCCTCTTTGGACGTATTGCTGGTTAATATTAAAATCAATCCTTTGTATAAGAACATGTCGTCCAAAAAGGTGCACCATGAAGATTTATCTCGAATTAAAATTGGAATTTCTTGATTTTGTGGTATTGAGTTGTTGTGTATATGTTGAATGATTCCGTCCATTTCTTCCATCACAATAACGGTAGGACAATCACGATTGATTTCCATGAATAATTTTGTCAAGGTATCTCCAGGTTCGCTTGGATTGAACGTATGACAATAATTTGCACCCATCTGTTTAGCTAACAAATATCCAACTATACTTTTGCCAGTACAACTTTCTCCGTGTATAAACACAGTTGCTCTGCCATGGGTTTGATATAGTTGTTCAATGCTTTCAACCACTTTAAGTTGTTGTCCAATTGGAGAAATATGGGTTATATCTAATTGGATGCGTGTATAGTAAATATTTTTAAACATGCCGTTCCGAACATAGACGTCTATCTTATTGGACGGAATGCTTGTAATAGGTAATTCTACGATTTCATCTGGAAGAGTAATCATTTTATAAAAGGTCGGAAGAGATAGGATATGAATGGTGACGTCGTATCCCATGATAGATATGTATCCTACGGCATGTTTACACCAAAACAAACCTTCATTGAATTCTCGCCCGTTTATTTTTTTAATAGTCATGGTTTGAATGTGGGTCGTTAATTTACGAATGGTAGGCATCATTCTTTCATACTCGCCCTGAATCATGTAATATCGTATGTTGAATAATCGCAACATGAAAATAAAAATGAAAACAGGATTCATGTAGTAAGCAAAGTACCCAAGAACAAATTGTGTAAGAGTAAAAGACATACAGTATATCATAACATATATTTAAACGTTGCACAAAGTTAGATATATTTTGGGAATTCTTTCTGTTTGATTTCTTTTGCAAGAACAAGAATATAAAGATTGCAAACATCAATTATCGTGTGTCCATAATAGTTCTCTTTTCGTTCTTCCAAAAAATCCATGATTTTATCAAAGTCAATCACTTTAAACAAATCCACAACGGATTCTTCATTAATACGTTCCGTGAATTGTTCCCAACACATATCTTCAAACGTGGCGTATTTTGGAATATTTTCACGTATGTGTTCTTTAATAATGTCTTCCATAAATATACAACGGATTTTATTAAAATTGATTGTTTTTTTTTGTGTAAACCAGCACAAATCAAACCATGTGTAAATTGTGTGAATCGTGTGTCAGCAGTTGCTACTGTCCTCGTTGTCCAAAGAATTCCGTTCGCACAGTCTGTCCCGTATGCGAAGTAGATTGTAATGACGCCAAGTGTTCGATTGACCCCATTGTCGTAACAGAACACTTGCAATGTAATGCTGCCGTGTTCTGTCAAATTTGCATTGAAACTACGCACGGAGTTAAACTAACGCATCAACTAATGTGCATGTATTGCGACGAGCATGAACCCGAACACAAAAAGCGAATGGGGCAGGAAATTAAAAAGTGGAAAACATGGTAAACTGTATTTATAACTTTCTTGTAGTTTTTATCTAAAAAGTTGAAATTTTCTAAATAATTTAAATCAGTTGTCCATCTTTTTCAGTACTTTTAAATTGTACCAACATTTTAAGAGCAATTTCATTTGATTTCATAATTTATATATTTTTTATAAAACTTGTATAAAAAAAACCTACAAGGGAAAGAAAGTTAGAGAGTATTGAAAATTTTTACTTACATTTTGTGCTTTGACTTTTTGATGCCGCTAACGAAGACCACAGTTTTTAGCATTTCTTTGCCTTGCTGCCTTATTTCTGCGTCTTGTGCCTTGTTTGCATTGGTCGCTTCTTGATGCTCCTTTGGCGTTTTATCCCAGCAGCCAGCAGAATTGTTTGTGGAGTTGAACATGGTAAAGCGTATGAAGGTACAAGGCGTTTATCGTTTCAATTTGTTTAAATCCGTTGCAACAAAAAAAACCTACAAGGGAAAGAAAGAAGATACCGATGACGTCTACACACTTGCATGTGGCTCCAACACTCCACACCAAATTTGCAATGCCTATGAAATTTCTATGCGCTGTTCCGCTACTCCTACTCCGGAAGGACGCATTATCTGTGCAACGGATTTATTGCAACGGATTTATACAATGTGCAACGGATTCAACGGATTTATTGCAACGGATTTATTGCAACGGATTTATACAATGTGCAACGGATTCAACGGATTTATTGCAACGGATTTATTGTAACGGATTTATTGCAACGGTGCAACGGATTTATTGCAACGGTGCAACGGATTTATTACAACGGATTTATTGCAACGGTGCAACGGATTTATCTGTGCAACGGATTTATTACAACGGATTTAACGGATTTATTACAACGGTGCAACGGATTTATTACAACGGATTTAACGGATTTATACAATTGTGCAACGGATAGATTTAAAGTTGAAATCATTTTGCTCATTCACCTGCATACCTACACGTTGAGAAAATAACGCTTACAACTCTGCAACGGATTTATCTGTGCAACGGATTTATTGCAACGGTGCAACGGATTTATTGCAACGGTGCAACGGATTTATTACAACGGATTTAACGGATTCAACGGATTTATACAACGGATAGATTTAAAGTTGAAATCATTTTGCTCATTCACCTGCATACCTACACGTTGAGAAAATAACGCTTACAACTCTGCAACGGATTTATACAACGGATAGATTTAAAGTTGAAATCATTTTTGCTCATTCACCTGCATACCTACACGTTGAGAAAATAACGCTTACAACTCTGCAACGGATTTATCTGTGCAACGGATTTATTGTAACGGATTGATTTAAAGTTGATACGCTTTTTCTCATTGACCTACATACACATTGAGAAAATGGATTGCCCTATCTGCTTGAACGAAACCGACGACATGTACACCATTGCATGTGGCTCCAACACACCTCACCAGATTTGCAATGCCTGTGAAATTTCTATGCGATGTTCCGCAAATCCCACCAATCACGGACGGTTCATCAAATGTCCGTTGTGTCGGGTTGTTGAAACCGTCCAGGGAGCACGGACTATCGAATCCTACAAAGCAGAGCTCCAACGGATGTATACACCTCAAGCACCTCTACAAGCACCACGCCGACACTCCTGTCAGCAGATGGAATGGTGCCAAAACGGTATAATCGTACTATTAATATTCTTAATTTGTTTTATTTAAATACTACACCACCTAACACTGCACTACACCACCTAACACTAACCCTTTTTTATACGTGCAACGGATTTATTGCAACGGTGCAACGGATTTATCTCAACGGATTTATACAATGTGCAACGGATTTATGCAATGTGTAATGTGCAACGGATTTATCTGTGCAACGGATTCAACGGATTTATCTCAACGGATTCAACGGATTTATTGCAACGGATTTATACAATGTGCAACGGATTTATGCAATGTGCAATGTGCAACGGATTTATGCAATGTGCAACGGATAGATTTAAAGTTGAAATCATTTTGCTCATTCACCTGCACATACCCACCCGTTGAGAAAAATGAACAAGTGCCCTATCTGTATGGAAGAGTCCGACGACATGTACACCATTGCATGTGGCTCCGACGTTCCGCACAACATTTGCAATGCCTGTGAAATTTCTATGCGATGTGCTGCTACTACTCCCCACCAATCACGGACGGTTCATCGTTGAAACCGTGCAGGGAGCACGCACTATCAAGTTAGTATTGAAAATTTTTTACTTACATTTTGTGCTTTGACTTTTTGATTCCGCTAACGAAGACCACCGTTTTTAGCATTTCTTTGCCTTGCTGCCTTATTTCTGCGTCTTGTGCCTTGTTTGCATTGGTTGCTTCTTGATGCTCCTTTGGCGTTTTATCCCAGCAGCCAGCAGAATTGTTTGTGGAGTTGAACATGGTAAAGCGTATGAAGGTACAAGGAAGGTACAAGGCGTTTATCGTTTCAATTTTGTTTAAATCCGTTGCAACAAAAAAAACCTACAAGGGAAAGAAAGTTAGAGAGTATTGAAAATTTTTTACTTACATTTGTGCTTTGACTTTTTGATTCCGCTAACGAAGACCACAGTTTTTAGCATTTCTTTGCCTTGCTGCCGACTTGTGTGCTTTTGGAATGATTTTATATGGCATCATGCGTCGCAATCCTTTGATTCATAAGCATTCCTTTATTATGAATCTATATAAAATGAAAAATGCAAAAACGGCACTGAATGCCTTTACGACCAAAACAAGAAAACGTTAACGTCTTGATTTGAACGTTTTGCGTCGGGTACCTCTTTTACGAGACTGTCTTGTGAGTGTATTTTTTTTTTTGATACCGGTTCTTCCGAAACTTCCGCCTTGAAAAAATTTTTTATCTTCTTGAGCTTTAATTAGATCGGAGATTTGTGCCGCACTTAGGGATCCTGGATCATATGGTTTGTATGCGTTATATGGTTCTTTTTCTGGTTTTTTTTGTCTCCAACTAAAATTTCTAAAACTAAACATATTATATCTTTTTATTTTTTCTTAATGCTTCGTTTTTTGAATAAAACAAGTCTGCCTTATCTCTGCGTCTCGAGCCTTGTTTGCATGAAGGTACAAGGCGTTTATCGTTTCAATTTTGTTTAAATCCGTTGCAACATGATAAACTCTAACAATTGACGTTCCAACACACGTAAATATTTTTGCAAGCAGAGAACACATTTGATGTAGGCAGTGTTTCAATTTTTCTGCACTTTCTAATCCAGATTTTGTTTATTTAAAAACCACATGGCTTGCAACAATGTATCTGCCAAATCATCTTTCTTTTTATGTTTCATAAAAAAGACATCATCCCATTCCTTTTCTTTCAAGACTTCTTTAGCATAATGAACACTTAATTTTTTTCGTTCGGCATACGTAGTTGGCCCTGAATGGTACAACTTTAATTTATTGGATGCCGAAATACAATGTACTTCTGCACCACGCATTAGCCAATATTGCACCACCATACCCTGTATTCCTTTCATTTTACTTGCAAGAGGTCCAATTTGATTTTCAACCAACACGATATTAGCATCAAGTGGTTCATACGCTTTTATGATTTGTTTTCCTAATTCGGACATTGTAAATTCAATGGGGAACCATTTTTTTTTGATACCTTGTATCATTTCCTTTTTGGTTCCAAAAGGTATGCTATGTTCTTTACACACACAAAGTAGTTGAGGTAACGTTTTTGCCACAAGGCATTTTTTACACATGTATCCATCCAATACATGGGTTGCTTTGGAACAACAGGTATAGGTAGGAGTTAGATTATGAACATTCCAATCTAGAATGACAGAATGGGAAACGTCCAATAAACAATGAGCTAGATTTTTAACACCAATATCAATCGATAATAGTTTCATTTACTATTACTTCGTCAATAAGGTTTAAATGATTTTATCTTTAATTTACATGGACCACATACTTTATATTAATTTACATAAGAGACCCGATAGAAAAGAGCATGTTGAACAGCAACTGCAACAACTTGGATATACGGGTACACGCATGGAAGCCGTAGAATGCGTACAAGGCGCAATTGGTTGTGGACAAAGTCACATTCAATGTTTAGAATATGCACAAGAACAAAATTGGCCATATGTTTGTATTATGGAAGATGACATTACCTTTACCAACCCCACTCTTTTCAAATCACAATTAAGAACGTTTCAATCAAGAGTAAAACAATGGGACGTACTGTTACTGGGAACCAATATGGGGTTTCCTTTTCAACAATGTAAAGGTTACTTGCGTGTCTTCAATGCACAAACCACAACTGGGTATATTGTGAAGAAACACTATTACAGTGCGTTACTTGATACGTTCAAAGAAAGTGTTCGCCAATTGCAACAAGAGTACACCCCCTCTTTGTATGCGATTGATATTCAATGGAAAACGTTACAAAGGGCTGGTCATTGGTATGTGTTATTTCCACTTACAATTGTTCAACGTGAAGATTATAGTAATATTGAAGAAACACGTGTGAATTTTATACGTCACATGTTAAATCCTTTTAAATAAACTCTTTGTCTTTAGGAATACAATCCCAATAATTAAAATATTTTTTAAATATATGCCCCCATCTCCACGACGACTTTCAAAAGAAGAAATTCAACGAGCAGCGGTTAAAATGATCCACGAAAGAGATTTTCAATTGGTTACAGATGATTATCATATTGACGATGTACGAGAAATTATGAGAAAGATGCAATATTATTTACATAGTGCTGATGATACCGCATATAGCACTGCTATGAGAGAATTAAATATAGATGCCATGGCACTGCGTAAACGTAAACCTACAAAAAGAAAAAAAAATAAAAATAAAAAGTCAAGACGATACAAATAATTTAGAAAGAACTAAAATCCATCTTATTTTCAAACGTTAAACCATGATTTGTAGTTGAACCTGCACCAGTTCCTTTATGTGTTTCGGACATTTATAACTTTAAAAGTTTTTTACCATCAATTTTTAAAAATTTTGCCGTTTAAATGGTAATCAGTTTTCACAGATTTAACGAATCACTTGTTAATTTCAGGTTTTTACAACCGATAAACCTAAATTTATTTTTATACCGGTTTTTTGGCGTGATATATTTATTACACATGTAAAATAAATTGTCAAGTTTGAGAAAATAACATATCCTCAATATGTATAAATCAAAGTCACGTTCACGTTCAAGAAAGGCACGTTCAAGAAAGTCACGAACAAGGAATTCACGTTCAAGGTCAAGGACACGTTCAAGGTCAAGGACACGTTCAAGGAAGTCACATACAAATTCTATGGATGATATTTTTAAAAGATGTAAACAATGGAACAATAAGGAAAATAAACTATTTCATGTTGTCTGTAAAGGAGGAGCACATGTAGCTTATAAAATACCAGATGTAACAACTACAGACATTGATTTAGTTATCTATACAAGAAAGTTTGATGACATATCAGAAGCAAAGATACAAACGTTTTGCAACTATTTGTTAATTCCGAATTATTCAATTACAACACATAATTCTCTTTATACAGTTGTATCTGCAGGAATGCCAATTGATATTAGTGTAATTAATGAAACATATTTAAAAGAAGAATCAAACAGTTCAAGTATAGTACATACTGCATGTACTGAATTACATATTTTGATGAGAGATTTTTTTCAAGTATTATATGATCAAAATAAATTATTTCCGTCTTTACAATTTGAACAAAAACAATCTGAAGCAGGTGTGGAACTATATGATTTTTTTATTACTAGAGTACAAACAAATATGGCAAAACAACGCAACAATGAAGTATTAAATGTTAATGAATCAAACGAAATAGAATCGTTAGATAAATATTATATAAAATATTTAGCCTATGAAAACAAACTAACAGAAATATCTGCAAAAATAACAGAAGAGTATGATAATTCAGACGAAGCTGTACTGTCTTAAATTGACATTTTTATTTGACGATGTGTCTTTGGTTTTTCACGTGATATATTTTTTTGTACAATCTCTTTCAATGTATTTATTTTTAAATGGTTCAATTTAACCTCTTTTTTTATTAAATTATTTTCAGTTTGTTTTGATTGGTTCTCTTTTTGCAACGTATCAATGATTCCCTGTTTTGATTGGTTCTCTTTTTGCAACGTATCAATGATTCCCTGTTTTGATTGGTTCTCTTTTTGCAACGTATCAATGATTCCCTGTTTTGATTGGTTCTCTTCATGTAACGTATCAATTTCAAGCTGTTTTGTTTTTATATACACATCAATATAATCAGATTGTTGACAATATTGTGTTACTAAACTGTTGTATTTGTCTACATTAATTTCAGTACTCATACTATTCATTTATATTTTAAGTTCTCTGAAGCGCAACATTGTTGAATTCGATTTGCCACTTTTTCTTTAATCTCTAACAATTGAGATATGTATTTTAAACGCAATATTAAATACATTGTGTTTAGATAAGGTGTAATGAGTTTATGCATTGATTGTCGTGAGCATGCACTGTTGTCACGTCTTGAGGCAACGTCTCAACAAATGGACATTGGTGACATTTCCATAGAAAAAGAAGATAAAACCATTATTCTGATTGAACGCAAAACCGTTCAGGATTTAGCATCAAGTATCTGTGACGGTCGTTACCAAGAACAACAAACACGGTTGCTTGAAACGACGTTGTCCCCTCATCGAATTATTTATCTCATTGAAGGGTCAATGGATACGCCAACGTCTCTACCCAAAAAAAATCTAGAATCTTCCTTGTTGAGTTTATGGTTTCAGGGTTTTTCAATTGTTCATACAAAGGATATTGACGATACGGTTTCCTATTTAAAATTACTGTTAGAAAAAGTAAACAAGGAATCAACCGAAAAGGATTACGTATCAACCATTAAAATCAAAAAGAAGGATAAAATGACTCCTGAATTAATTGATAGAATCATGTTGGCTCAGATTCCAGGTATTAGCACGGTCACGGCAAAGGAATTGATGCAGATCTATGGAACATTGTATCAGTTGACGTCACAACTAAAAGAAACCCCTACCCTGTTAGATACTTTTACCTATGGTGAAAAAAAGCGAAAATTATCAAAAAAAGTGATTGATACGTTAAAATTATATTTGAAAGCTTAACACTTTTTATATTCATCAAATTCAATTTTTAACTGTTTCATTTCAATATGACTTTAATATAAAAACTTCAATTTTATTTAATTTCACAATTCTGGAAAGTGTATTAATTTATGCAAGCGACTTATAAAATCGGAATCATCGTTTTGATTATAAAATTTATGTAAAGATTTGAAAAGTTTGGTAGGAATTTATTATCACTAAATATATGGAACAAGAACGCACTTTGAAATGCAAACGTCCCCTACGGCATGGTCATTGGTTGTTGTGGCCTGATGACGATGACCATGAAATGCGTATGAAAACTGATTTGGTAAGACAACGTCTGGAAAACGTAGAAAATCCTCTTAAGAGTCTTCCAAGATTTGTAAAAACACATATGAACGGTTCTCAACGTAGTTTTAACAATAGACACATGTTTAGAACAAAATTATACCCGTTTTTAAAATTTGAATGGGGCCATACCTATAAAATTTATTTACGGAGTGAAAGTCCTTATTGCATAGGATTGCCTAATAGTGTTATCTATCATATTAACGCCATTTTTGTTCATTATGTCTATAGAAATAGTGTGCCACATGCAAAAATGTTTGTACTTGAAACCGATTTACCTGGAGTGTCCTCATGGTTACCTAGACGTATTATTGGTGTAAATGAATTACACCTATTTGACATTAGACATTTTTCTGATTGGAGGCTTCCCGCTGATCTTACAACTCAACAAAGTCTTGCACAATTTCAAAAAGAACGCATGGATTCATCCGGTGCCGTAAACGAGATTGTAATGAATGCTATTGATAGACAAAGAACCTTAGACAGAACACAATGTCCATTACCTAGATATAAAACACGTTTGGAAAATTATGGTGGTAAAAAAAATAAAAATAAATCACGTAAACGATAATTACCTACGTCTAGTTTTACGACCACCAGTAAGTTTTGATAATACTCTACATTGAGTAGAATCTATGTCAGCCTGCACACGTAAATCTAAGAAATGTTGAAGCCGTATTGCATGGTTAAGACCTACAAATAAATGAATTGGAGTTGAATCCGTGTATAATTTCAACATAGAAATAATGATAGAATCTAATAACATTGAACTAAATAACATCATGTCGTCATATAACAACATGCAGTCGTCCATTAAATTTTCAGGATTGTGAGGTTCTGAAAATTGAACCAAAATACTTTTGTTCAATTCAGTCATACGAGATGCAATTGGCTCTAATACAGTTATTAATTCCCAAGTAGGATTTTCATCTCTAAAAATAGTCATAATTCTTTGAAAACTAGTTATAAGAAAAATAATGGCATTATTCATCATTTCATGCGTTTCAACTGATCTCAATTCTCTAAGAAGGGCAATTTCTTCTATTCTTGACAGGAGTCCTATTTCAATACGAACATCAATGCACTCAACTGGCTGCTTAGTTTTGGTTCTGGTGAACCATATCCATTCTAATCCCTTTGCATTTTCAAATAAAACTTCTTGTTCAGGAAGTAAGTCGCATAAGAGTGTACTATGCTCAACCCATATAGTTTTATCACTTAAATTTAAACTTTCATAAAAGGATTGATTAATATTGTTGTGAGTTTCTCCGTAAATTGTGATTGAAGTTTCATTATATTTTCCAGATACAACGAATGGTTCTGACATACAATAAAACAATAAAAAAAGTAAATCACGTTAACTTTTATGAATTGATTGATAAGTTTCAATACTCAAATTGTTCAATGCACAATTTAAGCGATTCCCATCTTTGTGATGCATCAACTTTTTTTTTATGTCAACATTCAAAAACGTCATGCCCATGATTCTACTTCTCATGTATTGACGTTTTTGAATACAAATGACATTATACCCTTGCGAGTGATTGACTGAATTCTTAATGAGCTTCCATTGACCTGATTTAAATTGACGCTCAATTTCACCGGTTTCATAGACACGTAAAACAGTATTTTCAATTTTGAGTTCTTTCATTGATACGATTCTATGTAATTGTATCAATTCAATTTTATTACTATAAAGTATGGATAGGTTTATATTTGCATGTTTGGTTTTTTCAATCATTGTCTTTTGTTCTTTTTTATTAAATTTAATTAATTTCACAATGAATTCATCGTGTTCTAAGATACCTTTAGCTAAATTAGTCGGTATAAGTAAATCAAATGCCCTTTACCAACATAATTTGTGTAACTATTATATAAAATCATCCTTCAACAGTTGTTCTACTGGTAACTTTCAAAACGGTTGGGTAAACTTGTGCGCTTTAGAAAATGTTATTAAACAAGGTTGTAGAGTACTTGATTTTGAAATTTATCAAGTTGATGGAGAAACCGTTGTGGCAACTTCAAATTCTACAAAAGTTACAGAAAAGGGAACGTTTAATACTTTATCCATTGACAGTGTTATGAAACTGATATCTGAAAAGGCCGTGTCTAATTCAATGACAACGGAACATTGTCCTAATCCTTTTGATCCATTGTTCTTACACTTTCGTATCAAAAGCAATAAAAACGACGTGTATGAACAACTATCCGATGCAATTGTTAAATATCTAGATTCTAAATTATTATCGAATGAACATAGTTATGAAAATCAAGGTAACAATTTGGGAGATGAACCTTTACCTTCTTTATTGGGAAAGGTAATTATTATGGTTGATAAGATGAACAGCAATAATATACAGACTACTAAAATGAAAGAACTTGTCAATATAACGGGAAATACCGAGTTTTTATATTCATTACAATACAACGACATTGTGTATACTACAGATATGGATGGAATGATTAACCACAATACATCAAAAATGACGATTGGGTATCCCAATTTAACGTCAGGTTCCAACAACTATAATAGTTCGATTCTTATGCAATACGGAGTACAAATGCCATGTATGTGTTTTCAGACCAACGATAATTTTTTAAAAGCTTACAACGAGACGTTTGAACAATCCGCTTTTTTGGTAAAACCTGACAAGCTAAGAGCTAACCCCGTTAACGTAACAGATGCGCCTCCCATTAATCCTAACCTATCGTATGGCTATAACAGTTACAGCAGCAGTGGATTGTATAATTTTAACTTGTAAAATAGTAACTTAAAGTTTGATTTATAAAATAGTAGCTAATAGTGGAACCATATTGAATTTACAAAAAAAAAATAACTTAAAGAAGTTCACCTATCTACTGTAGAGCACGAGTACCAGAGCGGTCAAATGGGCGGGGCTTAAGATCCCGTGCTTCGGCTTCGTGGGTTCGAATCCCACCTCGTGCAAGTAATAACGCTTTACTCGTGGAACTACATTCACGATTTAAAATATCAAAATCTACCATAGATGCTTTTGCCCCCGTAAGTGCACTTGCTAATCGTGCATATCCCCATGATTGAGCTGTTTGATTTGGACGAGACCCCGAAGAATAATAAGCACCTTCACCTTTTTTAACAATTTGATTTAATCCACGTAAAGAACACTTGGTTTTCTTGGATAACAGTAAAGACGGACGTATAGAATCTATGCCGTACATTTGTTTGGCATTTTGAACATGTCTAGATGGTTTAGAACGAAACGTCACTGCTGGGCGAGACAGATACATCCCCTTTTTATATAATTTGCGTGAGCGTATTATATTTTGTTGTTGTTTGCGTCTATCTCTTAAATTCAGCGTTAAGGGAACATACATAGTAAAACATAAGATAATCGCAGTGTGGCGCAAAGGAAGCGTGATAGGCTCATAAGGTCGTAGGATCAAAACCTACTGCGTTAAAAAAGAAGACAATGCAAACAATTCTGGAGTTCCTTCATAAGGAAGAACCTTTTTATTTTTTATTCTTAAAATAGTTGGATATTGGAGAATATTATACCGGGATGCTAAATCTTTTTGTCGGTCGCAATCAACTTCGTGAAATTTAATGATGTATCCTTTATCTATTTTGTTGTTCCATTTTGATTTAAATTTTTTCCAAACTGGAAAATACTTTTTACAGTAAGGACACCAGGATGTATAAAAATAATAAACATCAATAATGTGTGGTTTTTTACGACTAAAGGATTTAGTTCTACGGGTTTTCATATAACTATAGATTAAAATAAAAATGCTTGATTAGCTCAGTTGGTTGGTTGTAGTTAAATTTGTTCAAATTCAACTAAGACTGTTGAATTTACGGTCACATATTGTACACATATATTTAATGTAAATATAAAGAAATTCCTTCATATTTTAATGTAATGGTTTTGTAGTTCAATGGATAAGAACAGATGACTGTTAATCATCAAATCTGGGTTCAATTCCCAGCAAAACCGTACTTGTGATAACTCAGTTGGTAGAGTGGCGACTGTAAATCCGCAAGTCGAGGGTTCAACTCCCTCTCACAAGATTTAACTTGTTAAAAAAAGAGTCAACGAGGACACATCTGGTTTTGCATCGTAATTAATAATGGTATTATCTTTTATCATGATAATCGTTGGATATTGGGTGACTTTATATTTTGATGCTAACGCTTCTTCAATATCACAATCTACTTCATGAAAATAAATTGTGTATCCGTGATATACCTTTTGATTCCATTCTGCTTTAAACTTGTCCCATTCTACAAACGACTTTTTACAATAGGGACACCAAGCAGTATAGAAATAATACATATCAATTGATTTTTCGGATTTGTTTTTTTTTGGTTTGTTTAAAGATTTATTAATGAAATACCCAAGAAATAAAATGAGTACAACTGTGGAAATAATCATAATGGATATTTTAATCATGAAATAAGAATATAAAATTATTTAACTTGTTTTACACAATTCCGAACGAACTTTTTCATAATGAGTGAAATGAACATATTTATCTTTACCGACTCTTCCTGGATTGTGCAACAATTTGGCATCTTTGGTTGCACATAATATTTCTAATTTATCTGGATTTTGACTAAACTTGGCTTTGGCACCAATGTACATGACATTGAGATGAATGTCATTCCAACGCTGTAATTGTTCTGGAGTAAGAATGACGGGATGTTTATCCGCTCCTGTTTTACCCTTTCGCAAATTTCTAGCTTCCATGCCATCGCCATTACCATATTTTTCACCGAGACGTAACAGATAGGAAAATGGTTTATCCGCCAAGTATATTTTACATGCTTGCCAGTAATGTTCCAAGGTTCTCCATTTTGTTCCAGGTGGAAATACAATCCCGTCTTCTGGCGAACCATCACATTGAAATTCCGCTACGTCAAAATGACTTAATTGTTTTCGCCAATCCACCTTTTTGGATAATTCAGGATAATTCTTGGGATTACCTACTTCATTTACACCATTACCAGGCGGTCTGTCTCTTGAATCCGATTTAAATACGAAGACATCTTTTGATTCAGATTTTGGAATTGATGCAGGGCTTGGTGGAAACCCTGGCGGACTTGGTGGTCGCTCAGGAAACCCTGGTGGACTTGGTGGTCGCTCAGGAAACCCTGGCGGACTTGGTGGTCGCTTAGGAAACCCTGGCGGACTTGGTGGTCGCTCAGGCGGAAACCCTGGTGGACTTGGTGGTCTTTTGGGACTATCCGGTTCTGGGTACATTTCTTCAAGTACAGCAATGATGGATATTTTGGGGTCGTTAATTTCAAATCTCTGTCCTAAGATGGACACCTTTAGTTTTGTATTTTCTTTAATGTCAGAAAAATTGGGTAAGGTATGATGGTCTTTTGCTAAAAAGACAACAAACGGATTTTCTTTTGCATCTAATCGTCCTTTGATACCTGCACGTGTATTGTTTTCGACCACACATACAAAAGATTGACCTGTAATCGGCATGACCACTTTAGCTTGAAAGATAACTTGAATGGTTACGGAAGTTCCTTTTAATACACCACATGAATAACGTATCAGTTTAGTTGACTTTAATTTTAGATACCCTTCTTCGATACATTTACCTTCTAAAGAAGAAATGTGATTGGATAAGAGTTGTTCTATGTTACCTCCTATTTCTACAATGGGAATAGAAATAGAACGAGATAGAAGCGAATCATGATAAAACTCCATTGTATTACTATAAGTGAACATTTAAGTTTTCAATTTTTATTATAAAAAAGTTATTAAATGATGCCCAAATGAACTTATAAGATGAATCATACCATGAAACATATCACCTACATATTTATCAGGATGATAACAGTAATCGTTAACATAATAACCATAACAGAAAAAAAATAGGCAAGATAAAAAGGTTACTACAATCAATAACATGTTGAATGGTTTTATTTGTGCGTGTTTATTGTATAACATGTATCCTCCATAAACAACAATTGAAGTAATACAACATTTGTCAATGATATTTGTATAAATAGTTTGATTCGTGTGAAACATAAGAGACGATAGTGTTAAACAACAAAATAAAAAACTATACACATAATATTTTTTATACAACGTTGATACTGCATTGGTTATAAAAAAAAAAGATGAAAGTATTAAAATATTTGGTTCCAACATTTGGTTCCAACATTTGGTTCCAACATTTGGTTCCAACATTTGGTTCCAACATTTGGTTCCAACATTTGGTTAACTTTATAAAATAGTATTTAAGTTGTCATAAGGTTTCAACATGGTTCTATCTTTACGTTAAAAGGATACTTGAATTTTTGTAATGACTCCGTTTTCACGAATCACTTTATGCACAATTCCATACGTTTATCTTGTTGCGATACACGTTTTTCCTCTGCGGACTCATTGTTTTTGGTTATAAACATTCAGGATATGTGACATCGCCGTTTTATACTGTTACAATGGAATTACTATAATCTTTTGTAAATGTATGATTCCTGTTATTGTTTGTATAGCTAAGAAAGAACAAGATTATATTAATGAATTTGTTGATTATCATTTAGGTATTGGATTTAAAACAATTTACTTATACGATAATGAAGATGTTCCATTTTATGAGACTTATTTGAATAATAAGAATGTTATTGTAACACATTTACCTTTTAATAATTATAATAAAGGTGTTCAATACAAAGCATTAGACCATTTTGTCTCTACTTATATGAAAGATGTCACTCATGTAGCTCATATTGATATTGATGAATATATTGTATTAAAAAAACATGAAAATATTAAACATTTTATTAATGAATATATTGTAGGGGATTGTCAGGGTATTGGCATAAATTGGCGTTTCTTTGGTTCATCAGGTCATACAGAAAAACAGAATGAACCTAATACACAGCGGTTTACAATGTGTGAAGAAAAAGGAAACATGCATGTTAAAACATTATTTAAAACGACACATTTTAATGGTTACGGAACAGTTCATCACGTTTATTTTACAGAAGGACATAATAAATCCACAAATGGTCGTATTCTTACAGATTCATTTAATGAAGATATAGATTTAAGTGTAATCCAAATAAATCATTATAAATGTAAAACATTACCTGAATTTAGAATAATAAGAGAACGAGGACGAGCAGATATTGCAGGTAATATTACTGAAAATATTGATGAAATTTTTAAAGAATTTGATAAAAATGAAGTTGAAGATTTAACTGCAAAAATTAAATTTAAAAACTTACAAAAATATTAATTCATGTTTTATTTTTTTTAATCAAGTTGATGATGGAATCATTTTTGTTTTCAATCACTTCAATCGAAGATAAAAACCAACGTTTGGACTGATACTTTATTTTATCCAAGTACCGTAATAAAAACTCCAACTCACTGCAAATTTTATCTCTTGATGAGGTATAATCTGTATCCCCCAATACTTTTTTAATTCTTGGAATCACATGACTTGTTAATCCAGCATTTTTGCATATTTGTCCATAGGATACTTTATCATCCATGTCTTTGGATTTAAACACCCGTTCTTCTTCGTCACCTTTGTTGGTAATTCCGCCAACCACAGTTCCAAATACCGATTTTGGCAAAAGAGTAGGGTCAAAGTGATAGGCGTACTCTTTCCATTGCGTTTCTCCCGTTTGCAAAAATAAAGTAACTATAGTTGCTTGATTCCATACATGAAGTAACTTACCGTCTTGTATATCAAATGGTTTAAAATAGTTCATAATGATACCAGAAAAGGCATCGGGCTGCAAGGATTGTATCATTGCAACGCACTCTTTGTAATTAAAACGTTCCACCATAGATTCAATGACACATGTATCAAACACGTCATCGTGGTAGATAAACCCGTGACGAGTTGCAAGAATGGCAACACGTGCTCTTACATTATAAAGGTTTCCAAATTCTGTAAATACGTTATTTGTTTTACTTTCGACTAGGCATTGTTTCATTTTGTCAATTAATTCATTGGCTTTTATATGAAGATGCTTTTCTTTTGGTTCAAACATTACGGAATACGATGCCTTGTACGACGGAATACGTCGTTCATAGACGGGTGCATTTTCAGGTATGGATTTGGGCTGAAAAAAATAATACGTTCCATAATTGACTAGATATCCTGAACGATGAAACATATCCCAACATTCTACTTTTAACTTCACCATCTCAGTCAAGACTTCTTCAAGGTGGTCAAAGGACAATGGTAAAAATAAATTTAAATCTCGATGTAATTCTTTTATCTCATAGACATAACCGTTTTTAAATTGAGTACGAATACGTTCTATGGTGTGCAATGAATTATATAACGTGGGTTCAATGATAGGCTCTTTTTCTTCACAGCTGCATGTATAAGTACAGTCCATAAAGTCGCATTGTACCGACAGTGACATCTCTTCTACTTTATACTGAATACGTTCACCTGTTGATAATACTTGAGGAACGGTAAGTACTTTCATTTCCGACGGTAAATTCATGATACAATCCATTGCATTTTCTTTTAATAGACGACTCACAATCCCTATCTTTTTTGCCTTTTTTTCAGCAAAACGATACATATAATGGTCTACCGTTTCGATTTCCCCTGTATAGGAACAATATAAATAAATCTGAGCGTTTCGTTTTTCAAACGGCAACATTTTATGACTACATAAACGTATGCCTCTTCCAATTGTTTGTTCAACACGATTTAAATTCCACCAAGGGTCCATGATGTGAATTTGACGAATGTTTTTTAAATCAACTCCTTCTGATGCTGCCTTTGTAATCAAGACAACCTTCATGAGCTCACCATTTACATTGTCAGGACTATTCAATTGACGTATGCATTCGTCTGACCTAGGAGATAAGGTAGGCGACCCCGTTAACATTCCATACTTGTAGGGCGATGATTGAGAACTACCTTTTAACAAGGGTTTATTCCAATTTTTAAATCCAATTGATTCAAGGGCAAGTGCCAAGGGTATGACACCACCTTCTAACAATTGTGAATAGACCAGTACGATTCCTTCGGATTTTTGTATATGTTGACAAATGGCGTAAATTTTTGCACTATACGTTTTCAAGTGTTCTGTATCAAAGCATCTAACTTTACCGGGATAATATTCATAGACGTCTCCGTTTTTAGACATGTAGTCTAAATTTCCTTTCGGATACGTCATGTTTAATACACTCAATAAAGGAATTGAATCTCCCATCGACAACGTTTTAGAGGTTGCCACCTCAAGAACGCTATTGTAGATGGTTGTCTGATGCAAACTTAATTGAACGGGATACACTTGAGTATGTAAAGGTTCAATTGTATCATCCATTGAAAAAGGTTTGGTAGGAGTCATGGTATGTTTATAAAAATAAGACGGATAGATGCGATAGGGAAACGTAAAGGGATTTTCACCTTTTACGTACGATACATATCCACGAATGTGATGCAAAAAGAGTTGTTTTGCATTTTCACGAAAATCACCCTCTTTTGTAAAAATATCATTTTCTTGCAATTCATATCGTTTATCATTTCGATTCAACAAATTGGTTATCCAAATAATTTCACTCGGGTCATTGAACATGGGAGTTGCTGATAACAACAATAATTTTACATTTGTTTTTTTAGTTAATAAATCAAGCGCTCTACTTGGTGTAAATCCACTTCCTTCTTCTTTAATATTGTGAACTTCATCAATGATTATCATGGAATGTTCAAGTTCAGATAACTCTTTTCTTTTTTTATGAATGTAATTGGCAAATTTACGATAGCCCATAAAACGATAATGGGTTTGAATGAGCTCTTGTACTCGATTTACAATATCTTGCTTGCTTCCCATGAGGCTCACCTCACGAAGTAAAGTATTTCCCACACATCCCTTGTAAATCCATTCGTTTCCTTCTTGTATTAAATTGGATTCATGAAAAAATTGTTTTTGAAAGTTATCTTGAATGTTCAATCCCCCTAAAACATAAATGTTTCGTTTCAAACCACTTTCTTTCAAAAAAGTTCGATGCTCTTCTGCAATGGTAATGGCAGAACACGTTTTACCGGACCCTAGACCATGAAACAGTAACAATCCATTGTAGGGTGTTTCATTGGATAAAAAATTTCGTATTACAGTTTGATGAGTGGATAAGGTGAGTTCTTGATTGCATAGGTTATCTGATAACTGAATTAACTCTTGTGGTGTATCTGCCTTATGGACTTTCCCTTTGATATTAAAATCTTTAAATTGGGTTAATTGAGAAGCAAAATCTTCTTCATCTAACGTTGGATATTCATTCAAGAAAGGTATGCGAATGAGATACATTTTTTTATGACGTGGAATAAGAATTAACCCTATTTTTTTAATATTCATACAATAAAAATATAAATTTTATTGCAATTCTTTTAATTTAGCTGACAATTGTAAAATATAGTTATGTTGTTGATTTAACGTTTGTACAATCTCGGCTTCTTTTAAGATAACGTTCCCGATACGAAGTGTAAATTCCTCACGACAAAGTGGAATACATTGAATATCATATTTATAGAATTGATGCAACTGAGGGTCTTGAATCCAGTCCGACACTTGCATACTGGTATCAACTCCTTGTTTGATGATATTCTTTTTATTGAAAGTGTGATGATTATGAGAAATAACTAAAATCACATGAGTAGGATTTAATTGTATCATTGGAATGGTGTAACCTTTTAAAAAGGCCTTTTCTTCACTTAAAGAATCACTATCTTCATAAGAAGTTAGTTCAAGAAGTTCCTTTTTAAAAGCAAAGGTTCCTGCAGTGGCATGATTTGGCCCATAGGGACCAAACTCTAAAATTTTATGCAGATGAGAATAATACACGTGTATGATACTAGAACCTGCACACAATTCACTGCTGTCTTGTAATTTTTGTACGGCATGAGAAATACGTGTGGGTGGATAATAATCGTCATCATCCATATAGACAAGGATATCACCAGAAGAATGTTTATGCATAAGATTTCTCTTTTTACCTAAAGGTTGTTTGGCATCTAATTTGATATACTTGACTTGTGGAATATCCTTAACTAAATCTTCAATGGGATCTGTGCCATCGTCTACAATAATCCATTCTAGTTCTCCTTTATAATCTTGTTGTTTAAAACATTCAATTAAAAAAGGAATGAAAGGTCTTCGATTGTAAGTAACTGTGCATACAGAAACCAGCATTAATTACTATTTATTTTTTTATTAAATAAATATAACATAATGATTCCACAAATAATTTCGGCAGCTATGATTTGATTTTTGTAGGGATTATTTATACTATTTAACTTTGCAATTGAAGACCTTAACGTTAATAGAATAAATACAAAAGTTAACGACACCTTATGCTTGTAAAGACTTTTTAACATGCTCAAATAACTACCATCAATGATGAAAGGTGAAAATACAAGAACAAACATAAAATAAAAGATTGAATAATTTGAAATACCAAATAAACAAACCATATTTTCAAACATAATGTACAACCCATACAAACTTAAACAAAATGAAAAACATAAATTTAAAAATATTTGTGTAAAAGAGCTTGATTTAAGCGTACCATCTTCATTCGTTGGAAACAACCCCATAAAGAATAAAGATATACAAGGAAATAAGTACGTAACAACATATTTAGGTAAATCTTTATTAAACATGCGTCCAAAAAAACATGCATAAATTAAAATGGCAAACATTACAAATGGTATTATTGCTGGTAACGCAGTTGTACATAGTGATAGGATAAATAATAACGGAATTGGTAGTAGATAAAAATAAAGTGTATCAACATATTCTAAATTAAAGTTTGGTATTTTAGAAATTAAATGAAATAACTTACGAACAATTATCATTACATCTTTATAAAGGTAAATTCTCCAATTTGTAATATGCTCATGCATGTTCATGGCAGTAATTTTAGATTGTTTAGTTAATTTATTATAAGGATAGGCAGTTGTATAATAGGGATTGGTTTCTTTAATTGGTAAGAAATTTTCCAAGTTATTCTTATTTTGTCTTAAGGAATCAATAGCACTTCCAAAATAGCAAATTAACGAAAAATAAACAAGATTTGTCCATATATCTCCTACATTGGAATATATAAATTTCATACAGTGATTGTATAAAATAAACTTATAGTTTGATTTAAATAGTTTTCATGAAATAACCATTATGGACCTTACTTATTCAATTCAAAAACATGATAAGGAATATCAACAACTGTGTCACCAACATACGATTCTTTATTCACCCAACAATCTTTTTTACTTATTGCAATGTTTTCATACAAATACAATTGGGACTCTTTCAACCAATATTTTTTTGAAACCTATATCCTCTCTTTTAATTCGTATTTTTTACTATGCAAAAACATTACATTGTAGACGCAGAAAATGTATCAACCGATGGAGAAAAAAACGAATGACATCATGCAACCCAACAGATTTATCCTTTTCACCTTTTACCAACACGTGCATTGAGCTTATTATTCAATCTAAAAAATATACGTTTCAATCAAACGAATTGTATCGTTTGATTGTATCTTCGTTGTTGTATGCATATGACTTTATTGTAACACCTATTCCTATTAAAAATCCGTATACTGGAATTCCTTTTTCAGACCATTGTTTGTACCTTATCTATTTACAGATACCTCGTCATCCGTTGTTTTACTATTACACTAAAGTAGGGTATAGCTTACCCGAACTTGTATTGCAATATGAGAGTTTATTAGTGTCTCATTTGATAGAAAAAACCGTGTTCGACTATAACAGCACCATGTTAAAAAAAAAATGTAAAGAGGCCATTCAACAATTTAGTCTGGTTGATGTCGTAACATGTAAATTTGAACAAATTATTACCATTGATAAAATAAAAGAATCTTTATTCCGACCGATTCTTTTACATTATTATCGCTATTTATATTCTATCAATCCATATCAGCGTGATACGGAATATACTCTTTTAGTGAAACAATTAATATCGTTACGATAATTTACATGTACATCATATGATAAGACTTAACCTCTTCTATTTTCAACAAGAGCCGAACAGTTTCAGGCGTTACAGTGTATGGAAATGTTACGGTTAAAGGTAAATCCGTGTTAAATAAATTGGAGTTTGGTTTCATCAATCGAAATAGATTTAGTTTAGAGTAGATGGTCTCTAAACATCGTTTCAAGTTGCGCACACCCTTTTCTTCTCCGGTATAACACTCAATGATATATTTAATGGAGACATCTTCAAACACAACTTCTTGTTCCGAAAAGGAAATATTTTCACGAATAGTCTTGATTAAATAATTTTTGGCAATGATGCATTTTTGTTCTGTTGTATATCCTTCTGTTTTAATCACATACATGCGGTCTCGTAAAATAGGATTGATTTTGGTTCTGTCATTGTAGCTAAAGACAAATAAACATCTTGACAAATCTAATTCAACTCCTGTAAAATATTTATCTTGAAAGACTGAATTTTGAGCAGGGTCAGTTAAATGCGTCAAAATACTAATGATTTCGTCACCCTTTGGAGTTTCACTTACTTTATCTAATTCATCAAAATAAAATACGGGGTTCATGCATTTGCATTTCATCAAAATATCAACAATTTGACCCCATACGCTTCCTTCATAAGTAATCATATGACCATCAAATGTACTACTGTCGGTTGCACCACCTAGGGCAATAAAGGCGAATGGACGTTTCAAAATAGTGCTGATACCTTCTTTCACCAAGGTAGTTTTACCAGTTCCCATGGGTCCTTCAATGGCAATAGCAGTTCCTGTGCTTTGAGGATTTGAAATCAATCTACCTATATATTGAATGATTTGTGTTTTGGCGTCCTGCAATCCGTACGTTGAATCATCCAATTGCTGTTTTGCCTTTTCCAAAAAGGCATGACAAAGTTCCGTTCCATCTTTCAAGGAAATCGGAAGAGTGTGATATTTACCAAACGGTATTTTCATAAATCCGTCTAGCCATATTCGTGTTTTACCAATATCACCATCACTTCCTTTTTTAAGTTGGCTCATTTTTTGAAAGGCAATCAATTTGTATTCATCTGGTATTTCAGACTCTAGCAATTTAATACTGTTGGGTTTATTTTGTTTATCCAACTCTCGAAGAGATGTTAATTTGGTAAGCATTTGACCTTGTTCTTCAAGTGTAAGTCCTTGAAAATATTTAACGTCGTTCAGTGGTTTATTTTTAAGTAACGTTTCAAATGTATCTTCATTCTTTTTTTTTTCTTTTTTTTCATGTCTAACTTTCGCTTCTTTTGATTTCTGAGATAATTCTTGATGTGTTTTCAACATTTTTTTATACATGGGAAGTTCCTTATAGATTGACAATTTCTCGCCCATTTGTTCAACTTGTTCTAAAAATTCAGTTGTTTTTTCATCGGGAACTTCTTCGTCTGATTCATGATTTACAGTAAATGTAATGTTTACGTTAATTGAGTCATCGTCTTCATCGTCTTCGTCGTCTTCGTCGTCTTCGTCGTCCTCTTCCTCTTCATCGTCTGATTCCGTTTCAAAGTCAGAGTCAGACGGTTCCGACTTTGCTAATTTGTCTTTCATATATTTAGAAGGGAATATTTCATGAAGTAAGGTATTAAATTTTTCTTGGTCAAATTTGCTTGAGCGTAAATTGTACGCATGGCTCATTATTTATCCTATAACAATAAAATTTTATATCAATTTTTTTAAATCATTTAATATAGTATGATAAGATGTATTGGAATATTTCGTTCGGGTACAACAACTCTAGGCTCAAACACTGTTTCTCGTGACCAACAGTTTTCAGCAAAGCGTAGCATGGTTGTTCAAAAGGTAAAACAAAACTCCATTGCTAAAGTAGGAGTGATGGATAGTTCTCAAAGAACCTTATTGCAAGTGTCATCGTTAGGTAACTTGCGAACACAATTTGCGACACGCAATGGTAATGATGTAAAAAGCGCCTTATTACGAACTAGAAACTCTGGAGCCGTTGCTCCTAAAAAAAAAGGTGCCTCCAAAATATCTACCAATTCTACAATTCCTTATGGTGGACATTCAGGTTCAAGAATATAAAAATACAACTCCTATATTATTATGGAAGAATGTATGATATGTTTTGAATTAACAGATACAAAAAAATTTATTGTATTTTCATGTAAGCATAAAGTATGTAGTTACTGTTATCCTAAACTAACTCATTGTCCTTTATGTAATATTGAATTAGTGCAAGAAAATACATGTCATAGAATGTTAAAATGTTTTGCGTTTTCTGCGTGTGTTGCGTGTCCTGCGTGTCCTGCGTTTGCCAGCTTTTAATGGAGTTACAAAATTACCATCACCATCTATATATGTATATTTGCCAGATTCATTTTTTGTTTGTTCTAATTCTGTTAATTTATGCTGTTCTAAATTTTTTAATTTATCATTTAAAATCTTCTTTTCTTCTTGACATTTTTCTAATGGTGTCAACTTGGTTGTAAATCTGTATTTATTGTACTTTGAGAAGATCCCATAGTGTATATAGTGATTTTTTTTCTTAAGTGTTCTCATCTATTTTTTTCAAAGCAATAGTGTTTTAAGAACTAACACTTAACACATGTTTCTGCCTTATTTTTCATAAATACAACTGGTTCTTGAGTGTATTTCAAACGAATTCCCCATGGTTGTACAAATGAAGCATTCGTTGTCGTAATAGCATTGTATTTTTTGCGTGTTGTATAAGTACTACCGTCTACAGATCCATGTTTAGAAAAAGATGGATTGCTTGATTTATAGATAGTAATATTGGCACATTCTGGTGAGGTTGGAAGATTTTGAAGATAATGACTGCTATCCAACGATGTATCATCCGGATATTTTGTATAATCAACTGTTGGTATTGGATGAAAGGTTGATTTCGACACATAGGTATTTCCCCTTCTCTTTAAGTATATGGCATAATCAACATAATATTCGGGTAAAATCTCTCCTTGTGCATTTAGTTTGCGATAAGTCATTCCCGATTTTATATTTGCATTTCCACTAAAACTAATGATACTTCCCGGTTGACAACATTGTGTTTTAACATCTCCATCGTCTTTTTTTCCCAACATTTTAAAAGGTGCACCTACCCTTCGTGAATTGATACATGGATTACAATTGGTAGGATTTGAGTAGGAAAGAGATGTCGTGTTTGAACTACTTGTTCCCGTTTTACGGTAATGTTTTAAAGGTCTAGCGCTAGGATACCATAAGGTAGTAATAGAACTAGGCACGTTTTTTATCATTCTAGGAACATAGTCTATTTGATTGGTTGTTTTTTGAATAAGGGTTTTATAATGCAATACTTTATAACTACTATTCTCCATAAAATATAAAAATATATAATATGTATTGGATTCTACTATTATTGCTTGCTCTTCTTTTTTTTCATTGGAAAAAAGAAGGTTATGAAAATTATGATGACCCTACATGTTTAATGTTAGCCAAAAAAAATCAATCTAATTTAGATTCTTTGAAAAAAGATGTAGATTCTTTATTGTCCTTACAAACCAAGGTGCAAACTTTACAAAATACAACAGAATCCAATACAACGCAACTTAAAGGATTGATTGATCAAATGAAATCATAACAAACATGACTTTCCCAAATGTATCTACAATATGACCATACTAGCTTGGGCATTTTACTTTCTTGAGATGTACCGTCGGGAATAAATTGATGGTACACGGACGGCAACACGTACTCCAATAACTCTTTTTCGGATAAAATAGTTTGATTGGGTTCTATCGAATGACTCAATGGAACACAATTTACTAAATCAATCAGCAAAGGTGGATACATATACAAGTAGGACATCTCCCAATTGGTGCATCCCGTCGTGTAATATTGCATATTCCATGCCAGCATGTCTATATAGTTTTTACAAATTTGAGGTGGCAAACTTTTAAAAAAGGAACTATAATATCGTTCTTTCCATTTAGGCTTAATAGGACAAATGACATGTTCTTGTTCTCGTTGTATCATAGGTAAATTATTTACCCGATTTTCTTCTGACGTATCTACAATGTACCTGTTTCTAGCATGATACTCTTTTATGAACAACAATTCTTCTTGTACTGAAAGTGCATCTATAAATTTACGAACATTATGCCACTGAATTGTGGTATCAAACAGATGTTCGTGAGGTAATAGGGTTGAAGTATAGGTTTTGAATAACGTATCAAATCCGTTGGTTCTTAAATTTAAAGCAGGAAAATGAGGCATAAAATCGTTTCCTAGAAAAAGAGTCATAAAAATGTAATCGGATAATTTAGTTTCACCAATCAGGTTACGAATGCTTTCAGCTAATTTAGGAACATCCAATACATGCAATTCACGATCCGACAACATGAAACTAGGTGCCTCTCGAAGCAAACGAATCTCGCCATAGTGTAAATGATGCAAACTTAATATGATTAAATCTGAATCAAGACCATAAATCATAGTTTTTTGATGAGAATGAAACTGTGGATGTTCTCGTATCCATTGAAACAATTTATGTTCTCCCTCACCTGGGTCTTGACTGGTTGATAACTGGAACGATTCATATCGTCGTGAATGATGCTTAAAATGAATATGTAACTGACGATTCAACTCATTCATAAAAGACGTTCCCGGCGTAATTTGCATGGTATTCCACCCAGTTGGCTTACTCATAGATTGTATGACCCAACTTTTATAGCGACGGTCTCGTTGTTGATGTATTTTGGCCATGGGTGGAACACCATCAAAGGCAATAAAAACACGTTTGGGTTGAATCAAATAAAGATACCAATCTATTTTATCGCACACTTTTTGAATTAATATGGATTCAAAATTTGAAGTGTCCGTTATGGTTGAAGCCATGTCGTAAATGATTGAATTGCTATCAAGGTATAAATTGTCAGCCTTTTGCACCGATGTAATAATATAAGGGTATCTACGTAATAAATATGAAAAATAACTAGGTATTCCCATTGTGTTATATAACTGATACCATTTAAATTGTTTACAAACGTTATTTGCAATGTATTTTTCTAATGTACCATTGTAATTGACATTAAAAAATTAGTTGCAATACATTAATTGCGTATTATTTAAAGTGATTTATTCTTACTTATCCATATGGAAGTTATTAATATAACCCCTTTGGAAGATATAAAAAGCACCTTACCGGGAATTGAATTATTAATGAATGATAAGAAAAAAGACAAGGATTCCATTAAACTATCCGACATTGAAAATTTAGAAACGGAGTTGAATGAATTGTCTGGAAAATCCGTTAGCTTTGAACCAGAAATAAAGTTAGATTTTTCAAATGTAAACGAACCTTTTCCACGCCAAGAAACGTTTCCACGATCTTCGCTCCCAGAAACGTTTCCAGAAGAAGTTAAACTAAAATTTGACACGGTTAAAGAAAAATCATGGGATGGATTCAAACCTTTTTCCGGAAATCCAGATAAACAAGTGGAACCAAAAGAAACGTTGCGAGAACGGTTTGCTTTCTTGCGAAAATTGGAAGACATGGAACTGAAAGGCGTTCGCCTTACCCGCAAATACACCATGGAATCCTCTTTAGAAGAAATGAAAGGAGAATATGAAAATATTGTTTCTGAACGGGAACGAGTCAATAATGTAAAGTTTCAGGGAAAAATGTTAATGGCGTGTATTACTGGTCTTGAATTTTTAAACAGCAAGTTTGACCCGTTTGATGTTAAACTGGATGGATGGGCCGAACAATTTTCTGAAAACATAACAGATTATGATGAAATTTTTGCAGAATTACATGAAAAATATAGGAATAAGGCAAAGCTTGCTCCCGAATTAAAATTATTGTTTCAATTGGGTGGAAGTGCCATTATGCTTCACATGACAAACACAATGTTTAAATCATCCGTTCCTGGAATGGATGATATCATGCGACAAAATCCTGAATTAATGCAGAAATTCACCAATGCAGCCATGAATTCCATGTCCAAACCGGGGTTTTCTGGATTTATGAATGCAGTTCAAGCTAAAGAAACACGTCCTGAAATGAAGGGACCAAGTGACATTCAAGACATTTTGAATGGTCTAAAACCAAAACAAGCAGATGAAGTTAGCACAGTAAGTGTATCTGAATTAAATGAGATGAAAGATGAATTAAATGTGAAAAAGGGTCGTCGTAAACGGTCTGATAAAATATCAATGAGTTTAAATTAATTTAAATCAATTTGATTAAACAAAATAACGCCTATCAAGGTTTACACTTTTTATTTTTCCGCAAGATACTTAGTTCTTTATGTAGATTATCTAATTTATAAGTATAATTTTTTGAAGTTGGAATTGTTATTTCAGGTTGTTTTGATTTTATCGTAAACATCCAAAGGCAATAAATTGATTGTAGTGTTATTTATTACAGTGGTATTGAAATTCATTATATTATTATTTTATAAATCAAAATATCTTTCATTTTGTAAGGTGGCAATGTGATTTGATGTAACTCCTGAATGGACCGGTGTTTGTAACCTGATGCACCTAAGATAATTTGGTTCAATCAATTTAAATTTAAGTTAAAGATAACATAAACCATATATCTATGTTATCTTCTGTTTTTAAATATTTAAAATCAGATACGGGTTTAACTGGTCCAACCGGTCTAAATATGGACTCATGTAAATGCACTGACACTGGTCTAACAGGCACAAGTGGTCTAACAGGCACAAGTGGTCTAACAGGCACAAGTGGTCTAACAGGCACAAGTGGTCTAACAGGCACAAGTGGTCTAACAGGCACAAGTGGTCTAACAGGCACAAGTGGTCTAACAGGCACAAGT